>Ga0307942_1000999_pt1:0-2500 | contig 21735 bp, 20 predicted proteins | sample OrgLakmetagen175_FD_201846 | JGI IMG/M metagenome (GOLD analysis project Ga0307942, IMG submission 201846) | Saline water microbial communities from Organic Lake, Antarctica - #175 | ecosystem: Environmental > Aquatic > Non-marine Saline and Alkaline > Saline | place: Antarctica: Organic... | reverse complement strand
TTTGACCATTCGCCCCGTGCACGTGTGTTGATGACGTTTATTTGCAGCACAGCACAGCATTGGTGCCCATTTACACTCACACGGCCGCGGTGGATGTATTGTACACACCCTATCCCACGTCCTCGACCCTCAGGAATGGAAGGGGGGGGGGTTGTTTTGCCTAGTTTCGCATTTGTGCTCGCAAGGGTCGCACTTCCCATTATCGAACGTGCTTGCATGGCAAGGACCCAAGAATTGTCTATTCTCGCACCTCATACTTATCATGGGTTGTGTTCTAAATATCAGGAACATACACAAAGCGTCGGTTTTGCGCCACTTGCCCTCTGTGTGTGTATCGAGGACCAGGGTTGATTTGATGCACGCACAGCATGGTCTTCAGAACGGCCTGCGCAGATGCAGTGGATGTGTAGCACACATTTAACCCCATGTTCTCAAACCTCAGGAATGTGTGTGTGGCAATTGTTTTTGGTTTGCTTTGATGTCATTTTGCAAGTCTTGCACTCTGCCTGGACCCTAACAGATCAGACCACTACTGCCTGAATCAGCAAGCAGATGCTCGTACTCACGTAGAACCGCACTTTTTCAACAGGCACATGGCGCAAGGAATGTGCAGCAGTGCCCTCTAAAAATCAAAAGCAGGGCCAAGGGCTCAGCAAGGTCTTCACACAGGACGCAAGTGCCTGCATGTAGAAGAACAACAATGCTGTTTACAGTATCTGGACTACTGCCCCGGTTTGAGGTGCCTGAGCCGAAAATGGACGGAGACTGTGCGGATTGTGGGTTGCCATACAGTTTTAGAAGCAGGTTGCCCCCTTTAGGCTGCAACCTACAGTGTAGCAGTGTAGCAGTGTAGCCTCGCCTCATTCCTTTCACTGGTGTTCCTTTAACTATCCTCCAGGTTTGGGACCGAATGGTGGCACCTTGGCTCCTTGTTCGGGCCTGACACAGTCCTGCGTGTCTGCGTATGACGATGCACCTCAGGTTTGATGCACTGATTTTTGAATCTGCCTGGCTCAATCCACATAAACCCCCTACATTTCCCAAACCTCACAGCACTTTGCAAATCCGTGGACGCACGATGGAACGCAACAAGCTACGCTTGACAAACTGGAACAGTACCTCAGTCAGCAGGTGTAGAGGAGTATAGTATAGGATTTCATGTCCTCATCTTTGCTCGGCAACTTGCTCAACTTGTTGTGTCAACATCTCAGGAAGGTCTCGTGGAACTGAGGCGGGAGAACAACTACATCTATATTTCATTACGCACAAGTCTAGGCGTCGATGATGTGTGAGTCCTTTGTCTGGCACGTTAGCTACACACAACATCAATACGGTGCTGTTTGTGAGAACCTTAGAAACCTGTTCCTCACGGTAATTGCTGTTGTTTCTTCCAGGGAATTTCTTGTGCCAGAAAATGATACCACGGTACGAGCTGGATTGTACAAGATAGAGTAGTAGCCCTTGTCTATCATTTTGTTCACTTTACAAAATGCTGCCCGCATGCAGGTTGAGATGAGGGCAATAGCCCGCATTAATCAAGCCCTGATTCCTCTAGATGCTGCCGGTTCATTTAGGCATTGGAGAAGGTTTGAGCAGTACAGGTGAGGACTCGGGGTCCTGCAAAAGTGTGAACACCCTTCCCTTTGCTGCAATTTTGAGAGAGAAGGGAACCGGCCTTCTTGCTTTAGATGAAACTGATCAATCTAATTCCCATTCGCCCATTCGTCATCCCTATGCACCGTTGTGCATTTACTTATTTTGATCGTGCTTCTGTCTGTATCATAATACACACGTTTGTATTGTTGTTAGCACTTTGACGTTGTATCGTTGTATCGTTGCTATGGTTGTTATGGTTGTTTAAGCATGCGTTGGGATGTTTTGGCAAAAGCTATCTGCCTGGGAGACTCTACATCTTGTTCCACCACGCCCAAGTGTTGAGACGATGCCTCAAGAGCAAACCCGCGTGGCTTTATTCCTGATCTGATAATAATATAGCAATAAGTAGGGATGGGTCATACGGACTTCTGAGACGTCCCACACGGTATAATACGCTATTAATACGCAATACGCGTATAATACGAAAACGTATTTATGCTTTTTTGGGGGGTACCCGTGGGCTTGCACCAACCACCCTCCAGCCACCAAAAATTGTCCCCCCAGCCTCCAAAACATTATCATGCCTCCTGGTAAAGACCCTGAGTGACATCGTGTTGTTGTTATGGGACAGAGGGGGCAGATTTACGAGATGCCAGATGCCAGATGCCAGAATTCCGAGATTTCAGCAGCAGTGCCCCCCGCATCCGCGAGCACTTTATGAGTTATGAGGCAGAATCCCAGCGTAGGTGTAGCAGCATGCAAAGCTGACCCAGCATAAATCCTCAGGGCGTAGTCGCAGCGCTCGCTAGCAATGGGAGAAATTGCCGACGCTAGCGCTCAGAGGGAGGAGCATGCAGGAAAAGAGAGGCACCTGCACAGGACTACAGCAAGCACATCAGCAGCA
>Ga0307942_1000996_pt1 | contig 21773 bp, 21 predicted proteins | sample OrgLakmetagen175_FD_201846 | JGI IMG/M metagenome (GOLD analysis project Ga0307942, IMG submission 201846) | Saline water microbial communities from Organic Lake, Antarctica - #175 | ecosystem: Environmental > Aquatic > Non-marine Saline and Alkaline > Saline | place: Antarctica: Organic Lake... | reverse complement strand
GAGAGAGAGAGAGAGAGAGAGAGAGAGAGAGGGAGAGAGAAGGAAAGGGAGAGAGAGGGAGGGAGAGAGAGAGGGAGAGAGAGAGAGAGAGAGATAGAGAGAGAGAGAGAGAGAGAGGGCGCAAGTGAGAGAGAGAGAGAGAGAGAGAGAGTGAAAGAGCTCGCTTTTCCCCTTGTGACAAGCTTGAAAGAGAGAAGTGCCTCCGTTTTAATGCTTGCATTTCTGCAATTTCCAGATCTGAATACACACCAGAGCAGGAACAAGGATTGCCACACTATTGCTGCAAAATCCAGTGCGGTCTGGACACAGAATCCAGAGAGATGTGGAAGAGCACACATTGCACTTACAATAATGAACAATTGTGATAAGCACGTTGCTTATGTTAAGTGGGTCGGCCAGAACTGTATGCATATTCCCCAACAAAAAAACCAAATGTATACAATTAAACGGTTCTGGCTGGCTTTGTGCATATAGAAAACAGCCACGCAAGGATTCTGCGCAGCAAGGCTGCTGAGAACAACAAATAAAGCTCAAGGAAGGTAGCAAAGAAATTGCACGAGGGGGCATGGTGTTGTGAAGCATGCATCAGCAGAAGCAGCCGTTATGTCAAGGGGGCAAGGTGCACAGCAAAGGCGTGCTCTTTATTCGACACACATACACACTGATACGTACACCTGCACAAACACACAAACATTCTTTAGCATGTCGTAGTTCTAAACTTTTGTTTTTATTACTCACACAACACAGACGCACCTGCGTAGCATATTGTTCATGGACCTCGTGTAGGCTTGGGCCAGGATATCAGGCCCGTTTTGAATGATGTACCTCCACTGACGGTTGAAATTGAAGTCGTTTCCAGTCCGCTCGGCAATGGCTCTGCGTCAATGAGATGCACCAACAAAATGCTGAGCCGTTTTGTGTTGGAATCTGCTGAGACGACAAAATGCTGAGATGTTTTGTCAGATTTGGCTGAGGCAACGAGGGACAAATGGCTCAGATGAGTCATACTCACAGAAGCAGTGTCAGGGTAATTGACAGGGCTGGTGGGTTTCATTAGACAGGGGTTTAGTCAGAGGTTCAGACAGCGGAGACCAAGCAGGGAGCCTTTGCATGTGAAGATATGAACACAGATCCAATCCGTGCTATCAGTGCCAACAAAGAGGATGTAAAAGGGTAGCTTGCACACATGCCCATTGAGAAGTCAGCGCCTGTACGATGAGAATCCGACTTGAAAGAAACAACGGTCGTCAATTTGCAGTCACCACCAAAACTCCGGTCACCAGCGCTTCTGATCTTCAATCACCAGCTCATTTTCAAGTCATTAATTTGTTTACAGTTTTCAATCCATTGAGAAAAAATATACTCCCCTTTTGACCTTCTTTACATCTCCGCTAATGATGTGACCCAGAGCTCCACTTTGAATACCATATGGAACACTTGCTCCTATTTTGTTTTAATTATGCGACACACAGCTTTGTGAAGCATTACCGTTTCCACACACACTCACACATGGTTTTGCGTCACTTCACGTGCTGCGGCAATCATTGAATTGCCCAGGGTCCACAGGTTGGAGCCGTCTTCCTCCACTCTTGGCATGCGGGTGTCAACGTACAGCTCTTGCTCGAGAGAAGAACCTTCCCTGTTTGTGTGATTGTGTGTGTGTGTGTGTGTTAGAGAGTGTGTGTGTGTATGTGTGTGTGTGTGAGACGGATAAATAGATAGAGGGAGAGATAGAGGGGAAGAGAGAGAGAGAGAGAGAGAGAGAGAGAGAGAGAGAGAGAGGGAGAGAGATAGAAGAGAGAGAGAGAGAGAGAGAGAATAAGCATACAGCAGTTTGTGCGGAAACGCAGGCATCAACACCTCTTTGTGCCTTCTCTTCTGTTCACTTAGGCTGGTTAGTGTGTGTGTTTGTGTGTGTGTGTGTTTGTGTGTGTTTGTGAGTGAGAGTGTGAGTGTGTGTGTGTGTGCGTGCGTGCTCGTGAGTGTGTGTATGTGTGCAAGTGTGTGTGTTACATCATTGCGCATGAATAACTAAATAACCACACATACAATTGTCCACAACCCACCAGATCTCACGGAGGTCGTACACATCTGCCAATCGCTTCAGACCATGGAACCCTAGGTAAACACCATGGTGATTCTTTTCAGCCTGATTCAACAGCAATTCCAGCCTGTCAACAGTGGTCTGCATTGGAAGGTCGAGTAAGAGTATGTGTGAGTATGTGTATGTGTAAGGTGCAAGAGTGTGTGAGCACGTGTGTGTGTGTGTGAGGTGCAAGGCGTTATGTTATACATTGCATACCGTACTGCTCCTATGAGTATTGCGAGTAACGGTTATTCATTTGGGCGCCTTGCAAAGTGAACTACGGAAATAAAAGTAAGAAAATTTAGAACTGGCAAAACATTGATTTGGAAAAGCCGATATTCAACTGGTGCCTGCAGGTCTTGTCGATTCCCTACTAAATGCACCTTCACCTGAAACATCATCCTGCTGCAGATGTGGGAGAGCTAAGGGATTAAAAATCCCCTTATGGAAAGAGGTTTAAACAGAGAGCAGAGCACACAGAAACGTCCAAAATTTGCAAATGTTGTATTAAGTTGGCTGGCCTCGCAAAGCCCAAATACTTGCAAATAGTTCATGCGAACTATTTGGGCACCTCGCAATTATTCGGACTCGCAACACTAAAGGAGCAGTACGGTACATCATCTATTTTACACTATGCATAAGGTGCAAGGCACGTGTCATGCATTCATCACGTGTCATGCTTTCATCACGTGTCATGCATTCATCACGTGCCATGCATTTATTGCAGCTTTAATAAAGGCATAAACAATGTCAGGTCTGTTTAGCATTAGTTTGTTTCACGTGCAGCAGCTCAAGCTGAGCTCAGTACAAATACTCTGGGGTGGAGAAAGATTTGCTAAGGTCCAATTGCATGCAGGATTTACACAAGTGAGGTCTTGAAACTTTAATAGAAGCATGCAAGCATTCAATCTGGGTCTAGCAGCAGCACGCTCAAATGCTTCTTGAAAACAGGATAGCCTGTGAGACAGTCTACAATACGATGTTCAGCTCAACATATCCTCACAGGTGCATCAGCATAAACCTAGGGCTCCAACAACTCATCCCACCTACAATAACACCACAGTACTCTTAGTTTGAGGGCTTTTATGTAATATTCAACACGTACAATGCGTTATGACGATATGCAACCTCAGCCCAAACAATAATTTTCCGCGCACCCTACAAATGTGCGTATGCTAAATCCTGGGTAGCTACACAAGTGATCAAGCACACATGAATCATGTGACATGATGCTATAGAAACTGTTGTAAGAAAACCAAAAGAAAACCAACTCAGCTGTCACCCTCCACCTTCAGAGTACAACTATTCCCTCTTACATAGTCATACACACATTTGAACGCAGCTCGCCTCACACCTTCCTTCCACTTACACACACAAACTCACACACAAACGCAACTGCTATGAGCATGTTTTAAATCACACACACGACACACATACACATACACTCACGCTGAGCTCTTCCTCCCCCATCTCGTAAACATCCGGGCTGGTTTTGCCGTGGTATAGGTTATGTATCTTGCGGACCGTGATTGTGATGGCTTGGGACTCCACCACAAGGCGGCCATTGGCATCCAGCTCATCCACATGAGTCCGCAGCTCCTCAGACACAAACAGGAAGGCCTGCAAGGTTTGGACAATGGGTGTTGTAAGAGTGCATGTGTGTTGACATGCGTGCAGCTTGCTGGCAGGAGCCAGCTCATCCTATGGCTTTGCCACTCCTCAACCACAAACGTAAAGGCCTGCAAGAACATACTCGTGTGTGCTGTGTAATGTACGTGTGCATGTTATTGGGGAAGGGTGTGCGTGTTAGGCGGCATACTTGCATTCATGATGTGGCTTTTTAATTCATAAGGCACAGACAGCAAGGGCTGAGAAACAGTTGATGATTGTTCCGTTTGTTGTGTGGCTGTGTGTTATATGGGGTTTGCACATGTGTGGCCTTTGACATAAACCTGTTTGCACAGACTCAGGTCAAGAAAACAGGAACAGCTGCACTTATGCTGTGTCTACATTGTGGCCAACACACCGGTTGTGTTGTCTAAAGACCATTAAAATCACACACCGTGTGCTCATCGCGACGTCATCTGTCCTTATCAATTCTTGCAACTGAACAAGCCGGCGTGATCTTTTTTTTTCCCCCCAAGCTTCCGCTCATATGCCCCTGAGGCATACACAGCGATGTACCCTTACCTAATTTATCCTAGCGTGATGCCATCGCAGCACTGCTGTCAGTAAGGCAAATTCTCTTACTGACCAATCACTATCATTTTTTATGAAACCTGCAGACGACTGCACGCAGATGCTGCGCGTTGCTGCCATATGTGCGGCAATGCTCCAGATCTGATTGATGATAAACAAAGCCCAAGACCTTTTCTGTGACAAGAGCGCTCAAAATTGATTGGTGATGAACAGCACACTGTTTTCTTCAAAAATAAACACAAGGGGGTGGCAGGAGCATCTCAAAGACAATCGAGAGGAGCGTATAAAGTTTTGGACAAAGCTGCCGCAGCTAATGGCGGCAAGGTAAGCAAGCACAAATTCAGGAGGAGCTGTTGGCCTTTTCCTAGTTGTCCATGGAAATGAGAAGTGCAGAGACATTAGGCAAGCCTTGCAAGGCTTTCTGCTGCTCTTGACACATGCCCACACACAGCTTAAAATATAAGTAGAATTCACAGGAACGTAGACATAGACCTGCACATTGTCTGTGCACCTTACTTAGCACCAGAGGCACCTCCTGCAGAAGGGCACAGAGCCAATGCCTCACCAAAACACCAGCATATTATAACTAATAATGCCTGTGCAAAGCAGGGCAGCTACAGCAAAAGTGACAGTTTGTCTGCATCAGGATCAGCATTCACGTATCCATGCTATTCAGTGCACACATATTAGCTGGAGCCCCACCATTTCCCATCACGCCTGTAAAAAGCAAATCAGCCACAGCATACGATCATTAACAGTATACACTCACAATGAACAGTACACACACAATGAACAGAGCACACTCACAATGAACAGTACACACTCACAATGAACAGTACACACTCACAATGAACAGTACACACTTACAATGAACAGTACACACTCACAATGGACAGTACACACTCACAATGAACAGTACACACTCACAATGAACAGTACACACGCACAATGAACAGAGCACACTCACAATGAACAGTACACACTCACAATGAACAGTACACACTCACAATGAACAGTACACACTCACAATGAACAGTACACACTCACAATGAACAGTACACACTCACAATGAACAGCGCCAGTTGCACCACCAGCAGCATGCCCAGCAAATAGACCATCTGCTCCTTGAAGTGCATGAAGTCGATGCGAGCCTGTGTGCATGTGTGTGCGCGTGTGTATGTATGTGTGTGTGCAGTGTCGTCTGTGTGTATGTATGCGCGTGTGTGCAGTGTCGTATGTGTGTATGTGCATGTGTGTGTATGCGCGTGTATGCGGCCAGTTGTACACAATTGTGCATTCACCTGCCATGTTTCATCTGTATGTTTGTATGCCTGTGAGTGTACACCTGCTTGTCATATGCCTGTCCACGGCTCTCACGCACTGTTCATATGCTACAACACGGAATCTCACGGAGCAAAAATGCAAAACGTGAGTATTACCTTGAGCCTGCTTAAAAATGAATTTAAGCCAATCACTTCCCTGCTGCTCAGTACCTGGCGTGAGTGTAACAGCGCATGCAGCTTCTTCAGCCGTCGTCCACGCGCCCAGTCGGTAGTGTCGAAGGCAGCAAAAGTAGGCTCTGTATTATCAGAGTCGGCCTCACTGTCAGCGACCTGCATGTGGGCATGCACGTGTGTAAGTGTATGGGTGTGTACATCGCGCGTATGTATGTGAATTGTGCGTGTGTACCGACGTCGTTGTGTCCGTATGTCACATGTGCGCACGCGTGTGAGCTCCCTGAAGTCAAGCACGTGACATCAGCCTTAGGATTAAGGGTACCGAAGTCTGGTAGGCGTTTTGCTGAGTTCCCGAAGGGGCTACAACAAACACACGAACGGGGCAAAAAGGAAGTGTGCACTTCTTCTGACGATTATCTCTCTAGGAGCTAATCCCCCAAAAACTGTTCCCTCCAGCTTTCCTACACAACAGACCCTAAAATTAAACTCTTTTCCAGAGTGTTTGCTTTTCATTCTTTATGGATCCTGCCCTCAACACACCACAAGACACGCAAAAATCAGTGCAAAGAAACAAGGGCACCTCAGTCCAGCACATCCAGACCCTGCCCTCAACACACCACAAGACACGCAAAAACAAGTGCCAAGAAACAAAAACAACGCAGCCCGACACACACGCACCTCTTCGTTGCCATCTCCGAGTGTGCGCCCCTCTTCGTCTCCAGACCCCGCCCTCGCCAAGCTGCCCTCTTCATTCCCCTCCTCTTCCTCTTCCTCCTCTTCCTCGTCACCCATGTCATCATTGTCATCAAGAGCGTCAGCATTGCCTGCAACCACGCCTGTGTCTGACTCGTCCTGTAGGTGCGAGTATGTGGTGTGCGTATTCATCATGTGAGCACTGATTGGTCTGCATCACACCTGCCTGCACTGTCTGCAAGTAATGTCAGAGTCCAGGCATCCTGTATGAATATGTATGAATATGTGTGTATATGTGTGTGTATGCATATGTACATGTACAGATCCGTTTGTATTTCTGTATATCTGAGGGAGGTATACACGGGCTCATGCCTGCACTCGACACAGCCACTTAGCAGCTTTTCTCAGCCGTTTCTCCACTCTAGTGATTTGCAAGATGATCTTGTAATCAGCAGTGACTGCAGGTCCACAACACCACTTTGACATTGAGCAGCAGCTGTCGGTTGCATACCACTGCAGCCCAAATGCCAGAGCACTGCAGAAGCACACGTCACAAACCCTTTGCAGCACAAAACTTCAAGAGAAGCACAACAGCCCTTGCCAACACGATGATGCCCTGATTGAGAACCAATGTTGTCGCTTCAAGTCAGGCACAGGAGTACGCACGTTGCAATGGCTTGCGCCGCTTTGCCTGTCATGCAACACCGACAACCCCTTAAACGCACCCCGACCCTTGTACACAGGCAGCCTGGATGAGGTTCAGTGCCATGCCAGCCCAAAACGACACCCTTGATGAGGAACAGTGCCATGCTTGCCCAAAGTATGGCACAAGAGTTTGCATTATGCAGTGGCTTATGCAGCTGATGCTGTGCGCACAACGCTGGTAAAACCACCCCACTCACCTCGGCCCCTGCAAACATGACCCTCCTGGAACCAGTGTTGCCGGCCCCGCTTAATCTTGGGACTGGGCCTGCCTTCTCTGATGCTCCCAGCCCTGCACAGCACATACATTTTAGGGGTGAAAGCAGGAGAGCAAGGCTCTGCTTGTGTTTGGAAAGGCCTTGTGGTCATGCCCGGATCCAACTGCACCTGGTCCTGCATAAGACAGAACACAGGATTTGAGGGTGAGACTGCGGTGTCTAGGCCGTTTTAAAAGCGACCTTGTGGTCTTGCATCTGTCTCGTTTCTGGGACGGCCTTGTGGAAATGTGGTTATGTGGTGTGTGGTGTGTGTGGCCATGCGAGGATTCAACCGCACCTGTTCCTGCACACCACCATGAAACACCACCACCATGACACTACCACCATGAAACACAACGTTCTCGTGAGGATACCAAGCAGCCCTTTGCTGTTGCTGCTTCTTCTGCTGCTGCTGCTGCTGCTGTCCTGGGAACAATCTTCCTACAAATTCACGACAGCAGCAGCAGGTGGTTGCTCCGCGTGCAGTATGTGAGCACGAGAGAAGTGGCTGTAATCTTTTGAGCAGCCCTGTACGTATGTACTGTTTGGGCCAAAAAACACTGTTTCTCTCACACACATATGCACACGCACATGCATGAAAGAAAGTAAGAGCATTAAAACCACAGCTGTAGCAGCAGCTGGCTGTAGATAGCAATAAGCCACTAGCTTGGAGTTGGCAACCCAGCTTGCAGCGTCACAGAGCAAAGGCCCGATCTCAGCCTTGAACCTTTGAAGGTGTGTCCCAATTAAACGCCAGAGACACAACCCGTTACCTGCTAGCTTGGAGCTGGCAACCACCTTCTCCATGAGGGCCTTGTCTCGGCCTAGGTTTTCTGGGTCAAGGGCGGCCTGGCTCATACTGGCACGGCGAGATTTCAACTCCTCCTAGAAAGAGACGGGGTGCAGGTGTGCGTGTGTGCATGAGCGTGCGAATGTGTTTGTGTGCGAGCATGGATGTTTGTGTGCGCGTGGGTGTACGTGGGAGTGAGCTGCAACTACGAGCAGAAAACAGAAGGCACAAATATAAGTAAATTGTGGTTCAAATAAGTAGGAAACAGTACCCTACTTCTCTGCCTGCTCCCATTAGAATAAGGTAGCCATTTTCCTGAACACTACGAACTACGACGAACTACGATCCTCACCTGAGTTACAAGAGTGTGCTTGAATAGTTGGGCGTCGCCCTTTCTCAGGTTGTCAAAGGTAACCTTCACCACGACGTGCTTGTTTGCACTTGCCACTGCCTGTTGCATGGACGAGTACGTACACGCGTATGTGAGGGTTGCGTGTGTAAGTGTGTGCGTGTGTGTGTGCGTGTGTGTGTGTGTGTGTGTGTGTGCGTGTGTATGTGTGTGTGTGTGTGTGCGTGCGTGTGTGTGTATGTGTGCATGCGTGCATGCGCAGCTGTGGCACGTTGCTTTGCATGCTTCTTCACCGGGCTTCAGCGTGGTGCCTTATCAGGTCAGGAGGTGTAGGTGGTGGTTGTGTGCACTAGGTTCATTGTCCTGTTACATCACAGCATGCACACACACAGTGTGTGCACACCTGCTGCTCCTTAAAAGTCATCTGCAAACATTTAAACGTAGCACCTCTGACCATTGCAGCACCCACATAGCAAGGTCAAAGAGCAGGACTGTGATCTGGACCTTTTTGTCATTTTAAGGCCTGCTGTGACTTACAAACACCCCCTGCGTACTCCCACTGACTAGTATTCTGTGCCTGCTCCCATTAGCACCCTCTGCCTGCTCCTACTAACTCTCTCTGCATGCTAACAGTCATAAACACTCTTTATGCTCCCACTCATCCACAACCTCTGCATGCTCCCACTCGTCAGTACCCTTTACTTCCTCTCACTTTTCAGCACCCTCTGCCTGTTTCCTCTAGTGAACACCCTCGTCGAGGTACCTGCTCCCAATCACGAAAGAAAGCACACTTCACTCAGCACTACAGTAGCCCTTGCTGTGTGGTGCCTCAACACAAAACACGACTGCGTTCCCCTCAGCCGCTGCGAAGCATCCACCAGCACCACAGGTTTCAGGCTGCACAGACTGAGACGTACACACGGTAGAAACCTATCCTCTTAGGTTTCACGCGTACAGCATCCACAGGTACCCTTGCTTCCTGATAATCATGAGCTGTCTATTCATGTTCTAGCTCTGTGTCCTTAGCAAACAAGGGTTTTCACGCTTCCCTATCAAAGCGACCATTCCCTTATTGTGTGGCCTCAAGCACTCACCAGCACTTTGAGCTCCAGCGGGGAGTTGTCGACGTGGAACCCATTCATCATCTTCAGAGGCCCGACCTTGCGGCCAGTGGTGCCACTCTTCATGGCACCCTTCTTCGCCTGTGTGTCATAAGAAAGGAGGAAGGATTCGTTTGTGTCTGTGTGTCTGTGTTTAGCGTTAAGGGCATGCTTTGTGGCCATTGATGCAACTCTTCATGGCAACCTCCTTTGCCTGTGTGTTGTGAGGAAGGGAGAAAGAGGGTCTGAGGGCACATTCTGTATCCAGTGGCGCTGCTCATTATGAAGCCCTTCCTTGCCTGTGTGTAGTGAGGAAGGGAGAAGGAGAGGAAAGAGGCATGAACACTGTAGGGACCAGTATACCAATATTTCTCCCTTGCTATGAATACACATGAAGTTGAAATTGAGAGCCTTCTTTGCAGAATCCGAAACCTTGACCGACACACCCTACTCTGCCTCTGGCAAGGGAAAAAGGAAAGAAATGCGCTAGCAGCAGGGGCAGGCCTCACCTTGTCGTCATAAAGTAGGGTGTCAGGGGTGCGCGTGGGCAGCTGCAGGTAGTTGCGCAACGGGCGTCGAGCCATACTGCGTTCGCTGCAACCAAAGATGAGGCCACTGGGGTCCAGCTGAGACACTGTGCACGCGTTGTGAGGAACGTGTGTATGTGTGCATGTGAGTGTGTGTGTGTGTTTTGTGTGTGGTGTGTGTAAGTAATTCTGAAGTATGTGTGTAACCCAGCTGTGTTAACGCAAACTCAGCAGAACTGTGTGCCTCATCCCTCCTTACCTGTGGGCCGTGTAATCATGCCGTGAACATCGCAGTCAATGATGGCACTGACCATGTCAGCCTTGTACAGCAGCATGCAGATCTCTGGCAGCTCTCTGTCCTCGTGGTGGATGAGTTGGAACTGTGGGGTGCAAGGACATCACAGTATGCGACAGTGGTTTGTGAACTCATGTGCTAAATGGGCTGCTTTGTACAGCAGCATGCAGATATTGGGCAGCTCTCTGTCCTCGTGGTGGATGAGTTGGAACTGTGGGGTGCAAGGACATCACAGCAAGCGACAGTGGTTTGTGACCTCAGGTGTTAAATGGGCTGCTTTGTACAGCAGCATGCAGATCTCAGGCAGCTTGTATTCTTTGAGGTGGATGATTTGAATCCATGGGATGCAAAGACGTGTCGGCATGCAAAAGGTGGACTATTAGGGCACGTACAGCAGCGCGTACAAGGGTCATGTGAGTTAACGCGTGCAGCTAAAGACACGGCAATGGGTCATGGCACAATTAGGTGTTATAGCTGCATGTGAGGAAAGAGCTACTTTGTATGGCTGCAGCATATGGTTTTGGGTCGGTTTGCGGACTTGGTTGTGGGTCAGGTGGAACCGTGGGTGCAAGGTGCAGGCTTATTTTATTCTGCCTGGAAACATTAGATACAGCCATCACCCGAACACAATCGGACCTACTCATATCCAACCGCAAGCACCTGCACCAGAACAGGTTCCTTTTTAGATGCACCCAACAAACAAGCACAAAACATAGGGTGGATTAAAACTTTAATTACTATTTGAAAAACCGTGTATACTGTATGCATACAGGTGTATATGTGAAAACTGTTTTCTGTTTATACAGAGTAATTGAAACCTCTCAGAACAAAATCATGATAGGCTCATTCTGTGGCTCCTAAAGAGCTGCACACCTGTATCCAATTCTAGCGCCCCAAAGAATCAAAGTTTGGAGAGCTAGGCCTGTCCAAAGCCTAAAAGACCATATAATGGCCATTTCTAGTTCAGAAAGCAGCTCGACTACATTCATCACCAACACAACTTTGTTCTTCATGCAAATGCATGCATTAATTGTATGTGGAAAGCAAAGGAAATGCTTAGTGAAGAGAGGGGCAAAGAAAAAACATTGGCGAAAAAAGCAGAAAGGACTGTTGTTGCTGGGATTCCAACTGAGTCCGGGGTGTACCACCTGATGTACGGGTTTACACCAAATCCACGTAGAAAATTACGACTGATATCTACAAAATCAAGGCGTTCATCCCAAACAATTTATAACATGGAAAACTACGAATACGGTCCCCCTTTCCCTGTGTTGTATGGCGTATATCCTGTACTGTATAATACCTGTTATTACATTAATACAGTATCGGTCCACCCTTACAAAACACTGTAATTTGCACCTCTGCTTACAGAGGCTTTCTGCTAGCCTCCCTCACAGAGGCACCTACCAAAAAAGACACATGCACATGCACACACACATGCACGCAAAACACTTGCAAAATACACTGCCGCCCGCACCTGCATCAGAGCAGGCTTGGTGCTCTTCTCCCTCACGAGGCGTTTAAGGGAGCCCATCGTGCTGGTATCCTCTCCATCTGGAGGGAACACACCCACACGCCAGCTGTAACCGGGCTTGATGGTGATCTGCGTGCAAGTTTACGGTGCAAACAAACTGACAAACCCTCGTATGTACAAGTGATGCATGTTTTGAAGGGGGGAGCACGCCCACGCGTCAGCTGTAGCCGGGCTTGATGGTAACTTGTGCGCAAGTTGACAGTGCAAACAAGAGTGGCAACCCTCATATGCTCATATGTATACATGCGATGTGTGTTTGGGGGGGAAACGCCCGTGCACCAAGCTTGACCTGCAACAGGGCTCAAGCAATCAGGTGCCTAATTAGAGTGTGACAATAGCAGGCACTTACAACAAAAGCACATACGTACTGCTAGCTTATAGTGGGGGTAGCACGTCGCATGTTTGTTCATGCACTTACATATTTGTATTGAAGCACGTCTTGCTCGTAGGTGTGCGATTACAGTGTGCAGTTACTTGTTTGGTCACCCCTTATACATTCATATCCTTGAGTGCCAGTTCCCCCTAAGAATACAACTTATCGTAGTCTGAACAGCTCATCCCTCCAAGGTCGTGCATGGGCCAGACACGCACACAACAAAAAGGGGCGGTGCAAGCACAATCGGCATAATCCCACACGTACAGACAGACAGACAGACAAGCAAACATGCCCCCACACACAAAACCACGTATGCACGTCTACAGTCACTCACACACACACGAACACGCTGGTACTTTTTGTGCCATCTTGGACAGCACGGACGGCAGCTCTGCTTGTAAATCAGCAAGCACATCCACGATGGTGGCCACGCTTTGGCCCACCAGCTCAGGGGGCCTGCATATGCGTGTACGTGTTTGGGCATGCATGTGCGTGTGGGTGTGTGTGTGCGTGTGGGAGCAAATATGTGTGTATGCATGTGTGTGCGTGTGGGTGTGAGCGTGTGGGTGTATGTGCTTGTTCGTGTGTGTGTGTGTGTGTGTATTCGTGTGGGAGTAAGCAAGACACAGCCCACATGAAGCAGGCGCTCAAGGAGTACAAGGTAGAGGGCCGATACAATAATTCTAAGCAAACTAGGTATTCAACCAAACGTGAACTGAAGCACCCTCCCTTCCCCTCTCCCCCCAACACATATGCACAAAACAAACTAAGCACACCCTCCTCTGCCCCCAGCCCCTCAACACAAACACACTCGCCTGAAGCCGAACAGCGAGCTGGGTGCATTGGATGTAGACAGCACTTTGCCTTCGGTGTCCAAGGTAAGCACCAGCCGCCTCTCGTCCAGGCCCTGCTCCCAGCTGGAGGGATACACGTGCACAACGTGCTGCACTGTATCCTCCACCTGTGTTTTGACGAAATAGTTAAATATGTGGTGTGTGTAAGAGTGTGTACGAGAGTGTGTGCGAGCGAGAGTGTGTGTGTGCACGTGCGTGTGTGCCCTTGTCAGTGTGAAGAGACTCAAAAGTCTGACCTGCGCCCAGTAAGGGGGCTAGAAGCACCAGCACCACAACAAAAGCATGACTGAAAGAGCATCACACGAAAAGAACACTCCACGGGGGAGATTATGTGGGGCTGCTGGTGTTTGTTGCCTCTTGAGCAAGTCGAAACAACTGAGTGTTAAACAGTGTGCACGGGTGGGCCAGAACCGAATACATAAACCGTGTCTGACCGTGCATTCGCAGGTTTTCCCACCAAGAAATGTCCGAACATGCATGCATACATATACAACGGTCATGGTCTGTCCCTACTCGTTCATTCATTCATTCCTTCTCATCCCTGATTAACAGGCCCTGACCTCTCGAGTCGAGATGGCTGGTCGGATGGGAATGCTCTGCCCGCTCGAGTCCATGATGACCACCGTGGCCGAGCTCCTGAGTCGGGAGGGAGGGCGTAGGGAAACTTGAGTTACGTATGTGTGGTGCGTAGGGAGGGAGCGGGGAAATGCACACAGTAAGCCACGTGGATGTATGCGTGGTAGCGAGTGGCACAGCACTTGAAATAAAAGAGGAAAGACACATGGATAGGAGGACATGTGTGGTAGCAAGGGACACCACACGGCACGAGGTCTAATGCATGGCCCGCATCCATATGATGGCTGCTGGCAGGGCCTCCCAAAGGAGTGCATCAAGGTAAGAGCAGGAAGGTAGAGAGATGGAGAGAGTTAGGCTAGACGTACGATGGGTTATGCGCTTGATACCAAGAAGCAAAAACACACAGCAGGCGGTGAAGGCACTTTACGACATCTTTCCACTTGCATTCTTTCCAAATGTGCTTCGCCCTCACCCCGTTTGTTTCTTTAAAACAGGAAGTGAAATTTTTGAAGCCTTCAAAATGTAGTATTCTGCTGACGCCACATAAATGTTATACTGTACCTTTTCGATATCATCCCGGGTAAATAACGTTTTTTGCCCTCCGGGGTGGTTCCGGTATCGTTTAACATATATTTATGTTGAGGCTCCGGGGTTGCCCGGGGTTGGCGAAAATAATGTTTTGTGGGTGGGTGAACAGAGCGGAGATGGCCCCGCCCCCACCCCCGCCCCAGCCCCAGCACCTGCAGCACGACACACATGCGCCCCAGCACCTGGAGCACGACACTCCTGGACAACACCTGGAGCACGACACTCCTGGACAGCACCTGGAGCACGACACACATGCGCCCCAGCACCACACACACACAAACACACACACAGCACGACACACATGCGCGCACACACGCGCATGTGCACGCATACTCACACACGCACACGCACTGCCTGGGGTAAATGCCCACCGGGATTCGTGCGGGAATGGCTAAAATATTTCTTTTGAGGCTCCGGGGTTACCCGGGGTGACGTTTAATATTTCTGAAATTTAGGCACCGGGATGGATCCGCAAAGGTACGGTATGGCCATCCCGTACCCTACTTACTACATTCATCTGTGCAAACATGTTATCTTTTCGACACATCTTGGCAAACATCTGTCGTGCATTTGCATTACCTGCAGCTCTGCTTAGGCCTTTTGGCGCTGGGTTCCTTCATCCACTGCCCATGCAACAGGGAGTAGGGGGGGGGGATGAGCTGGGAGATCTCCATTTTCATGAGCGCCTGTGTTCATGGACGTGCGTGTTCATGTATTTGAGTGCATGCGAGCAATTGAATGCGCAAACTAACATGCATACAGAATCGCTTGTGAAGCTTGCACGATTGCCAAAAGGAGAGCAAAGAGAAAGGAAGAGAGAGAGAGAACAAGAGAGTGTGTGTAAGTGAGAGGGAAAGAGAGAGAGAGAGAGAGAGAGAGAGAGAGAGAGAGAGAAAAAGAGAGAGAGAGAGTGTGTGTGTGAATGAGAGAGGGATGAATTCTTACATGAGATTATATAGGGTTTCAAAGGTAGCAGGGTTTACATGTATCTGCAAAGGATAGCCTAGCGTCTCGCGCACGTCATCGTTCCCGTACAGCACCTCAACAAATTGTGCATCTGCAAACATCACACACACACACGCACGTCTGCATACTCGCACCTGCCCGGGGTAGCCCAGCATCTCACGCATTTCATTGTTGACGTACAGCATCCTGCCGCGCGCATCAGTGACCATCACTTTCCCTGCAGAGGCTGTGGGCCTCATGTTGAAGGCCAAAAGCCGTTGGCTGTCCGAGCCTCCGAGCTCGACCGTGATGTCAACCTGAGTAGGTGGGCATGTGTGACATGGAACCTGTGTCAAAGGAAGGGGGCTATGCATGTTCATCACAACAGGTTGTTAGATGAACGTTGGAGTCATTTGGGGTCTGTCCCAGACTCGACCGCGTTGTTGACCTGGGCAGAGGTACAATTGTCACATGCACTGTACGATCAGGACGTTGCTACTGAAGGCGCTGTAATCTGAGCCATGAAGCACGAATGATGCCCGCCCCACAGCCACTGCCAGAAGAGAAGCCTGACACCTCACATAATCTCATGACCTTGCATCTAACAAGCCTGTGAGTAGGGAAAACATGTGCACTCAACATGTGCAAACACACTGTGTACAACCACATTGTGCAAAGCCGTACATTCCCAGATGCACTTGCCAGAAAACTGCAGTACGTGAGCCATGCTAGCACTGCCGGCCGAATTTGCACATGGACAACGCTGTTTCAGCAGCAGCACCACACCCCTCACAAGCAATTTTGAACCAGGGGCACTTTATTGGGACTGTTGCTGTTGCTGACAGCAAAGAACTTATACTCCGGAGTCGCTGGCAGTGTTGCTGCGGAAGTTCCTACAGAGGGACAGCAAGCCGTCCTGGACAGTTTGAAAGCTATAGGAGATGCACATTGCCCTTGTGGTCATGGGAGCTCATGCAGCACCGAAATGCCTTGAACAAACACATTCAGGACTCACTATAGCACATAGCACACTCACACACACACATTTTCATCCTATCTAAGTGCGACACACCTCCACAGGGTCCATGTACTTGTGCAGCACTGACACGCCCTTCACAAACACCTGAAGCGCTCACCAACAGAAACACCCGCACGCTGTCTCATCCTATCTAAGTGCGACACACCTCCACAGGGTCCATGTACTTGTGCAGCACTGACACGCCCTTCACAAACACCTGAAGCGCTCACCAACAGAACACCCGCACGCTGTCTCATCCTATTTAAGTGCAACGCACCTCCACAGGGTCCATGTACTTGTGCAGCACTGACACACCCTTCACAGACACTTTGCCTTCCTTGAAATCCTCCTCGGTGGCAGCTTGAGCTTTGTCCAGCAGCTTGATAATAGCATCCTGGTCGACCACCAAGCTGGGGAAGGGTCGATTTGCCACGTCGCTGGAGGATTTGCCAAAGCCTGTGGTGTGTGTGCACGTGTATGTTTGTGTTTGTGCACGTGTGTGTATGTGTGTGTTAGCGTGTATATGTAACGCGAGTCTGAGTGTGAGTACGTGCTTAGACCTTGGAAATGTGCACCCATGAAAAGCTAGTGCCTGCACCCACTGTCTGTGAAGCGCTCATCCACGCACACCACAGCACCGCTGGGCATGACCCACACACGGATGACTCCAGGCTCGACGTCGTATCGCCTCATCACACCCATGAAGATGGAGTCTGCACCCACACCCGACACCTGTGCACAAACAAGGTGCGCGTGTGTGTATTTGAGTGTATGCATGCGTGTACGTGTGTGTGTGTGTGTGTGTGTTGTGTTTGTGTGTGTGTGTGTGTGTGTGTGTGTGAGAGAGAGAGAGAGAGAGAGAGAGGGAGAGAGAGAGAGAGAGAGAGGGAGAGAGAGAGAGAGAGATAGAGAGAGAGAGAGAGAGAGAGCAAAGATGTGGCCTCTTGGTATTGCCCTGTCTGATTTAGGCCCTGCATTTTACGGTACGATCGTTGCCATCAGGTACTACATTGGGAGCAGGATATAAAAGAGCGACCTTCTGTATGTGTGTCTACACACTTACACGAACAGGCGCACACACACACACGTGTGCACAGATAAAAACACAAATTAAGTGCATCCTACACGCACCTTGGTGACTGCCAGCTGGATGGGAAATACGTACTGCTCCTTGTGCAAGGCGACCACCTCTCTCACCGAGTCCAGAATACGTTTTTTGCCTGCAGCCACCCAGTTTTGCAGGTAGATATTTTTTTATGCATCACTTTGTGTACACAGTGATAAACAAATTTTTTGCCTGCATCCACCCAACTGTGTCTAATCGATGTGTGGCGGTGGCTGGATCAAGGCGGCAGGGCATACATACGATCACTTGTCCTCAAACACTTGGGTGTAGCATACAAAGCAACTCACCGCTGCTGATGTGTGTCCTAAGATACCCATTGTGGCGATGGCTGAAAGGGGGAGGCATGAGCATGCTGACGTTCTTGCCTTCCATTTCTGTCTTTTTGTAGCCCAGCAGCTTCTGGGCAAGCCTGTTGGCCACCTTGATGATGCCTGTGAGCACAGCCGAGCAGCGGGCTTACCTACTGCTTGCTCACGTACACGCAACGAGCAGTGTCAGACAAAACCACACGTACACAACAAACGAATATGTTGGCCAGAGCCATATATGTACGGTGTGTATACGGTATTTCAGCAGGAAAATTACCAAAACTAAGGTCATATACAGTATATATATATACGGTAAAAATAGCCAGCCCTAAGCATGTGGTTTCCAAGGTGCATGTTTATAAGCAATGGAAACAACTAAAAACCGCGGTGTGTGTGTGTCATGCCAGTGGTGCGCTTTAACCTACCCTCTGCGTTGATCACGACCACAGCGCTTGTCTTTTCGTTCACAGACTCAAGCATGCTGGCACTGTCGTCCTGCATCATCAAGGCTGTGTTGTTGCCTCCGCCCTCCTCCTCCTCAATGGCGTCTGCAGTACGTTTAGATAAGTAGTTTATATACATTTATGTTGTGAAGCGTACGTGTGTGCATGGCACATTCATTGCATTTCTGTATGTACTCTGCATACTTCTGTGTGGTTACACGCTCTGAAGCATGCTTGTATGATTTAGAACCTAAAGAGGTGCAAGGCTGCGTTATTTTGGTGAGTTTGCCAAGCAACAAGCTTGTCGGCCATGCAGACCACGGAGGACACGTGTTTTGTTCCAAAAACACACCTGCGGTGCTGGAGTACTTGCTGGCAGTCCAAGGGTCGGACTTAATGTGTTCCAGGAAGCGTGCGTAGCCGCGGAACACTGCGGCGCTGTTAGGATACCTGCACAAACAGGCCATACAATAGGGGTTAGGGAACTAGTGTGTCTCAGTTTTTTACTTTAAATACTGTGGTGCTTTTTTGGGGTATGAATCTGGGAAACAGGTAGCTTAAAATTTAGCTGGATGCGAATTGAGGCAATCCAAGTTAAAACACAGTGGCGATGTTGAGGTACCTGCTTGGCACATCAGTGAAATTGCTACTTTAAAAATATTATCCAAATCATCAAAGGATTTCTACTATGGGCTTAAATACATTGTACCTATAAGAAAAATGGCAGACGAGATCGGAGGCACAGGATCCCCTGTCTGTTTACCACACACAAGCAAGGGGCAGCAACAGAAGCGTTCAAGCTAGTCTTTGGGGCGTCCCCATAACAATCCTACGATCAGTCACACTCTGGTATGGCAAGCAGCACACATGGTTGGCTGCGCAAACACAGCACACAAACAAATTGTCGGCTACACAGCACACTTTGTTGGCTGCACATCATCCTGCTATTCAAGGGAAGGTCAAGGTAGAGCGCACACACCGATCGAGCAAAATCTTAAACGTCTTGTCCGTCCGCGACGATTCGGCCTGGATAGCTGCCAGGGCGGCTGACATCTTTTTAAAGTGCACATCTTGGTGCAGCAGGACTTGCCAAAAGTTGCGGAGGGCAATGAGGGCGTCGCGGTTTGCTCGAGACAGCATTCTGTGTGTGCGTGTGTGTTGGCGTGGATGTATGCCATGATCTGATCGAAAGAGTATTCCGTGTTTGCATATGTGTATTTGTATGTGTGTATGTGTGTATATGCATGCATGCGCAAGTGTGTCGAGGTCTGCAGTAGTAATGCATGCACAAGTGCGTGTGCATTACAAGGAATATTCTGCCATGGCTGCTTTTACTCAGTACTGTCTTTAAATTCCGCCTCTGTTCTTGGGGAGGCACACTGGAGCTTGAGATCTGCAAGAGCACAATGCACAAGACACGCCCTCCCCCCTAAGGTGCCTGTCTCCTTTGTCTCACCTAAAAGTGCGCTGGAACTCCACGTAAGCAATAAGGTCCAGCGCAGACTCGCTTGAGGACTGGCTCAGGGACTTGCTCCTCTGCGCGCTCTCCTGCAACGGTTTGAGAACAAACACACCCACGCACACAACTGAGAGCAGTAGCAGTTAGTCCAAGATTGCAGGGACATTGAATTAGGGACCTGCTCCTCTGTGCACTCTCCTGCAACAGTTTGAGAACAAACACACCCACACACACACAACTTAGTAGCAGTCCGAAAAAGTTTGCCAGCATTTTGATCTAGGGACTTGCTACTCTGTGCGCTGCCCTGAAAGCTGCTGCAAATACAAGAACACATGCAAGCCGGCAAGGTGAAGAGAAACACCAGCCCCTGTGAACCATTAAAATATTACTGGCTAAGCACGCATGAAGGTACAGATGAACACACACACGTACACACACATAGACGCAAATACACTTGCACACCCACACAACTCTGTCCTGCCATTCATACCTGCTCCCTGGAGAACACGATGAAGTAGTCACAGAGGGAGGAATCCTCCAGGTTCTTCACGTGCTGCAGCTGAGAGGTCCCCAACTGAGGAGCAACAAACAAGGCAGGACGCGTCAGACACACGTGCTTGGTTCTCTGTAGCTTACTAAGCTCTTCACACCCTGCAGCAGAGAGACTCCACCACCCACATCCACACTTAAACGCTCAGTGAGGAGCAACAACTATGTGTGCTGAAGGTGCTCATCAAACACGCTTTTGGTCAACCTGGAATAGCCACATGCCATCAATGCTGCTCGAATTACAACTGCAAAGCACACTTTTACGGGCGTTTTACGAGCTCCAAGGGCATGATACTTGTCTGATAGGAAAGCTGATCATTCAAAAACTCTAAATTGCTGAAGATGCAACACGTCAGCTGTGGAGCCAACGTGTCACACAAATCAAAATGAGCTTTATCATGACAAAGTTGTATGAGTTACAGCGCTTTTTCCTCTCGCCTTGTGCAATCCAGCGTGGCCTTTTGCACACCCAGAGTTTCTGTTGCAGAGATGAGGACACTCGGCTGCATAATGGGACGACCTATTCTTCTTCCATCTTCCATTCAACGGTTACTGATGGTCAAATTTAAACTGGAATATACACGTTTATAGGCGCCTTCACACCTGACAGATCTCTTGCACAGAGGCAAGGACACTAGACTGCATCAAGGAAAGGGTCTGCTCACAGCACACTGCGCACCTGGTAGTTTTCTTGCACAGAGATGAGGAAGTTGGAGTACACGATGATAATGTAGGGGTCATCAGGAAAGAGGGCCATGCCAATCTGTGGGGTTTGACAGTGCATGAGAGTGTGTACAATGCTGGAGACGGTGTGTGCATGCATGTTTGTGCGTGATGTGTAAGGGTAAACGTGTGTGTTCCTGAGTGTGTGTGTACGTGTATGTGTCTGTGTCATCAAATGAGTAAAGAGTAACGGAGAACAATAAAGCCATGTAAGATGAAATGCTGGACCCAGGGCGTTTTCAGCTCTGTTATGCAAGTATCAGGCAATTATGTGGTGGCACAAAAATGTGATGATGTTTGCATCAGACGACGCATATCACCTGCCAGACACACTGGGCCCTTGACAGATGCAGGTGCTCACCCTAACGACGAAGGGGTCAGCAGATTGCTTAGCTTCAACATCAAGCACGCAACATATTAACACAATTTGCATGGGAGCAGCAGTAAGCTCCCTGCCAGACAAACTGTGCCATTAGCAATGTGTCATGCTCCTCCTTCTCCTCTTTCTTTTCTATTTTTACATCCCTACCCCTCACTTTCACTCTCACAGCAAAGTCTGCAAGTCTTTCAGCAATAAGTACACAACACAAGTTTACGGTCCTGCTATAGTAAGAGCCCTGTCCTGCAAATTCAAGACTATTGTTTACCTTGATGGTGAGGTCTGCGAGCTTCACGGCCTCAGGGTCAAGGATCTCATCATCCTCTGGTGTCCACTGCCTCAGCACGCGCATCACGATTTCAACCTGCAAATACAGTACGTTTTGTGGCTCTGCCTCTCTCTCTCTCCCCCCCTCTCTCTCTCTCTCCCCCCCCCTCTCT
>Ga0307942_1000991_pt1:20000-21800 | contig 21800 bp, 25 predicted proteins | sample OrgLakmetagen175_FD_201846 | JGI IMG/M metagenome (GOLD analysis project Ga0307942, IMG submission 201846) | Saline water microbial communities from Organic Lake, Antarctica - #175 | ecosystem: Environmental > Aquatic > Non-marine Saline and Alkaline > Saline | place: Antarctica... | reverse complement strand
GATTTATGGCAAAGGAGCACAGGACGTGTAAAAATGGGCTGCGTTTTATGACAAAGGAGCATTGGATGTGCAGAGCTGGGCTTGGCTGCGTTTTATAGGACAAAGGAGCACAGGACGTGCAGAAATGAGCTGCATTTTATGGCAAAGGAGCACTGGATGTGCAGAGCTGGGCTTGGCTGCGATTTATGGCAAAGGAGCACAGGACGTGTAAAAATGGGCTGCGTTTTATGACAAAGGAGCATTGGATGTGCAGAGCTGGGCTTGGCTGCGTTTTATAGGACAAAGGAGCACAGGACGTGCAGAAATGGGCTGCATTTTATGGCAAAGGAGCACTGGATGTGCAGAGCTGGGCTTGGCTGCATTTTATATGACAAAGAAGCACAGGGCGTGCAAAAATGGGCTGCTGCATTTTATGGCAAAGGAGCACTGATGTGCAGAGCTGGGCAGGGCTGCGTTTTATGACAAGGGAGCACAGGACGTGCAGGAATTAGCTGCATTTTATGGCAAAGGAGCACTGGATGTGCAGAGCTGGGCAGGGCTGCGGTTTATGGCAAAGGAGCACAGGACGTGCAGAAATGGGCTGCGTTTTATGGCAAAGGAGCACTGGATGTGCAGAGCTGGGCTTGGCTGCCTTTTATTTGACACAGGAGCACAGGATGCGCAGATCTGGGCTTGGCTGTGTTTGGGAGAGGCGCAAGAAGCAATCAGATGGTAAAAGAAATGGTCTGGGTGCTGAGGGCCGGACAATGTGACACACACGGGGTTGGCCAGAACCATACACGCACATAAACACATAAATACGTGCACATGTGTATGTAGGTACATGCATGTACCGTGCGGTATGTACTATTTGTAGGGTATGTATGCATCGTACTTTACCGTACTCATCCTGCTCTTCAAATTCCAGAAGTACTTCATTAAATCCCTGCACCCCTCCGCAACCCCAAAACAAGCCCAAACAAACGGTCCCTCCCAAGGATAGCCCAAATGAATACTTACGCAGTCCCTCAGCAGGACCCAAAAAATTAAGACGGGGGGTTGTAGGTAAAAGGTACACGGGGTTGTAGGTGGAGGTACGGTGTTGCGCATTTCAGTTGTAGGTAAGACGGGGGTTTGCGCATTATGGTAGGTAACACGGGGGGTTGTAGGTAAAGGTACGGTGTTGTGCATTACGGTGACGTTTCAGGGAATCCTCGATGAGATACGGTCATACACAATCTTAATCGTCGTAAAGTATGACAAGAATCTCGCTGCCTGCAACAGACACCATATAATTGTGGTTGTTTTGATTCACCACCCAGATGCCAGTCAACACACACAGCACACACCCTTGTATACACCCACGTAGACGCGTGCACACACACGCACACACTCACAAACACACACTCTCTCTCTCTCTCTCACACACACACACACACACACACACACACACACACACACACACACACACACACACACACACACACACATAGTTCGGCCAGAGAGCTGTGGTGTGGTGCATACAGGACTGGCCAGAACCATGCGCAGAAAAACTGTATGTACGTGCCAACATTTACGTAGGGATGCATGTGTCGTATATTGTATAAATACACCATATATGACTAGGGTTGTGCATAAACAGGGGGTTGCGCAGGGAAGATTTCAGATAATGTGTTATCAGAACGCTTAAACAAACGTTTCCTTAGCTACTTTTATGATTAAGGCCGGCATTGTGCTCCTGCAATCTCAACGTTACATGGTTGAAATTTTACATTTCATGAAACGGTGCACCTTAAGACAAACATGGTTATTACATACTCG
>Ga0307942_1000991_pt1:10000-15000 | contig 21800 bp, 25 predicted proteins | sample OrgLakmetagen175_FD_201846 | JGI IMG/M metagenome (GOLD analysis project Ga0307942, IMG submission 201846) | Saline water microbial communities from Organic Lake, Antarctica - #175 | ecosystem: Environmental > Aquatic > Non-marine Saline and Alkaline > Saline | place: Antarctica... | reverse complement strand
AGGGTTTATACATAGGGTTGGCCAGAACCGTATATATCCACCGTATATGACCGTATATTTGGTGATTTTCCTGCCAAAAACACCGTATATACACCGTATATATATGGTTCTGGCCAACCCTATTTATACATGCAGAGCAATTTGGCGCTTTGCTGGTGCTGAGCACACTCCCAGCGCACCTATTTTCTTTCCAGGCAGAGGAACAGCTGTGCGGCTGTTGACCAATAGCAGCCTGTGAGTCGGTGGAGAAAGGATATGGTGATTCAAACGGGGATGTTGGAACTGCCAAACACAGAATGTGGGGCCAAGCAGATGGAAAGCAACGCACGCGTTGTCACTACCAGCACGGTTTGTGCACCTTTTTGCACAAACATTGAGTACACACTTGGCACTGTGTGATACAGAATATGAGCTGAAACATACAAAACATGTTTCCTATGCATAGTTTTCCCGGATGCACAATTCATGCATACTTCAATGAGTAAGTAGCTGAGTAGGTGTGTCAAAATACGTATTTCAGTGCGCAGCTGTTTGTGGCTTGGCGATGCCTGTCACGCACGTGCCATGACTTATAGGTGGGGTTGGCCAGAACCGTATATGTACACCGTATATGACTGTATATTTGGTGATTTCCCTGCCAAAAATACCGTATATACACCATATATACATGGTTCTGGCCAACCTTACATATAGGCTGGTGCTTTGTTTATGGATGGTTGTGTTTAAATTTAAGAGCATTTATGGCTGTGATCTGCTAGAAACCCAACGAAGTAAAGCCTCACACCCAAATACAGCAGCAAAATTGCGGTCACGAGCGTGCTAAAGGTCTTTAATGGGGCCATCTTGAACAGGCAGCAGGCAAGGGCAAAAGAGGCAGCAGGCAAGGGTCAGAGACGCAGCAGGAAGGGCCAAAGAGGCAGCAAGCAAGGGCCAAAGACGCAGCAGGCAGCAGGCAAGGGCCAAAGACGCTCTTGAACTGAAAGCTGTGGCAATTTTTTTAATATTTACAAGCAGTGCTCCTGTGGGTAGCGTGGGCTCTGCCTCTCGACCACCCTTAATTGAACAGTCCCATACCTTATGGCGGCAAACAGGGACGCCACATTATCTGGGCATTGGAGGCCCTGCAAGCAGGGAATAATATGAGGGTTAGCCAGTAGTTGTAAGCTAGGCAAGACGCGTCTGCTTGCCAATGGTATGTAAGTCCTCCGATACGCATGTACCTCAAGAAAAGGAACTCCAACATGTACTACCTACCCATACTCCATAAATGATTGGGGGTCTGCAACTTCCTGCCAAGATTTTTCTTACGTATTTTGTACATATTCCGTACATATTCTGTACGTATTCTGCACATGTATACTTGGTCCTCCTACCCTGCGTAGCGCACACAACAAGGTGCTGCTCATCCTTGTTTGTGTGGAACCAATTAGGGAATTGTTAGAGTGAACTGTACAGGGTACCACATACCTGCAATATAATCTCTAGCTGCCGCACTAGCTCAGAGCCAAACTCCCCCAAATCCGTGCACAGAGCCTGACACAGAGGCGCCAGGGGTAGGTACCTCCCCCCTGCGCTCCTGCTGCTGCTGCCGCTGCTGCTGCTCTCGCCGTTCTGGGTGTGACCCTCTCCTTGGTTGCTTGTGCTAGACTCTGATGGCTGTGTGAGTGCATGGGTTCAGGAGGAGCGAGTAAAAAGGTATGTGACTGCGTCAGATTGTCATTTGTGAACTCTGAAAGTACTTGCTAGATAGGGTGATGTGTAATGCCACATCCTGCTTCGTGGGGGGAAAAGCTCCAGCAAGCCTTGTTTGCAAGCATACCTTGATCTGCTTCAGCAGGAACATGGCCAAGCGCTGGGAGCAGGTGGACGCGGCGAACTGCTCGCCCGTTGCCATGCTTTGGATGGGAGGATCCACAAAGTAGTGACACAAGATGGAAAGGTGAACCTCCTCTGGATGGAGGACAGGTTCCTCCATGCTTACCCTATCTTGGTCAAATGTACCAAAGCATGTATAAATTATAAAATGATACTCGTTTGCTATTAATTCAGGATTGCCTGCATTATTTCAAATTGGTTGAAGAAATGTTTCGAGTTGGTTGCAGAATTGCATCGCATCCGAAATTGCTAGCGATAAAAATTAATTTGAAGTTTTGCAAAATGCTATTGCACCAACGCACAAACGTCCAGCTCGAGGCTGGTCACCACCAGCATCAACCTTGTGCGCACGGCAAAAAAACCTCACCCAGACTAAGAAGACGTTACTTGTCGACAGCAGCTCCATCGGCGTCGAAGCGAGAACCCTCTTCTGACGAGCAGCTGCAACCTGGAACGAGCACCTCTCACGATGGCAGAAGCAGCAGCAGCAGCTGCAGCAGTGAGGCATCCTCCTTCGTGCGGGCGCTGCCTGCCTGCCTGCTGGTTTCCAGCCTGTTGAGTGCCCGTGCTGCCCGGGCGGAGGAGAGGCCTTGGAAACCCCGGAGGCATCACAGGAGGCTGGAGGAAAGGTTTAAAGACACCTGGGCTGATGATGTGGTGCAGGTGAGGGGAAATCAAGGAATAGGAAGGGGTTTGAGAAAAGACACAGGCGAGACACGAGCACGCTCACGCACAAAGGACAGGAACAAGGACAGGAACAATCACACACGCACATATACACACACACATGAACACACTTGCATAAGCACGCATACCTACTCACACACACACACTCACACACACACACACGTACACACACACACACACACACACACACGTACACTCATTCACACACGCACACACACGTTCACATTCACACACACACACACACACGCAAGCACGCGCACACATACACACACACTCACGCACACACACACACACTCGCACACATTCACACATACACACACACTTGCAAACATACATATACACACATACACACTTGCGCACACACACACACATTCACACACACACTCACATTCAAACACACGCACGCACGCATACGCGCGCACACACATACACACACGCGCGCACATACGCACGCACATACTCGCACACACACACATACTCACACACACACACTCTCGCACAAACACGTACACACTTGCACACACACATACACACACGCGCACACACATAAACACAATCACAAACACACATGCATATACATGCATACACAAGCTACGCAAAGGCAGTCACTGCGCAAACACAAAAGTGTATACAAACAAACCACTATGCAAACGCATAAGCACACACACACACATACACACACATGCACACATACGCACACACACACATATACATATATCATATATACATGCACAAATACATGCATACACACGCACACACACACACTCACACACACACATGCACACACACACACGCACATACACACAAATACACAAATACACACATGCACATATGCACACACGCACATACACACGCACATGGTTGCATACATGCTCACTGTGGGCAATCACTTTCTGCGTTGCCACAAATGGGTATCAATTTGAAGGCAGGCACTTAATCTTGTTGTCTGAGTTACACTCTCTTACGATGTGGTTACCTAATATACAAATCTGCTCATACCTGTATATGGGCGCTACGTGCAGGAGCAAGAGGTAGCGCTAGACCAGTCAATCCTAGCTAAGCGGAGGCAGAAGCAACTGCGCAAGGAGCAGGAGGAGGTGGGTGGGATCTGCAAGTGTGTGAACCTGCGATGCTAAAAGTGTGAATACTTTTCGTGCACAGACTTTCTGTCACTGCGTGCGTATTTGCGCGTGTGTGTGTATGTGTTTGTGTGTGTGTTTCTGCGTGCGTGCGTGTGGGCATGCTTGCATGCGTCACTGCATGTGTGTGTGTATGTGTATGTGTGTGTGCGTGTGTGTGTGTATGTGTGTGTGTGTGTGAGAGAGGCTCCTCATGCCTTACCTTGTGCTCGGTGCGTATCTTGACCTTGTGCTTCGTGTCATCTATTGTCTTTGACACTTACCTGCTTGTTTGATTGTGCCTTTCTTGTTGGTACCTTTTTCGTTGTTCATGCCGCACACATGTTGGTCTTGTTTGACACACCGGCCGCGTTTAATACTCTGCTTCCGTTCTTGCACGCTGCTTTTTTGAACCGTTTCTTCCTGGGCAGTGATATCCCAATATGGTTCCATCACAACACACCGCACGTACAAACGACACCGCACATACACACACGCATATACACACATGCACACACGCATATACACACACACAAACCACACGCACACATACTTGCATACTATCTCAGAGGGAAACAACTCAGAGAAAGGCAGATGAGGCTGCACGTCGTAAAAGAGCAGAGAAGGTGGGACTGCGTATCTTTTGTTTCTTTGGTCTTAATGTCCACTGGGCAGCATACTGATTATTGATGACTGTGCAAGCGTCATGACATATGCGCTGCTAGTGTGTAGGTAAATGGTAGCATGTTGTTTTAAAAATGACAGCGAGAGCATCATAAAATGTGTTGATAGTGTGCAAGTGAATGGTGGCATGTTGTTCCGAAAAGGACAGCGCGAGCGTCATGACATATGACATATGCGCTGCTAGTGTGTAGGTGAATGGTAGCATGTTGTTTTAAAAATGACAGCGAGAGCATCATACAATGTGTTGATTGTGTGCAAGTGAATGGTGGCATGTTGTTCCTAAAAGGACAGCGCGAGCGTCATGACATATGACATATGCGCTGCTAGTGTGTAGGTGATTGGTAGCATGTTGTTTTAAGAATGACAGCGAGAGCATCATACAATGTGTTGATTGTGTGCAAGTGAATGGTGGCATGTTGTTCCTAAAAGGACAGCGCGAGCGTCATGACATATGACATATGCGCTGCTAGTGCGTAGGTGAATGGTGGCATGTTGTTTTAAGAATGACAGCGAGAGCATCATACAATGTATTGATAGTGTGTAGGTGAATGGTGGCATGTTGTTCCTAAAATGACAGCGCGAGTGTCATAAAATGAGTTGATAGTGTGCAGGTGAATGGTGGCATGCTGTTCCTAA
>Ga0307942_1000991_pt1:0-5000 | contig 21800 bp, 25 predicted proteins | sample OrgLakmetagen175_FD_201846 | JGI IMG/M metagenome (GOLD analysis project Ga0307942, IMG submission 201846) | Saline water microbial communities from Organic Lake, Antarctica - #175 | ecosystem: Environmental > Aquatic > Non-marine Saline and Alkaline > Saline | place: Antarctica: Organic... | reverse complement strand
TGTGGGTGTGGGTGTGGGCGTGGGTGTGGGCGAGGGTGTGGGTGTGGGTGTGGGTGTGGGTGTGGGTGTAGGTATGGTTGCAAGTTTGGGTGTGGGCGTGGGTGTGGGCGTGGGTGTGGGCGTGGGTGTGGTGTGGGTGTGGGTGTGTGGGCGTGGGTGTGGGTGCGGTGCGGGTGTGGATGAAGGTGTGGGTGTGAGTGAGGGTGAGGGAAGCACCAAGACTGCCCGCACCTTATCAGTGCTTCAGAGCACCTCAGCAGTGCTTTAGAGCACCTTAGCATTGTTTCAGAGCACCTTAGCAGTGTTTCAAGGCACCTTAGCAGTGCTTCAGAGCACCTTATCAGTGTTTCAGAGCACCTAAGCAGTGTTTCAGAGCACCTTAGCATTGTTTCAAAGCACCCTAGCAGTGTTTCAAAGCACCATAGCATTGTTTCAAAGCACCCTAGCAGTGTTTCAAAGCACCATAGCAGTGTTTCAGAGCAAGTGCAAGCAGCAGCCGCAGCAGCTGCGGCAGCAGTGAGGAAAGCAAGGACAGCACCAGCGCAGTGATAGTGGCTAGAGGAAGCAAATTCTGGGGTTGGGAGGGCAGTAATGGAGTAGAGTAGCAGAACTGAGAGTGTTAAACAAACAGCATATCGCACTTGCTTTGCCCTTTTGCGGTGTCCTCTTTCATTAAAACTGTATGTGGAGCTTATTGGTGCTAAACAGGCTTACATCCCTCGGGGTTGATGCGGGAAGGGCATATTTTTTGGGGGTGCGGGGAAGGTGTGGGATTTAACTTGATCGATATTTTGGGTGCGGGATGAGAATGCGAAGGTGTGATATTAGGGCAAGAGAAAGGTAAACAGTGATGCACTTGATGAGAGAAGGTAAACGGTGATGCACTAGATGAGAGAAGGTAAACAATGATGCACTTGATTTCTGTGCCTCTGTCTTACACAGGAGGGGTGTGTGACTAAAATAACCACACACAGTCGGCTCCCATAATACCATACTTAGGCAAGATGAAAGCAATATGTATGCACTTGATTTCCGTGCCTCTGTCTTACACAGGAGGGGTGTGTGACCCTGAAAACACGCACAGTCGGCTCCCATAATACCATACTTAAGGCAGGAAGAAAGCATTATGTATGCATTTGATTTCTAAAAGTGCCTCTGTCTTACACAGGAGGGGTGTGTGACCCTGAAAACACGCACAGTCGGCTCCCACAATACCATACTTAGGCAAGACGAAAGCAATATGTATGCACTTGATTTCCGTGCCTCTGTCTTACACAGGAGGGGTGTGTGACCCTGAAAACACGCACAGTCGGCTCCCGTGATGCCATCTACCGAGCAGGAGTTGAAGGCGCCATTGCTATTGCATTGGACCCCGTGGAGAGTGGGGCAGACATTGGAGGCGCAGCACCCACACGGTGTGTGTGTGCACTGGGCTTGGTGGAGGTTGTGCGTTGTAGCAGGTCACGCACGCATGCCTGTTGTGAGGACGTATAAAGCGCAGGGGTGTTGGGCCGGTGGAGAGTGGGGCAGGCATTGGAGGCGCAGCACCCACCCGGTGTGTTTTTGCACTGGGCTTGGTGGAGGTTGTGCGTCGTGGCAGGTCACGCATGCATGCCTGTTGTGAGGACGTATAAACCGCAGGGGTGTTGGGCTGGTGGAGAGTGGGGCAGACATTGGAGGCGCAGCACCCACACATGGTTTGTTTGTGCACTGGGCTTGGTGGAGGTTATGCGTCGTAGCAGGTCACGCATGCATGCCTGTTGTGTGGCCTATAAATCCGCAGGGGTGTTGGGCCAGTGGAGAATGGGGCAGACATTGGAGGCGTAGCGCCCACACACGGTTTGTTTTAATGGGTTTAGAAAAAAAGGCAGTTTGTTTTGCGTTGTGCCTGGTACAGATTATGGCAGAAGCGTGTGCATGGAAGTGTGTTGTGTGTGTTGTGTGTGTGTGTGTGTGTGTGTGTGTGTGTGTGTGTGTGTGCGTGTGTGTGTGAGTGTGGGTGGGTGGGTGCGTGTGTGTGTGGTGTTTGTGTGTTTTTAGGATAAGTTGTGCCTGGTACAGATAAGGCAGAAGCGTGTGCATGGAAATGTGTGTGATGTATGTGTGCGTGTTCTTAGGAAAAGTTGTGCCTGGTACAGATGAAGGTAGACAATGGTGGTGTGGCACCCACACAGTATGTTTATGCACAGGGCTTGGTGGAGGTTATACAAAACAGCATGGAGTTCATGTCAGTGGAGATGCATAGGATTGGCCAGACCCATGGTGTATGTAAGGTATTTTTGGCAGGGAATTCACCAAATTTACAGTCATATACAGTGTATAAATACGGTGCTGGCCAACTTTAGAGAAGCAGTTTGTTTTGCATTGTGTCTGGTACAGATTAAGGCAGAAGCGTGTGCATGGAAATGTGTGTGTGTGTGTGAGAGAGAGAGAGAGAGAGAGAGAGAGAGAGAGAGAGAGAGAGAGAGAGAGAGAGAGAGAGAGAGAGAAGTTTGAGGAGGTGGGTGCTCTTAAACAGAAGGTCAGCAGTGTCGCTGCATGCTGCGAATGTAATAGGGAGGGCGCTTGGGCAGCCAGACTCTAAACTGTGGTAGAGAATGGGTAGACATAAAAATAGTGGTGAGGGGCTGGGGTCTGTGATTCATTTATTCATGATGCGGTTTATGATGTGATTCATGATGTGGTTTATGATGTGATTTATGTTGCTGTCAGCAGTGAAGTGTGTCCAAAGAGGGGTTGGTGGGGTAAGTTTTTGGTAATCCTCGTGACACGCACATACTTATATATATACTAGCGCACACGCGCACACACTCCACATACACACACATATGCACACATACATGCATGCACAGACGCACGCACGTACACACACAAACGCACACATACTCACTTTCACCCATTTACACAAACACACACACACTCTCTCATCTCCTCTATGTATCCCTGCAGTTTTGTTTCTGCGCTGGCTTACGACCTCGGGCTGCCTGAAGATCGAGCAGTGAACCTTGTGGTGGCAGCAGTTGCTGCTGCCACGCGTGCTAGGCTCCTAGATGTGAGTGAAAAAGTGTGTATGTGTGTATGTGTGCGTGTGCGTGTGTTTGCGTGAGTCTTGTGGTGGCAGCAGTTGCTGCTGCCACGCGTGCTAGGCTCCTAGATGTGAGTGGAAGAGTGTGTGTGCGCGTACGTGTGTTTGCGTGTGTGAGTGTGACCCTTGTGGTGGCAGCAGTTGCTGCTGCCACGCGTGCTAGGCTCCTAGTTGCGAGTGAGAGAGTGTGTATGTGTGCGTGTGCGTGTGCGTGTGTTTGCGTGAGTCTTGTGGTGGCAGCGGTTGCTGCTGCCACGCGTGCTAGGCTCCTAGATGTGAGTGAGAGAGTGTGTATGTGTGTATGTGTGCGTGTGCGTGTGTTTGCGTGAGTCTTGTGGTGGCAGCAGTTGCTGCTGCCACGCGTGCTAGGCTCCTAGGCGTGAGTGGAAGACTGTGTATGAGCGCGCGTATGTGTGTGTGCGTGACTCTTGTGGTGGCAGCAGTTGCTGCTGCCACACGTGCTAGGCTCCTGGATGTGTGTGCGAATAGTGTGTGTGTTCGTGGCTTTGGCCCTAGGAGTAGCAGTGAGGAAACTTTTTATTTTTTAAGCTGAGTGTTGCTGTGCTTTGGGGGCTTTACCTACAGACCACAGACCCTGACTCAGCCCTGAACAGCTTGCATCCAGTCCAGACCAGTCCAGTCCAGACCAGTCCAGACTTTAGACCCTGACTTAGCCTTGAACAGCTTGCATCCAGTATCCAACATAGGGAATTGATTTTGCACCGCATTCTGTGGCGTGGGTCGTGGGCCCTAACAGGCATTAAAGAAAGTGAATTGCAGGGGAGGGGTCTAGGCGGCACCCACCAGGGAGAGACGTCTGTCGTGCTCAGCTTGTGTGGCTTATACACTGATCTGTTGACAAAAAGCTTGTAAAAAAAATCTCTTTTTGCCGCAACCTGTTTCATAGGCTTTGACTGGCATCAAGGAAGATGAGGTGCAAGAGGGGGGCCTGGGGGGCACCCACCAGGGAGAGACGTTTGTCGTGCTCAGCTTGTGTGGCTTATACACTGATCTGTTGACAAAAAGCTTATACCTCTTTTTGCCGCAACCTGTTTCATAGGCTTTGACTGGCATCAAGGAAGATGAGGTGCAAGAGGGGGGCCTGGGCGGCACCCACCAGGGAGAGACGTTTGCCGTGCTCAGCCTGATACGGCTGTCCAGCCTGCTTGAGAAGCTGCCTGTGCTGGAAGCCAGAGGGAGGGAGGTGTCGCTGATTGCTGAGTCGTTACAGGTGCGCCTAAGGAATAGGTGTGTGTGTTTGAGGGAGTTTGATTTGTCATACAGCATTTTAACTTACAAGGACCGTTCACTACTGCACAGAGTAGCTAGGGCCCTGAGTGGCTAGGTTTCTCGCAGGAAATAAGAGCAGCCGTGAGGACCAAGGAAATAAGAGATTAATCTCCATCTGTTATTTCCAGAGACTGTTGCTCTGACACTGAAAGCGATATAGGAGTGCAATTTACTTCTTTGCAAAAACTGGAGCTCAAGTGTTTCGTGCTAGGCAGTTTTCTCACCGGTCTCACTCGCACATATGCACACGCACATACACATACACGCGCACTAACACACACAGACACAAACACAGAGATACACCCACACATACACAGAGCACCTTTGTTGAAGGCCTTCGCAGCAAAGCCTTCCACCTCATGGGCACACACACACACACACACACACACACACACACACACACACACACATACACACACACACATGCACACACACGCACATACGCACACACACACATACACACACACATACACATACACACAGAGTACCTTTGTCAAAGGCCTTCGCCGCAAAGCCTTCCACCTCATGGGTCAGCTGTACCCTGAGGCACATACACATACACGCGCACAAACACACGCACACACGCACACACACATACACACACACACATACACACACAGAGTAC
>Ga0307942_1000990_pt1 | contig 21800 bp, 20 predicted proteins | sample OrgLakmetagen175_FD_201846 | JGI IMG/M metagenome (GOLD analysis project Ga0307942, IMG submission 201846) | Saline water microbial communities from Organic Lake, Antarctica - #175 | ecosystem: Environmental > Aquatic > Non-marine Saline and Alkaline > Saline | place: Antarctica: Organic Lake... | reverse complement strand
TGTTCGCAATCACTTCACAAGGTGGAGCAACACAAACATCCGTTGATCACCCAATTCAGGAGGCGACAGCTCTGTGGTGTGTGTTCGCAATCACTTCACACAAACATCCTTCGATCACCCAATTCAGGAGGCGACAGCTCTGTGGTGTGTGTTCGCAATCACTTCACAAGGTGGAGCAACACAAACATCCTTTGATCCCCCAATTCAGGAGGCGACAGCTCGATGGTACACTGCAGATAACAAGACGAACATGACAGTAGGACTGCCCTCCCAGACACCCCACCCACCTGAGGAGACGACCAGCTCTATGGTGTACTTGATGATCACGGTGTCGTTGTGCAGGTAGCCCCTGGATGCATCTTCTAATATCGAGCGCTTCACAAACTTGCGGTACCCATGGCAGTTGCGTGCGTTGGGATCCTGTGTGTGTGTATGTGTGTGTATGTGTGTATGTGTGTGTGTGTGTGTACGTGCGTGTGTGTGTACACGTGAGTGTGTGTGTCTGTACACGTGCGTGTGTGTGTATGTGTGTATGTGTGTGTGCGCGTCACTTCATAGCGATAATATTGCCCACAAAACAAGCCGTTGTGAGAGACAGAGCCTGCTGTCCCTGAATCATATGACTTTGCCATGCATGTGGAGGTACTGGTGCATGCAATATATATAGAGTTGGCCAAAATCGTACATATATTCACCATATATGACCACAAATCTGGTGATTTCCCTGCCAAAAACACCGTATATACACCGTATTTATATGGTTCTGGCCAACCCTAAATATTTACACCTGTCATGTGGATAATGATATGTGACATGCGTCCTCTCTCCTTTGGGCAGCGTGACACACCTGCCGTGCACAGCTTATCCTCACAGCCCCTGCGTCTCTTGTTCGGCCCTTGGTTAAATCTCGGCCTTGTCCTGGAAAGAGTGTGCGTGTGTGTTTGCTTGTGTAGAGGATAGAGATTTGTGTGTGTGTGTGTGTGTGCGCGTGTGTTCCCAATGTGCCAATGGTTACGGGAAAAGCACAAAGATAAACCATTAAGGGTATTAGGGACGAAGTAAATGCTGCCAGCAACAGGCGTTTGGCTGATATCACTGCACTGCAGTATGCATGTCCCTGTTTCATGAAATACCCTGAAGCATTACAACAATTTATTATTGCAAGGAAACACAATTAGCGAAATGCTCGATTTCAAAATAAAGACACATTAGTAGCACCTTACGTCATGTCAACGGAATGCCACTCTGCTGTCTACAACTCCTCTGACGGCACTCGCAAGAGATGCCACCATCCCCACTGCACTGCTCACGCACACACCTGTTTGGTCTACTAGCGTGAATCTATGGAATGCCCGGACCACTTTGCCATCACTGGTGTTCACCACTCCCTGCAGTACACAATGCATTGTGCGTGCGTGTGTGGGTGCGTGCGTGTGTGGGTGTGTGTGTGTGCGTGTGTGTGTTGTGCGTGCGTGTGTGTTTGCGCGTGTGTGTATGTGTGTTTGTGTGTGTTTGTGTGTGTATATGTGTACGTGTAAGTGCATGTGTGTGTATGTGTATGTGTGTGTCATTGCATCATCACCATCCATTTCCTCCCTGCAGCTCACAAACACACAAAAACAGGCCAAGCAGTTTCTAGGTGCCCAGGCCACCACTTCCTGCCAGGCAGACACGTCACAGAAGTAAGTTTGCCAATGATCGAGCAAAGACACACACACACACACACAGGAAGCCAAGCTGGAAGTGCACATGCTTTAAAAAACTACAAACTACTATTCACGCACGACAATTACTGTCAGCCACTGGCACAGCAGCATGAAAGTAGGAGCGCTGTTGCCTGTGCTGTCGATGATATTATGATATTGCAGCCACCCAACCTATCACACCAAGCGCACATCTCAGACTGCATTGCTCACACACACAAATTACTCACTCACTCACATCCCCCCCTCTAAACTCACCCTGGCTGCCACACTCACCCTGCTCCTCCCCCCTCTTACCCTCATGTACAAGCACATACCCTCCCGGTTTCCCACCCACGCTCACCCAATCACACTCAAAAACACGCACACCCACACTCACACCCACCCACCCACACTCAGACACAAGCACACGCACCCACCTGGGGATTTGAGCCTTCACCTATGAGGGCGACAAAAAGGGCTACGTACTCGTTCTGCGTGCACACACAGCAGCAGGAAGGTGTGATGAGCTCACACAGCAATCGTGGTCTGCAATGTGGGAGGCCCTGCAGGGTTTAGAGTTGAGGGTTGAAAGGTACAGCAGGTAGCAGGTACTCAAGGTTGGGCAATATCGTATTAATTTACTGTTATGAATGTATGTAAGGTACATACGCAGATGTATGTGTGTATGTGTGTTTGGCCAAGCCTACAGATGTGAGTGCAGTAGTGGATGCTTGTTGCCCAATTCGCTTGCGTACATGAAGTGTAAACAAACCAAAAATCTCTCTGAAACTTCCGTGTAGTTTGCACACACACAGTCTTACAACGCAGAAGCAGCCAGAGAGGCTCTCGTTCCAGGCCCTGCACTTACTGTGGTGTCTCGGCGTTGCATTGCGACGTTCGGTTGCCGCGACGCAGGTTGGAGTGCCTACAAATATGCGTGCGGATGAAGGTGTGTGTGTATGTGCAACCCTGCACGTGCATGCGTACGTGTGTGTGCATGTGCTGATTGTGCACATGCGCGTGCGTGTTTGTATTTCTAATTTGCATGTTGGAAGCAGCTTTTCAACAGGCTGGCAAAGCTTGTCTGGGGTGCTTTTTGTTGTCATGCACACAGACGAGACGTGGAAACGCCCTCTGCATGTGGCGTCAAGTCGCCTAGCTATAAAAACTTCTAGCACCTGCTGCTGTTGCTGCTGCCCTGCTGCCGCAGCTCCTGCTGCTGCTGCTCCTGGTGCTGTTGCTGCTGCTCCTAAGCCCTGGGGTGCGTCTGCATCTGCGGGTGCGGGTAAACTTATTTTGAGCATGTGTCCATGGGTGTATACTTGTTTGAGCGCATGTGCAAATGCATGCACAAATGCCTGTGCTTGCGCAAGTGTTTTGAGGACGTGCGCATGCGTCTCTGGCATAAATGAGGGTGTAAATATGGAATGCGGGGCCTGTAAAAGTGTAAAGGAAATTGCATGGCTGCTTCGGGCATTGAACTGCTAAGCATAACTGTGAAGCGTCCTAGGCATACTGACTGTGTTGCCACGTGCGCCAACACAAGGGCACAATCAGGCACAAACATACGCACCTGCATGGTTTGGGGGGACACCCACTACTAAGCCAGGCTGCTGGGGTACTGCAGGGTGGCGGTCCACTTGACCTTGATCACCTCCCCCTCCATGGGGGTCTGAATTTGAGCTGCGTTTACCGTCCGGGTAGAACAGCAGCACCTGGGAAATAGAAACGTCGAGAGCGCATGGTAGGGTCGCTTATGTTAAGTGTGACAAGAGCTTGCTTGAGTGTGAGTGTGAGTGTGTGTGTGTGTGTGCACGTGTGTGTGTGTGTGTCTGTGTGTGTGTGCATGTGTATATGTGTGTATGTGTGTGTGCGTGTGCGTGTGCGTGTGTGTGCGTGTGCGTGTGCGTGTGTGTGTGTGTGTGTGTGTGTGTGTGTGTGTGTGTGTGTGTGTGCGCGCGCGCACGTGCTAAACGAGTGCAAGTAAAACGTGTATGCCTGCTGTCAACGCGACCCGAACTCGCTTATGCAATTGGCATTCCAACGGACAGGTGGTGACCTCGTGCGTGTCCATGGCTGTGCCTTTCTCTTGCAAGCACTGAAGACGCCTGACTGTGCCTCTGGCTTGGTGAGAAGGCCATAAAAACAGAACACCTGCTGGCTTAGCCTTGCATCCGAAGGGCCGAAGTTTGAACGCAGTCAGCCCGAAGTATGAGAACACATGACAAAATAAAAAGCAGACAGAACTTACCCACTCGTGGCCTCCGACCGTGAAACGCTCCGAGGCGATAGGTTCACCGTCTCCTGTCAAGGCAATAAGGCAGGGTGACACATGCAGACTGGGAAGAAGGACAGACAGGATAACTCAAGGGCGTTGCTGTTGTCATTAGTTTTCAGGCGGGAAAGGCAAATACACGTGTCTGTTCACACATGCACACACGCACGCACGCACGCACGTACACACGCGCACACGTGCACACAGCACACTTCTTTCCTACCTATTCCCTTAATGAGGGAGTATCCCACTATGTGATGGCTGTGCTCCCCCACGAGCGTGTCAGTGACTGTCTTTGAGTTGGTTCTGGACGGAGAGGGTGGATTCCTGCTAGTTGCACCAGGTAAAGGGGCTGCCATGCTTAGCTGGATTAGAAATTAATAAATAGCAAAAGAGGGTAAGGAAAAAGGGAGGAATTCACACAGATCAAAGTTACTTTTTTAAATGGTGCAATCAAATATGCTCCAGTTCCAAGTACCAGTCACCTTCACGCAGAAGTTGAAAGGAGGTGAGTGCTTTTAGCATAGCAAAACAATTGTACAGATGACACTGACAAAGAACATGCTCTCACGTTCCATTCAGGAGGCTTTACATGCAATGGGCACTTCTGCAGGTATGCGTGTTGGACGCATGCAAGCATTTTACACACACACACACACACACACACACGCACACACACACACGCGCACACACACACACATACACACACGCGCACACACACACACACACACACACACGCACGCACACCCACACATACGCGCACACACATACACACACACGCACACACATGCGCGCACACTCATACACAATACACGCACACGCACACGCACACATACACACACACACACGCCCACATACACAAACACAGGTCCTTATTGCTATGCAACATTTCTTCCTCTACAAGCAGCGGGCGGAGGGCCAAGACCAAAAGCAGGGTCCCATCTGAGCCTGCTGCTCAGGTGTGCGTTTGTTATCAATACCACACCCGTATTGGTACACGTGTTTGTAGTACCTTAAGCGTGCCTCCCAAGAACTCCAATGGCGTTGATGTGGGTGGGGGGGCATGCACGATAGTTTTCTTATTGCCGAGCTTGCCTATTTTTTGGCATGCCCAACCGCGCACGTGCCCTGAGCCCTTTTTTGCGTGTGTAGACGGCTTTCATGGTAATAGTTGCCGGAAGCTGACTTCCAGCTTATATTATTGTTATAAAAAGGAGATGTACCCCAATAGTGTGTGTGCGTGTGTGTTTGCTGGAGTTGTTATGTTCGTGTTGCCACTGCTGCTGCCTGGGCGGCGTGGAGTGTTCAGCGCACAGTAGGATGATGATGTGGCAACACAATCACACCAACACTTCATTGACACACAAGTTTGCCTCCACACTCCACACTCCACACTCCACACTATGTCACTGATGCCTGTGCGTGGAGTGTGGAGGCAGAATCATGATGGCAGTAGCTTTCCTGAATTCCACTAAGCATTGAATTTGGTGTTCTTGTTACTATTACTGTGCGTGGAGTGCTGTATTCTGCTGTGAGTGTGTATGCATGAGCTGACATCACGGTGCGTGGAGTGTGAAGACGTGCTTGTGCTGCTGTACATGCCTGTGCAAGTGTGTGCCACCACCAGTAACAGTACTGTGCGTGGAGTGTGTGAGGTTGCACTGGTGGAGGCTGAGCATGTGTGCATGTGTTGTTTGCTACAGCAGCTGCACGTGCCTGTGCCACTGCAGCTTTCACACTGTGCGTGGAGTGTATGTGTGCAGGTAGATGCGCATTGAAAATGTAAGGTGACTCCGTGGAGTGTGCAGAATGCACTATTGGTATTACCGGTTGGAAATAATACACGCAAATTAGTACTGTGCGTGGAGTGTGTGCGGTTGATATATCTACGCTTTATTATACTGTGCGTGGAGTGTGTAAGCTTTACACTGTGCGTGGATTGTGTTTGCCTGAGTGTTGTCATGATGCAATGGTGCACCTTTGCGTGGATTGCTGGGAGCAGGAGCAGCTTATATCTCCTGTGCCACCACTGTTGTTTTACTGTGCGTGGAGTGTGTACGGCTGCTATTGTGAAGTCTCATCATCATTACTGTGCGTGGAGTGTGCCTTTGTTTTGTTAGTGCATACATGCCCGAGCTGACTAGCTCTGTGCGTGGAGTGGGTTGTTACAGCCCGTGTGTACTTATTTGCGTCACCACCAGAGACACTACTGCTGTGCGTGGAGTGCGTTGCTGTACTGCAGCTTGTGTGTACTTGTCTCCTCCTGCTGCACCACCACCACCACCACCACCACCACCACCATCAGTTGCACGGTGCGTGGAGTGCGGTCCTGTACAGGCTGGTGTCCTTGCCCCTGCACCACACTTCACCATCACCTACATTCTACTGTGCGTGGAGTGTGATTGATATAGATCGAAGGAGTTTCCAGTGTTGTCATCTCTTGTGGCTGCCGTTTCTTATTCGTAATGTGATTCAATGTATAATTAAAAGTGTCACTGTGCGTGGAGTGTGGCCAAACGGCGTAGTGTAAAATGTAGCTCATCAAGCGAGGCGCTGTGCGTGGAGTGGGTAAATTGAGTTGCCAAGTTTTGTGGAGGTCTTTTTGATTTTAATGCGCAGAGGTGTCCTGATGTTGGAGAAGCGGGTGGTCAAATTCCCCAAAAGCTCGTGAATGACAGAAAAATACACACACTGGCACACGATACCTGTTTGTAATGGGCAGTCCTTCTATTTTTTGTGTTGTTTCATTCTTGCCTGCTGGCATTGAGTGCCTTTGCCCACACACCCATGCATGACCTGCCCGATATGCCCCAGCATGCCAGTGTGAGCGGCATCTAAGTGTGATTCCCCGCACACCCATACGTGATCTGCAGGACGTTCCCCAGCACGCCAGTGGGAGTGGCAGTGAGGAGGTGCCCTCAGAAGAGGGTATACTGGGACCTGACGAGGACGTCGCACCGCGGCGGATAAGCCGCAACTTCACGTAAGTGTATTCAGACGCGACTTCACGTAAGTGTATTCAGAGTGTTATAGGCTGCATTTTCACGTAAGCGTATTTATTCAGAGTGTTGTAGGCTGCGCATTAGCCTATCATGTTTCCTATGGACTAAAGTAAAGTGGCCCTCAGTGCAACCAGCCCCTGCAAAACCACGTGATTGTTACAGCTGTCTATCTGTATGTGACCTGTAGGCCTCCTCGCTTCCCTCGCTTTGAAGAACACTTTTTGTCCGTCACTAGGTTCCTTCCCCTTCTTGCTCTCTCCTCACTCAAAATGGCGCTCCCTCCCCTTTCCTCCCTCCCAGAATGTTTTGCTCCGCTTGCCGGCGTGGGACCTCACAAGACGATCCTGCACAGCTCATAGAGTGCTCTTGTTGCCACCGTGTGTACCACGCATCCTGCTACGAAAGCAAGCATGCAAAAGCGGAGGGCATACCCACACCCAACGCACAGCAGATGGAGTCTGGGCAGCCTTGGTTCCACTCGGGGGACTGTGCCAAGGTGTGTGTGTGGGTGAGCGTGTGTTTTGTGTGTTCATGTGTATGTGTTTGTGTTTGTGTGTATGTGTGTGCACATAACATCGGAGGCTCCTGTTTGGGATAGTTCTGTTGAGCCTGGTTTGATAGCAGGCAATTAGCCATGATTCATGGGAAAGGTGCACTCCAGCAAGGTTCGCAGCAAATACAAAAAGTATTAATAATTATCAGTGTTATCATGATTCATGCAAAGGTGCACTCCAGCAAGGCTCGCAGCAAATACAAAAAGTGTCAAGGCAGCCTCAGCATTCCATCCGAGTGTCTTTCCTAGTTTGAATTTCCACTGTTTTACGCAAGAGGCTCGCTAGTTTACTCAGAGTGTGTTGCCTGACCTTTGCTAGTCAGTTATCTTTTGTTGTACCCACAATCTCACTTGTCTGCTCAGAGTTTGTCAGCAGACCCATGGCGCATTCTTGTGCAAGCTACACAAAGGCTGCTCTTGATGTAAGCGTGCAGTAGAAGCTAGAGCACCTGCATTTTGGCACAGCCGCTATCAGGTTCACTAATCAGATTCACCGTGTGTGCGTGCAGCTACAGCATGCCTGTTTTTGGTGGTTTTTGCTTTCATCGTGCATGCTGCATTCAGATCGTGCATGCTGCATTCAGATTTTTGTATTTCTCCCTGGATGCTGTCAGTGATGCACACGTGTTCAAGCCAAAAATTCCTACTCACACTAAAAATTTGTTGATGCAACCCCAATGCGCGCTTTGCCACATTTGCGTGATCATCACCAGCCTTCCTGTCAATGCTCTGGCTGAACAAAATAGGTCCACTCTTCTCTTCAAGCCATTGCTCGCCAAGGAGAGAGGTCACTTTTGCCATCAAATAAGCAAGGGTAAGTGATCGGATCCCTCTTTTCATCATCATGATTAAATTGAAAAGGGGACGCTTTTTTGGCATGTGTATTATATGCTTTGAGCAGCTTTGAAAGGAAGGGGGCAAACTACTTAGCTTTCTTCCCTATTGGTTCCTTCCCTTACTTCCTCCGCACACAAAAACGGTGCACGCGAGCCAAAGCATATCTGGCATTTGTAAGGCATAAAACGTTGTTAAATGAGCATTGCACATTGGGCAATGTTCAGCACATGTAAGACATATGATATGGTAGTTTTATGCCTCGAGTCAGCGCACACAAAAATTCACACTGAAGCAATTTGGTGCCTCGGGTCAGCGCACACAAAAAACCACACCGACGCAAGGAGGTACTAATGCAGCAGAAGCAGCAGCAGCAACACAAAAGCAGCAGTGTGTACTCACACACACTCTCACATGCACGCTCGCACACACAAACACACACAAGCACACTCTATGCAAAGCAGGAGTATTGACAAGCCAATGCAGCAACAGCAGCAGCACGACGCACAGGAGGAGCCCCCCCAGCGTAGCTGGCGCCTCATCCTGCCCAGTGGCAGTAGTGGTGGTGGCGGGAGGCTGGCAGCTGCGTCCATGGGAAAAGTGCACGGAGTACTGTCTCAGGCGGGCTTTAAGTACGGGCTTGCAGATCTGAAGTGAGTGGGTTACCTGTATTGTAGATGTAAAAGGGTATAGTGTCCTACGTTTGGCGTAGCATTCAGCTGTAGCTGTTACTGGGAGCTGCATCCAGTTTGACCCTGTATGAAGTCGTAGCGGCGGCTGGTGTGTGTGTGAGTGTGTATGTGTGTTTGTGCACGTGCGAGTGCGCTTGCGTGCGCTGCTGTGCTTGTTGCGCCTGAGGCAGTCCATTCCTCCTTTCATTCAAAGCACTGTGCAACTCCACCCTTGCATTTACCAACTTTGCAGTTCCTTTGACGCCGCCGCTCTCATCCGCCAGGACGGCCTGCCTGCTTGCGCTGCCGTGATTGACGTACACGGGGCAGATGTGGCGGAGCTGTTTGTGGTAGGCACGCGCAGGTGAGGCTATGTTACTCAGTTTATGTAATCGGTATAAAATGCTACATCCAGCTCAGCACCTCTCCCTTTAATTCCCCCCTGTAATATTGTCCAGACCAAAAAAATACCTCACTGTGCGTGGCAGGGCTGGGTTGAGGGGTATAATTATTGTGCGTGTGCCAGCAAGGGTTAATATGGCTGAACTATGTTGACCAGCGTGCTCATAGATCAGTTAAAGGCAGTCGAAGGAATTGTCTGCTTGCTGGTCTCAATGAATCAGTAGCAGGAAGCTATGTTTGTAAGCAGAGGGTGACTTTGGCTGATCTATGTGGACCAACCAACGTATACATCTAGCGTGCAGATAGATCAGCCGCCACTAGTTGAAAGAGTTGCTTGTAGCCACTTGTCAATGTATACAAGGTGCAAGGCTTTCTGATGTGCAAGGCTGGCTCTGAGTTACACGCGCAGCATGGGAGTGTGGGTGTTATTATTATGTGAATTATTGGGTTACGCAAAGGCTAAGGTCACTGCGTAGAGCACGACTGAGCTCCAGTGTTTGGCACAAAGGGAAGGATTGCTTCATGGGAAGGTGCAGGAGACATTTTCCAGACTCATTTTCAGATGCTCATGTAAAATTGACGTGCATACACACGCACACACACACACGCACACACACGCACACACACGCACACACACACACACATTGCATTTCAATTTTGTGCCAAGTGTCTGCAGGCTGAAAAGTTTTAGCATTAGCCACAGCACAACCGAGTTCAGCACACCTCGATTCTGCTGTACTGGCATAATGCCACTCCCACGACTTAAAATGTTCTTTTATGTGTAATTTGAAACCCTTTGTCCGTAATCATAGCTTCCTGGCCGACGCTTGTTGATTGCAGAAACATGAGGGCAATGGGCCTCTGCCGCCACATGGTGCGTGCTTGGTGATGTGGCTTTCACAAGAAAATTGTATGTCTCTAGCTCAGTTTGAAGGATCCTAGGATGGGGTTGGGGAGGTAAATTGTTGGAGCCCGATCTTCTTGATCTAATGACCACACAATTGAATGGATATGAATATGTATTTAAAGGATGTGTTACTTTGTGTGAATGCTCCAGTTCTGCACTGAACCCTCACTTGTTTATGCAGACAGGGGCTCTTGCGGTGCTCTGTCCCTTACATTAAATTCGTGCACAAGAACAGTACAGTTGTTCTTTTCTTACGATGCAAATTATGTCAATCATTGTAACACGACTGACTGCTTTGTCTTTCCTTTTCCGCCTCGTTGTCTGAGAAGAAGATTGAATGAGTGCGTCAAAGACACCTGTCTGTCCTTTCAGATAAATGTGTCAGATGTAGTGGCCTCGTTTGTTGAAGCAGCTAGCAGTCGATCTTCTAGCTCTGACTTGCAACCTCGACACATCTTCTCAGGTTTCTGAGTTGTCTGCGACGTTGGGCAACGCAGGAGTCAGGAGGCTGGTGGTGCCGGTGGATGAAAAGGACGAGGAGGTCGTGTGGAAAAAGTGGGTGCACATACGGCATCAGGGGTAATATTAGATAACAGGAGCTTGTCCGTCCAACCACGTGGGTCATTCTCTTGGTCTGCTTGTGTTTTGGTGTGTTTATTGCTTCAGAGGACACGCCCCTCAAAAAGGCACTTACATTAGGGTTTAGGTTTTGAGCTGCCCATACATTTGTTGATGCAACCATAAAAATAAGTGGGCAACGTTTTGAGCCCTAAAGAGCACAGGAACAGAGGAATGGCCGTGCCGACCAGCTCTGTGTTATACCTGCCCCGCTTACTCACAGGCTTGGTTTCCAGCCTTTAGAGCCTACCGCACTCCGCCAGTTGGGATGGACGCTCCCTGCTTTCAGCCAAGCTGCCGTGTCAGGAAGCAGCTTGCTCTCAAAAGATCTCTCAAGGTCATCGACGTGGAGGTGAGGAACAGAAAGAGACAAAGACACCTCATAGGCTTTGTCCTTCCTTTCAGGCCCCTTTGCTGAAGATGCCTTCTCCCTGCTAATTCGTAATGACCTTGCTGCACAGCCTGTCCTTGCACTCTAAGCTACCTGAGCCATGCATTTGCAAGACGCTTGACAAGGTGGACGGTCGTTACAAGTCTTGACACTCATTATTGGTTTGATATATGAGGCTGTTCGAGGCTAATTTCTGTCTGATTTGGTGGTTTGACATTCAGTGGCGCCATCTCCTGGATTGCAAGCAGTATTGTGTTTACACTGCAGAGCGTAATTATGTTGTTTCCAGGGTTGTTCAGTTCAAGGTCCGGCCAAAAGTTCGGGTTCACAAACTTTCACGCATTTATACGAGTTTGAAAGTGCCGTTCGGAGTTCGGTCAAGAGTTCGTCGAACTTAACAGCATGAGTCTGTCAAAACTGCAAGGGACAGCAGCCCCCCCAGTTCAGTCCCTCTCTTTCCTTGCAGTAAAAGTTACACGTTCAATGATTTATATATGAAATATTATATGTAATCTGTATCAGGCCAGGAAGTTTCCTTGGTCTTATGGCCAAACTTGTCACCCTTTTCTGAACTGCTAAGGAGTTGTACAACGCGGCACTTGCACTGCACCTTAAGGATTTCCTTTTTCTGCTCTACAATGATCACATAGTCCCATTCCGGCCCCCTTTTTCTTCTATAATTATTCACAAACATACACAACTTATTGGGAAGATTTGAAGGTGGGGGGAGGAACCCAAGGGCCCGATTCCCAAAATTGCACATCAAACCCTTCGAACAGTTCAAGGGTAATAGAACTTTCACGAACTTTATCGAACCTTGCTCCCAAAAAACGAGTTGAACAACCCTGATTTTTTTGTGTTCTTTGCAGGGCTCCTTGGCAATGATGGCCGGTCTTGCGCAGGCAGTGACCAGACAGTAATACGATGACATTCAGGAGTTATGTTTGGTGATCTTGAGGGCACAGATTTCTGTGGAGCAACGTGGCTTGCACTTGATATACCAGTTGTTTATTCAAAACAATGAGACGAGACATTGCATACAACCCCTACAAACATCTGAGCAATACTCCTGGTGCTGGTGTGCAGGCTTCTGCCTCTCAACCACCTGATCCCCAATGATAAACTTCTTAATATTTATTCTCCAGGTGGGATGTTGTGTGTCTCTGCATCCTTTGGGTGGTGCAGACCACAAAACAACACCCTCTCCTGATCCATGCCAGTAGTGTTTACACTATCTGCGTTCTTTTTCTTTTAAATAACAAGATGGCGATCTTCCTTACACGCTCTTTGTGTACAGCCAACTACCCTGCTGTTTCCGTCCGTACTAGACACGCCCTTTGTCACCCTGTCCCTTGCATTGGATGTGGTTTGTATCTATTTTGTAGCCGGGATTCACACCTCGTTTAATAGGTAATTAAAAGAAGAATCAAGGCGCTTGGCATTCACCATCTCAGTGAGGGGAAATATTAAATCAGAAGTGAAAATGTTTGTCAGATAAAATGACCGTTACAGCAAAGTACAAAACTCAGCACATCAACTGGTGGCTACATGACAGGCAACGTGATGTTCATCCTATTCCGTCTTGCGCTTTCATTAAGTGAGGCACCATTTAGCAGGGGAAACGAGTATCCTACACAAAAATCGTCAATTTATGTGCAGTCAGAGGTACAAGGGTTACAATGAGAAACGACCTTCAGTCAAGGCCTTTGACCACTAGCCTGGCTGCGCAAAAAGATAACAAAATGCAAATGGACCCTGCATACAGCTTGTGAGATAATAAACTTTTGTACAAACCTCTACAAATTTATGGTAGACACGGTGCCTTTTGCACAAGCGTGTTGATGATTTTCTTCTCTTTGACAAACAAGCGTGACAGCAGGGTGCCGGTTACTTATAGCTCACAAGATACTTTTTCATGGACTACCCGCTGCCTTTTTTGCAGCAGCCGCTTGCTCTGAGGGTCTCAACTCCTTCTTGGCTGCTGTTGGCTTTGGGACATTGTAAGGAAGTTTTAAGCGAGCTGACACCGCACCTTTGGCATCGTACTGCTCTTTAATTCTGTGTGTACATATGGTAGAAAAACTGAAAGTGTTGGCAAACAAGGATCAGCATCAAACCAGCAAATAAGGGTCAAGAGCAACAGATTCATTTATGAGACCGACTGACAATAGCAGCTGCATGCAATGCTTTCCCCAAAACAACGTGTGTATGCGAGGTAAGAAGGCAAGCAAAGCAAGATTCGTTTCATATAAAGAGGAGTGTCCTAAAACCCACTTTTTAGCAAACGCGGGGATGTGCTGTTCAGCTCGCTCTGGTCCCCAGTTGCGCTGGACGTACAACCAATTTCGAATGTAGTGCTGCATGAGGCACAAGGAAAAAGGATATATAGCATTAGGGCCTGAAAGAAAGTGTTTAAAGCCCAAAAGCTTCCAGGCAAATGCTGCTGCTATCAACAGAGCAGAGTAGAGGCATTTCCCGTCTTTGGGTGGCCTAAGGAGTTTGACAAAACAAGCACTCTTTGCTGCTTTGAAGGATATGAGACGTACTTGTAGAACAGTGACAGGATCAACAGCAATACAAGGCGGAAGAGCCCACTTACGTAATCAACTGAGTACTTGCCAAATTCCAGGCCTTTAGGTCCGATCTGCATGAAATCGTCATGAAAAAGCGGACAAGGACAACTGTTTGTTATGCTTCTGGTCAGTACTTGCTTGTCATGCTTCTGGTCAGTACTTGCTTGTCATGCTTCTGGTCAGTACTTGCATGTCATCATGTCATGCTTCTGGTCAGTACTTGCATGTCATGCTTCTGGTCAGTACTTGCTTGTCATGCTTCTGGTCAGTACTTGCTTGTCACGCTTCTGGTCAGTGCTTGCATGTCATGCTTCTGGTCAGTACTTGCATGTCATGCTTCTGGTCAGTTCTTGCATGTCATGCTTCTGGTCAGTACTTGCATGTCATCATGTCATGCTTCTGGTCAGTACTTGCTTGCCATGCTTCTGGTCAGTACTTCCCTGGGCTGGCCAGTCCTTTGAGCTACCCCTGACGCTTTTGGGCATTTGGAAAAGTAGAAATCAATTATTATAATGTAAAGACAGATTTGTATGACAGCCGAAGTGCTGCTGGATTTTTATCCATTAACGCACACAAAAGGGGCGGAATGCTAACTTTCACCGCTGCTTTCAAACATCCACTGCACACCATAAACAATCAGTACAAATGTCGAGTCCATGAACACGAGGGACGCATTGCCTTACACCCAGGGAGTGCGAAACAGGTGGATTTGTTGGTGCAGGGATGATAGGGTACACAATCTCAGTGTGTGGAGGGTCAGGCTGAGTGCCCTGACAGTACCTATTAATAAGAGCGATGTACAGTTTCTGCCATTGTTGCACACCACAACTGATGACTCGAGCCAAGTCACCAATTGCAAAACATGTACCTTTTCACTCACGGTGTCCATGTCTTTTCTTTACCGAGACTCATGTGATGGCATCATCAGTTTTGTCGGTTCAAGTTATTATTCATCCTGCCGTGTACAATGTACTGTCAGCCTCGTTGGCTCAACTCATCATCGGGCCTGCCCTCTCTGCAACTCTGTTCGCTCACCCATGTGATGAAACGTGCCAGAAGGTTCCCCAGCCATCGTGGAGCAGGGTCTGGGAAGTGTCCCAGCTTTGCCTGGTCATCTGATTCTACAGTCTGCACGCAAGAAGCAGAAACGGCATACGTGTCCCGTGTGATGATGTGATGATATAACAGTACTAAGGCACCCAGCCAGCCTGGAGAAAGTTTGAGACGTTTCCTAGCTTTGCTTGGTCAAGCATGCAAAGGTACCGATGATGCGTAGACGTGTGTAGAAGGCCGGCAAAAGCACAGCATGGCAACACATACAGAAAAGCCTGAAAAGCATGGTTACTGACACAGCACCCATAGCAACGACCTGCACCTTGGTGCTTGCAGATATATAGCTGCTGACACAGGTACAAGCACACAAGTAAACGCAAACCCACACGCTCGCTCATACACACACGAGCGTCCTTTTGTCCTTTCTCTGTCCCGCAGTAAATCATGTTGCAGTCTGCAGTCCCGTGCAAACTCACCTGCATGACGATGGGCCGCCTGTCTCCTTGGCTGCTCGTGGGTGTGGTCTGAAGCCGGTGCCGTATGGAGTCCATCATCTCTTGGCCACGCTCATTCCTGACCACCACGTACTGCTGATGCTTGGTCATGTCAGTGTTTTGGTACGGCACGCCCATGTAGCCGACCTGGGACACAACGAAAACACACATCAGTGAAATAAGTGTTGTGGTTATGATTGAATTTGTTAATGTAAGTGCAAGAGCTCTTATCTTCCAAAGACCGTGAAATGCTGATACAGGGTAGGCCTCTGCATTTTGAGTCTGTCAAGTGGGATCACATGAGTGGCATACTTAAAACCCTTCCTTAAGAGTGCAGAACGTCAGCAGGAAGGGACAACTAGCGAACTTCTAAATTCCGTTGTTAAATCATTGTATTCAAGGTACAAGCACAATTTAGGGTCGATGGGGCCACCCAGTTGGCCTCCATACTGCAAAGCTTCCATCTGTACCTCTGCAGTGGAGCAGTGCTCAATACCAAACAAGTGCTCAACGTATTTGATTGACACAGGGAGAGGGCATGCTGCCCACGTGATTCCTGCCCTTCTGCTACTCACCACCACATCTGCCAGAGCATTGGTGTAGTCAAAACAGGAGTAGCACCTGCTTGGAAGGGAGGAGGGGCAGAGGGGGTGAATACTTCAGTTGTTAAAGGTAGTCACTTGGTGCTGATGCTCAAGAGGGGGGGCGAGAGATTAATGAAGGTCACTCCTGGTCACTCCTGGTCACTCCAAGGTCACTCCTGGTCACTCCATATAAAAACAGAGGACACCTTGGTTGCTTTGGCAATGCTTGCTTGCCTAGTATAGGCAAGTTTGTTGTGGGAATTCCACAATGATCTACAAGCAATGGACCAAACGTTTTCCGTCGATCCATCGTTGGTTTATGAGCACGTGAAGTGCAGCCTAAGAGAGAGAGAGGCAGCAACAAACAGGCAAGTATGCCACAAGGGTTCGTTGGTCAGACTTTAGGACCAGAAAGCGTTATGCCATTTGATTAGGGCTTGAAAAGCAAACGAAGAGAGGCAATATTAAGCAACGCATCAGAAACTGGCTCACACCCTGTACTGCAAAGACACAGATAGCAAACAGCCGACGTACGAGGGGGCGATGACGTCATTCAGCTTGTTAGCAGGCAGGCAGAAGTAGGGCACATATTCAAAGCTCCCGTCCATGTGCTTGACGTGCACCTGCACACCGTCAGATCAAGGACGCTTAAAATGGAATTTGATCAAACTTATGAAGTGCAAGCAAAAATATATGCTGGAATCGTAGTGGACATCTGTGTTTTTTGGTCCGAGTGTGTGAGCTGCACACGCTCATGAGCATTTTGGGGTTAGGATGGTACAAGACAGACAGTACAGCAGCTTATTTTCACGTCGACTTATGCTTTTTACTCTCCGTATAAAAAAGGTCACAAAGTGCCTCAGGTCAGAGGTGGGCAGTGCTGGGGAATGATTGCCATGACACATAAGCTTACTTTTCGTTGTCTTGTCATCACCGTAAGAACCCTAGAGATGACAAGTGCAAAGATTGTAATGTGTCTTTTACTCTTAACCACTGAAGCGGCCATTCCCCTTGCCGCTCTCAATTGCAAATATGTGAGGGGTGCCCTACCCTACCTGTGCTGCTCTTTGAGCCTTGACCACACTTCCTAAATTGTTGCATGCGTTTTGTGTTGTTGTTATTGTTGTTGTTGTTGTTGTTGTTGTTGTTGTTGTTGTTGTTGTGTGTGTTGAGTGTCGTGAAGGCAGAGCATCCGTTTGGTATACTGTGTCTTGCCCTTAGTAGCAGCAGGAAGAATGCAGGCTTTGGACTCCCAAGAAATTACCACAACAAACACAGTACGGTCCATTTTCCCCGAAGAGGGGAGTCGGTGAGTCACTTGTAACTTGCGACGTGAGGCACTTGCGACAATGATCCCCCACAGAAACACAGCAGCATTTACTTGCTTTGGTAGTAGCAGATTAGCCTTATGGTATGGTGTGTCTGGCAAATGCTAGTAGCAATGATTTGCCCTGACTTGCAGCAGAGATATACGCTGCAACATGAGTTCATCTCTGTGAGATGCGAGTCTAGATTGCCTGTACTACCAATGCAAGTCAAAACTCTCGAGAACAACCATTTCAGGCGGCAGTTATGGTCACAGCAAAAAGAGATCACGACAAATTTGAACATAAGGTGTTCCGTAATGTTGTAAGGCACGGTCAGGTTAGAGCAGTTTCGATCTGGGTTTGCTGGGTTACAAAAAGGCCCTGTTCAAGATAGAGGGCTCGGTTTGGCAAGGCTGCCCCCCAGCCCAAAAATGGTCTAATCCCAGCCTTTTTGATTGAAACCAATCGAGCAATCCCATTCTCTCCTCCTTTTAAGCTAAACACGCAAAAAGCTCACCCGGTAATCCTGCATGAACTCGTAGTGTAGCACCTCATCCGGGCGTGTGGAGGCCGCTTCCAGGAACTTCTCGAGTGTACCCCTCCTACCGTTGTCAACACCTGAGATATGCATGGGCAATCAAACTGCAGTGTACATCTCACGGACTAGCAGCCAGGACGTGAAACATTTTGACACCCCTTGTTGTCTAAATTGTTTAATCACCATGCAGTTGCAAAGCACATTTATTCAACGACATAAAAAGCAACACCCTCCCCTGTTCACCTAGCAATGCTCTTTTCACTCTCCGACCTCAAAAGCAGAGCTGCAGGCTACAGATGCGACCACAAAGATCTAACTCCTGACTTGTTGTTTGCAGTTGCATATTAAGATTGTAGTTGATTGTGGCTCGTGGAGCGCGACGGCTAATTGGAGACGACTCACAATTAGTACCGAGGATGTACAGTGCGTCTAGGCCCAAGTACTTTTCCACTGAGCGCAAAGCCTGAACCTACAAAGCAGTACAAGGCATGGAATCTCCGGCCTGTGTGAAACCATGTTTGAAGAAAGTTATCCCGCGGTGGGGAAAAGGGGCGATTCAATTTGCAACTTCAAATAACAAAAATGGTGTCAAGCTGATACAGTTAGGCCTCAAGCTGATACAATTAGGCCCCTGGTCTGACGTGTATTCCTCCATGCACATCCACAAAACGAAAACCAAAAGTGTGCCATGCGTGGTGGTGGTGCAGCCCTACCTGACATCCAACTCCAATGAACAGCACACGCTTCACACCACAGGCTTCCAGAGCTGCCAGCACCTGCATGCGCAGTGAGTTCCACACTTGTGTAAAGCTAGAGCTCCATTATTTGCGTAGCGGGTTCCATACGTGTGTACAACCAAAGCTCCATTATTTGCGTGGTGAGTTCCACACTTGTGTACAGCCAAAGCTCCATCGTCATTTGGGATCCAAAGGCCTGGCGTAATGGCTGCTACGTTCAAATGCTGCCCCCCCAACAGACCTCCCTACCTCAAGATTAGGCGACAGCACCGGTTTGACACCTCGGGCTTGCAATATGTCGTCCACTTTTCGTGCAATCATGGGCTTTGGTGTGAACCTGCAGAGAACAACCAGAACGCGCTTTGTGTGCGGCTTGCTTGAAAAAGTGGCATGGGCATGATCGTTTGAAGTTTTTCTGATGGTGCAGCAATGGAGGCATGGCTAAGAGATTCATGAAACGCGACCGTCAATGTCAAGCACTTTAGATCAGGGGCAGTGCAAGGGAGACCCAAGGAAGATTTGCCCCTTCGATTTGTACGGATTGAATTGAGTCTTGTCCCCGCTTGTGTGTGTGTGTGTATTTGCTTGATCAGTGACAAAAGCGAAGTAAAGGCAGGAAAACCCACGAGAAAGTAAGAGGGAGCGACAAGAGCAATTCCAGAGCTCTACCGTGAAGCAAACCAAAACCATACATGCAAAGCAACATCGTCATTCTATGAACCCGCCTGTCGAGTGGATCTGATTGAACACAGATGACGGCCTCTACCTTCCCACTGGACAGCATCTCTATGGCCACCTGTGAAGCGAGTGAGTATGCAAGTGTATGATGTGCCAGGGGTGGAACGACACACCGCACAAGAGGGGGAGGTACTTATCCTGTATGCTTGCAGCATACATTGATTTGCAGCACCACTCAAAGACTTACACGTACACGTATGAGTGTGTGTACAATTGCATCACTTGCATAGCGACCTCAGGGTTCATGCAATTGAATGTGAAAAAAATGTAGAAGGGAGGTAGGTACACACATGGACAGCTGCAAGAGGACAAGCAGAGTTGGTAACCGAGGGCATCCTCAGAGGAATCAGTTAAGGGTGGGAAAGGGCATATGTGATTCTTCACTTCAATCTTTTGCAATGTACGCACGCTGTATCAAAGAGGGTGATCCAGGAGGGGCTACATCCTACAGGCAGTGGCCCACATCCCACAGGACGCTATTTGAGTATGTGCATCCAAAAAGTACAGGGATCTCCTCGCAACAAGGCCCCCTTTTGTACGATGCAACACCAACGCTAGCAACACGGTAAATCATCCTCTATGCTTAAGATGATCATATCATGCTCAGATAACTCCAAACAATTCGTCACATCACGTGCTATAGTCTTGTGCCATGGGCTTGCAAATCCACACAAAGGATCCTTACAAGTCCCGCAATCACACCCACAATTTACATCAGATCACATGATCTCCCAGTTGAAGTCAGTGAAACCAAACAAGCAAAGTGCTTCTTTTGTCCGAGGTCTCTTTTCCTACCTGTGTCACGATGCACCCACACACCCACACACCTACCTGTGTCACGATGCCCGTCCATTGTGCACCTTCCTGCAGGTGTGAGGAGCCAAAGGAAATGCACATGCACTACTGTTGCTTTGACAAAACAGCAAAATTTTTAGGTGTGACGTTGAAGCCTGAGATGAACGTGCAAGCTATCAAGCTATTAAACTCTCCCAGTCTTATAACCATAACGCGCTGAGCATGAACGTGGAAAGCACAGACACGAACACACACAAAACATCCACACATTTGCAATACCTGTGCGGGGGTGTTGCGTGCGTACATCATCTCACTGTTCACACCAAAGCGCAGCTCGTCATCATCGTCATAGTTCCTGGAAAATGCAGGGAGCATAAGAGACAAGGAGGAGCACGCCATTCCTGTTTTCAGGCAATTCCACTTTTTGATTAATCAATCCCTTATCCCTCTCTAGTTTTTGGCTCATGCACATATAAGCTAAAGAAGAATGGGGCAAGGGTAAAAGACTGGGTCCGCCCGGATACAAGCAGGCAGCAAGCGTTGCAAAGATCAGATCTATACCTTGACCTCCCGTGCACTTGGACCTCTTGCTGCTCAATCTTGCTCATGCCTACGTATGCAGAGACACGATCCTTTTTTGTGAGGATGGCCTGTGTAATTGTTCCTTTTTTCTTATGTGAGGCAGCGTGAGGCGTGTATTTACATTGTGCATTTTTAATTTTGGAGAGGCCGCACTTTGTGCTTGCTCCTGCCTACGTGCGGTTCCTTTAGAAATTGCAGGCAACAACGGTGTGCATTCCAAAGAGCTAAAGAAGCTGTTGTGCATGACCAAAAATCCCTTGCTCTGGCCTATATAAGGATGAAACTGTCTGCAAAATCAGAGCGATCAATTGTGAGGTGAGATTTTGTAACAGCCATCGACCATCACGCACCAGGTCCAAGGAACGCACAAGCCTCTTTCACATGGGAGACGTAGTGGGTGTCGCACTGCAGTGATAAAACAGGGATGACCAATGTGTGGTGAAAGCAGTGTTATAGAGGTACGCGCATACCTAGACTCCTAGGAACCCACTGTGCGGAACACGAACACATTCTATGGTATTGCACAAAAACCATATTGTCATCGTATGTATTGTACTGCCCATCTCATACATACACACAAGCAAATAATTACCCACCAATCCACAGTTGCTGCAATAGGCGCCGGCAGGGTATGCGCTACCTGGCTGGATCGGCTTCACTTTTGCAGCAGCATTGCAGGATATACCTCTCCTTCTAAGCCGCTCTGCTGGTTTCCTGGAGTAAAGAGGCATTGAGGCGTGTGTGTGTGTGTTTGTGTGCTTGCGTATGTTTGTGTATGTGTGTGTTTGTGTGTGCGTGTATGTGTGTATGTGTGTGTGTGCGTGTGTGTGTGCGTGTTGTGTGTGTGTGTGTGTGTGTGTGTGTGTGTGTGTGCGAGCGCGCATGTTGTGTGTGTGCGTGCGTGTGTGTGTGTGTGTGTGTGGGTGTGTGTGTGCGTGTTGTGTGTGTGTGTGTGTGTGTGTGTGTGTGTGTGTGCGAGCGCGCTTGTTGTGTGTGTGCGTGCGTGTGTGTGTGTGTGTGTGTGTGTGTGTGTGTGTGTGTGTGTGTGTGTGTGTGTGTGT
>Ga0307942_1000988_pt1:0-17500 | contig 21823 bp, 27 predicted proteins | sample OrgLakmetagen175_FD_201846 | JGI IMG/M metagenome (GOLD analysis project Ga0307942, IMG submission 201846) | Saline water microbial communities from Organic Lake, Antarctica - #175 | ecosystem: Environmental > Aquatic > Non-marine Saline and Alkaline > Saline | place: Antarctica: Organic... | reverse complement strand
CGCAACAGCATTTGTTTGTCTGGGTGCTGATGATGATTTAACAGCTTTTATAAACCCAAAAAAGAGGTGTTTAGAGCGTAAGGGGCCAATTGTTGTGAACTGTTTATTGTGTGGTGGTGGGGGGGTGCATTTCAACTTCTCCTGGGGCAAGTGGTGACTATGTAAGTATGGTATGCATGTTTGCGTGTGTGCATGTGTGAGTAAATTCGGGAAGAGTCAGATGTACATTGCACTTGCTTCTCCTCAAAGCCTAGCACTGCCTCCTCTTTGTATGCCACAATGCATAGCACTGCTTCCTCCTTGCATGCCACAATGCATAGCACTACCTCCTCTTTGCATGCCACAGTGCATAGCACTACCTCCTCTTTGCATGCCACAATGCATAGCACTACCTCCTCTTTGCATGCCACAATGCATAGCACTACCTCCTCTTTGTATGCCACAATACATAGCACTACCTCCTCTTTGTATGCCAAAATGCATAGCACTGCCTCCTCTTTGCATGCCACAATGCCTAGCACTACCTCCTCTTTGCATGCCACAATGCATAACACTACCTCCTCTTTGTATGCCACAATGCATAGCACTACCTCCTCTTTGTATGCCACAATGCATAGCACTGCCTCCTCTTTGCATGCCACAATGCATAGCACTACCTCCTCTTTGCATGCCACAATGCATAGCACTACCTCCTCTTTGTATGCCACAATGCATAGCACTACCTCCTCTTTGTGTGCCACAATTCTCTGCAAGGCCCACCTTTGTTTACAACGTCTTCAATGCAGCGCACAGTCACATGGAATTTGTAGTACCTTGTTATGATCAAACCCATCCCTTTTTATGTGCTTGCACGATCTGCCCCAGGCATATTTTTTTATGTATATATGACCCTTCACAAGTTTGCGGTGTGTATGCGTGGTCTCTTGTTGTGCATGACCTGCCCTTCATTATCTTTTTGAGTCTACCTCTGTCAAATGTGTCGTAGTTTGCTAAGAAGACGTCCTTCAAAATGCCGCACCCTTAACCTGAACACCAAAAAACACCTGTGCAAACAACGACATTGTTTGTTAATGTGTGTGATGCTGCAGCTTGCCCACGAGTACGCTTTGCGAGACGCCTTGAAGAAAGTGGACGACGAGAGGGGCAGGCTCCAGGTGGGGGTGGCAAAGCTGCAGATAATTGGTATTAATAGGATGCAAACAAGTTTGAAACAAGTGAATGGTGCTGTGGAGCAAACAAAAAGAGCACTAGCTCTAGGCATAAGTAGATCGCTTTTTGTGATATATATTTTGCAGCAGATGAGTGGGGCAGGCTGCAGGTGGGTTTGAAAGGAACGCTGTCCATTTTAGCAGTGTCACTCTTCAAATTAACCATGCTTAGGAGCAGATGCAAGCGGAAGGTTCCAGGTAGGTCTTAAGTCTTAGGTCTCAAGTAGTGTTTTATTTGCACCCTGTACTTGCGTGTATGTGTGTATGTGTGTGAATGTATGTGTGTGTTTGTATGCGTGTATGTGTGTGAATGTATGTGTGTGCTTGTATGCGTGTATGTGTGTGTATGCATGTATGTGTGCCTTGATGCTTTCAATGAGTGAAATTGAATGCTGGGTTTGGTGTCTGCATAGTGAATATGCTTGGGCAAGATGGAACATAGGTACATGCGTACTTATGTATTGCTGACACACACGCACACACACACACAGGTATATGCGTACTTTTGTATTACTGTATTACTTATACACACGTGCACACACACATAAGTATGTACGTACTTATGTATTACTCATATACACGCACACACATAGGTATATGCATACTAATGTTTTATGTTTTACTCTCACACACTCATAGGTACATGCGTACTTATGTAACACTCACACACACATACAGGCTGAGCACGAAGCTGCCATGGCTGCTGCCAAGCTTGAATGGGGCCAAAACAGTGAAGCACGAGATGCGGCTGCCAGAGAGGATGAGCGGATGAAAGCGGTGCGTTGCTGAAGATACCACCAGTTGGCTAACACTTACCTATGGACATGGGATTTGATATTAAATGTTGTTACTTGGTAATAAGCGTTTTAGTTGTATAGACTGCAGACCCGCCAATACAAACCTATGTACATTGGAATCATTTCTATCTTGATCTTTAGATGTCTTGATTGTATGGACTGCACCTCCGCAAGGTTGCTCAATTGCTGGCATATAGCACGTAGGAGGGTGTGGTGCTAAAGTAGGAGGCGGCTACCAAAATAAATAAGCGTGCTGGGTCTTGCATGCAGGCCGATGATTTTGCCCTCCAAACACGCACGCTGGGAGAAGAGAAGGATAAGTGGATGCAGAAGGCTCTAGCCCTGGAAGTGAATTTCAAGAAGAGCAGTGAGGTGCGAAATTCGGGAATGTGCGTGTACGTGTGTTTTTGTGGTAGTTGTAACTAGCAATTGTTCTGCTTGGTGAACATAAGCATGCACAATGGTGAATGCATTGCAACTAAAATGAAATAAGCACACCATACTTATACACACACAGACACAGACACGCACGCGCGCACACACACACACACACACATACACACACACACAACACACACACGTACTTGCACACAGACCATTGCCTCTCTCGAGAGGAGCAACATGGCTTTGGAAGGGCAGCTGGAGTCTGAGCAGGCCAGCATGACGCGTCTGGTACAAGAGCAGGATGCAAAGGCAGCAGAGTTCAACACGAAGCTCGCATTCATGCAGGTAATGAGGGGGGCCAGCAGGAGCAGGATGCAAGGCAGCAGGGTTCAACACAAAGCTCGCATTCATGCTGGTAATGAGGAGGGCCAGCAGCCGATGCACCTGTATTTTCTAGCAACGAAGTAGGCACTCATGTTGGTCACTCCACTCATGTCCAGGGTTGGCCAGAACCGTGTATATGCGCATCGTATATGACCAATACACAGTAATTTATCTGTGCCAAGAATGTCTCATATACACAGTATATATATATATAAATATATATGGTTCTGGCCAACCCTATTTGTATTAGTCTGGAGGGCACAGCAAGCAATATATCCGGGTTCATACCTTGGCTTCACACAAAGCAAGGGCTAGACCCCAGAAGATGACGTAACAGGAACGCACATGTTATTGACAGAAGAAGGGAAGCTGCTTATCATGGGGCCGCATGTAGGGCTGGCTAGGGTTCTGTAGGACCTGCATTCTTACGATTTATTAGCAGGGGTAGCTTCAAATGTGAACAGTATGTACTGATGTAAGGTTATGATTAGATGGTATACCAATACGACTCTGATCAATCCTGCACAAGTGTGAGAGTGAAAATTGCCTCATCATATACCCCATTTGTTTGTGGGTCAAAAGGTTAAAGGAGCTACTGACCTGAGGCTGGCGGAGTGAGATGGTGGCGGAGTGAGTTTGGCAGAGTGAGATGGTGGCGGAGTGAGATGGTTGTGGAGTGAGATGGTGAGGACGGGGGGTTGTGAGGCAGCAAAGTATTCCAGTCAGCATAAGCTTGCACACATTGTCTATGTAAGGTGGTGGGGGGGGGGTGTTAGCCCCTGCCAGAGTCTGCTAATAGTGCATAGATGCCTATGAAATGGAATTAAAGTGAATGCAGTTGAGAGTTTTTGAAGGTTGGCATTCAGCAGCCTACTGGACCTCAGGATGTGTGAGTTGATTTCCCACCTTGAATCAACAGTGGCTGTCCTAAGACACTGTGACTTATAAAATATGGCACGTGCACTGAGCGCTCTTATTGGGGTGAGTGAGTGAAAGCTGTCTTTTTATCCATGGTATCACGAAAAGCGCACGTAGCAGGGCCCTAGCTTGTGCAGTGGGCAGTGCGTCTGAGCTTGTGCAGTGGGCAGCCCTAGCTTGTGCAGTGGGCAGCGCGTCCAAGCTTGTGCAGTGGGCAGCCCTAGCTTGTGCAGTGGGCAGCGCATCCTAGCTTGCGCCAGGCATTGATGTCCATTGTCTGTGTGTGCTAGTGTCTTTATTTCATTTTTACTTTACATGCAAGTGGGCAAAGTGGCCTAGCTCGCGCAAGGCAGTGTCTGATGAACGCGATGTTGGCTGATTATTATTAAAATCAAGCAGTAGCTGCCTTCCCAATTTTTACACACGTTATTCATTAAATGACATGGCTGATTAAAGCGCGTATACGGAGGCAGAACGCCTTGGTATAATTAAATGACATGGCAATTAAAGCGCGTATACGCAGGCAGAACGCCTTGGTTTGATTAAATGACATGGCTGATTAAAGCGCGTATACAGAGGCAGAACGCCTTGATTTGCGCAAGGCAGTAGTGCCTGATGAATATGATGTCTGTCCATTAACAGCATGACCATTTCAGACATGCCCTAATGCAAGCACACAACTCATTTAAACACATGAATGATTAAAACACACATTTTTTAAGCGCCCTAGCTTGCGCAAGACAGTGTCTGAAGAAAACGAGCTCTGTTTTAATCAGTGGCATGACCAAATAAAAGATGCCGTACCAATTTATACACTCGAGTATTAAAACATTTGACATATGATTAATTAACACATGTGTACACAGAGCTCCCTAGCGCGCGCAAGGCAGTGCCTGATCAACGCGTTGAAGGCACAGACTAAAGAGGAGATCATGAATGTCGCCCTGAGTGGCATCCACAGCGTGCTACCAGGCTCCAACGCTTATATTGCAGAGCTCAAACTCCAAGTGCGTGAGGGCGTGTGTGTGCTGGTGTTGTGTGTTAGACATGCGTGTGTGTGCGAAGTGTGTCTGCATATGTGGGTGTGCGTGCTTGTTTGTGTTTGTTCAAGTGTGTAAGCTTATAGCAATTCACCAACAGTTTAAAGTACAGGATCTTGTGCTCTGAATATTGTATGTGTATGTCCAGCTTACAATTTGGCACCTTTTTGAATGTTTGTGTAGGTACGTAATGCACTTGCGGGTACTGATGTTTTAGATTTTTGTGTACATTACATGACTGTTTTGCATTTGTGAAACGCTGATGGCTCAGACCTCTGGTACATACGCAACATGGCTTCCCACCAAGAAAGCTCTGCCAATCTTCCTCATGACTGCTAACTGCTCTACAGGCTGACGTCAGCTCAAGTGCTGATGGCATAGACCTCTTGTGCGTACGCAATCAAAACACAATGACAACTTTCCTTATGATGGCCAACTGCTCTACAGGCTGACGTCAGCTCAAACGCTGATGGCTCAGACCTCTCATACATACGCAACATGGCATCCCACGAGCCTGATGGGCCTGTGGCCCGGGGCCTGTCAGCGCTCAACATCGAATTCCTGCAGAGGTGGGTGATTAAGTGTTCTGTGCGCACTCAAGCACTCAAAAGGCACCTTGTGTATCTTGCGACCCAATGCCTTCCGGCGCTTCAAATCAAGTTCCTGCAAAAGTGGGTGGTCACACTTCCTGTGTGCTCTCAAGGCAGACCACTTGTGTACCACGTGGCCTGGGGCTTGTCAGCGCTCAGCATAAGCTTCCTGCAGAGGTGGATTGTGTTCTGTGTGCATGGAGGGCAGGCAACTGTGAATTTTGTAGCCCAGGGCCTCTTGCACTTCACATTAAGTTCCTGGGAACTTTCCGGGCAAATCTGGTCATAATCCGGGTGATCTAGCTGTATGTGTGCTCCCAAGGCAGGCTATTCGTGTAAGACGTGGCCTGGGGCCAGCCAGCGCTCAATGTCACCTTCCTGGAAAGGTCACCTTTGTTTTTCCCTGGTTATTTCTGGAAAGGTCACCTTTTTTTCCTGGTTAACTTCCTGGAAAGGTCACCTTTTGCGTGCGTACAGAATGAAGCAAAATATGGGCATGAACTCTCATCAGTTAAGAGACGCATCCTTAACAACTTGCACCTCACGACTTTCTACCTTGCCCCTGACTCCCCCTGACTACTTGCTGTAGAAATGAAACCCTTAGTGTGTTGATGCATCCATCTGCCGATCTGACAGCTAGTTCTGGCATTTTCTAAACCAATTGATGCTGTTATTTGAGAGGGAGTGGTCCTCATTTACGCTGTCTATCTCTGCTTACATGCAAGGGACACAGTCCTGACTCAAGCAGCCCTTACTAAAAATGCATTCCGCATTGAATCACACATTCCTCGTTGAACAAGGCAATCTTCACTGAATCAACAGTGGTCATTCAACGCAGTCCTCACGCAACGACACAGACTTAATTCACACCATCCCCCTCTTCTTTCTTGTGAGGAACACAGTCCTCACTGAACAACACAGTCCTCACGTCCTCACGCAACAACACAGACTTTGTTCACACTATCCCCCTCTTCTTTCATTCAAAGGCACAGTCCTCACTGAACAACGCAGTCCTCACGCAACGACGCAGACTTAGTTCACACTATCCCCCTCTTCTTTCATTCAAAGGCACAGTCCTCACTGAACAACGCAGTCCTCACGCAACGACACAGACTTAATTCACACTATCCCCCTCTTCTTTCTTGTGAGGAACACAGTCCTCACTGAACAACACAGTCCTCACGTCCTCACGCAACAACACAGACTTTGTTCACACTATCCCCCTCTTCTTTCATTCAAAGGCACAGTCCTCACTGAACAATGCAGTCCTTACGCAACGACACAGACTTTATTCACACTATCCCTCTCTTCTTTCTTGTGAGGAACACAGTCCTCACTGAACAACACAGTCCTCACGTCCTCACGCAACGACACAGACTTTGTTCACACTATCCCCCTCTTCTTTCATTCAGAGGCACAGTCCTCACTGAACAACACAGTCCTCACGCAACGACACAGACTTTATTCACACTATCCTCCTCTTCTTTCATGTGAGGAACACAGTTCTCATTGAACAACACATATTAAATCATACAGTCTTCCTTCATCAACGCAGTCCTCGTTTAGAAACACAGTCTTCCTTCATCAACACAGTCCTCATTGAATCTCAATCCGCCTTCATCAAGACACTCCTCGTTCACACAGCCTCCCTGCACCACGGTCTCTTGATTGTTCTAGCAGGGCCCCATTGAACAACACAGTCCTCGTTTAACAACATAGTCCTCATTGAATCTCACAGTCCTCCTTAACACGGCCTCTCTGCACCACGTTCTCTTAACTGTTTTAGCAGGGCCTCATTGAACAACACAGTCCTCGTGTAACAACACAATCCTTGTTTAACGACACAGTCCTCATTGGATCTCACAGTCCTCCTTAACCCGGCCTCTCTGCACCACGGTCTCTTAATTGTTATAGCAGGGCCTCATTGAACAACACAGTCCTCGTTTAACAACACAGTCCTCATTAAATCTCACAGTCCTCTTTAACACGGCCTCTCTGCACCACAGTCTCTTAATTGGATTAGCAGGGCCTCATTGAACAACACAGTCCTCGTTTAACAGCACAGTCCTCATTGAATCTCACAGTCCTCCTTAACCCGGCCTCTCTGCACCACGGTCTCTTAAATGTTCTAGCAGGGCCTCATTAAACAACACAGTCCTCGTTTAACAACACAGTCATCACACAGTCCTCCTTACACGGCCTCTCTGCGCCGGGGCCTCTCTGCACCACGGTCTCTTAATTGGTCTAGCAGGCATTCCTTCCACTGATTTATCTGTTTAGAGTCCCGCCCTTACTTTCACCTGCTCTGCTTTTTTGTTAAAAGTGACACTCTTTACTTTTACCTGCTCTGTTCTTCCCGCTGCAGTTCATACTCTTACTTTCACCTGCCGGCTTTCACAGCCCCATTGGTTTTCTGTCCAAACTTACGCTTTTCCTCCAATTTGCTCTGCTTTTACAGCCCCCTACAAGAAGGCAATGCCAAAAAGAGTGAAGAGGGTGAGTAATGTGGGGCATCTGGTGTGCAATTCATCGGCTTGTGCTTGTGAAATTATCAAGGTGTGTGTTGTGTTTGTGCAGGTGTGTATATGCAAGTGGTTTTCCTGACATGTTTTACCAGAAAGTTAGGAGCAACCTTGCCTGGCATTGTTTCTTTTCTTTCTTTAGTTTGCTTTGGAAATCCATTCTTTCCTTCTCTCGTTTGCTTTAGAAACCCAGTAGCTGCGGCACAACACAAACATATGCTTACACGTATGCGCACATGCACGCACCAAAAAAAGCACGTATGCGCATACGTACACTCAATTCACTCGCTCATTGGATTGCAGGCTTCGATCCTGAGGCCCTGAAACCAGAGCTTGTGCTCAAATACGTCAAAGCCACCAAAGATCAGGTAAGGGTGCCATCAACACTTTAGGTCAATGAGGATGCAATTGATGAGGATGCAACTGAGGGTGGGATGAGGAGGCCATTCAGGATCAGGTGAGGGTGCCATCAACAAGCAGGCGAGAAGCCAAAGATCAGGCGTGGAGGCCATCGAGGGTCATGTGAGGAGGTCGTTGTGGATGAGGTGAGGGTGTCATCAACAATCAGGTGAGGGTGCCACCATAGGTCAATGAGGATGCAATTGAAGATTGGGTGAGGAGGCCATTCAGGATCAGGTGAGGGTGCCATCAACAATCATGTGAGGGTGCCACCATAGGTCAATGAGGATGCATTTGAGGATTGGGTGAGGAGGCCGTTAAGGATCAGGTGAGGGTGCCACCATAGGTCAATGAGGATGCAATTGATGAGGATTGGGTGAGGAGGCAATTGAGGGTCATGTGAGAAGGGCGTTGTGGATGAGGTGAGGGTGCCACCAAAGATCAGGTGAGGGTGCCACCATCGGTCAATGAGGATGCAATTGAGGATTGGGTGAGGAGGCCACCAAAGATCAGGTAAGGGTGCCACCATAGGTCAATTAGGATGCAATTGAGGATTGGGTGAGGAGGCCATTGAGGATCAGGTGAGGGTGCCATCAGAAAGGGTGCCATCAACAATCAGGCAAGAGGCGAAACATCAGGTGATGAGGCCACCGTTGATGAAAAAGAGGGTTTAAATTGATTATAGGTGAGGAGGTCTAGGGGAGCAAGTGAGGAGGTAAGAAGGTAATACACAATGATTAGGTGAGGAGGTCATAGGGAAGCAAGTGAGGAGGTAAGAAGGTAATACACAATGATTTGGTGAGGAGGTCATAGGGAAGCAAGTGAGGAGGTAAGAAGGTAATACACAATGATTAGGTGAGGAGGTCATAGGGAAGCAAGTGAGGAGGTAAGAAGGTAATACACAATGATTAGGTGAGGAGGTCATAGGGAAGCAAGTGAGGAGGTAAAAAGGTAATACACAATGATTAGGTGAGGAGGTCATAGGGAAGCAAGTGAGGAGGTAAGAAGGTAATACACAATGGTTCAGTGAGGAGGCCGTTCAAGATAAGGCGGAAGGCACCAGGATGGGGAGTGAACAGCGCAGCACAAACAACTCACAAGTACAGCTTGATGTATGCATATGGAAAGACTTTATAACTTGGCACGATGCTTGTACAATGTATACACTCACTGCAGAAACACAGACACGCACACACGCACACACCCTTACATATATGTACACACATAAGCATACAAAAGCACACATAAACATACGCACACGCACGCATGTTTGAATGTGTTAATCACTTTCAGTTACCTTAATCCTCGTGATCATCAAGGCGCATATGCACACACACATACATACACACTCAAACACACAAGCACACAACACGAGCCTTTTCATGAGAAGTCTGTCACCTATCCCATTTTTTTATCATCCTTGACGCAGGACTTTGTGGTAGGGAAGCTAATGCCGTACGGTCAAGGCGTATCTTGGCCCACTGTAAACTCTCAGGCTCAGACGTATGTGGAGGATGTGGCCACTAGGGAGGGCGTGCACCTGTTTAGGTGTGTGTGTGGTGTGTGTGAGCATGTGTGCATGCGTTTTTGTGTGTGATTGTGCGTGTGTGTATGCATGTGTTTGTGCATATGTGTGTGCATGTGCATGCGTGTGTGTGCGTGTACGTGTGTGTGTGTGATCCGTGCTATACAATGTGTAGTCGTGGCTGTATGTATGCCTACATGCTTGAGGGGCTGCTCAATGATTTCATTGATACAGATGTCAGGTTCAACCAGAAACTGCTTGTTGTTGGTGCGCATCATATGCATTGCAGTTTTAATCCTAGTCACAGATCTCCCCACTGCTGTGTGCATGTCATGATTATCATTAGGGTTGACCAGAACCGTAAATCTGCACCTTATATGACCGTACGTATGGTGATATCCCTGCTAAAATACCGTATGTACACCGTATATATCTATAAATGTATGGTTCTGGCCAACCCTAATTATCATACATGTATCACAGACTGAGCTAGCATGACAGGCTCGTACACACAAACTGTGCAGTTAACGGTCACAGCATTGCATCATTGAAGCCACTCACATATGCAGGGCTTAGCAAGACCTGCCAGGCTTGCATACTCCAAAGCTGCATGCTGCAAGATCTCAGCGACTCACTCTGCCTCACTTGCATGTGCAGGTCTTAGCAAATCCTGCCGCTCTCCCCCTCCCTTCAGCAGCACGCTGCAAGATCTCAACAACTCACCCTGCCTCACTTGCATGTGCAGGACCAAGCAAGGCCTGTCGGGCATGCACACACTCCTGCTGCGCACTGCAAGATCTCAGCAACTCACCCTGCCTCACTGGCATGTGCAGGACCAAGCAAGGCCTGTCAGGCATGCACACACTCCTGCTGCACGCTGCAAGATCTCAGCAACTCACCCTGCCTCACTTGCATGTGCAGGACCAAGCAAAACATGCCAGGCTTGCACACTCCACAGCTGCGCGCTACAAGATCTCAGCAACTCACCCTGCCTCACTTGCATGTGCAGTACCAAGCAAAACTTGCCAGGCTTGCACACTCCACAGCTGCATGCTGCAAGATCTCAGCAACTCACTCCGTCTCACTTGCATGTGCAGGGCTTAGCAAGACCTGCCAGGCTTGCACACTCCACAGCTGCGCGCTGCAAGATCTCAGCAACTCACCCTGCCTCACTTGCATGTGCAGGATCAAGCAAGGCCTGTCGGGCATGCACACACTGCTGCTGCACGCTACAAGATCTCAGCAACTCACTCTGCCTCACTTGCATATGCAGGACCAAGCAAAACTAGCCAGGCATGCACACACCACAGCTGCACGCTACAAGATCTCAGCAACTCACCCTGCCTCACTTGTATTTGCAGGACCAAGCAAGGCCTGTCGGGCATGCACGCACTCCTGCTGCATGCTGCAAGATCTCAGCAACTCACTCTGCCTCACTTGCATGTGCAGGACCAAGCAAAACTTGCCAGGCTTGCACACAACACAGCTGCACGCTACAAGATCTCAGCAACTCACCCTGTCTCACTTGCATGTGCAGGATCAAGCAAGGCCTGTCGGACTTGCATGCACACACTCCTGCTGCACGCTGCAAGATCTCAGCAACTCACTCTGCCTCACTTGCATGTGCAGGACCAAGCAAAACTAGCCAGGCATGCACACACCACAGCTGCACGCTACAAGATCTCAGCAACTCACCCTGCCTCACTTGCATGTGCAGGACCAAGCAAGGCCTGTCGGGCATGCACACACTCCTGCTGCACGCTGCAAGATCTCAGCAACTCACCCTGCCTCACTTGCATGTGCAGGACCAAGCAAAACTTGCCAGGCTTGCACACAGCACAGCTGCACGCTACAAGATGTCAGCAGCTCACTCTGCCTCACTTGCATGTGCAGGACCAAGCAAGGCCTGTCGGGCATGCACACACTCCTGCTGCACGCTGCAAGATCTCAGCAACTCACTCCGTTTCACTTGCATGTGCAGGATCAAGCAAGGCCTGTCGGGCATGCACACACTCCTGCTGCACGCTGCAAGATCCCAGCAACTCACTCTGCCTCACTTGCATGTGCAGGACCAAGCAATAATTGCCAGGCTTGCACACTCCACAGCTGCACGCTGCAAGATCTCAGCAACTCACTCTATCTCACTTGCATGTGCAGGACCAAGCAAGGCCTGCCAGGCTAGCACACACCACAGCTGCGCGCTACAAGATCTCATCAACTCACCCTGCCTCACTTGCATGTGCAGGACCAAGCAAGGCCTGTCGGGCATGCACACACTCCTGCTGCACGCTACAAGATCTCAGCAACTCACCCTGCCTCACTTGCATGTGCAGGATCAAGCAAGGCCTGTCGGGCATGCACACACTCCTGCTGCACGCTGCAAGATCCCAGCAACTCACTCTGCCTCACTTGCATGTGCAGGACCAAGCAATAATTGCCAGGCTTGCACACTCCACAGCTGCACGCTGCAAGATCTCAGCAACTCACTCTATCTCACTTGCATGTGCAGGACCAAGCAAGGCCTGCCAGGCTAGCACACACCACAGCTGCGCGCTACAAGATCTCATCAACTCACCCTGCCTCACTTGCATGTGCAGGACCAAGCAAGGCCTGTCGGGCATGCACACACTCCTGCTGCACGCTACAAGATCTCAGCAACTCACCCTGCCTCACTTGCATGTGCAGGACCAAGCAAGGCCTGTCGGGCATGCACACACTCCTGCTGCACGCTGCAAGATCTCAGCAACTCACTCTGCCTCACTGGCATGTGCAGGACTAAGCAAGGCCTGTCGGGCTCGTACACGGCTGTGCCGCTGGTGGGAAACAAGGGGGAGGTGCTGGGTTTGCTTGGGGTGGACTTGCTACAAATGACCGCAGAGGGAGGTGAGAGAGGGGTGCTCATGTGTCTATATGAGGGTATGGAGGCGATGAGGAGGTGCTGGGTTTGCTTGGGGTGGACTTGCTATAAATGACCGCAGAGGGAGGTGATAGAGGGGTGCACATGTGTTTATATGAGGGTGTAGATGTGACTGGGAGATGCTGGGTTTGCTTAAGGTGGATGAGCTGCGTAGGACCGCAGAGGGAGGTGAGAGAGAAATGGGGAGACACATGGTAGTGTGAGGGTGTGGTTGTGGGTGGGTAACTTGGTGGGTGCAGGCAAGGGTATGAATTGGTAAGAGCGTGGTTGGGTGTATTTATTATTTATTTCCCCCCGCCAAGTGCCAGGCAGTTTTCCTTAGTTATTGTTTAGTTATTGCATGCTCATAAATTTGGTCTCGTGCCCAATTTCCAGTTTTTCATTTCCAGGCAAAACAAGTTCCCTTCCCGAGCTGGGCATCAGTAATGGGAACCGCCACAACATTGGTCAGTCTGCTTATGTCAACCAACTAACATTGTCAGCAATACAAGGGGGCAACCTGTGTTTGTGTGCAACCCGTCTTGTGCATACAGAGCATGCGGCCAGCCTATCGCCTGAAGAGCTGTCCTTCATCAAAGACATGGGCGCCGTCATCAGTGAGGCCCTGCAGACCGACCAAGAGAAGCTGCAAGAGCTGGTAGCGCAGGTGGGTGTTGCAAATGCACAGTGTGTGCGTCTTGGTGTATGTGTGTGTATGTGTATATGCAGATTCCTTGTTATAGTGTGTTGTTACAGTGTATGTGTGTGTATGTGTATAATGCATGTTCCTTGTTATAAGAATGGTTGTTTTGAATGGCTAGTAGCCATTGGCTACTCTTGGATAAACCAGCGTACATCAGGCAAATCTGTTGCCTTGGCACACTGACTGATCCCCATACCAAACAGTGGAAAGGGGGGGAAAAGGGGGTGGGAGACCAAGATACCCGATTCAATTGTGAGCACTCACATGTAGCGTACCAGATCAAGCAGAGGTACTGTCAGGAAGTGAGCCACATTTCTTGGGCGTTTGTGTTTTGCGTTGTTGATGCTGTTTTCTAAGGGACACACAATCACACACACAACACACACAACATACACATACACACACGCATACATACACATATACACACACAGGCCAAGGTTATAGAAGATGCAATGGCCACCGAAGCGGATGACGTGACAATCATCGAACCTGAGCCTTACGCTGATGGCAAAGGAGGCCTGTCCTTGTTCAAGGTACACACACATTCACACATACACACACGCGCACGTACACACACACACACACACAAAACACACAAATACATGCTCACATTCATACACGCACATATTCACACATACACACGAATGTGTACACACACAGCACACACACACACACACACACGTACTGCAAACATGTGAAAGCGAGCCCTAATCCTTGCTTATAACTCATTGTTGGCCATGTCCATGCAGCACGTATGACTCTGTCAACTCAATCATGTAGAAAAGTAGGTTATACTGCAGCCTCAGTCTTCTGAGCAATCCTCACAGGCCACCAGCCATATATGTTATAAACTACCATGTGAAAATAGTGTATCTTAGCAGCGGCCATGTTTAAGAATTAATTTGCCAAGTGAAAACAGCGTCTTTATTCTAAGTCATAATTTGTCATGTGAGAGCAGTGTCCTGGCAGCGATCATATTTAAATCATAACTCGCCATGTGAAAGCAGTGTCTCGGCAGCGGCCACATTTTCGTACCACCAGTCTGTAAGCTTTTTATACAATGTCAGATGACCCTGTCCATATGTAAAAGTCCATCCTGATTCACAGCCATGGTATAACATGATGTGCGATAAAAACTTATTTTGCTCAGATCACCTGACCGACCCTGACAAGCTCAGGCCAGTAGGAAGCGGTTTAACACGTTACAATTAATGCAGGCCTAATCCAGGAGGGAGCCTCGAGTTGCTTGAAGACAATATTGAAGCAGACAAAGACTTCATAACCAACTAGCTCAGCTCCATATAAATAACAACGACCTAATGAAACACACAAGCACACACACATAAACACACACACATACACACAAAACTTATGACAGTTGCTATCGTTAACTTCCCTGAGATGAGGTGGTTGCTTTCTTCATTTCATAGCTCCAATGTATTTGAATGTAAGTGCTTCAACCAAGCTGCTTGCTCTCGCTTTGCTTCGCACAGTCTTCTTTGGGACTCCTGGACGGGCTGAGCAATGAAGACTTCAAGAACTTCATGGACGTGGGCAGGTGAGAGTGTGTGTTATTTGTTATACTATGTCTGCATGTACGTGTGTGTGCGGTCATGTGCTGCTGTGTGTGCACTGTTGGAGGCTTTTCTTATCAATTGGGCCATCGAATGTATGGAATATGACCCTCAAGATTTACATGGATTATGACCCTCGAGATTTCTGCTTCATGCGCTGTGCTAAGCTTTCAAAACAAGATGTATAGCGGTGCTTAATCTTTTCTTGAAGGATTTTGTGCAGGGTCGGCTAGGACTGTGTGTGTTATGTGCGTGTGTGTGTGACCATAGTTGGACTGTGTATGGTTCTAGTTGTGTGTATTATGTATTATATGAGTATGTGTGTATAGTGTGTAACTGCAGTCATACCTGCGTGATTGAAGCTGTCCCAATGTATGAGCGTAGTTGTATCATATGAATGATCAAAGTTGTGTGTGTGTGTATGTGTGGACCATACCGTGTATGACCGTAGCTACATATGTGTGTGGCTGTAACTGTACCTTGCATGATTGTTTGTTTGTACCTGTGTGTTTGTGTGTGTGTGTGTGTCTGTAACTGTACCTTGCATGACTGTTTGTTTGTACCTGTGTGTTTTTGTGTGTATTTATGTGTAACTGCAACTGTACCTCGCATGACCGTGTGTTTGTACCTGTGTGTGTTTATACCAGTGTGTGCTTGTATGTGTGTGCGTGTGACTGTAACTGCACCTGTGTGTGTTTGTGTGTGTGCATGTGGCTGTATTTGTACCTTGTATGACTGCAACTGTACCGTGCAAGACCAAAGCTACTTAAATGTATCCATGCCATGTTTGACCGTGTACTTAAATGCTCCTTGTAGCCTAATTTTGTGCACATATTCAGGTATGTGTTGTTCTAGGAGACCTATGTGATAAACCAGTGATATGTGGCACACCTAGCTTTGTTCGCATACGCTTGCAAGCGCAGAAGCATTACAAGTGCAAGATTATGCACATGTTCCTACTACCTAATGTGTGTGGGTGTGAATAGCGTGGGCCCTGAAACACTGTATAGGCTTCGGCCTGGATGAAGTATCTTAAGGCCGTGCTGGCAGCAGCTGCAACGTACAGTGCGTGTGTGTGCTAATTGCGTGGGCCTTGAAACACTGTGCAGGCCGGATGATGCATCGCTAGCTGTGGTCAAAGCTGTACTGGCAGCAGCTGGAGAGGTAGGTTTAAACATACAAGTGCACGCACGCACACGCACGCACACACACTGTACAAACGTGCACGACCACACAAATACGCTAGCTGTGGTCAAGGCTGTACTGGCAGCAGCTGGAGAGGTAGGCCTAAACATACAAGCATACGCACACACACTGTACAAAATTACACGACCACACAAATACGCTAGCTGTGGTCAAGGCTGTACTGGCAGCAGCTGGAGAGGTAGGTTTAAATATACAAGCACACACACGTACACACTGTACAAACGTACACGACCACACAAACACTTACAGACGTATACGCATTTACGTACAAATGAATGCACTTCCTAATGTCTTGCCTAAAACCATGTCCTCTTATTCCGCTCCTCCTCACTTGTGCTTAAATTCTAGGAATGTTAGTGTGCTGTGTGATTATTTGTAACCAATTTCAGGTACTCACATGCATGCTTGCACATGCACACACACAAGCATGCACGCTCACAAACACACGCGCTTGTCAATCATAGATTGGTGAGGACGACTGGGAAAGCCTTAAAATGCACTTCAACAAATCCTTGGCTGGAAGGCTGGCATCAATGAACCCAGAGGTGGGTCGTTCTATCTGTTTGCCGTTCCAATTGAATGTGGTGCTTTACTTTGATTTACTTTCATTCAATGTTGCTTACCCAATCAATCTGGTGGACTTATGGAACGCAAACCATATTAGTCCAGCTGAAAATTACACAAGTACAATTGCAACCCGTATTAGTCCAGTTGAAAATTACCAGAGGAGGTTATCTGAGGTCTAAAATGGGTATGCTTTTCAGAGGTTCCCGGGGTACGTTTTCCAGTTGAAAATTACATGACTAAATTTGCAATCCATAATAGTCCAGCTAAAAATTGCATGAGTACACATGCAACCCATATTAGTCCAGTTGGATACTCATACTTGCTATGGTACGCGACATTAGGAATGTTGCCGTTCAGTCAGCAATCTGGCTTATTTCTTGCTGTGAATCAGTCTGGGTTGATTTTATGTGGGTATCTCAGTTCTGTCAAGGGTAGGGTTGGCCATCTGGAATGCATATACAGTACATATACTGTAGTCCTGACAGAGAAGCATTTGAATAAATAGTCATATACAGAGTGTGTGTGCATATACCTATGCATATATATACACACATACACACGCATGCAATCGTCTTCCTTTCAGGATGCATGGGCTGAGTGGCATCAGCTGTGCAGCACCCTCAGACCACTGTTCAGGATTGAAGGTGAAGTAGGCAAACTGGATGGGCTGCTGGAAGATGACAAACGCTCAAGCCTGGTTACACCAGAAAGGTGTGTGCGTGTGTGTGTGCGTGTGTGTGTGTGTATGTGTGTGTGTGTGTGTGAGAGAGAGAGAGAGAGAGAGAGA
>Ga0307942_1000986_pt1:0-17500 | contig 21841 bp, 21 predicted proteins | sample OrgLakmetagen175_FD_201846 | JGI IMG/M metagenome (GOLD analysis project Ga0307942, IMG submission 201846) | Saline water microbial communities from Organic Lake, Antarctica - #175 | ecosystem: Environmental > Aquatic > Non-marine Saline and Alkaline > Saline | place: Antarctica: Organic... | reverse complement strand
TGTTTGCAGGGCCGAGACTCCCTGCGCTACAGCTGTCGTTGCAGGTATGTTTCGTTGCGTGACATGTAGGGTTGGCCAGCACCATATATGAGATTTTTTGTGTGGGTGTTCCATCTCTAACGTATATAAAGTATTTCAGCAGAAAAACCTCCTTACATACGGTCGCGTGCAGTGTGTGCAGTTCTGGTCATCATTAGTGACACGCAATGTGTGTGTAAGTGCTTGTGCATGTGTGTGCAGCTCCATGCCTCGCTTCTTATGTGATTAACTGGCACACCAGGTCAGATTCCACGTGTCCACAGTGACTGCTAAAAGTAAATATCCTACTACCAATCATCAAAAGTTATATTGCTCCGCACGTAGTCTTGTGACCTCGTTTGTGTCTTATGATTTATAATGAAGGTATATAAGTGCTGTTTGACACAAGCTAAAGTAATAGTTGTTTCTCTACAAAAACGAATTACTGCTGCGCAGCTTCCTGGAGATCTACAATGAGACCATCACAGACTTGCTGAACCCCTCAGCCACTAACCTCCAGATCCGCGAGGACACGCACGGTGGGTGCACCAGTTTATTAGGTTTCAATTGGTCGTCTGGCCAGGAAACTTTAGGATGTACGGTCGTTGACTGCGAATCTGGTGCGGCTTGGGCCAGCCCTTCCGAGAAGCATTCAATGTGCCGTCATTTAAGTGGTCCCCTGCGTGATGCACTGCATACAAGTTTCTCCCTTGGAGGGGGGAAGGTAATTTGTTGACTGCCATAGCCTTCAACCTGTTGCTATGCCACCCATCCTTGTCCCTGTAGGTAGTGCACGCTAACTTAACTGTTGCCGGCATGAACCTTTGCTTTTTTGTGCAGCTTGGAACCTCAATGATCCTGTTGCACGTGTCCTCGCAGGCTGCTTTGTCGAGTACCTCACAGAGACAGAGGTCCTTAATGGTGGGTTGCTAGTGTCCTCTTAATCATGCTGCTACACATGCGTGCTTGTGCGCGCAAGCATGTGATACTTTATCCGTTTCTGCTTACCAACATCTCTATAGCTCCCCACAGCTCGCTTTATAATCATAAATAAGGTTACATTAGTAACATTGAATGTTATATTTATATATATGAGCAATTGGAATGCACTAAAGCAGCCTGCACTGCACTGCACTCAAGGCCAGGCCTCTACACTCTACATCAGTGCATGGCTAACGACTGAGTGCACGAGCACGTGTGGTTAACTTAAATGACCTTGCTGAACGCTCACTCCCTGTGTGTGCGGTGGATCGCCGTTCACATGTCATAAAGTCAACGGCATAAAGTCAATGAGGGAGTGCATGAGCACGTGCCGCCTACTAGACCCGCTGAATGCTCACTCCCGGTATGTGCAGTGGATGATGTGCTGACTCTGATGAGGCATGGAGCCGAGAACAGGCATACTGGAGAGACACGGTTGAACCGGGAGTCCAGTCGCTCTCACTCTGTGTTCACCTGCACTGTGGAGGTAATTGAATGTGGTGTGTGTTTTTGTGTTTGTGTAATGTACTGTGGAGATGTGTGAATGTGGTGTGTATGTGCATGTTTGTGGACAAAAGTGTGATGCCTGTGCTGCCAATTGAATAATTTGGGTACTTGTAGTTCATTGTGTGAGTGGGCCCACGCAAGAGACATTTGGCTCCGTTATGCTATGATACCAACACCACCAGAACAACGCCAGCAGCAATCAAGGCTGAACTGACTTGGACTGCGCACCTATTGCACCTTTCTCAATGACCTGTGATCTTGGATTGAGGCCCCACCCCTCCGTTCCACTGTGCTCTCAGAAAACCAGCAAGGCCACCAACGGTGTGACCTCGGTCATCTGCTCACGGCTGAACCTCATTGACCTGGCAGGTGCGTGCCTGAAGCTCACTGAGTCAAGGTCTTGGCAGGCTGTTCGTCTTCAGGCATTCACTTCTAGGCAAGGGGGTGCAGGGTTGAACGAACGGCTGTCGTGAGGGTTGGAGCGCAGCCTTGTCCATCCTCATCATTCATATTGTGCGGAGCGTACACAGAGGTTCTCCTTGCACAGATCGTGTATGGTATTGCCACGTGGTTCTAGCCAACCTTGATTGTGGCAGCCTTTCACAGCCTTACACGACCCTAACCGTGGTGTGTGACCTGCAGGTAGCGAGCGTGTCCATGGAGGTGCCTTGGGCGGCTCTCATGCTGTGGGCACCCACTTCAAGGTGTGTGGTGCTAGTGTGTACCTCTGCGTGTATGTGACGTGCGGGTATGTGCGTTTTGTTTTATAGCAACATTTGCCACAGCTGTGCCCGTCCTTCTTCCTCTCCGTTCCTCTGACCTATCAGCTTTGATCTTTGCTGCCGTTCCTGCATATTCACACACACACACACACACACACACACACACACACACACACACACACACACACACACACACACACACACACACACACCAAACTTCTTTAAAAGGGGCAGACTTCAACTCAATAAATTCCTTGCACAAGTCACACATCACATGTGCAAATAACAACATGCTGAACAAAGTTTTCACACACATGCTGTGCATCTGTAAATCGTTTTCGTACGCAAATACTCACACTGCAGGAGGCGGTGCACATCAACAAGTCCCTCACCACCCTGGGCCGTGTCATCATGGAGCTGGTGGAAGCACAGCGCAGCGGGCGCCTGGGCCGCCACATCCCCTACCGTGACTCCCGCCTAACGTTCTTGCTGCAGGTGAAGCCAGGCTTATCTTTGCCCGTTTGCACCTGAATTTCTTAGTTTCTTTATAATTAGATACAATGAAAATGCCTTTTGCTGCCACATCTCGGTCCGCTGCAATTCATGCCCGGTACGCTTACCACCAGCTTGGGAGCTGTTTCTGTGACGTGCCTTTTAGAACGCTTTGATAGACATGGAATGATTAGGGTCCTTGGTTACGCAAGCTCAGGGGATTGAGGAAATTGACTGCCATATCATACGCAGTGCACTTTGTTGTAGGATAGCTCCCTGACACCCGCTTTTCTGAGGAAGTCAAATTGCCGTCTTTCTCGTGCTAGCTTGTCATCGCCCAAACGTACGCCCCGCAGAGATGCAGCCAACCGCTGACCCCTCCTACTCCCTCATGCTCGCTCACACAGGACTCCCTGGGCGGCAATGCCAAGACCCAGATCATCGCCAACGTGTCGCCCTCCAACGTGTGCTCCGCGGAGACCTTGTCCACGCTTTACTTTGTGCAACGCGCCAAGTGCATCCGCAACAAGGCCACCATCAACCTGGACTACAGGTGTGCGCTTGTGGCACACGCGCTCCTTTTCATACAGCACGCCCTGCACATGACATGCTTATCGCCTTAGACGCAGCTCGGAGCAGCATGGTCAGCAGTCTGAGTTTATAAGAGAACAGATGGTTCGCCAAGGTCAATTGTCATGTCTGGAATACAGTATGTTTCCTTTTTGTACGATCCTGCCGAGTGGAGTGTCCCCAGCTGCTGCAGTGCTGAACTCTGTGCAAGCACACTGTGACCTATGGCCACACTCCTAACGTCATCCATTTATGCTGCCGCCTGACCAACCTCTGCACCGCCTCTCCTGATCTGTGCAGGGGTGACGCCAAGCTGCTGCAAAACGAGATCTTGCGTCTCAACACCGAGATTTCAAACCTCAAGAGCGGCATCACGGAGCCCGCCATCCAGGAGAACACTGACCTGCGTATCAAGCTGGACACGTGAGTGCTTATGTGTACTGTGCCTGTTAAACGCCCCTGGGTGTGTGTGCCAAGAAAACACGGTATGCACAAGTATCCTGCATGACATGGTTACAGTGAGATGGACTTGTACTCTGAGGATTCAAGGACGCATGCCCTGCATGCAAAGTGCAGCAAGCTAGTGGTCGCGGTATGTGTACTCTGAGGATTTAAGGACGCATGCCCTGCATGCAAAATGCAGTAAGCTAGTGGTCGCTGTATGTGTATGCGCAACTGTGGGGCTGAGGATGCTAGTGTGAAGGATCAGGGAACGCCGTTTTATTGTCACCCTTTAAACGTTGGCGTGTGTTTCAAGACGACAGAACGGCACACTTACTGCAGGTAAGGTGAGAGTGGCGAATGCCGATGCCTCACTCCCAAGTTTGGAATCTGTATGCAGGGAGGAGAAGCGCGCGAAGGAGATGGAACTCAAGCTCAGCTCACTGGTCACGGCCAACAACCAATTCAAGCGCGAGCGTGAGCGCCTGGAGGAGCGGCTGACCAGCACACAGGTGCGTGTGCGCGTATGTGCGTTCTTACACGGTTTCATCTAGAAAAGCATGTGACCAGCAACTAGGTGTGCATTCTTACTTAAGGGCATCTGGAGGGGCATTTGACCAGCACACATGTGTGCATTTTGTGTATGCGACACGCCCAGGATGTAGCTTCAGTTGCCTGGTTTTTAGAGGCAGCTATATGTAGTATGAGGCCTTTGAAACAGTGTTTTTATGCAAATCCATACATTTCGTTGGTCGAACACATTCTTGGTATCTTCAAGGATCCTGTCTACTTGTTCGTGTTTTTTGTTGTATGTGGCACGGCACATTCTGCTATTGTTATTTTGATGATGAGTGTGTGTACAGGGAGCAATGTTGCATATAAGGATCTGAGGCCTGAGAGCGTTTCTCTTGAGAAACGGGCCTGTATTCTGGATTCAGGATTAAGATGCATATTGTCTGGTCTGTGCCTGAGTGCCTAGGTCGAGCTAGGACGCGTCATAATTGCATTTTTCCCGCGCATGCGTCCCCAGGTCAAAAACCAGGAGCTGACCGAGCTATCAGAGCGTCTTAACTCGACGGTGGACAGCCAGACCAGCAACAGTAAGAAGGTGGGTGGCCTGACGAGGCCATTTTTTTTGGCAGTAGCAGAGTGAGGCAATTTTGAGAGCTAGGTATTTCTAAGTGCAGTGCCATGACTTGCGTCCTGTGTGGCTTTTTTACTTGCAGCTGGCAGCAGCTGAGCGTGACCACTTTGAGAGCGAGCTGTCTGCCCTGAAGGCAGAGCTGGAAGCCTCCAGGGCCATGATTGCTGAGTTGCAGGCATCCGCCCATGCTCAGGCACAGGTATCTGTTTTATAGTTGCGCGTAGGTTTGTGTGCATGCACGCTTGTTTTAGCGAGGCGTGTGCATGTATGTGTGTATGTGTCCTGCTTGTATATATGGTTGGCTGAAGGCAGGACTGGAGGCCGTGCTTGCTGAGCTGCACGTACGTGCAATTACTTCAATTTCTGCACAGAAAGGTTACTGGCTTGCCTTTAAAAGCGTTGTTCAGGGTTTAGAGCCTTCACACAAACACACACTTGCATGTACACGTACATACTTGTGTTGTTCACACACATACACAAACCTTCATGCTGTAGGAGGCACAAGAAGCCCAGGCTGCACTGGAAGCACGCGTCACGGAACTGCAGAGCCAAGTGGCTGAAGTGCAGGCTGCACACGCGACTGAGCTAGCTAGCCAGCGGGAGGCAGCGGCTGCAGAGCTGCAGGTGCGACACCAATGCTGCGATTCTTTGTTAGTGGCCTGATGACCTGAGCTCTTTCTCATTTTTCTCACGCCATTACTCAAACCAGCTGAGTAGCTGACCAGGGGGATGCAGTGATGACTGCAGAGCTGCAAGTGTGACGCTTAAGCGAAGTCTTCTGGTGGCAATATTGGGTGATTTCGGAACCTCTTGATGGAGGCATCCATGCCAATGCCTTGATACAAATTGATGAGGCTTGATGTTTTTTAGGAACCCCTTGCCAGTATTTTTGGTCGTAATTCCACGTCTGTTGTGCTATGAATATTTGTCACGTGCAGATTCGTCACATGCGTGTTGTGCTATGAAGACTCGTCACACGCAGCTTCGTCACATGCGTGTGTTTGTGCTCGCAGGCTTTGCAAGAACGCCTAGCTAGCGTGGAGCATGCACGTGGGAACAGCAGCCTTGAGGCTGCTCAGCTGCAGGAACAGCTGGAGGAGGTGCGTTGGATGTGTGTGTGTGTGTAGGTTGGAGAGTGCAGGAGAGTGTGTGTGTGGAGTTTAAAGCACACGGCGCAAGAGGTTCGTGTTTTATGAGATTGTGGGAGTTAAATCTGTAATGCACATGCGTCATGCAAGAGGGATGTATGGTTGTAACATACCATTGGATGTGATTTATTGTGTTGCTTTGTGACCTGAAATAAATTGAGAAGCTATGTGATGCGGTGCACACGCACAAACACACATAAAGTTTGCACGTAAAAACATGTCATCTTTTCAGGTTGAGGCGGCAAAGGATGCTGCAGCAGAGATGGTGGAAGACCAGCGAGAGCACATTGGCAAGCTCAAACAGGTGTGTGTGTGTGTGTGTGTGTGTGTGTGTGTGCACTTGTTAATGCAATCACCAGTGTTTCCCTTTCTTTATTACTAATGTACTTGGTATTTCGATTGAGACTGTCAGGTGCGAATGTAAAAGCGTGCATCGGTGTGGTATGTTCAGTTGAGCACGTCCAGGCCCGGTTATTAATTGAAAAGCTTGCTTCTTTTCGGGATTCCTTTGCCAAATCTGAACTCTCTGGAGCAATGAGCTGCAGGTCACAAAGTGCAACCAAGGACAGAATACCTACCTTGTCAGAGGTTGGAAGCATGTACTGCACTACACAATCATGAGGGTTGGTTACATTGGAGCAGGAGAGGAGCAGAGCTCATAACACGTGTGTGCATACGGACACAAGTGCACGCACGCATTATATTAGTGGAGCGTCAATTGGCTTCCCACAGCTCACACTCGTTTTGGGCGCAACGTTTTGTTTCTTTCTTCATAATAGATAATAGATGTGTCGACTGTTTTTTGCAGGACCTGGACACACCAGAGCAGCAGGGCCACAGCTGCAGGCTGGGACATGTTCAAACACACTCCACAACTTACCACACCTGTATGTACATGCATGCACACAGGACCTGGACACACTGGAGCAGGAGAGCGGCAGGACCACTGCAGAGCTGCAGGCCACCCTGGAGTGTGTGAACAAGGACAAGGCGTCTCTAGAGCAGGTGCGGTTGAAAATTGACATGTGCGGATTTCGCTGCAGGTGACAAGCCTCAGTGTGCAGGCAACTGCGTGCATGTGTGTGTGCATGTATATGTGTGTGGCCGGGTGTATGTGTGTATGCAAGTGCCCTTAAACGTGTTTATGCATGGTGTTGTAGGAAAGCCTGTGCATTGCAGCACAACAAAGATGCAATCGCCTTGCTTTAGCAGCAAAACGTGCTTTCTTTTGATTTGCAAGTGCAATCTTGAATCCAATGAACCTTTGAATCTTCTTAAAGCCGCAGTATAGTTTCTTTCGCACATGTCAAATCCCTGCGCCTATATCCATGGATTAATTTGCCGGCAAATACAACACGGATTAATCAACCACACACTGAGAGCAAGTTCACTAGAAGTATTGACCCGCACGCTCACAACACACAGGTGGTGGAGAGCCAGGACGCAGAGATCGCATCGGCAGCTCGTACCACACATGTTGGTACACACCCTTGACCACCAGCTCACACACTCACAACTCACAGGTGGTTGAGAGCCAGGTCGCAGAGATCGCGTCACGCACAGAGGAGACCTCCCACTTGCAGACAGACCTGCAGGCCAGCCAGTCTGAGGGCAAGGCACTCGAGGAGCAGCTGCAGGCCAGTCAGGGCCAGGTGTCTCAACTGACGGAGCAGCTGGAGCACAGCCTGCAGGTGCGGGATGGTTGGCATTGGTGTGTGTTTTGTGTGGGAATGATGGATGAAACTGCATATTCACTTGGCTCCAAAGCAAGGGTCCCAGGTGTTCCAACCGACGAAGCAGCTGCGGCACAGCCTACAGGTGTGGGATGGCCGGCATTGGTGCGCACGTTTGCAAGTGCACAGAAATGGATTAAATTGCAGCAACTCAGTGGGCTCAAAATCAAGGGTCCTAGGTGTCCCAACCGAAAGAACAGCTGCAGGGCAGCCGTGTGCGAGGAGTTGGGCTGAGGTTGAGGTGTTTTGGTAGACGGAGCTGCTGAACGATGAATGCCTGCATGATTCTTTGCAGAATTGGCGACAGAACCTCTGGACATACGCCGTGACCAATGGCGGCCACGCTGCCAAATTTGGTTTCTGTGTGTTTGCTCTGTTCATTTGGTTTTGGTTCACCCCCCTGGCAGAAGGTGCTGGATCGAACTGCACTTTATTCTGAGAGCAATTCAATCCAGGATCCGTGCAATTCTGACTGTCCAGTTGAAGGAGCAGAACGTCGTGCAAGTGGGTACACTGGAGGGCTGAAGGGCATGGCGCGAGATGAGAAGGAGAGCAGATCAGGTTCCTGCTGACGCTGGAGGTGGAAGCTCATGCACATTTCTTGAGGATGAAAGGGCATCAACAGCTGACGTGCACATCAATACTCTCTTTGGCAGGAAAGAAGGTTAAGGGTGTAGGGAGGAAAGGACCTGTAGCACTTAGAGGGCTTGGCCTGAAACATGAAAATGACAGTGTACATCCAGAAGTTGGAGCGGTTATCAAAAACACAGTCATATCCAGGGTATGTATACAGTTGTGGTCAGCCTTTGGTCTGTGAGAACCATGCACGTTCCTGGCATACACATACACGCACAATTCACAGCTGGAGAGGATGCTGAGCACATACATGCCTACAGTGCTTGTCAGGACGCCCGGTGCTATCGTGCAACTGCGTCTGAAGTTTAGGTCGGCTCTCCTTGTGCCGTGCTGTGTTGAGGTCAAAGCATTATCAAGGCCGTCTGCGTTGTATCTAGTTCGAACTTTTGTCCCTCAGCCGGCCTTACCCTGGCTAAGAGTTCCAGGTAAGCATGGTGCTAGGCGTGGGTCGTGCAACCGTCGGTGTAGGTGAGTGTACACATGTGGGTATGTGTTACCGCTGTCGCCCTGAGACTGCGGAAGCTTTCACCACCTTCCTCATGACAACCCTCCTCCAAACCGCAGGCAAGTGCACAGTTGACGGGTGAGCTGAAGTCCAGCCAGGAGGCTGGCAGTGAGCTCAGGGAGCAACTGCAGAGCTGCCAGGACACAGTCGCACAATTGGAGGGTGATGTGGCCATGAGCAAAGAAGCCACCTCTGCGCTCGAGCAGCAGCTGCAGAATAGGCAAGAGGAGGTGGCGCGGCTGGCAGAGAGCGTGCAAGCGGGTGAAGAGGCGGCTGCAGGTCTTGAGCGGCAGCTGCAGAGCAGCCAGGAGGAGGTGGCACGGCTGGAGGGTGATGTGGCTGCAGGCAAAGAAGCTGCCGCCGCCCTTGAAGGGCAGCTGCAGAGTAGGCAGGAAGAGGTGGCACAGCTGATGGATAAGGTGCAAGCTGGGGGGGAGGCGGTCGCTAGCTTGGAGGAGCAGCTTCAGTCCAGCCAGACAAACAGTGGCAGTCTGGCTGAGCAGCTCCAGGTGAATGAGGGTACTGTGTAATGGAGGAGGCGTTGAGGTTCCTGGCCGCCGTAGTGTGTGTGCTTGTGTGTGTGTGTGTGTGTGTGATGGGGCCATTGTGTGAACGCCGGGGCCTGCAATGAGACCGGTATCCTTCTTTTCCCCCTTCCGTTCCTGGATGGCAGCATGGCAGATTACAATCCATCGTTGCTCAGCAAAAGCTCAGTCAGGCTATAGTTCCTGGCTTGCTGCACAACAAGTACAGACCACTGCTGCTCAGCTATCTGTCAGGCAGGCAGGTTTGCAAAGTATGGCTCAAGCAGTGCCTTTGCGCTGTGTGTAAGTGCGTGGCTGCTGTGGGCAGAGGTGAGGAGGGAGAGGGGAACACAGAGGGACTATAGAGGCTGGGTCATGTTAGCATACTAGAGAACCGTTTTCCTGTAAGAATCCATTTTCCAGTGTGTAATGAACTAAGAGGTCTGAAGGGAACAGAGGGGAAAGGAGCGATCTGAGAGGAAGAAGCCAAAGGGGAAGGAAGCAGAAAAGTATCGAAGGAGATTGAGCACGAGAGCATGCAGGCAACAGATTTCTGTCGTTCCCTCGGAGACCCTGCCTGGTCGCCTGGCTTTCAAAGAGCAACAAAAGAGGCCAACGACAAACCTTGAGCTCCTCCTCTCCCTCTGACGCTTGAACCTACAGACAGATGACGAATTCACAGACAGTTTGTCACCCAAGATTCTAATGTTTTGCGTGTGTGAACTTGCCACTCACACGAGGTGTGCCCTTTTGTGTGTGCAGGAAAGCCAGGCCAACAGCGCACAGCTTGCAGAGCAGCTGCAGGCCAGCAAGGCTGGCAGCGCTCAGTTTGAGGAGCAGCTGCAGGCTAGCCAGGTGGGGATATGTGCACAACCACAGACGGACGTGTACACATGCACACAATTGTTTGCACGTGCTCTGCTCACTTTAAGACTGTGCTGGTGCAGCTTCCCTGGGTCCCTGCCTCCTAGTTATTGACCATCATACAACAGCTGCACAATCAAAAAAGGAACCTGAAGCCCCTCCGTCGTTTCACGTCAGCACATCATATGCTGCATATGCCAACTCTTGGTGCTCCTCTCAAAACTCCGTCGTGATGCTAGCGGGATCTCACTCTCCATTGCCGTCGCTCCTTTGCTAGGCGGAGAGTGCACAGCTTGCTGAGGAGAAGGCACGTGTCACTGAGGAGCTGGCGTGCAGCCAGGAGGCGGTGTCCACTCTGACGGAGGAGCTGCAGGCAGCAGTGGCCAAGCTGGTGAGTGTGTGTGTGTTTGTGTGCATGTGTATGGTGTTGGTGTGAGTGCGTGAATTTGTACAGGAGGTGGTGTCCACTCTGACGCACGAGTTGCAGGCAGCAGTGGCTGAGCTGGTGAGTGTGTGTGTGCATGTGTATGGTGTTGGCGTGAGTGCGTGAATTTGTACAGGAGGCGGTGTCCACTCTGACGGAGGAGCTGCAGGCAGCAGTGGCCAAGCTGGTGAGTGTGTGTGTGTTTGTGTGCATGTGTATGGTGTTGGCGTGAGTGCGTGAATTTGTACAGGAGGCGGTGTCCACTCTGACGGAGGAGCTGCAGGCAGCAGTGGCCAAGCTGGTGAGTGTGTGTGTGTGTGCATGTGTATGGTGTTGGTGTGAGTGCGTGAATTTGTACAGGAGGCGGTGTCCACTCTGACGCACGAGTTGCAGGCAGCAGTGGCTGAGCTGGTGAGTGTGTGTGCATGTTGTCGGTCTCAGCCTGGGTGCATAAATCTGTGTAGGAGGTGGTGTCCACTCTGACCAAGGAACTGGCAGTTGTGGCTAAGCTGATCATACGTCTTGCTAGGCTGGGCATGGGTACGTAAATCAAATCATGCGTTAAGTCGCTCCTTTTCCAACATTGATGATGGGAGTGGTAGGAGTCACTGGGTACCATTGCAGTGACACACTTACATGTCACCCCTCGGGGAATGTGAACAGGGTTGGCCAAATTGACCGCATAATTGGTGATTCCCTGCCAAAAATACCGTACGTACACACATGGTTCTGGCCAACCCTAAATATGAATATTGTGATTCTACAATTGAAAGAGTCACTGAATTCAATTGCATAATGCAGTTACACGTCCACCACCCGTGAAAAAATACGGTAAAGCAATAGGCATGAAGCTGCGTTCTATGATTGCGAAATGCCTGCAGGCAAAGGAGAAGGGCCAGATTGCAGAGGACCTGGCAAACAGCCAAGCCTCTGAAGCCAAACTGACTGACGAGCTGCAGGGCAGCCAGAGTGAGGTGCGTGGGTCCGGGTGTGAATGTGTGTGTGTGATTAGGTGTGTGTATGTGCAAGAAATGATGCGTAGTGCACGCAGTTGTGGGACGAGGCCACACAATAATGACTACTCGGCGCACTCCACGTCCGTTTTGTATGAGAAACATCCATAACAGATTAAAATGTTATATGTAATGTTTGTTTGCGCGTAGCATTGATGTCTGCAACCCTCGAGCATCGTGGTCAGTGATCTTCTGCTGAGCTCGCAAAAACAGGCTCGTACCTCCAGATGTTGCGCACACCTTGCAGCATTGAGCATTCTTTTACTGTCGTCCAAAATGTCCTTGTCCCAAAACTGCGTTTCGGCAGGTTGCACGCTTGTCTGAGGAGCGTGCTCAACTGGCAGACGAGCTAGGTACTACCAGAGGCCAGCTGTCATCTCGAGAGGTAAGTGTGCACGTTTGTGTGTGTGTGTGTGCGCTGAGCATGTGAGTGCTGTGCGCATGCATGTGTGTGTGCGCATGCATGTGTGTGCTGTGGTGTCAACCATTTAACTCAGCTATATCTTGTGGGGTGGGAGGAAGTTGGTGCAATTGATGCAGAGAAGGACAGAAGGAGTGGACAGCTGCGTTTGTCGCAACATGTATCCTATTTGCGTGAGCCTCACACACACACACACACACACACACTCACTCACATGCGCACAAAAATACACACACAAATAAACATACCTCTGCAAGAGCTGAGTGCCCTGCATGATCAACTTGAGGTTAGGAGAACACAGCCCGTGCAAGGCAAGCATACAGGTTGTCACATATAAACATGCATGCACACACACACTATTGAACTTGCGTTTGCTTGAACAGGAGCAGCTGGGTGCCCTTCGTGGGCAGCTTGAGGTTGTTGAGACACAGTCCCACAGTTTGTCCCAGCAGGTTGCTACTCAGCAGAAGGAGATGGAGGACAAGCAGGCTTCCCTAGAGGAGGTGTGTACTCTGCGTGTGTTGTGTATTGTCTCCTTGTTGTATCATGAAGTTCACGCAAGCTTTGAGTTCAAAAGCACCACTTCCGCACATGCACACCTTCGCACACACGCACAGGTGCAGCAGCAGCTCAAGGACGTGCGCAGCCGAGTGAGTGCACAGAAAGAGCAGCTGAGCATCATGGAGCGCACGGCCAAGGAGACAGAGATGCAGACCCATGTGGCATCCAGGGAGCAGCAGACCCAGATCGCCACGCTCCAGAAAGAGATCATCAGGTGTGTGAAAGTGTAGGGAGGAGGGGGTGGAAGAGAGAGAGAAAGAGAGTGTGTGTGTGTTTGAGAATGCGGGGGGCCATGTATGATGAGCTTCCAACGTCGTAGCAGGGCCCAGGGCCCTGCAACAAAAATGTGACGAGATTAGAGACATGTCATCCTTGCTCTGACCTGGCTCCCCCCGCCTTTCTTCTCCTGTGCTAGTGCTCACAGTGGTGGTGCTGCTTTTTGTGCATATGCATGTGAGTATGTGTTGATATCATGATTGAGTCGGGTCATGCATGCAGATCTGATGGGGCTCCTCAACGTGCAAGCGCTTTTATAAAATATTTCCTTGGCGCACGCTGCTATTACAGCCATCCAGGCTTTTCCTAAACCCTGTTTCTATCACTGTCCACGCATGCGTGTGCCAACAAATGGGCACAAAAGGAGGAGCAAGAGCGCACACGCACACACACACGCACGCGGATGCATATACACGAGTGATAAATGTACGCACCCTCCTGAATTGAGCTTGCAGGTCACAGGAGGAGTACGTCGTGCACGAGTACGAGCTCCAGGGTGCAGCCAAGGGCCTGGAGGATGAGCTGGAGGCCCTGCAAAAGGACCAGGTGTGCGTGTGTGCTTGTGTGTGTGTGCCTATTGTGTTTACAGGAGCAAAGTTATCTGCACATAAAATTGCTTGGGTGTTTTTTGGGTATTATGCTGAAATCTTGATCTACGGCACCTTCCCAAGATACAAAGATGTCTGATGCTTGCTGCGTTGGCCGTGACTTGCTTCTAGTAACAGTTCTTGTACGACATAGCTGCTTAAATCTGGCTACGGATTTTGTACGTGTGCGTGCAGGCACACACAAATGCCGTGTTGGACAACAAGGAGGACGAACTGGCACAGCTCAAAAGGTCTCTGTCAGAGCAGGGCAGCGCCCTCGAGGAAGCACAGGTAGGGGGTGGGGCTATTGCTGGTGTATGTGTGTGCTCTCTAGAAATAATGCAGGGTAAGGAGGAGGCGTGCCTGCTGACTGTGCACAGCACTACAGGAAGAGGAATGCTGATGCATGCACATGTGTAGGCGGTGTGTACGCCAACAACAGATGTCACAGTGGTTGCTACGGTGGTGAAGGCCTGCAGGCGTCTGCCAAGTGCATCGATGTTCTTTGTGTGTGCAGGCCAACATCGCTGCACGTGAGAAGGAGCTGCAAGACCTGCAGGCCTCCACCAAGGAGGCCATGGCAAAGACGCAGCAGCTGCACGAGAGCAACCAGGCCTACATCCGAGACCTGCAAAAGGTGTGTGTGTATGTGGGTGAGTGTGGGTGGATGTATGTCATTGCGAATGATGAGCGCAAGTTGCATGCACTTAGCAAAAGAGCAACTGGGTCTTCATTTGGGAGCAGCCTTTCAGTAAACGTGGGGGGTAGGTGTATGATCATGAGCTTGCGACCATCTGATGGCAAGCTAGTGCGTGGGAGCACCTAGGCTTACGTTTTTGAGCTTTAGACTGCCTCTGTGACGTGCGCGTGACATGAACAATCCTAGGGCCTCACGATTGCTTACTCACGCTGTTGAGAGTGATTGCAGCTCATGACGGTGACCGTGGCAGTCAAGCTTGAAATGAGGTAGCTCGATGAAATGATATATAATTGCTTCGCTTTGTGCCCCGTGACTTTTGCAGGAGCTCAACAGCTTTAAGATGGGGCGTGGTGATATGGAACAGCAGATGAAGAACTTCCTCATCACAAACACTCGCCAGGTACGTACACCTCACTTCTTATACTGCATAAACACCTAACTACGTGCACCTCACTTCTGATACTCACTACTCTTACTGCGTTGACACCACGCTACGTGCACCTCACCACTCCATTAGTACCATAACGTGCAACTCACTCCACAAGCTATACGTGCATCTCACTCCACTGAAGGCCTCACCTTATTTAATGGGCAGGCTGGAGCCTTGACCCTTTAGGTGACCAGGAAGGCAGGGACACAGGGACACACACACACCACACACACACGCAGGGACGAGCCTTCACAGAGATCAGACGGCTCATTGAGTGGGCAACCACCCCGCCCTCCTCTGCACGCACATCCATTGGCATGTACGTTATAGTGGTTGCAGCGTGTGTTTGTTAAGGATGAGTAGGGATGATCACTTGCCTCTAAATGTGCATGGTAGCGCATGTGTAGGTACAGACATTACTTTGAACACACACGTGTCCACCATACCTTTGCACAGATCTGGCCCATCCTAGTAACTCTATATTCATAGACGCACCCATCCTCGCTTGTGCACGTTCCTTCGCCAGCAGTGTGTTTTTGTGCCCCAGTGATGTTGCATGCGTCATATTCAGGAAAGCTGGTGCTCTCTGCACGCGTCAAAACCCATACAACAGGTCACACACATTTTCTTTGACCCCTGCAGGCGTGGCGAGAACGGAACCCCCCTGATCGGTGGTGCCGAGAACGGGGGCGGGGGCTCCCCCGTTGCTTCTGAAACCCCTGGCAAGCAGTCTTCCGTCGACCTAGCCGCTGCCTCAACACGCAGCCCTACCAAGGTACGTACGAGTCATGACAAGTGTGTGTGTAAATATATATTGTACAGAGATCTGAGTAAGATGATACCCACCAGCCTGGTCGCTGCCTTCATAGGCTGAGGTCCCCCTTTTTTATCAAGGTATGGGTTGGGTGCAAAAGGATTGGGCATCGTGGCTAGGGATCACTATAACACTTTTGATGCTCGGTTTCGGATAAGGGTAACCCAAATTGCTGAGTTTGCTAGATATATATACTCGTACACGGAGTATATAAGACATCCCTGCCAACAGTGCCTGGCACACACCGTCTATGCTATCAGTACTCCACTTGCTATCTGTGTCCCAACCCAATTGAATGTACTGCGCTCCCCCACCAGGCAACCAAGGTATTGAGGCTTACATAAAAAAACAAAAAGAACTGAACTAGCTTCTACAGACAACTAGAACGCATGCGTTTACACACAGACTCACTCACTCACTCACTGTTCTGTTGGTCATTGTTGGCCATGCAGGTTTCCAAGCTTGGACGAGGCCCTTCCTCAAACACAGAAGATGCAGGAGCAGCTGAGGGTGACGCCTGTGAACAGCAGCAACCTTGCAGCGAGGCTGGCAGCAATGATGAGGGTGAGCAGGAGGTCCACTCAGGTGAGCTACAGTTGTGAGCAGGCAGTAGTGAGTGTAGAACATCTTGTGCGTAAAGCAGGGCTACGGCAACGTGCATGCAGTTGCTGAAATTGTGTGAGCCTGTTAATAAGGTGAGGGCGGTGCCGAGCTAATCTAAAAGGAGTGAAGAAAGCCAATAGTTTGCAATGATGCTGGCGGTGGCACGTACACGCACCGGCACAAACACACACACTCACACTTGAACACATCCATGTTGCAGGACAGAAGATGGTCGGAGGGTCCAAGCACCAGCAGATAGTCTACAATGACGTGGACTCCCCCCTAGCTGCACGCACCAGCCGGGACCAGGCAATGCCTGCTCAGTGAGCACAGCACGTCTTGAAATAATAGCCATGGCATCCACTCTCTCTCTCTCTCTCTCTCTCTCATGGCTGTTGGCACCCGCTATCTGTGCCAGCTGTTGCTTCTGGCATCATATTTGGCAGCAAGTGCTTCATGTCTTAGATCATCCCAGTTGCTTGACCCTGTTGCCGTTTAACCCTCCTCAGACTCTAAATCGTCCCCTAACATACTTCACTCTGTGGCCTTTGTGTATGTTGGCATATTTCCACCCAACTTATCAGTGTGCGTCATAATACAATGATTGCAAGACGGGCCTGTGATACAAACCGTGGTTGATTGTCAAAGCTGCGTGTGCTACCAGCTTGACCTGTTTAAATTGAAAGCTGCCTCCCCTTATTTGAGCAAAGGGGTTATTGCAGCAGACAAGCATTAAGAGAACTTGATGCTACTTGGATGTGAATAATAGAGGTAAACCCTCCGCTGTGGGTTCTCCTCCTCTTGTACATATTTATGGGAATTTTGCGTTGCGTGCCTGGTAGGTCATATCACACCGTGTAGCGATGTTGATGCACTTGTGCGTCTGTTTTGCGATTTGTTTCTATTGCACTAGCTGACTCTTGAGAACGTTGTAGAGTAACTGCTTCGTATATATGTACATAGAAGATTGTAACATGTTGTGTTGTTAAAGTGGGTCTTGTATGAGTTGAAAAGCAAGATAAGTACTTGGAGGGAGGGAGTTTCAAATTCCTTGTTACTAGGCATCAGGCAGACTGAGTTGGACTTGGAACCTATTGCATTCCAGGTCCAAGTCAGCGCGGTTAGTTGTGACTCGTATTTAGTAACAGCTGTCAGGTCAAATCATTGACATAACAAAGAAACAGTCTCAGCTCGCAAACGCTGATTGAATTTATACCAGTTACACAGCTAATTTAAACCAGTTACGCAGCTATATTCAAGGGGTTACAAGGATGGCCTACAGCCCGAGTCTCTGGCTGATGGCAATTGGCTGGTGAAACAAAATCAACCAGTGTCGAAAATTGAAACTAAATCTGACACAAACTTGAGAAGTCTGTATGAGTCTTG
>Ga0307942_1000984_pt1 | contig 21855 bp, 12 predicted proteins | sample OrgLakmetagen175_FD_201846 | JGI IMG/M metagenome (GOLD analysis project Ga0307942, IMG submission 201846) | Saline water microbial communities from Organic Lake, Antarctica - #175 | ecosystem: Environmental > Aquatic > Non-marine Saline and Alkaline > Saline | place: Antarctica: Organic Lake... | reverse complement strand
CCCCCCACACACACACACAAAAAACTGCCTTGCATTCACAGTGGCTAGAGCAAACACAGTGCAAGACATCCTTTCCATAAGGACACACGCATACACGGGCACTTTCTTTGGCTTCTATACCCTTTGCGTCAAGACTTGCATGGCATAAAAATGACCCTCACCCACCTTCTTTCGACGTGGACCCGCCCTCTAGCTCCCCCGCATTTACAGTGGCGTGCACAGAAACCGCAGAAGGTAATGTCTTGCCAGCTTTTCCATTAACACCAACACCACCACCACCAGCAGCAGCATCAGCATCAGTACCAGCGGCACCATCCTTACATCCCCCTGCCTCGCCCGCTGCGTCCTTTTCAGCAGCTGCTGGTGCTGCATCCTGTGTTCCAGTTGCTGCTGGTGCTGCATTATGCGATGTAGTTGCTGCTGGTGCTGCATTCTGTGTTGTAGTTGCTGCTAGTGCTGCACCCTGTGTTCCAGTTGCTGCTGGTGCTGCACCCTGTGTTCCAGTTGCTGCTGTGGGTGCCGAAGCTGGTGCAGGTTCTGCAGCAACTGCACGGGCTGGCGCGTTGAGGTGCTGGAGCACACTCACACATTTGGGGGCCGGTGGTGGCCTGTGGATGAGGGACAGAGGGGAGGAGCGTGAGTGTCAGTCAGTGTGAGAGTAGCAAGCATTGTGTTGAGCTGCTGGCGCGTTGAGGTGCTGGAGCACACTAACATCTGAAGGCAAGTGGTGGCCTGTATGGAAGTGGTAAGAGTAAGGGAGCGCAGTTTAAAAAATGTTAACTCACGCACTAATTAACTAGTGGAGTATTACAACATTTGCAGACCATAAGTGTGTGGCAAACCAGGGTTGAAAAAGGATTGACGAGTGAGGAAGGCGGAGGCTGCATGCAAAGCATGAATTAGTAGAATGCAAGCCCACATTTACCACCCGAACAGCAGCCCAGCCTGGCTTTGCCAGAACACAGCACAGGTAACATACCATAAGAGCATCAGCATCAGCCACTCTAACTCACATGTGGGAGCTGTGCGCGTACACCAGCTCAGCTTGGCCGCCAGGGCACACTACCACGGAGCCCTCATCGCGTAGGGCGCGCACAAACGTACGCCTGCTGACCTGCGGCAGTAGTGCAGAAAACAGGCTAAACAAGCAGTACGTCTGCTGTACTGCAACAGTGCTGAAAACACTACCACGGAGCCCTCATCGCGTAGGGCACGTACAATCGTACGCCTGCTGACCTGCGGCAGTAGTGCAACAACAAATTTGCATCAAATGTTGCAACAAACATGAACGCAGCAAAAACGCGAACGTTGCAACAACCGCGACAACAAGGTTGCAACAAACGTGAACGCAACAAAACGCAAACGTTGCAACAACCGCGACAACAAACGTTGCAACAAACGTGAACGCAACAAAAAGGCTGCAACAAACGTACGTCTGCTGACCTGCGGCAGTAGTGCAGAAAAAAGGTCAAACAGTATATTCAACAGCAGGAAGCCCTCAGCTGCACACTCCAGGTGGCCTGTGATTGTTCGCGCACGCGAACGCACACATGCGTATGCATCTGCTGACCAGCACGCGTAAACAAGTTGACCCACGGGGGGGGGGTATACGCGTGCGTGTGTGTCTGCTGACCGGCATGCGTGCAAGCATAGCATATGTGTACATTTACGTGACTGAGTAAACAGCGCTCTTGGATGTGCATGTAGAAGCGTGTGCTCGCTCCATGACCTGCATGTGTAGGGTTGGCCAGAATTACATATCTACGATGTATATACGGTCTTTTTTGGCAGGGAAATCACCAAATATTACGGCCATGTACGGTGTATATGTACAGTTCTGGCCAACCAGACTCAGAATGCATGACTAAATGTATACATACACGATTTAATGCGAGATCCTCTCATCACATTGCTTAGAAAAGCACAGGGGGTGATCCAGGTGCCAAGACCTTGCCTGCTGTGCAATAACATTGTTTGTGGTTGGAAACAGGGGGAGTAAGCTCATTTTGCGGAAAAAGGAGGGAGGATGGGGAGATCTAGATGGGGAGATCATCCACTGTTCTCCATCCTCCTCCCTTTTTCAACAAAACGAGCTTGCTCCCCCTCTTTTCAACCACAAACAGTGTTATTGCACATCAGGCAAGGTCTTGGTACCTGAATCACCCCCTGTGCTTTCCAGGGCAATCATCCACCAGGCAGCACGCATGACTGAATGCGTGAACATCACCAGGTGGCATGCACACCTAAATCTCTACACCTGATCCACCAGGCAGCACGCATGACTGAATGCGTGGACCTCGCCCACCTGTCGGAACCCAAGCCAGCATGACAGGTCTCGCACCCCAGGGACGTAGAACAAGACAGAAGCGGTGAGCGTGATGGGGGTGATGCCAGGCAGGCCCTCACGGAAGCCCTTCAGCATGGACAAAAAGCCGGCACCTGAGAAGCAGATGGCGTGCATTTGTTTTCCCCCCTGTGTTGCCCCAGACCTCAGCGGAGGCCAAACATGTATTCAGCCTTTGATTTTTGTATGTGATCAGCACAGGCATACCACAAACCTTGTTTGCATGCATGCATGCATGTGTGTGTGCGTGTCTGTGTGCGTGTGTGTGTGCGTGTGTGTGTGCGTGTGCGTGTGTGTGTGCGTGTGTGTGCGTGTGTGTGTGCGTGTGTGTGTGTGCACTGTGCGTCACAAGCCTGACAGGCACTAACAGAAGCCCCCCAGCATAGACTAGAAGCAAGAAGGCACATGAGAAGCAGATGGCGTGCGTTTGTATGCATGCATGCATGTGTGTGTGTTATGTGCATCACAAGCCTGACAGGCCCTCACAAAAGCCCATCATAGATTAAAAGCCGGCACCTGAGAAGCAGATGGCGTGCGCTTGTATGCATGCATGTGTGTGTGTGTGTGTGTGCGATGTGCGTCACAAGCCTAGCAAGCCCTCTGGTAAGACGCCAGCACCAGAGATGCGGTTTGCATGTGTTTGAGTGTGTGCGTGCGTGTGCAAAGTGCGTCACTCCTGTACAAGACGTGAGGGTGCCAGGCAGTCACAGAGGCACTGTCAGATCTGTACATGTGTACCTTGCATGTATAATTATATCAGTGTTGTGTACATGTGCAATGTTTATGTGTTTTATGTGTGAACAGGGTGTGCATTGTATACACTGGTGCACCACACCTGTTGGGGATGGGTGTGGTGCAGGGTGTGCAATGTATATGTGTATTTGTGTTTGATGTGTGTGCAGGGTGTGCAGGGTATACACTGGTGCACCACACCTGTTGGGTATAGGTGAGGTGCAGGGTGTGCAATGTACATGTGTTTTGTGTGTGCAGGGTATGCACTAGTGCACCACACCTGTGGGGTATAGGTGTGGTGCAGGGTGTGCGATATACATAATATTATGTGTTTTGTGTGTGCAGGTTGTGCACTGGTGCACCACACCTGTTGGGTATAGGCCTGTTGGGTATAGGCCGTGTGGAAGCCAAAAACTTGCTTAGCTTTTAGGTATGTACATATGGGCCTTAGATATACATAAGGATGTGCTGTGTTCATGTGTGTGTACGTGTGTGCACGGTGCATCAAACCTGTTGAGTATAGGCCCCGGGGGGTGGACGCCAGAGGCCAAAGACGCTGCTTTAGCGATAGCAGAGTTGGCGTATGTGTACACGAGTAGGATTTCAAGTGTGTGTGTTGTGTGCAACTCTATGCGTATGTGTATGTGCAGTTTGGCTCACACCTGTTGGGTATAGGCCGTGGGGGTGGAAGCCAAAGATGTACTTCCCGGCTTGGTCAAAGTTGGCGGCTTTAAGGGGGGCCTTGGGGCCTGACTCTGGCTTATGGAACACAACCTGAGGGCCACGAAAACCGTTTTGTTTTTGAACAAACAAAAAACTGAGCGGTCCTTGGGGACAGGCTCTGGTTTGTAGGAACACGATCTGTTTGGGCACATAACGTGTACGGTTGACTTCACACACGACAAATTTGAGCTTGCTTATCACTTTATAAAAACACGAACGCACCATGTCAGTGGTTTGAGTATTGCTTGAGCCTGGACACTGGCTTGAGAAACGCAGTGGGGCACAAGCACAAGAGTGTGTGATTAATTGATGCTCGGACGCGCGCTAAATTCATTGCATGTATAGATTCGTTAAAGCGAAGGCCGCTTTGATGTGTGGAGAACACTTGTATCCTGCGGTTGGCCTTTAGCGACCACAGATATATTTTCAGCTATTGCAGTACATCCTGCTAGGTTGGCATATAGGTCGATCCACCTCCATAATTCCAAAAAAAAAGATCCCCCTCCAGAACAATCACCCCATCAACTGCTATTGCAGTACTTTCTGCTAGCCGACGAAAAAAATCGAACTCCAACCAGAACCCTCACACCCATATGCTGCCAAATGGAATGGACCGGGGCAAAGCGAGCACCCTTCCCTGATTTGATATAAAAAGCATCCCTTTGCTCTGCCACCTTGCAAAGTCAGGGAAAGAGGCAGGCTTTCTTTTTTCTTACGTCAAAAACGGTATTTGAATTGGACTAAATGTACAACCCACCTCCACACTGCCAAACCAGGCTGATAGGGACTCGTCGGCATGTTCAGCCAGCCACGTGCACAGCCAAGGCCACCTCCTAGCACCTGACGACAGCACGCAGAGGAAAGGTTGTTGAATGCGTGGGAGCCAAATAAACGACGGAGCAGAGTTTTTCAGCATGTTGTCCAACCACGTGCACAGCCAGGTCACTTGATGTGTGTATGTTTATGTATGTGTGTGCCTGAGTCAGCCACAAGCGCAGCCAAGGTCACCTGGTGTGTGTGTATGTGTGTGTGTGTGACAGCACCTGACGACAGCAGGAAAGGTTGTTGAGTGCGTGGGAGCCAAATAAACGACGGAGAAGAGTTTTTCAGCATGTCGTCCAGCCACGTGCGCAGCCAGGTCACTTGATGTGTGTATGTATGTGTATGTGTATGTGTGTGCCTGAGTCAGCCACATGCGCAGCCAAGGTCACCTGGTGTGTGTGTATGTGTGTGTGACACAGCACCTGACGAAAACAGAGAGTATTTCTTAAGCCAAGCAGTTGCTCTAACGAGGTGAGTGTTTGAGCAAGGCGCACGACTGAGCAGCTACAACCTTATTCACTGACCGAGCAGCTACAACCTTATTCACTGACTGAGCAGCTACAACCTTATTCACTGACTGAGCAGCTCCAACCTTATTCACGACTGAGCAGCTACAACCTTATTCACTGACTGAGCAGCTCCAACCTTATTCACTGACTGAGCAGCTCCAACCTTATTCACGACTGAGCAGCTACAACCTTATTTACGACTGAGCAGCTCCAACCTTATTCACGGACTGAGCAGCTACAACCTTATTCACTGACTGAGCAGCTACAACCTTATTCAGGTTAATATAAGTCAAGGAGCGAGCGAGCATGACCAGTAATCATTTCCTGCTACTACTTACGTTACTAGTACTGTGCATCTGCACGCATATACATAGCTACGCATGCATTGACCTACATTCACACATTTTAAGTGTACATCTACATACACACCATCTTGCACACACGCGCGCACACACACACAGACACAGACACGCGCACACACATGCACACACCTGTGTGCTGGGGCTCGTTCCTGAGGGTAATCAAAAAGTATACTGGCAGAAAGAGCAGCCAGAAGATGGCTGTCAAATGGGGGGGGCAAAAGGCAAACGTAAGGGCCCACCTGCGACAACACACACGTTTGTACGTATGTCTGTTTGTGGTAGTGCGTGCGCTTGTGCAATTGCGTGTGTGCGTTCAAACATCTCCTCTGTGTCCGGGAACACTGGCTTATCCCAAAAAGCTAGATGTTCAAGACGGCACGCACGCGCACGCACATACGTACTGTGCGTGTTTGTTACATACAATCATTTACGTAATGTGCGTGCTTATAACATACAATAAATTTACCCCGTACGTAATGTGCGTCCTCCTGCTGCCAATCACGCTTGGTTTTGAACTGGAACACGTGCACACAGTGTTTAAGGGCTCTGAAATAAGACCACTTACAGAAAGTGTAGAGGAATGTGCGCATACTTCTACATGGGCAAATGAAGTGCAGCACCCGTCAAAGGAACGCCCCCACACATGTGTGTGCCCGTTACAAGCACACCCTTACAAGCACACACACGCATGCACACACTTCTACAAGGACAAATGAAGTGCAGCAATCGTCAAAGGGACGCCCCCAAACTAGCACGTGCGGAAAGGGCCCCTCTCCTTATACACGCGCACGCATGCCACACACATACACACACACACACACATTCCACACACACACACGCACGCATGCCACACACATACACACACACATGCCACACACGCACACACGCACACATGCCACACACAACATATATGCCACATACAACACACATGCACTAACATGCACGTGCACACACATTCCACACACAACACATCACATATGTCACACACAACACACATGCACAAGCACGCACGTGCACACACACACACATTCCACACACAAAACATATGCCACACACAACACATAGGCACAAACACGCACGTGCACACACACACATACACACACATGCCACGCACAACACATATGCCACACACAACACACATGCACAGACACGCATGCACACACACACGCACACGCACACGCTCCTTCTTACATGGTGAAGAAGGCGTGGGAGGGTAAGTACATTATGCACAGCGGCACATTGCGCAGTAGCAGCGCCCGCGCCCCCGCACGCAGAGCTGAAGTCAGGGATGGAGGTGTAAAGTCCAGCTGGCCGCTGTCATCAAATCCCTCTTCCCTTTGGATCTGTTGCTTGGTACGCTGCTGCTGGACATGCTGTTCGAGAGCATCTGCAACGCCTTCCAGCTGTTTTGCCTCTGCCGCCTTTTTGTGAGCAGCGCTTTCCTCCTGCTGAGCGAGCGCTGCTGCTGCTGCTGCTGCTGCTGTGTGTGTGTGTGTGTGTGTGAGTGTGTGTGCATGTGTGTATGTGTGAATGTGAGTGTGTGTGCATGTGTAAATGTGTGTGTTTGTGCTTGTTTTAGAGGGTAATTGGGTTGGGGGAGGGCGTGTTTGTAAATATGTGCGTTTGCGTGTGCGTGTGCGTGTGCGTGTGCATGTGCGGTGTTTGTCTTATGAGATTGTATGCGTGAGCTCCCACATGGTGCCAGAGGTCCCCAGCAAGAAACACATGGACCTTCAATATTGGCCCCAGACAGAAACCATGCCTTCACCTATGCTCAGACCTTCGTGAATGTGTCCTTAGCAAACCAACAAACATAGCGTATATGCCATTGGAAAATAGGACAGCAAACTCTGAAGTTTGCAGTGTGCTTGTGTGTGCTTGTGTGTGTGAGTAAGTGTGCCTGTGTGTGTGAGTTTGTGTGAGTATGTGAGCCCGTGTGTGTGAGTATGTGTGCCTGTGTGTGCGCGTGTCTGACGAATTCGTTCTTGAAAAAGGGAGACTGCAGTCCATAGTTCATCGACAGATACGTCAGACAAGCGCACACACAGGCACACATACTCACACACACGCACACACACACACACGCGATAGCTGCAGCAAAAGAAGAGGAGCCCGGGGACACAACCGCCGCACCTGCAGCTTGGCCCCCAGTTGTGATCGATTGACGGCGGCTGGTCGGCTGCATCAGAACGCGGGCTGCACGACGAGCGCGCCAGGTCAGTAGGGAGACGGCCAAGATCTGTGTGAGTGTTTGTGTATATGTGTGTGTGTGAGTGTTTGTATATATATATATATATATATATATATGTGTGTGTGCGTGTATGTTGATTTAGATGCAGTTATGCCGGCTGCATCAGACTGCGGGCTGCACGTCGAGCGCGCCAGGTCAGTAGGGAGACGGCCAAGATCTGAGTGAGTGCATGTGAGCACACACGGCCAAGATCTTTGTGTGCGTGTGAGTAAACAAATGTGTAATTGTGTGTGCCTATGTGCCTTGGTGCGCTTGGCAGGAGTCTCGATGGGTCACAGGGCATAATCCAAGGAGCGTACTCTATCTGCAAACACCACACAAACACACACGCACACATACACACACACTCATCCTAACGTACACACGTTTGGGTGGGCATCATTAGCACGCTGCCCCCCAACTAGGTAGCTGCGTAGGGTGTGGACAACACACGTACGCAAACGTCACACGGCTAATTGAACATGCACACACATACATTCACAACACAGATATACACACACAAATTACACACCGTTTGGGTGGTCATCATCAGCACGCTGCCCCCCAGCAGGTAGCTGCGTAGGGTATGGACAACCCCTGAGAAGAGGGCCTTACTAAGGATGACGACGTAGCAGCTCGTGAGGGAGAACAGGGTCCAGCCCACCGCCTAAGTGTGTGTGTGCGTGTATTTGTGTGTATGTGTGTGCATGTATTGAATTGACACATAAAGGCATGTGTGCCAGACTGAGTGTCCATATTAACCCCCACAAACGCACATACCGTACGTACATATGTACTCACCGCCCCCTTTTTAAAATTACAAAAAATTGAGCACCGCCCCATACAAATTTCCGTAAATCTTTGCGAAATCTGATATTTTACAAAGATTAATTCAATCACCCCCCCCCCCAAAAACGGTAAGAACGGGCGGTTATATTCTTTACGTACGGTACCACCAGCGTCAGGCTGCTCTCTATCTATCTATCTCTCTATCTGTCTCTCTCTATATTAAGGTCCTGTGTGGGTGCGTGATCCTTGCACATTTTCAAGGGTGCGTGATTCTGATCTCAAGGGTGCGTGATCCTTGCACATTCTCATCATACCGGCAACAGGTATTGGCATCCGCTAGTAAATCTAAGTGTAGTCACGTATTTTTGAATCACGTCAAATAGCTGTGAGGGCGCACACACCATTTTATACCTGACTGCCTGCACGAGTGCACAGCATCATGACAGACCTGCCAATAAACTTGCACCGACATAATGATCCTGACAGATGCGACTTGCCATCGTCATTCGTACCTGCGTGCCCACGAACACAGTGCCTCCGGCAAAAGGCTGATAAAATTGCCAGTCTGAGCCCCCCCCCCTTTGCTGGCCATCTACCACCTCCAAAGCAGCACCGCTGTCTTTCCTGTGCGTGTATGTGTGCGCGTGTTTGTATGTGTGTGTGTGTGTGTGTGTGTGTGTGTGTGTGTGTGTGCATGTAAACATATGCACACATGCGCGCATAAAATTTAGTGATCTGTGATATAAATGTCAGTCGTCCCTCCCCCCCTTTGCTGGCCAGCTACCACCACCAAAGCAGCACCGCAGTCCTGTCTGTGTGTTCAAAACACAAGCACATGAATCTGTGACGCTTTGTGATATGCAATTACATTGCCAGTCCAACCTCAATTCCTTGACGAGGCTGCCATACAAATACTGCAATTGCCAGTCTGCCCCTCCCCTGCAAGCTTGCACTAGTTAATTAGAAATGCAAACTCGTGCTCACTCGCCAGCTTTGCTTTGTGGTGCCAATGGGACCCCTAACATACACAAACACACACATGCACACCTCACGCACACACATACACACCTCACACCTCACACACACACACACACACCTCACACCTCTCACACACACACACACACACACACACACACACACACACACACACACCGCACACACACACACTTCACACACACCTCACGCACACACCTCACACACATCTCACGTACACACTTCAAGTACACACGTACACATTTCAAGTACACACTTCAAGTACACACGTACACACACGTACACACCTCACATACACACACAAGTACACACACATGCACACAAAAACGCACCACATGGGCACACACAAACATACACACACCTGTTGATACAGGAAACGCTCTCTTGGCGGCTTTGACTTGCGCTGTGCCCTTCCGCTCGCTCTTTGGTGCAGTGGCGCACGTCACCATTAGAATAGGGCTCTGGGGCTTGGAGCAGCTGAGCCAGCTCGCCACTCCCTGCGTACACGTGTGTGTGTGCGTGTGTGCACGCGTGTGTGTGTGCGTGTGTGCGCGTGTGTGTATATGTGTGCGTGTGCGTGTGTGTGTGCGTGTGTGCACGTGTGTGTGTGTATAAGTGTGTGTGTGCGTGTGCGTGTGTGTGCGTGTGTGTGCGCACGTGTGTGTGTTTGTGTATGTGCGTGTGTGTGCGTGTGTGTGTGTGTGCGTGTGTGTGCGTGCGTGCATGTGTATTTGTGTGTTTGTGTATGTGTTTGTGCTGTGCATGCATGCATGCATGGAGAACCAGCGTGGTGCGTTGTCCTGAAATATGCTTTAAATAAGCTGTCTTGAGATAAACTGCACTGAGCACTTCTTTGGACATTTTTCGTACATCGTCAGCCACTCTTGCCACCTCAGGTCACACAACAAAGTAGCAACAGGAACAGTGGACCTTTACTTCTTATTTCATCATGCACCTGGTCAACGTCCTACATTTAGTGGACTGACAAAAGAGACTAGGAGCAAAGGAGCAGAGGAGACTAGGAGCAAAGGAGGCTAGGAACAAGAAGCAAGAAAGGAGAACAAAGAAAAAAAAGCAAGCGGGCAGTGAAAACCCCTCCCCTCCTTAAGTAAAGCAAAAAAGCAACTAAAGTACCGAGTGTCGTTAAAATTTCCTAACAAGACAAAACAATGTAACACACTACACTAATGGCAAAGTATTAGTGTACCAAGGCAGATTAACAACCAAGGTTGACCTGTCGGACCGCCCATACTCGCGGGGTTGCTGTGATCTCTATGGCAGGTGCAGCAGCGGCAGCGACAGTACGTTCATGCACCCGTACTTAAAAGTGATGACGTGGTGACACACACCTATTGGACTGCCCATACTCAGGTCGCCCTCATCCATGGCAGGAGCAGCAGCGGCAGAGATGGAGCGCGTGTGATCTGATGATGGCCTGCATAAGGTTTTGAGGACAGTCAAAGAATACGTACGCAAGTGGTGCCTGTACTGTAAGAAAATTTTACGGAGATTGCCCAGATCTCACACGTTACCAGGCGGGAGATTGCCCAGATCTCGCACGTTACCAGGCGGATTAGAAGTCGTTTTGAAGACAACGGAGATTGCTAAGATCTCACACGTTACCAGGCGGATTAAAGCCGTTTTGAGGACAACGGAGATCGCCCAGATCTCACGTCACCAGGCGGATTAAAAGCCGTTTTGAGGGCAACGGAGGTTGCTAAGACTTCAAGTCACCAGGTGGACTAGAAGCCGAGACCCCGAAGAGCTCGGCCTGACCATGGACCATTAGGCTTCCAGGGCAGCTATCCATTGCACTTTCCACTGAGCAGTGCTTATTCATATATATATATATATATATTGTGCGTGAGCTGCGACCCCTGACAGCCTGGCCTGAACCCGGACCACTAGTCTTGCAGGGCAGCTACCCAGTGCATAATTCACTAAGAAGTGCTTAACTATGTGTATGTGTGTGTGCGCGCGTGTGCGTTTGTGTGCGCGTGTGTGTGTGTGTATGTGTGTGCGCGCGCCACACCGCAATGACTGACACTGCAGATTGTTGCAACAGCAGCAGCGAATGGCAGCAGTGAAGCATGCGCGCACGCTCCATCAGCAGCAGATGGCAACCAGGCTGCGCAATGGGGTCTGTGCGCAATGTTTTGAAAGATCGCTGCGCAATTGGGGTGCGCAATGGCAATTTCCCTCCACTGAGAGGGGTGCACAATCCCAGCGCAATGCACTCAAAACAAATGCCTTAAAACGGGGCGCGCAATGTTCACGTGGCTGTACGGTACTCCTCTCATAATTTGCGGTATTTCAATCCTCTTGTATTTTTGCAGTACCGTCACAGCACTTTTCTTACTTGTTTTAGGGTGCACCTCAATTTGCGTATAAGGTGCACCTCGATTTGTATTTAAGGTGCACCTCAAAATCAAATCTTTTGCGTATCAGGTGCACCTCGATTTGTATTTAAGGTGCACCTCGATTTGTGTTTAAGGTGCACCTTAATTTATAGGCTGCGCAGCCATCCCAGGTTGAATGCCATCGTAATCCAAACTACACTCAAAGATATACACTTGTGGCATAAGCTGACCAAAGGGCCAAATCTAACTGGTACTGGGGACACGCAAAGTCCAGCTAAGCAGAACCTAATTGAGCTGAGCGGTTTGAAAAGAGTTGCAAAAAGTCACCTGTTTGAAGCCCTGCCCGTTTTTTGCGGGTCGTCTCTGGAGGGGTGCGCTTTGTGGCCACCACCTTCACAGCAAACAGAATAGGGCAGACAGGTGGCAGGTTAGTCAAAACCATATATGTGTAGCATACATCTTAAAATTATATGGAAGGCTGCGTTTTGTGGCCACCACCTTCACAGCAAACATATTAGGGCAGACAGATGGCAGGCTAGTCAAAACCATATATGTGTAGCATACATCTTTAAATAATATGGAAGGCTGCACTTGTGACCATCCTTCACAGCAATCCAAGACAGACGGAAATTTAGCCAGAACCCTGTACGGTATTTACGGTGTGCGCACGGTAGTGAGATCTTCAAATGTGTGGCCATATCACGGCATATATGAATGCAGGGTTGGCCGGAACCGTACATACACGGAGCATCCACGGTATGTTTGGCAGAAAAATTACCAAATATATGGTCATATACGGTGGTGGATGTGTACGGTTCTGGCCAACCCTACGAATATAAGAGTGGCTTGAACCATACATACACGGTGTATCTACGGTAATTTTGCAGGGGGGGGCGACTGACCCCCCAAATGGTATAGGAAATTCATTGCAACAAGAGTGAAAGAAAACGGCTGAGTGGTTGGTGTTTTATGCATATTTGAGCCATTTTCCCATGGAAATCGCCACATTAGGGTATACAAGCACCATGTGTGCTTAATCCAGTCTATCTCAGCACGCAAAGCAACCCACATAATACTAGGCACATGCTCGGGTAGCTCTCAATTCCAGCTACACTTTGGTACTAAAATGGTGTCAATCGGGTGAAGTGGCTGTGAGAGGCTGCCTTCTGAATGCACATTTTCAGGCATTTCCTCCGTCGACCCCCTCTGGTATTTTTGGTAGGATTTCTTCAAATGTTTGGTCCTATTACGACAGATCAGTGGAAATAACCCCGCGCAGGGCCCGCAAATTATAATGGAAAATTTTCAGGTCTGCAGGGCCTGGAGTTTTCGGTCCGGGAAATCCGGAATTCCGATAATTCCCGTTCTGATAATTTCCCGTTCATCCCGGGCTACCCGCAATTATTCAATTTTGCTTCCGGGCTGGCAGAGCCAAAAGCAAAAATCCAACGAGAGCGCATGTCAGGCACGCGCCCAGGGAGTTATCCCAGCCACTCCATCGGCTGCCAATGTACTCTGCAAGCAGAATTGGACGCACGTTTGATGCATGCATTGGATGAGGGCAACTTCGAATTCAAAGTGCATGGGGCTGCACGTGAGGAGCCTACTGGAGGAGGCTGGGCTGCTGTGCGTGAGGAGCCTACTGAGGAGGCTGGGCTGCTGCGCATGAGGAGCCTGCTGGAGGAGGCTGCTTGGGAGGCTGCAGCTGTTGGGATTGGCAGGGGGAGAGGACTTCCATGATGCGAGGGTCCCTGTTCAAAGGACCCTGCTCCCCCCTAGCGTGCTCCCTTAGCGCTACCTCCCCCTCCCAGCTGAGCCTGCACCAGCATGCTCAAGCTCTGCATGCTGCTTGATGGTATGAAGTGTCTTCCATCCTGAATATGAGCTCCCTTGAAAACCATACACAGCGCAACACGCCCGGGGCGTTAGCCTGCCGTAAAAATAATTTTGCCTAAAAACCCGCATACATGTAAAAACCCTGTGCGGGCAACCCGCATATAATAAAACTTTGCTTGCGGGGCACCCGCATTCGTTAAAAGCCCCTGAACTTCACTGCGGCAGATGTATACAATTTTGGAATGTACAGAGGTAGGAACACACGTACAGAGGTAGGAGCACACGTACAGAGGTAGGAGTGGAAATTTGTGAGAATAGACACACAGAGTGCGGGGTAGGCTGATGGCACATTGGATGCAGCCATTTGCTCATGACACATGATTAGGGTTGGCCATAACCATATATGTACGGTGTGTATACGTTATATTTTTGGCAGAGAAATCACCATATATACGGTCATATACGGTGTAAATATGCGGCTCTGGCCAAGCTTATACATGATTAGTAGCATGGACAAGCGATTTGTCGGTTGTTTGCAACTGATACTTCTACCCCTTCCTGCCCTATCTGCCCACCCTTGTTGGGTTGGCGAAACGGCGGCAGGCTGATTTGTTTGCAATAACAGATGATAAGGAGCATGGACAAACGGTTTATTGGTAGCACTGATAGTCCTCTGCGAGCCCACACGTTGGGTCGAGCGAAAGGCAGGGTAAACACATACACTGACAAAGTGAACACAACTCAAAACCTGCGCAGGTGCATTAAGACATGCATATAAGCATGCTTCCACGATGGAATCAGGGCAAACATGTTTACGGCAAAGACGAGGTCAAGGGAGAAATAAGAGGGAACACATTTATATACAAAACTAAATGCACCAGCCAGCTTATCAGCTTCTGCGTTATACATAAGAGCCTGCACAGAGACACACACATTACATTCAGCACACAATTGCACACACATTCACAAGAATAAAATCTAATAACAGCCACACAGCAGCTCACGATCAGAGAACGAACAGCGCCTGAGTGTGTATGTGTGTTGTGAGGAGGATATTTCGGTGGACATAGCCCCTTGCTTGCCCTAACGCACGCGCACCGCACTGAAGGCAGCCCCCTGGTCTGTGGATAGAGACACACACAGAGAGAATAGGCATCACCTGAGCGCCTGCGTTTAGAGGAAGGAGACGTAGAAGCTGAGGCCCCTTCCTTGTCTGGACGCGCACCCCATTGCAGGTAGCCCCCTAATCCGTGCGTGGAGCTGGCACCTATGATGAGGCACACCAGGCTGAGGCAGCAGTACAGCACCCTGCAGGTGATGCGTACGTGTGTGTTCTTTGATAGGGATCACCAGTCCAACATGAATATGCAAATGAATACACAGATCAGCAAGTGTACAGTGCAAGTGCAAGTGTACACAAGAGCGTGCGTACGTGTGTGTTCTTTGATAGGGAGCACCAGTCCAAAATGTATACACAAATCAGCAAGTGTACAGTGCAAGTATAAGTTTACCGTACGAACAATATATCACGCTGCAAAAATATTGTTTTCGGGGGGTGCGGCGAGCTCACACCCCCTGAAATATATAGAAAGTTGAGGGGGTTCGGATTGGTGCGGATTGAATCTAAATAATTACTTTTGAGTTTTTGACGGGTCATGAGTGGGAAAGAGCCCCCGAGAGCCCTATCAGCCCCCGAGAGTGAAGAGGGGGGCAGTGAGGAGAGGGATGGGGAAGATGATGGTGATACTTGAGTTAAGAAAGACTAGAAAACCAGTGCCAGTTGATGTACAATGTACAATGGATGACAGAGATCAGCAAAACCAGACTCAGTATGATATTTCTCAGTGCACTTGGACAAAAACTATGTTATTGTGTTATGGAAGGCACCTCTGAGTCCCTTGGTGCGGTTCTGAGGGCATTTTGCCCCTGCAGATTGGTGCGGCAAGCACTAAATTATATATTGAGAGGGGTGCGGATTGGTGCGGACAGGGTAAAAATAACTCTTTTTTTGAGGGGTGCGGAATGAGTACATGTCCCTACGGTACACAAATCAGCAAGTGTGACGTGATGATGCTGTGGGGTGGGTGACACTGTAGTGCTGGGAAAAAAGGACCGGTGATAAGGAACACCACCAGGCTGAGGCAGCATTGCGGCGCCCTGCAGGAAATAAGGAGCAGCTTGGGCCGCTGATCTTGGGCGGTCTGCTGCGGGTCTCAGAATTGGTTCCGCACTACTCAGGGTATGACCTCACTGAAGAAACACACTCGCTACAGCACAGAGTTTGACGCCCCCTTTTGTTAAAGTTTAGGATAACACACAGCCAGCAGGCAAAGCAAACCCTGTCTGTAAAGTGCAAGTGATCTCTAGTGCTACCATTTTATAAAGGCACACACACAAAGGGGTACACAGACGCGCACACACACACACACACACACACAACACACACCTAGAGGGAATGTCAGGCATGTGCTCCACTGACAGCAGCAGCAGAGCCCCCGTAATGGACAACATGAGACCCATGAACACCACAAGCGCCGCAGAGGCGTGGCGCGCGACGCCACTCTGCAGGAAACGATGTTTGCACGGAGTGGTGAGTTGGAGTGTGAGTCGTGTAAAATCGCGATGTGCAGTTACGGACGTACGAGTATCTGAGGCCCAGTTTGAATTCCTCTCGGTGTCAAAGCGAGTTTTCTTTGAGAATGCTCTCTTTAGATGGAGGACAAATAAGAGCGGCGTTCTGCGATAAGCTTACAGTGACATCAAGCGTACATGATGATGAGCACAGGTGTGACCACAGCAAATAATCGTGCTAGCCAGACCGAAGAGTTCTGTGTATTGTGTTTTGTGTACTTCAAAACTGACCTGAGATTTTCAGGTACCGTATACTACAAACTTAATAAACACAAGAGCATGTAACTATTATGGTACATGTGGTTCGATCCACAAACGTGCTTGTACTCGCGCACGTGGCTCGTCTTGCACAAGTGCGTATCTATATGCACGTGGATCAATCACACATGTTCCTCTAGGATTTAAAATTCTAGGGGTGTGGCCTCTGAAGCCCTAAATACAGCAGCTCCTATGATTTGCAGGTGCTCCATCATTGCACTCACCCTCCCAAGCCTGGCGATAGCCTGCACCACCTTTTGAGAGCCAGGCAGTGCATTGCTGGTGGCCAGAGCTAGAAGCTTGCCCTGACGCAAGCCAGGAGGCTCGTACACCAGCATGGCCTGTGTGTGTGTGTGTGTGTGGTGTGTGTGTGTGTTGCGTGTGTGTGTGTGTGTGTGTGTGTGTGGATACGTGCATGAGTGTGCATAGGTATGTGGGTGCATACATACATGTTAACGTGCTTGCATGTGTGCCCGTGTGCGTGTGTGTATGTTTGTGTGAGCTTATGCTCGTGTGCGCATGCCCGTGCGTGTGTGTGTGTGCGTGTGTGTGTGTGTGTGTGTGTGTGTGTGTGTGTGAATGCTAGTGCGAATGCGCACAAGAGCAACTGCAAGTGCGATTCCAGTGTGGGTGGGAAAATGTGCATGTGTGTATGTGTGTATGTGTGCGTGCGTGCGTGTGTGCGTGCGTGTGCACGTATATGCCACCGCGTACGTGCTCGTGCGTTTGTGTTCGTGCTCGCGAACCTGCACAAGGAAGAGCTCCCCCACAAAGCTTGTGGCAGCTGCTGCACCGCTAATGACATCCACATGGCTGTGAGGCACCGAGGGCAGAGCCATTTTAAGCTGCGGGAGAGAGGAGAACGTTATCCACACGGGGAGAGAGGTGAGGGTGGAGAGCGCCCACAGCCCCTGCACAATTTATAGGTTTAGGGTTGCATGAAAATGCATCTAACAGCAAGGCCTGTGCTTTAATGTAGCAGCACAAATTCATGCTCCAATGCTTGCGTGTGAATTCGTATCCGTTTTCACCGTGTGTGAGTTCCCACCTCTTAAAGAGGTCTTGCGTGCAATCACTCACCCATCCGCAGCATGAGAAGGCCTGGTGCCTCTTTCCCCCATTCAGCAGCAATGCCCGCCTGATGAAAGAGCGCTCCTTTGCAGGACCTCTGGAGAGGAGCTCAGAAAGAAGGACGTTCAACAGGTGCGTGACAGGCACGAGGATAAGACAGGTAACGCATAGCCTATAGGACACTTGGGAAAGCAGGTGGGCCACCAGACGCACGACCAATGACGAAGAGGAGCCGGGGGGAGGATAAGCGTCACCAATTCCAAAGGAATCCATTCGCAAAAATTAAATTAAAATTTTTTGTTAAAAACCACTCACACTTTCCCAGCCAAAACGCCCTCAGCCAAAAGTCGGAATTCAAACAGTCCCAATTCTCAATTAATGGCGCACCCAGAAATATTTTTGATTAATTAATTCAGGATTGAATAATGGACATCACACCCGTCATTATGCAGCTCATCAAATTGTAATCCATCAATTTAGCTCACCCTAACACCCAGACTATCCACCGAGCAGCATATCAGGGAGCTAACAACCATTAATTAGACAACAGTATAGAGCGGACAATAACAAGTTGCGCCAGAGCCTCGAGGCTCATATGATTGGCCTGTCCAGTTCCAATTCCAGGGCCCTGTACATAGTTCAGGCTTGGGCAGATTGAAGGGCGTTTAAGGGCGTTTTGCTCAGTGGTCTCTTTATGTTATTAAACCATAAATCGACCCCCCCCCTAAGATTAATGTAAAATCTTCCGCGGTGTTATTCCGAACTTTCGGGTTCCAAATTGGTAGTTTTCTGTTTAAGAGTCGCAAAAAATTGTGTTTCGGAACTGGAAATGTTCTGAACCTGTTCCGAATTGTGGCAGTTAACCGAAGTTTGACCAGCCACAGACCGTCAAACTATGGGGCTCTTATTAGTGGTCCAGGAAGGCTCTGGATTGTACTTTGTCTCTTACATGCGTGGGAATGCCTGGGAGGGGCATGCTAAGGTGGAAGTGGGCTTGCCAAGCAGGAGAGTGCATTAAGTGCATTTTGTAAAACAATCAATTTGTTAATCCACTCATTGTAACTGCGCCATAACTCACACATTCCTGCCACTGTTTGACTTTTATATTAAGTGCACTGGAATCGGAAAAAGGTGTTACACAAGACGTTAAATCAAGTTCACGTGTGTAGCTGTGTAGGTTTAGGGCACTAGGCCCAGCCCGCGATCATTGCGGCGCTGTCTGTTGCTGCCAAAAGCACATAGTCACTATAATTCAAATGTGTGATGAGGAAAGGAAACAAATTAAACCTTCGCCGTTAATATTTAGACAATGGTTGGCAGTGACGCAAAAACGCAGGACTGTAGTACTTGAGGAGTTCCTCTTTCCTGCATTGAGACAGCCACACACCAACTGTAACGAAACCTCCTTTTCCTCATAGCTATCACCTAACAGACATAACAGACTCTCCAGACTATTTAGACTTCGAGGTAGTCCTGAAAACACTCTGAAGGCACGAGTACAGGGAGGACCAGCCTCTCTCCCAAACTCAGTTCAGACAGCTCCGCCAGACCTTCGGAGCCTTGATAGACACCTCAGACAACGACACCATCATGACAGACCAGCAGGCAGCACCCATCTCAGAGGGAGAGCATGAGCTAGAAATTGCCATGGGAGCACCACCAGACCTAGAACCAGACCTATTAGACCCCATCGACTTTTCTGAACTTCTCACCAAACTACAGACCCCAGCCAACCGAAATGTAAGGAAACAGGTGTTTAAATGAGGTAGCCGGATCCTGGTGTGAAGAAGCGTCTGTGAAGTCTCGTGAAGGCGGGTGGGTGTGAACAGGCTCAGCGAACCTAGTCTGTCTGGTTGCAGGGGCGTTGGAAATAACAGCTGGCTGGAGGTGGCTTTCTTTCTGTTCTCGATGAGACGAATGTCATGTGATTTTTAACTGATGTGCTGGTCGTTATCTTTGTTGTTGCTTCCGCTCAGATGCCCCCCAGAGGCATATATTGCAATGTAACATTACCTTACCTTATCTTTGTTATGAGAGCGATTTGATTTCTTGACGGTGCTGTATGGGGATGGTAATCTGCTGGTGGATTTCTGCTACCACTGCAGTGGTGCTCGTGTGGTCGCCCTGTTACGCTCAATCCGTGGCAGCGATGAATCGTTTGACAAGCTGTTAGTTGATGTGCCAGGCTTTGTACTTTGTAGTGACGGTGATATGATGAAGCCCTGTCTCTCACAAGAAGGACACCATCCCTAATTATTGTGTGTTTACTCGTGCCTGTGCAGAGATAAGAGCAATCACTGGCAACACATGGCGTTTGGGTGGCTGAAAAGATTTCTGTTAACACTCTAGAAGCGGGGTGTGTGAGAGGATTCACCAAGTCACCTCCATTTTGAAGAGATCTTGGCCGGCACGGAATGCTTAGCCAGCTGTTCCTTTCTGCCTAGAATAGCAATGGATACAAAGCAAAACCTTCGAGCTATAGTACTCCTAGCAGCAGTACTAGAAAGCGGCCTGTGCACGTCGCCTCTGACAGCAAGGTGAAAAGCTAAAAGTTACTTTCTTCATCTCTCAATGGTCAGTCATTTTACAAGTTTGTTAAGGAGCCATGTTTGAGCCATATTGAAAGTTGAAATGATCACCAACACAATATTGTACTGTTACTGCGAGCTGTGAGTAGCAATGCACGATTGAAACACAATACCTGCCTGTGAGAATTTCTTGTATACAACGTCATGCATGGGTCAAACATTTGCAGCTGTCAATGTTGGGAGTTGCGCCTCATGCACTCACACATACACACACAATGCATCACCCAAGAAACTGTTTGCAAGTCAATCTTCCTGCCATGACATAGGTGCCCTCCAAGTTTGCTTGGCGGCAAAGAGAAAGAAGAAAAATACTGCAGGAAGTAAATATACTCGCTCCTCACACGATTCAAGGGTCAAGGACAACACGGCTACCTGTCAAGTCAAGGTTCTAGCTTCTGTTTCCAACCTCAGAATCAGCATTGTACAACGTTACTCTGCGATAAAAGCAAACCCTGTGTTTACAACCACAGCAGTTGCACTACAGTGGGCCACAAAACAAAAAACTGCTTGCGAGTAGCCTTCCCCAACTCAACCTGCGTCACCACTCTTCCCATTCCAGAGGTCATTATTATGCTTGATGCAGCCATAGTCTTGCAAGTAGTCTCTGCCTAACGAGCACCTCCACATCACAGTATGATACAATGACCATCAGCTGTCACCCTTACATAGCGTTCACCCCATTGCAACGTTTTGTCAACCTTACACAGCACTTGCGTCATTGCAACGTCCTTTCTTACATGACTATGTGTGTCATATATCATGTCATCACGTACAACGTTTTTGCTGCTCTGGGCACATGTGCACATGTGTCATCGCAACTTTCTTGCCAATTTAAGCACGTGTGTCATTAAAATCTCCTTAATGGTGTTCCAAGCACGGGTGTTCAAAGCATGTACTCGGACTGGAAGAGCAGTAAGAGGGTGAGCTTCGATTCACACCACTCAGTGTGCGCAACCCACATCATTCCACGATGCAACTGACGCCTGTCTCCGCCATTGAGGACTCTCACATCATCGCCACACAGTGCCTAACCACATCATCGCCACATCATCGCCACACAGTGCCCAATCACATCATCGTCACACAGTGCCCAATCGCATCATAGCCACACAGTGCCCAATTGCATCACCGCCACACAGTGCCCAATCGCATCATCGTCACACAGTGCCCAATCACATCATCGTCACACAGTGCCCAATCATATCATCACCACACAGTGCCCAATCACATCATCGTCACACAGTGCCCAATCGCATCACCGCCACACAGTGCCCAATCACATCATCGCTACATCGCTGCTGATGCGAGCACGTGCTTTAAGCATGTACTCTGAAAGGAAAAGCAGGGGGTCAGGCGGGCGGGCGTCGTTCAGTGCACGCAGCCCCTCTCGTAGGGTGGGCACCACGGCAGCATCCATGTACTGCCGGACGGGAAGTGCAGCCAGCGGGCTGGTAGGTGCACCTGTGTGTGTATGCGTGTATGTGTGTGTGAGTGTGTGTGTGTGTGTGTGAGAGAGAGAGAGAGAGAGAGAGAGAGAGAGAGAGAGAGAGAGAGAGAGAGAGAGAGAGAGAGAGAGAGAGAGAGAGAGAGAGAGAGAGAGAGAGAGA
>Ga0307942_1000983_pt1 | contig 21859 bp, 18 predicted proteins | sample OrgLakmetagen175_FD_201846 | JGI IMG/M metagenome (GOLD analysis project Ga0307942, IMG submission 201846) | Saline water microbial communities from Organic Lake, Antarctica - #175 | ecosystem: Environmental > Aquatic > Non-marine Saline and Alkaline > Saline | place: Antarctica: Organic Lake... | reverse complement strand
TTGTCCCAAGAATGTGCTTGCAGCCTCCAAAACAAAGCAGGAGGCAGTTTGTACCTGTCTGCGCATTCAATCCCCAGAAGCGCGTTTATGAGTCTCAGAAGCGCGCTTATGAGTCTCAGAAGCGCGCCTATGAGTCCCAGAAGCGCGCTTATGAGCCTCACAAGCGCAGGGAAAAACGGGAAAAACGTGTTCATAATCGCCAAAATATTAAGCAGCAGCGTGTTGTTGGCAAGCGCGCTTATAAATCTCAGAAGCGCGCTTTTGAGTCTCAGAAGCGCGCCTATGAGCCTCATAAGCGCCGGGAAAAACGGGAAAACGTGTTCATAGCAGGCGTCAAAAGCAGTGTTGCCAATTGGGTCGCGCTTATGAATTCATAAGTGGGCTCGTTAGGGTGATGCTGTGCTTACGGGAAAATGGTTAAACTTAAATTTGTTCAGCACTTCGCATTTTTGTGAAATACACCACTATCGCGCGCAGGGACATTGAAATTAATCAATGGTTCTCCCTTAGGAGATGTGTTTTGCACGCTTTAATTCAGTGTTGACCAGCTTGCCACCGCTCCCTTTTCACTCCCTCTCCACTCCCTCTCCACTCCCTCCTTCCTGGATGTGCGAATATAACCACCAGGCCGCTCCTATGGGCATTATTGCTGTGAGGCCCTGGCGCGTGGTTTGGGTAACTGCAGACATGCAGAGCGCAGTTCCCCTCTCCCTCCTGTTCTCCTTCCTTGCCCCTCCTGCCATGTTGCGCACTGACTGCTGTTGCTTTGCACACAGAGAGGAGCATGAGCACAGCCCCGGCAGCAGGACGTGCGGGCCTCTTCCAATTGCTCTCTTGAGAGCAAATCTTCAGCTTTCTCCTCTTCTGATCCTATGCTCCCTCCTGCCCTGCGCTATCTCCCACAGCATGGACGCTATGAGCATGCCGTGTCATTTGCTGCAGGTGTGCGTGCAGGGGGCTGGCGTGGGGCAGGAGAGAGAGCCATCAAATTGCAGCTGGCATTTCCCGCGCCACAAGCACGCTTCTTCAACCCATTAAAATGCCGATTATATTTCTAGAAACGCGCTCATCACACTCATAAACGCGCTTATGAGTCCCAAAAGCGCGCGTTTCTGACTCAAAAACGCGCGTTTCTGACTCAATGCGCGCGCTTATCAGCCGTTGTTAGCGTGCAGAGCGCGAGAGTTCAGAAACGCGTTGATAACGCGAGGCTTTTTGACAGTGTCTCCAAGGAGCCTCCGTTACTCTCCACATCATCCTTTTGGGTGTGGGCGGCACCATCTACAACACTCACACTCTGAAGCCTTTCAAGGAACTGGGTCTCGATTCTCAAAGAGTTCAGAAGCTTGCCTCCAAGCTCCATGTGCACTTTGTGAACTTTGCTGCTAAACTTGTCCATACCAGACATGCCCTTTCCAGCACTGTTATCAACTCTCATCAGGAGCCGGTTTCAGGCCAAGCCTGCAACCCTCCTGATCCCCATTAAATTTTCCTTACCTTTTCACGGTGGAGGAGCTTTACGGTACTCGGTACCAAAGTGGCTCTTTTTCCTTAATTAATGTGGGGAGTGGTTTTCACTGCGTACTTTTTCTTTTCTTTTCATCATGGGCTCCTATTCGGAAAAATAGAGATGCTTAGCCTATTTCCTGCGGAGAGAAATCGCGTGGGGATTGGCGCAGTGGAAAAGAACATCATGCTCATCTTGGACATCATCAGTATCACAGATCACAGGTCACAGGTGGGAGAGTTACGTTGATTCCATATCGCTGTCTCAAAACGTAGGGTGTGAACACGAAGTTTGAAACGAGCTGTACTGCGAATGACATCACATGGCAGGTTGAGAAACATGTATTCGGGAAGGATGTAAGGCGAAAGAGTGACCAGAGCCCTTATTGTAGGAAGAGCACAGCATTGGTGATAAGTAGAACGTTTGCTCACTGTTGTGTTCTCTCGGATGCGTTTCAGAATAAGGTGTCCGGTACTTCAAGTGTCTCTCCCTGAGGTCTACGACAAAACGGTATGGGTTCACAGTTTTGCAGCTTCCATTTGAAGATATACAACTGTGTCAGACCATCCATGGCAGAAAGAATATGGGCTGACCAGCAATCACTGGATCGTGTACTCAGCTGCATGCCAGCTTGTAAGACCTTTATCATTATGTAGCTGTTGGATTTAATCAAAAAACTGTACAGCCGCATTACCGCGCAAAACCGATTGAACTGTAGGGGTTCCAATCCACACTCGTGCATGACACACCATGAAGGTGTGGTATCGTTGGCTTCCAACATCCTTTTCAACACTGCCAACAGCCATTTCTGTAGGGGACTGTCCATCTCTTTGCCTTGTAGACCGGTGGCCTAAATTCGACTCGCATACATAGCAGCAGGTACCTTCATAACAAAGTGAGACAATGAGCTTCATTCTTTGTTCACAACAACCCCGTGATCCAGCCACGCGATATTATTAGCCCAAATGAAACCCCCTTGCAATCCAATACAAAGAAGAGGGGCAACACGAGACATCATATTAAGTCTAATCCTCCTAACGGATCCTTTGTTTGACTTAAAGTAGGGGCAGAAAAAGAAGGCTGAGGAGGGCAGTCAAGCCCAAGCAAGTCATCCTCTCTCTGAGAGGCACCTCCTATGTCCCAAGCGACTTCATTTGATCCAGGCGATATGACCTCTGCAGGGACCCTGCAGGTGTGTGACATACGAGAAGCTATTGACGACCTTGTAGCAGGAGGAAAAACTAATCTCATCATCCCAAGCAAGGGTTTACAGAGGGATTTACGGATGGGGTAATTGGCAGCCATGTATGTTAGGCTGATGTGATTTTTTTGCTGGTCTCAGTCAGCAACAAAGTAAACAAGCAAGTGCTGGCACCCTCTGCTCTCATTATATATAATTGATATACCTAAGCCTCTCAAGCCTGCCTTTCCACACTATTCTTGTTGACGCGTCTTACGTGGTGGAAGACTGCTGGCTTGCATGCTCCATTGGCAGCGTGTGGCCCTGGCTAGCCTCTAAATTGGTTGGCACAGCAAACGCGTCTGAGCCAGTGCTGTGCGACACGGACGCAGCTGTGTGCCTAGGCAGGCTCGCATTGCTGGCACTGTGGGGGAGGGGGGCGTGGAGCTTAACAGGACTGTCACTGCTAATGCTGGAACTGTGGTGCTGTGGTAATTGCTGCTGAGACGGAGCTTCCTGAGGGTACGGCCTAAGGAGCAAGTCCTGATAGGCCCACCCAGATGTCCTGCGACATACAACATACAGCAAATGAGAGTATGAGCAAACCTTGCTTTTCCAGGCTGCTGGCAGCTGATTGGGTAAGCAACAAGTGCCAAGTAAGGTAGACATCCCAGACTAATGCAATGGGACTGCCGAGAAAAGCAAAACATAATACATCCACATGGAACCAACAAAACAGCCGCTCTGTTTCTAAAAGAATACCGGCTGGTCACGGTGCACACGCGTGTAAACAGCTTTTCTGAAAGCAATTTTAGAATGAATCACTCCAATCACCAATCAAATGATCAACCCGAGTTGGCGCTCATGGAATTCCTTGACACGGCAGCAGGAGCAGTAAAGCAGTTGGTGACGTGCTGCTGGCATGGGGCGCAACAGGATGTTGAATAGAGATTGCACCATCCAAACTCTGATGGCGTGATTGCAGGTGCAACTTCCCCTGCAAACTTGTGCCATTAACTTTCCATAAGTTATCAATAAGACTGGCACATCCAGCTATTGTTCAAAAAAAAATCTCGACTGCAATTGCTTGTCACACGATTTTTCGCTGCCACTGATTGGGCGTGACAGCGGTCTCACCTGTTCTGCTGTGGCTGCTGCACTTGTGGCAGCTGTTGCAATTGCTGAAAGCCCCCCCCAATCGAAGCAGTAGCACCTCCCATCGTTGATGAGGTGGTACCCAGCGTGCTCTGCATTCCCCTGTCGGCCACCTAAGGCGATTGAAACAGGCAGAAATGAAAGGGCAGAGGGTTTAGAGATGTTTCTTGCTGCTTTGTAAAAACAGGGTTTCATATGACAAACAACTCGTTTAGACGGTTCTTGCTGCTCAGACCTTTGTAGCATGCTGCAAAACATTTGAACCCCTCCTTGCAGTGATCCCTGCATACATGCAAGTATGCACATTCTACCCCAATTGACAGGGCGCATGGCAAAACGGGCATGCAGCTGCGACAGCAGTTTGCAGGTGCGGCAGCAGGGAGGAAAGGGGATCTGGGGGAGAGGACTGCGGGCATCAGCAGCGGTGGAGATGAACTAGGTGGAGGCTCAGTCCTAAGAAGGGCTGGCTTTATGAGGCAGAGCTTATGCAGGGTGCATTAGAGGTGCTCGTAGAGCAGAGGACTATTTCAGTTTAGAAAAAATCTGGAGTTACTACGTGACTCGAAAGAGGGCAAGGCAAGTGCTTAGGGATCTTCTGTGTCTGCTTGCTCGTAGCTTCCTAAGGGTTGTAATCCTTCTAATTCAGTCTGAGGCTCTCTAGGAGCAGCGTTTGCAGGCAGGTGCCAGGACGGTTGTCGCTGGCTGACTGACCCTTTTCATTGGCAGCACTGAGATAGACTCTATTGTAGAGAAGCAGCAGTTTTGGCTGAGTAACATGGAGTGAGGCTGGCAACGGCTGGAACAGGCGGCCTGTTTGACCTCAGTTTCGCTCTGCAGTTTTTGGCGAAGCCCCCTCGTGGAGGCCGTGAGCCCCTGAGGTTGTCGGACTCCCATCAAACTTCACACAAGCCTCTCCAGGCCAACCCAGGGCACCTCACGAGCTGAAACTCAACATAGGCTTCTAACCAATCTTTCTACTGTGCCAGAGAAGTTTGGGGGCCTGGGGTGCCGTGTGTAAACTTTTAGAGCAACTTTTTATGCTCCAGGAAGCTGCCGAGGATTGCTCAGCCAGGCCCCCCAACCACTTCCAGCTGGCACAGTTTCCATCAGCACACATTCCTGGTTGCATTTGCTGTGTCAGGGGCCCAGGTGTGCTCCGGCTGCAAAGTTCACAGTTGACCACGCAAGCACAAGTTTCTGAGCTCGGATTCAATTAATGCTGATTTCGATGGGCTGTGTAGTTTTTAGTTAATAAAATGTGATGGCACACAAGAGTTCGCCATGCAACCCTTGAGAAATGCAGTTCATGTGAGACATTGTGGCCAGCCCGGGCACAATGCTCGTACCTGCCCTGTCCTCTTAGCAGCAGCACATTCTCACGCCTGCTTCAGCAAAGCCTGCTCCAATGCCAGGCTCATCACTGAAAAGTCTGTGGGGCACCCAGGCACACACACATACGTTCACACACACACATACTCACACAAACGCCTGCGAATACAAACAGGCGCGCACACACTCATACACATGCACACATGTGCGCACACACACAAAAGGGTGCAAATACAAACAGGTGTGCACACACTCATACACACGCATACACACTCATTCACATACACACGCGCACGGAAACACATACAAACATCCATGCCCACGCACGCGTTGCACTGATTGTGCTCTGGCTGGTCAAATACAGCATACGGGTGCATCTCCAGAGCCTAAAACTCCAGTCTCTCCATGTCTTCCTTTCTCCCTCTGGTACTTTGGACCCTGATCTTCTTTGTTGGTACCTATTTTGTCTGCTATGCCTAAGAAGATTTACTGTACCAACGTGGCTCCTTTCATTCAAGTGAAGAGTGCTTTTCTGCCTGCGTCGTCTCTTCCCCCCCCCTTTTAACTGCCTGCACAGTTTCATAAATTCTTTTGTGCTAAATGAAGCCACCAACTCTGACATCCTGGTAGCTCATTTGAAATAAGAGGCAGCTTTACTGTACCAATGTGGCTCCTTTCATTCAAGTGAAGAGTGCTTTTCTGCCTGCGTCGTCTCTCCCCCCCCCTTTTAACTGCCTGCACAGTTTCATAAATTCTTTCGTGCTAGATGAAGCCACCAACTCTGACATCCTGGTAGCTCATTTGAAATAAGAGGCAAGAGACTGACGAGGCCATTTTTCCAGCTAATCTACATGATCCCCCGTCTGTAGGCCCCCAAAAACACCTAATACTTTTATTTACAAGGCACCTAAGAAACACGATAATGCCAGAAAACGTGTTCCTTGAGTGCCTTAAAAAGACTAGAAATACATATGATCCCTGCGTGTATCAAGCATAGGGACCCTAAATGCAATCTTGACAAATTTCATGCACCGATAAAGGGTAAAATTTATTTGATGATCTTGCACCCCAGCCTACTTTGTGTTGTAGGACGTGCCTTGCTCACTGCAGAGCCCTTATTTTGCATGCATTTCAAATAAGCAAACAGTGTTTCTAATTTCATTCTTAGTTCCTTCCCGTGCGACCTATCCAAAGAATACACCTCTCTCACTCACCCAGTCAATCTGTCCCACTGGTTCGTCCTCATCATCGGTCTCAGGGAAGTCCAAAGGGGTGGGGCCGTCAGCCTGTGGAGCAGGTGTTTGTATGTGTGTGCGTGCATGTGTGTGTGCATGCATGCGTGTGTGTATGTACGTGTGTGTGTATACCGTCTGTTTACGATCACTTCGGAAATTAATTATTTGAAAGAAAACGAAAATTTTTATTAATTCTTGGAGGCCTCTCCGAACTGACTTCGAAGTAATAAAATAATTATTTAGTGGTTGTGAGGGTGAAAATCGAAATGAGCTCCAAGCGCGCCAGTGTGAACCCCCTGGCCGGGTTCTTGAAGCCTCAGCCACAGCTTCAGCCATAACAAACAGCAGTAGCAGTGCACAGGCAGCATTCACAGTGGGGCTCTTGAACTCAAAAATTAATTCCCGACAGGGACCTCCCGAAGTGCCCTCAAACTCAAAAAAAAAAAAAACAGACTCCCTCACGAACTGAAATCGAAAATTTTATTATTATTTGAAAGTGTGGTCACGAAGTGATCGTAAACGAACGGTATGTGAAAACCGCCTGCATAACGCCAGAGCTTGGCTTAAAGCCATGCGTTATTGAGCATGCACTGAATGTATGAATTTGATTACTCTCATCTTTTCAGCACGCACGTATAGCACTGATACGGCCTTAACACATGCAAGCACACGTCTGCACCCCACCTTGTAGAGCAGCTTGAGAGATGGGAAAAATTGAGCCTGCTTCATGCCGAGGAACATTTCAATTTGCTGCTGCTTGTCCGTGTCAACAAGGACATTGTTGTAGCGGCGCTTGATGCCCACCTGCAGCAATGCACGAGCAAAAACAGTCAAATCACACAATCACAAAAAGAAAAAGCACTGCCTCTAAAGGTGATTCTGGCCAGTTTTCAGAGCAGAAGCGTGCATGTGGGGGGTGGGGTGTACACTAATACATCACACTAGGAGACGCATGTGCATTTCATCCAACACTCAAGCCCAGGCAAATAAAAACAAACGTGGCCTTCGTTCGCTACTTCAATTCTTTATTAATAAATGTGAGATTGATGCTCTTGACACGCAATCAGTTTATTCCAACCAGCTCCCGCCTCCTCTGCTAGGCTTACAGGTCCACACAACATAAGAGCCCTGTGTCATTTCTAAGCCTCACTATCGCACCATAATATTGCCATACGCCCCTATTCCTGCTTTTCGTAGTTTGCTGGTTTCTGGCTCAAAGATGAGGATGCGCTCGCTGTGCATGGCCTGCGCATAACAAAGCCATTTCATTTGTAAATATTTAGTCACAAATGTGTGCAAGCGTTACAAATAGATTTATACATTTATGAAATTAAAACATTTCAAAGTGCTCTTTTGTGTGCGTTGAGCCAAACGGCATCATAAAAGAAAGAGTCGCTGCCGAGCACTTTCAATTTGACATCTTACATTCAATTACTGAAGATTGCGTCCTGACGTTTTTGTACATGTACATTCATCAGCATAGCAAAAGCCACGCTATTAACAAACAACAAACTTACCATACCTCCTTTATATCAACCCACATAAATATTGTTTTGGACTTTACGGGGTGAGTGCGGTAAGCTTTAGCATATACCGTAGGGTACTGAGCGCTTCTTGTCTGCTTTAAGAATGTAAATACGTACCACGGGCGGAGGGTTATAAATAATCAATGCCAGGCTCGGTAAAACCCAATTAATAGACCCCAATGCGAGCAATGCAAGGGGAGCAACACATCAATAATAAATGCAATGTGGGCATATGCGAGTTTGTTTTGGCCCTCTGAGCTGCACGTGCATGCGTATGCATGCGTATGTGTGTGTATGCAGACACATGTGCATGCATATGCACGCGTGTATGCATGCGTGTGCGCACGGGTACATGTGCATGTGAAGGCAGGCACCCGATTACATTGCTGCTCCTCCCCAGACACCCCCCCTGCTGTTGCGCTTGAGGTCAGCCTAGGCCTTTTAGGTGGCCTCTTCTTGGCTACTGCTGCTGCATCCTGTCCTGCCTTTACTGCCATGTCCTCTCCAATTGAAGCCTTCTGACTTGCTGTACAGTTACTGGGCTTGAAGAAGTTGCCTACGACAAGCTGTTTGTGCCTGGGAGGCCTCAACCCATTCATGCACGCTAAAAAAATCAATTGATTTTGCCCAATGCAAGGGTATTTCATCTATTTTTAGTGCTTGCAACACACCGCAAGGAAGTCAAAAACATTTGCAGTACGCGGTGATGTAAGTGCCAAACAGTTCTTATTTTCACCCTGCGGGGTCGTTTGGGGTTGGTGACGTTTTGGAGCCGCTGCAAGCCATGAGTGGCAAAAGGTCCCCTGCCCCCCCCCCTCCCTCCAGTCCCAGCAGTAGCCCCAGCACCTGCTGCTTGCTCCCAAGGGAAAATTCCAGCGGAAAGCGAGCACCTTTTTCATACTTGCGGGGAGTGAGGACAGCCCCAGCAGCACTGTTGGTTGCTAGAAGAAGAAGAAGCAAACTTGAGGGAAGGGCAGCAAAGGCATAGAGTAGTAGAACAGGGCGTTAAGCAAACAAAGTGTTAACAGCATGTTTACTTTCATTGCCCTTTTGTGGCGTTCTCTTTCATCTAGACTGTTTGAAAAGCTGATTGGCGCTAAATAGGGCTAAAGGCTCTGCGGTGTTCTGCGAGGATGGCAGAAATATCTCCATATTCATTCCAGGGGTGCAGGAAGGTGCGGGATTCAATGAAATTCTAAAATCTGGGGTGAGGGATGAATCCGCTAAGGTAAGGTCTCAGGTATTCTTAGCATAATAAAGCGGGCTTGGTATCAGCAGATCGTGCACATTTCCCTTCACAACTCGTTATCACACGAAACAAAATTTTTTTGCGGCAATCCTACATTTTAAAAATGCACCCCCCAAGGAATACAGCAAATGGTGCACACACACAAACACACATACGCACCACCCAGACCCACCTGTGAGCCTGTGTACAGCCAGGCGCTCATGTCCCCATTTACCAGGAACAGCTCTGCCAGGGCTGATAGGGCCTCAGGGTGAATACGACGCGCAAAGCCTTTAACCTGTAGAGCAAAAGGTGAGCATTCTTTATAGCCCGCCTTTTCAGGGAAGCTGCACAAGCTGATGTAGAAGTTTGACGTTTTGTGAGTAGGAAGTGGATGACGCCATGGCAAGAGGTGCACTGGCTTGTTTTCTGTAACGCGCTTCTGGACTGGTCAGCGGAAAAGTAAACAACCACAAAGCAATTGGATTTCTTCAAATTTGCAGGGCTTATATGCTCATCAAGTGTAGTTTTAGCTAACCTGCTCGATGAAAAAAGCTGAGCCACTTCCTTGCAGCAAGTATACAAAAAAGACCCTGTTTTGTTTAACCTGAGCGTAAAATCTCACCTTTGACTTGAACATGCACCAAGGAGTCAGTGGTTCCCAAAGCTGCCGATCCTCCTCAGAAGCACGCAGCCTGGGAACAAACAAACCAATGGACAAAGCATCCACATAGTTTCAATCAAATTAGGTGCAAGTCTGCACATACTGAAATGCACACACTGAAATGCACAAAGACATACACGCATGGAACACACACATACACACACATTCAGGCATACAAAAACAGTGCACACCAATAACGCACACACATACACAAGTGGAGCACGGCACACCTGTCTGCGCTTGCGAGTGCTGAAGTGTCACTTGCCCCAATCCCCCCACCATATGCACTGGAAAGCGGTGAGTAGGAGGTGGACGGGAGTGGTTGCGAGCTGTTTGTAAGGGCCCGTGTGCCATTTGAGGCTTGGGCATCGTTGCTGGGGTGGGGGCCTGCGAGGTGGTATTTTGAGAATAGGGTGAGGAATGGCAAGTAGGGCAGCTTACAACTGTGCGTGTACTTGGTGTGTAGAGGATAGGAGGACTGATGTTCAAGAATTTGAGCAAAAGCAGGAGACAAAAAAAAAAAGTGCTTATGTAGGTACACAGTAGATTGAACAGAACCATCCCGCATGTTAAACAGCAGATGGATTCAAAAAGCGCGAGTATTGCATTTGCAACACAGAATCGAGTAACAAGGGTTTTGCAAGCGAATGCAAGGCACAACACGTTCAGGCAGTGGGTGGTCTCAAAGCATGTTTATACAGGGTCTCAGCACAGCAGCAGCAGTAGCAGCAGCAGCAGCAGCAGCAACAGCAAGGAGGGTGTGCGACGACGCAAGGGAGACAAAGCGCCTGCAAGCAAACAAATTGCCAAAAAAATGGCAACAAAATATACACACATACACGCACGCGCACGCGCACACACACACACATGACAGAGGGGTACGGCACCTGCAGGCGTGCTCTGTCTGACAGGGATGCTGTTGATAGGCGGAGGCAGCTGTGGAAGGCTAGGGCGCTGCCAGCTTGTGACCTGCAAACATTACATCCCAATTACAGCCAACAAGGAGTTCTGTTTCAGTATATAGTACGTAGGAGATTCAGTATACAGTGAACGTGCATGAGGACGGACACCAATGAGAGGATGCATGCATGTTGAACGAGACAGGCAGTACGAAAAGGATTGGCCTGCATGCATATGTGTTATCACGAGCATGCACACAAACGAGTGTCATAGTAGGCTTGGACACCGCCAGCTGGACATCTATACAAAGAAAGGCACACTGAAGAACAGCGCTGAGCCTTATTGCGTAAATATGCCTTCCAAAGAAGGGGCTTGTCTGCCCACCACTGGGTGTATGTACATGCCATATGCGCACATGTTTTGCATGTACATATATGCAATGTGTAATGTGGGTGTGGACACATTGACACTTTAGTTACAGGATGGACAGCTATTGCTCAGTGACCAGGAGCAATCTGCAAAGTAATTGTGGGCATGCGTGCATCCACAGCATCATCAGGACGAGCAGGGACGGTGTGGTCGCTCACCTTTGTGTGAGAGCAGAGGTCACAGACGTTTCGAGCAAGCGTAAGATTAGGTCATTAACAAAAAACACTGCCTGTCCAAAAAGCACATCACACCACACAATCTCATTACACAGTGCGTCACAATATATTGGAAGGATTTACGCTCCCTGATAAATCAAGGTGTCCATGGCCCAACATTTGAACCCTCAGCACCAGAGTTCACCCGTTCAAAAGGTACTCTAATACATTTATGTACACAAGGGTGCATTTCCTCCAGGCACAATCCAGTTGCTGTTTAAGACTTGCTCCTTCGCTGCAGCCAGCCGCACCTTGTTGTTATGGTCCACGTAAAACACACGGTTTGTGGCACGATCCATTTTGGCTTCCCAGCCCGGGGGCAAGGGACCGTTGTCTGCCACTGATGAAGAGGAAGGCAAGGAAGTGGAGACCTGTGCGCACGTGTGTGTGCGTGTGAATGTGTGTGTGTGGATGTGCGTGTTAGTTTAAGATATTTGATGCTGTTGCTACATTTTGTTTACTTCTCCATGAGGAGCCTGATGATGATGATGATGATGCACAATACAAGGAGTAGTACGCAAGCAGCAAGCACGCACGCACATACACACAACACACACACACGCCACACGCACACACACACATACACACCGCAGCAGTGGAAATTGTGGTGGTGGTGTGCGGGCTATCCAAGCTGAGTCCTAGCAAATCTGACGTCAGATCGGGTTGCTGCTCAGGGCTGGGTGGAGTCGCTGTGGCTGCTGTGGCTGCAAACAGGGTATGCGTTGAAACAGGGTATGCGTGGCTGTAAACAGGGTACGCGTCTGAACTGGGTGGAGTTGCTGTGGCTGCAAACAGGGTATGCGTCTTAAAAAACGCTTAAGGACGCAGAAAAGCAAAGCGTCCTTAAGGGAGTTAGGAGAAGCTGTGACTGGTCGAGTAGTGTATGGTGATGAGGGTCACAGGGTGCAGCAGGTGAGTGTGAGCATGTGTGTATGTGTTCCTATGTGTCTACGTGATACGTAAGAGGGTGTGCGTGTGTCTATATAATGCGTGTATATAGCACCTAAGTAGGGGAGAGGTAGAGGAAGGCCTGCATGCTAGGCTAGAGTACTGCCTCGTGTGGGTATGTGTGTGTTACACAATGTTACAGTGTGAAACATTCCTGCACAGAGTATAAAAGCTTTGGTCGACTTGCAAGCTCCTACAGTGTGACGAGCACGGATGAGACGGTTCCTTCCAAGCCACATACCATCATGCACACGCAGGCGCACAAGTTCGTCATGCAAACAGACACATATGCACCCATCCCCCCTTTTGCCCACCTGTGTAAGGCGCAGGCGTGCCTGTAGGAGAGGCCCCAAGCTGCTGCTGGTAGGGCGTAGGGTGAAGGAGAGTGGATGGGGCAGCAGCACTAATTTGTGGTGACTGTTGGGGCTGCTGCTGCTGCTGCTGCTGCTGCTGCTGCTGCATGTCCGAAGCAGGGGAAAAAGAAATGTCAGACCGGCTGCTGGCTGGGTTGGCTGCTAAGCCCCAAGGGGAGCGGAAATCCTGTTAGCGTGTGCGTGTGTGATGCGTTCTGAGGTGTCAAAACGATGCAGCAGAACCTCCTCCCTCTTTCCAACATGACACCTGGCTGAAAAAAAACAGCAGCAGCAGCAGCAGACCTCTAAAAGCAGGGGGTCCATATCTGAGACACCGATCTGAACATCTGGAGAGCACACGCGCTACTACACTGTGCAGCAAAACATCACCATCGCCGCCACCAACACCAACACCAGCACACCCTAACAAGCCCCTCACCTGTATCATTGTGCTGACGTTCTTCCCAAAACGCTCCACCAGCCCGTAACGTTGCATGAAATTCAAGTTGCCAGCAGCAGTGGCAGCAGCAGCAGCAGCCCCCTCTGATTCCCCTCCCGATCCCTCCCCGCCCCCTCCAGCCCTCCTGGTCAATGGACTGAATCGGTTGCTGATGCCGCTGCTGCTGCTGCTGCTGTCAACGCCGCCCAGAGGAACGCCTGCACCATACCCTCCTAGTGCTGATCCCCCTGGTGGTTGTAGCTGCATGTGTGTGTGTGTGTGTGTGTGTTGGTTATGGAAGAGAAGTGTTGCGCAACCGCTGCAAAGAAGCACACGTATTGCTGCTTGGATTGCGTCGCAGACAGAAGCGAGTTTGAAGAGGTGCGTTCCAGTATGATGAGCAAGGCAAGAAGCCTGCAGTTTGCAAGAGACGGCATCAGCTATGCAAGTGTGCATGTGCGTGCACAAGTGTATCCATGTATTCATTTGTAGGTGTTAGTTTGAGCAAGTACATACATCAGTGATGTGCCAGTACAGGGTTAAGTATGGTGTATGGTTGCATGGTATGGTACACTCACAGTGTGGTACATTACAGTCAGACAATATACGGAGAAATACGGTATACGGTTATGGTACAGTGTAAAAGGCTGGAACTTGAACAATGTTGCACCATAAAGGTCATTACTTGCACGGTTTGGCAGTACTTTTCTTTGACGTTATAATACGATTATACAGTTCTCGACCGTACCGTACCACCATTACCACCACCACCACCACCGTACTGTACCGTACCACCACCGTACTGTATATACAGTATAAAATAAAGGATACGCCGTACTGGCACACCACTGACATACATGCACAAACTTAATAAACGCACCTGGCGTGCCATAGCAGCTCCTAGGTGTGAGGAATTGCGGGGGGACACGGCAATAGCAATGTCCAAGCACCGGCACTGCTCCACAAACACCTGGAAGGTTGATGAGTGTATGCATAGGTATGCGCATGTGTGAATGTGTATGTGTGTTTGTGTGTGTGCCTGTGTGTATTTTGTCTGAGGCAGAGAGGCAGCTGCCTTAGTGTGGCTAGTGCTTGAAACTACCTTCAAGCATTTGCTTAATTACGCTTAATTATTGCTTAGTAACCAAAGTAGTGGTGTTCACCCCCAGACCAAGTTGCTCAGAACTAATTTTTGACCACATATTTGCGTTCATAGTGCAATTTGGTTAGACAAAACTGGTCTCAGATTCTGAGATGGTGCAGTGGTTGGGATAACACAAGGGAGGGCTGGTTTGGCTGGAAAAGGGGACCCTCCCAAAAAACATAGGCAAGTGAATCCGAGTGTGCAGATGGACTAAACAAAAAATATGGAGTCACTCTGCACCGTTTTTAAGAGCCCTCGTTCACCAGGGGTGAAGTTCGAAAAATTTTGCTGGCGCGGAGCTTCGGAAATTTTAACTGACCACGTAGGGTGTCTAACCCTGCCGGTTTTGTGATGCACTTTTACTTTCGTATATATTGGTTTGTTCAATTTTGAGGCACCCGATTCTTAGCAGCAGCAGCTCAGCAGGCAAAGACAGATGGAGGTGGCACAAGAGCAGCACACTTGAGGCAGCAGCAGCAAGGAGGGTGGACCCCGACCTGTCCCAGACCTGCATTAAGGTATGAGGCAGGTATTCATGCAACGAAATGCTGCTGCAGCTGCTGTAAGAGAAGCTGTTGTGGTGAAGAAGGTCGGTGCACATCATGATGTGACATGCTTGCGCTGTGCAGAAAGTTTGTTGGACCTGATTCTTGCATTCCAGCCTACGAATCACACATCTATGATTGGCATAAGGGTAAAGGCATGCATCACAGGCCAGGGAATGCAGCTCTAGCACACCTGCATGGCCCCATGCATGCTGATTGGTGCTACACAAATCGCTGCGTAATTGACCATGCGCTGCCCCAAACCTTGCAGGTCCTGCGCAGAACTGTGTCTTAGGACACTGGAAAGAGCTGCAGAGGATCCCAGGCTGTGGCGCACAGCGGCTGACACGCAGTGCAGGTTAGTGTGCTGTAACTAGGGTTTTCAGCAGCCAAAATTTAACTAGGTCTCAGCACGACCAAAACCAGCGGTAACACTTGACACTCCTCACATGCAATCTTGTTCTATTAAAGAATGCGTGTGCAAAGTTTGGGCAATGGCATGCAACTGACATGCTGGGTCATGTCTGGATTGAGCTCTGCCAAAACATCCTGCATTATCCGCTCAAACGCTACCTCATATGTATCCACACGCATGCAGATGCCAAGTACCAGCACCCCCTTTTGTATGAAACACATTCGCTCTCAGAGGAGCAGCTGAGGCTGGCTTGCTGCTGCCTGTGTGAGTGCTCCAAACAGCTGGAGGGGCCTCGGCTGTGTGCTGTTTGGAAGGTGGAAGAGCAGCCGGCAGTAGATGAGGGCAGCAGCAACAGCTACACAGCAGGCAGTCAGAACCTCGGCACAGGCCCTCTGTGCCCCAGATTCCGAGACGCAGCCAGCCGTCAGCACGGTCTGTGGGCGTCAGGGATGGGTCATACGGACTTCTGAGACGTCCCATACGGTATATTACGCTATTAATACGCAATACGCGTATAATACGTAAACGTATTTATGCTATTTTGGGGGGTACCCTGGGCTTGCACCAACCACCCTCCAACCACCACGAATTGTCCCCCCAGCCTCCAGAACATTATAATGCCTCCTGGTAAAGACCCTGAGTGGCATCGTGTTGTTGTTATGGGACAGAAGAGGCAGATACGAGATGCCAGATGCCGGATGCCAGAATTTCGAGATTTCAGCAGCGGTGCCCCCGGCATCTGCGAGCACTTCATGAGGCAAAATCCCAGCGTAGGTGTAGCAGCATGCAAAGCTGACCCGGCCGGAATCCTCAGGGCGTAGTCGCGGCGCTCGCTAGGAACGGGAGAAATTGCCGACGCTCAGAGGGAGGAGCATGCACCTGCACAGGACTACAGCAAGCACATCAGCAGCAGCATCTACACAGTCATTGGACACCTGCAGCAAGAGGGCAGTGACCAAAGCTTGTGGATGCAGCTGTTGCACAATTCATCTACGCATGCACCACCTTCTGGGTTGTGGTAGCAATAAGCAAGTGATCATGCTACGTTCTGAGGGGCTGGGAGTTCCTCTGGGGGGCTCTAGAGGGCTTGGAAGTGCCTCTAGGGGGCTCTAGAGGGCCTGGGAGTGCTTCTGGGGGGCTCTGGGGGCTTGTGGCTGCAAAATTCGCTAAGTGCCCAAAATCGTATTATACGGAGCAATTTGTAAAATACGGTTAAATACGTGATAAATACGATACGACGTTTAATACGCCTACGCCGTATGACCCATCCCTGGTGGGCGTGCATTGCATGTGTGCGCAAACGCGTCAAGGAAGCAGCCGCCGCTGTCAACGCAGCAGCAGATTTAGCCGCCCCTCCCTGCGAAACAGACCCTGCTGCGCTGATCCCTCATGGGCTGATGCAGCTCATCTCACAACACCCGACTGAGTCAAGCACAGCCCTCTCAGCAGCACCAGCCACAGCAGCCACCGCCAAACCAACCCTCTCAGCAACAGCCATCCCCTCAGCCATCTCAATCGCCAAACCAACTCTCGCAGCAGCAGCCATGCCTGGTGTCAACCAGGCACGCAAAGGATGTCCGCATTGCAGCGCTGGAGGCAGAGGCAGCACAGCAATCAGATCATCTCAAGATGCAGCTTGCAGACATCGCCCAGCGCTCCGCCGATCGCATGTCAGCAGTTGCAACAAAGGCAGAGCTGGAAAGAATGCTGTCCGAGGTGCAGGGGGAGCTTAGTAGCACCTCAGGGGAGCTGCGAGCCCTGCGCCAAGCAGCGCAGCGACACTTGCAGGCGGCTGCAGGGGAGGAGCAGGAGGCCATCAGACGCGCACCACTCAAATTAAGTGCGCCACGACAGCTGAGCAGCAGCCACAGCCACAGTCAGAGCAGCAGCAGCAAGCAGCAGTGCAGGTCGACAGGGTGAGCAAGCTGAACCTCGCGGATGTGACAGCCGAGCTGTTGGATGCACGGTGGGCAACGCAGCAGCTGGAGATTGCAGCGGCGACAGCTCAGTCAGCCGCTGCCGAAATCAAGGAGCTGAAGCACCAAGGTAAAGCAGCAGCAGTGCGCCACATCAGTAGAGCAGCAACCAGCAGCAGCAACCGCGCCTGGTCATGGAGTTCACACTGGTGCAGCGGCTACAGCAGCACATGCTTGATGATGACGAAAGCAGTAGCGACAGTGACAGTAGTGCATCTAATGATGACAGTGGCTCGGCAGATTACGACGATGGTGATAGTGACTGACATGAACTAACTTCCATTGCAGTTGAGTTTGACTGTTGCCAATGAGGGGGCCCGTGCTTAATCGACTGCGGCCTGAACCCTATTTTTCACCACAAAATCTTAGCAGGCCACCCAAATTACCGAATCACGTGATTTTTGATGTTATAGAGTCCTTACAATAAACAAATATCATTGCAAAAGAAATGGAGTGAAACGGTCAACTCTTGGGGATGTAGGCCAGCATATGCTGTTATCCCATTCAAAGCCACCTTCTTAGGGTTTTGGTGGTCACTGTGGGCTTTCAGCCCTGCCAATTTGCACACAGAGCGACGCACATGAATACAAGCAAATTCTCGTGCAACTCATAATGCCAGCTTCAATTTAGAGCAAAAATGGTACTTATCGGATAAAGGGGCAGTGGATGGCTGGCTTTTTTAAGTGCCAAAAGGGCACATTTTGGACATTTCCCCAGTTGACCCCCTCTGGTATTAGACAACAACAGACAACCCTCCTCATCATTATTCAACCCCAGATTTTCCAACAACTTCAAAACCTAACAATGTTTGCCCACCCAGGTTTTGGGAGCGAAAAAGTGTGTTGCCAGTCTTTTATGTGGCTGTTTGTGAGGGCACGGGATGGAGAACAGCAAAAATAGGCACGTTTTTGGGCGTTGCACGTCCGTTCGCCTGTCGTTTTTGTCAACCAGCATACCTACATGTAGCGCTTGTCAAGCTGCTTGTAGGCATTGTAAATTCAAGTGAAGGAATGTAGGTCATGGCATGACTTAATGGAATCGTGTGTGATGTGATCTGATCTGGCTCCCAGATCACCCTCTAACCCAAATAAAAACTAAACCCTAACCCTAAGCCCTAAACCCTGGGCCAAATTTTAAATTTTCAAGTTTGCAACCCTCATATTATAGAAAATGTGTACACAACCCAGATTTTCATCCCGTTTGGTGAAAGTCGGTTTTGGGGCTGAACACCACTTCAAAGACAGGTTTATTTGATCTGTTTTTTTGTGTTCAGGCACTAGAAGTGGTGCTGTTGCTACGATTCTTGTCAATTGCACCAATTGCACTCTTTCAGAAAATTCACTGCCTACAACAAAAGAAGCCCAGCACCCTGCTCACGTTAAACACACCTAAACACCTACACACACACACCCTCCCCACACATTACAGCACGCACCTGCACAGCCCCGAAAAATGAGCCCACATTGGTGCGGTCCAGGCTGTCTGCGCAGTTGTACCGAGCCAAGCCACGCTGCTGCTGCAGCCATTTGGTCTGCCAGCCCAGTCCAGCCCCACTCAGACAGGGCCCCTGCAAACCCCAGCCCACAGCTCTGGGAGGGGGGTCAATGTCCTCTGCAATTGCACATACAATTGCGCGCAGGGCATTGCAGGAAGTGTCATAAAAAATTGGTCGTGACCATTTGGCCAGCTGGCACAGCACTGGGAGAGGAGGGGTCCTAGGTTACAAACATACATCCGCATTGTATGCACTTGCATGTAGTAGTCACCCTCAGTCACAGACTAACACCATGCAGGGCAATCCCCTCCCTGCTTGCTGACCTCACGTATCACTCACAAGCAGCATACTTGCTGGTAATGAGCACTGAGAGGGGGGCCACTTTTTCTGCACTTGCAAACAAGCGCACAGACACCACACATCCTTACCTACGTACCCAATCATGTGGACTTGCAGCCATGCGCTTTCCGGACCTCAATGTTGAGCGTGGAACAATGAAACAAAGCTACAAAGAGACTCGCCCTGACCACTCTTACCAGCCTGGTAGTCCATGTGATCCTTTCCCAGTTTGGTCAATGTGCCCAAGGCAAAACCATGGGTGGGTAGTATGTTTTGCACCTGAGCGCACGGTGCATGAGTGAGGAGCAGCGTCAGCATACCCGCAGATAGGCAGCACTCGCAATGCCAGACCAAGACTGTGCATGCACTGCACATCACACGCACACAAGCAGAAGCATACACAAAAGCAAGCCCCACTTGAGCAAAATTTGGTGAGACCAGCACACAGGTCAACACATGTTTGCATTTCCAGTGTGTGGACACACACAAACAAGGCGGCGACCCTGATGATAAATGAGACGGATTGCCTTTTTCCAGGTAAATATAATTGCCTCATCTTGGAAAGGTAGAGATGCCAAGAGCAAGGAAACAAAGCTTTGAACCTTTTCAAAGAATTCAGCCATGCCAATCAGCAACGCACATCTTGATTGTTTTCTCACATGTGCAAGTAATTGCTGTGTATGCTGCAGCCTTATATCAGCGTGAAACTATATGCATGTGTGGGTGTTTGTCAGAGTATGTGAGTGTGTGTGAGTATATGTGTGTGTGAATGTGTGTGCCACGCAAGCTCATCCCACCGTCTGCCAGAACGCCTCCACGATGCCTTCATGCCCCAGCTGCTTGTCCATCTCATGCCAGTCAAGGGCAATATAGGAGATAGGGGTGTGGTGCTCCTTGCGCAAAGCACCAATTGCCTGCAAGTGTGCGTGTGTGCATGTACGTGTGCATGCCTGTGTGTGTTTGTGAGTGTGGGTCCTTATGTGTGTGTCAATGCATGCTTGAGGTAGCACAGCTAGGAACAACATTGCTGCACAATTGGACGGGGTAGAGGGCGTCCAATCCATAGCTATAGGCTTATCATATCACAGAAAAAGGCCTGTATCAGTGCAAGCAGCTCGACAGGGACGTAACCTCTATTATGGTATAGAATAGTTGAAGTTGCAGGTACAAAACACGCAAGCCTCGTTTGTGTTCACACTCCTTTTCATAGTACCCATTACACACACAACATACACACACACGGACAAGTGCACTCCTCACGCTTGATAAGCACTCCCTGAGCATTGAATCCATTCAAAAGTACAAGCAACCATGGTCAGCGTACACACGCACACGAACATACGCACACACGTACAAAGTCAAAGGCAGAGGCCAGCTTGGCTTCAGAGCGGTCCCTCTCTGGTGTTCCCTTCCGTAACAAGCTCACAAACAGGACGGGCAGCGTGTTTGACGGGTCGTCTCCCCCTGGGCTGCTGTTGCTGCCGGGGGCTGTTGAGCTTGGTGAAGCAGGCTTGGAAGCCAGGGGGTCTAAGCGGGGGTTGGGAGTGAAGCGTTTTTGAAGTCGCCTTACGTACCTGCACGTGGGGTGTATGTATGTGTGCGTGTGAGTGTGTGTGTGTGTGTGTACATGTGTGTGAGAGATTGTGTGCATGTGTGTGTATGTGTATGTGCGTGTGAGTGTTTGTGTGCATGTGTGTGTGCGTGTGTTTGTGTGCAAGTGTGTGCGAATCACTGTGCGTTGCAAGACAGCTAGATATGCTTGCAGCAAAGTAAGGTGTACCTCCATCTACCCTTGATTTTGTTCTTTGCTATAGCCAAAATGTAACAGGTCTGTTGTTGCATGTACCTTTTTGTGCCCTTGAAGGTCTCCATCTCCCTGATCTTGATCTCCGCCTCTCCAAAGCCGTTGCTGCGCATGTGCACCCCCCACCACAAGGGCACGGATCCCCTTCGCCATGCGTAGCGTGACCAGGAAACGGGGGCCCCCTCCTTGTTTGAAGGCCGCCACACAACCTGTTGAGGTGTTTAAAAGTGGCACGTGTGTTGAGAGCGGAATGAGCGTGACATGGTACAATCCCACTGAAAGAGGAGCTTTGAACACAGTTGTTGGAAAGTGACGAAAATGGTCATTAGAGAACTTGCGTTGCCCAAGAAGACGGCCAGGGAATGGCGGCCCCCTCCGTGGTCAAGGCATGACAAGTTGCAATTGCACGTAAAGTTTAAAATTGGTTTGACAAGCTCAACTGCGGGGAACCAGGGGATGGAGGCCTGCTCCTTGTGTGTAATGGCTGTCGCACAGCCTGGAATTGCCAGATCAAGCTGGAGCGTACCTATGCAAATGTACCAGGCTACTTGCAAAGCAGGGTTGTTCAGTTCGATTTTTTGGGAGCAAGGGTTCGATAAAGTTCGTGAAAGTTCTGGAACCCTTGAACTGTTTGAGCAGTTTGATGTGCAATTATGGAAATGGAGATATTTGCTGGTTTCCATGGTCATACTCGACCAAAACATGCTTGTATTGGCTTACATGTATATAATAAATTATAATTAATGAATGCAGAAAAAACAGACCGCTTGACGGCCATTCAAGGCTCTTTCCTGCATTCTAAGCTGCGATTTAAGACCCAAAAATTCGAAAATCGGGCATAAAGTTCGACGAACTTTTTATAGCCAACGAACGGCAATTTTAGGGTTTGTTAAAATGCGTGAAAGTTTGTGAACTCGAACTTTTGACCGAACCCCGCACTGAACCCTGTTGCAAAGGATTCAGGTAGGATGAGCAGAACTGTATACATACACCATACACCGTATATGACCGTATGTCTGGTTATTTCTTGCTG
>Ga0307942_1000982_pt1 | contig 21889 bp, 22 predicted proteins | sample OrgLakmetagen175_FD_201846 | JGI IMG/M metagenome (GOLD analysis project Ga0307942, IMG submission 201846) | Saline water microbial communities from Organic Lake, Antarctica - #175 | ecosystem: Environmental > Aquatic > Non-marine Saline and Alkaline > Saline | place: Antarctica: Organic Lake... | reverse complement strand
ATTATATAACCAGGCTTACCAGTAAGCCACACTAGTAATGCTAATTGTTCCTTGATGTACGCTTACTGGTAACCACCGCAAAGTAAGCGAGTGGTAAGCGTGGCTTACTAGTAAGCCGCCAGTAACCGAGCAGTAGGGCACTGTATAACCTGGCTTACCAGTAAGCCACACTAGTAAGCCGTGTTGGATCTCGACAGGGTGATTGCTAGGTTGCTTGCTGGTAGCCCAGATCAGTAAGCCTCGACTACTACTTCGCCTTCTAGTAACCTGATCGGTAGGCCATTATATAACCAGGCTTACCAGTAAGCCACAATAGTAATGCTAATTGTTCCTTGATCTACGCTTACTGGTAACCACCGCAAAGTGGCACCTTAATTAAGGCAAGTTGCTGTGGCTTGAACATCACGGGAGTGTGGACTGAGATGGTTGAGTTTCTATGTATGTGCAGTAACCAGCTAGGCCAGGATGGGGCTCAAACAACCTAACAACTTGAGGCGAAGGTTTTTTCCTTCCAACACTTTTATGTGCTTTTCTTAGTACATGCTGGTGCACTGTTGTAAGTCGAAGGTTAAATTTGAACTCAACTTCCAATTTGTTTGCATGAACAGAATGGGTCTCTAATAATGTGGCGCTCCCTTCCTCCCCGTGGGTTTTACATTCTGGTGTTCAGTTAACACGCCTGAACTGCTTGTTGTGGCTTTCCATCAGGCTCTTTTTATTGCCTCAGGTTTTGCCTTTCATCATTCATTCATCACTCCTTAGTACTCATCACTTTCCTTACCTATCAGCCCAACACATGTGGCTGCCGGTTACCCCCTTTGTAAACCCTTCGTAACCATTATTATTACGGTGCGCCTCAGGAGTACAGTTCTAGATGACTTTAATCGCTCTTCTGTGAAATCTAAGGTTGCACCAGCTAATTACGGTTGTAAATTGGTAGCTGCTGCAATTTTGGAGCCGTAGCTAACACCACTGAGTTTGTTTGACTTCGACTCAGGAAAACTGGCACATGCAATTAGGTGCCTGCATCACAAAGAGACATCAATGCAGGTGCGATTCTACACAGGAAATTTGCAGCTACACTGGCGTGCAGAAAGAAAGTACTTATATATTCCAAAACAAAATCTTTCAACACAAAAAGAGCAACGCAAAAAGCCATTATTGTTTTCTTGGACTGCAAGCACCATCCAGCCGTGGCGGACCTTTACTGTCGCCAACTCCATGCTGCTGCGGAAGAGGCTGTACAGCAGCAGCAGCAGCTGCAATCTCGACAGGGTCATGCTCTCCCTTGAGCCGCAGCAACGTCATCCCCCCTCCACACACATCGTTTCCCTCCTGCTCTTGAGTGACACCCGGCTGTACATCCCCCCGTGCAGAATTGCTCGCCTGCATACCTTCTGAACACCCCCCTGCAATATTACTTTCTTGCCACCCCCTGCCTGGAGGGCCTTGAGGTAGCTGTTGTTGTTGTTGTTGTTGTTGTTGTTGTTGTTGTTGGTGCTGCTGGGGCTGGGGCTGGCCCTGAGAAGTAGAATGCAAACCCTGGAGGGCCAGTGCCAGGTTTTAAAGCAGGTGTGTGTGTGTGTGTGTTACTAACTACTACGCACATGCCTGTGTTTACGCACTCTAGCACGGGCTGGCGTAGGCGCACATAACTATCATGCGCTTACACCCAAACTACAAAAAATGCAGGTGATGCGCTCGCTAAGTACGTGGATGGGTGCTCCATGCAGTTGCACGCACAGACAAGATGTACGGGTAATGAACGAAATCCTGGCTTCTTCTTCCTTGACTCCCAGCAGAGCAGTCAAACACTGTGCCTGGCACATCACAAATCTCGAAGCAGATGCCTGTGCTTAGGTGTAACCGTACCTGCAAATCCGGTGGAGTGCCTCGGTTGAGGAGCCACGCTGCACCCCCATAGCCCCCGGCAAGGGCATCCTGCCGGTGGAAACAAATCACACAAGTTGGGAACACAGATGGATGCAGTGCAGGTCTGAATACATGGTTGTAGGGTGCACAGGCTGCCAATGTGTAGGTCAGGGTGCATGCATGGACACATGTACATAAGGTTTAGGTTAAGGTTACATCACTATATATGCCTCAAAGGGCATCTCAGCGGCAGCTTGAAAGCCTGCAACCTAACCTATCTAAACAAAAGGGGAAGCGTCTATGATAAGTAAGAGAAAGAGACATGTACATTACGCACAGATTGACATATAGTGCACATCTGTTGCACTTCAGGCATACAGACTTCACCGTAATCCTCTGGTCGTTAGGGTGAATGTCCTAACACTGTGCATGCAGTGGAGCGCAACCTCAAGCACTCAAAAACTCAACATTTGCGCAGTCAGTTACACAAGCTGGTGATAACCATCCTGCCTGCAAGCTGCAATTCTGATATGTTTTAGGTCTGGTGGAGAAATACTATATATATATACATAAAATGTATTCTGGATCTGGTTTGGCTGGAATCTGAATAGACCGCATGTGGCCGTGGCCGTGCGTCAAAGGTCCTCACTAAAGTCACGTCACGCTATCAATTTCTAGCAGTCCAGCATTGTTACTACTGCCCCTATCTTTGCTTATATTGTGCAAGAAAATAATTACGTCCCGGCCAATTACTTCTTCTTGTCCTTCATTGTGTATACTTATCCCTCCCCTTATCCCTTCAGCCACTCACACGCACACACACACACCTGCAGCACTTGCAGGTCGGGTGTAGGCGTGGTGTTGCCGTGCAAGAAGTTCCAAGCATCAGGAGTGGCCGGTCTGTGTGTTTGTGTGTGTGGATAGATGCATGTTTTTAATCTTTTATGTACAAACATGCATGCGTGTTATTGTGTGTGCACAATTTGAAATGACCGTCTCAAAACACGTTCAAAAAAGGTGGCGCACATTACACCTTAAAAGTGACACACCCCTCAGGACCACAAGAGATGGGGGGTCCATGCACACACAAACAAATGTGTTACAGATTCATACAAACGCACACGCGCACACACAGCCATATGACATGAATAAAACACAGTCCAGCAGCACCAACCTCAGGGCATCCAGTCCGCCATGGCTGCCGCCTTGTGCGAGCTGGGCAAGCTCCTGGTGAACGCTACTCAAATGTGGGATGCCTGTAGACCCTGCTAAATTGCTGCCGCTCCCTGCACCCCCACTGCTGTTTGCACTGCCCCCGCTTCCTCCGCCGGCTGTGTGCGTGCATATACGTGTGTGTGTATGTGCATGTATGTGTGCGCGTGTGTGCATATACAAATGTGTGTATGTACCTGTGTGCGTCTGTGTATGTGTGTTTGTGTGTGTGTGTGTGTGCGTGTGTGTGTGTGTGCGCACGGCCGCGTTTTGTGCATGTGTGTGGGCGTATTGGTATGTAAAACGACAGTGCTTCGTTTTTCCTGCTTGCAGTCAAAAAAAGCGCTTTCAAAAGAAGCATTTCCGAGTGCTCCGTGGAAGCATCCCAGCATATGCTTCTGTACCGACTTAACCCACACAAGCAGCTTCAGCAGCTTAACCCACACAAGCAGCTTAACCCACAGAAGCGGCTTAAGATGAAGAACATTACGCCCATGAGATTGGCAAAACCCACTGTTCATCACAGCATTTGTTCGGCAAAGGTACTATTGAAAAAACGGCCGCCACTTACGGCATACAATCACAAACACAATTTTGTAAGCCACGGTGTGAGCTACTATGAGGTTTATTTGACATGCCAGTGCCCCTGTTCATGAGAGAGCGTGGTCATAAATTTTGTTGTGATTGGATAAATGAGAAGTTTTGTTACAAATGACATGTGATTTGTGGCACCACTCCTGACATTGCCATGGCTCCACTCATGAACTGGCAATGTCAGGAGTGGTGCAACAAATAACACATTAAAATTGTCACTTACAACCAAATCAATTCATTTATCCATTAGAAAAGTTACAAGCCACGTCCTCTCACCTGGCACATGCCAGTTCCCCTGTTCATGAGCGGAGCTGTGGCGATGTCAGGAGTGGTACCGCAAATCACACATTTAAGATTGTCATTGACAGCAAACATCCATTAGCATCCAAAATGTAAGAGCCCCGCTCTCTTATCATTGACAGCAAACATCCATTAACATCCAAAATGTAAGAGCCCCGCTCTCTCACCTGGCATGCCAGTTCCCCCGTTCATGAGCGGAGCTATGGCGATGTCAGGAGTGGTGCCACGCAGTAGGGAGTCAATAAAGGCCTGCGAATAGGGGGAGCCATAACTAGGGGTAAGGACAAGCGTGGTCGTCCCACATCTATGCCTATCCTTCTACATCTGCATAGATCAAGTTCTAAATGCCTGTAATTGTACAGTACAGTGCTATGTACCTTCATTTACACGGCTAGGAGCGTACTCAAGCACACAATTGAGTACTGACATGCCTGTGATTGTACGGTATGGTACTGTATGCCTTCGCTATCACAGCAACTTTGTATCTAATGGTGCATGCACGGTCACGCACATACAATTCGTAGAGCAGGGAGCTTCCTGAGTGCTGGTGCGGTGGAAAATGCATGGTGGAAAAAGAAAAACAGAATAGGCTACGTTGGCAGCATTGACACATCCAACGTGATTAAGGGAAGGAGCACTTAATTACACATCCAACATTTACACAGGGTTGGCCAGAGCCACATATATATGGTGTACCGTAGAGACGGTATATCACTGCATACCGCAAACTTTTTTGACCCATCACGGAGTTATACTTATGGTTGGCTGTTGGTGATCTCCAAGCCAGAAATAACGTATGTACACCGTATATGTATGGCGTAAAAATACACGTATATGTAGGGTTCTGGCCAATCCTACATACATACACGCCTAAGTACCGGCACACCCAAAAGCCCCTCACCGCCAGCCTTTTGGTACGTATGATAAAAATGTACTGCCCTTCTTAGACCTACCTGCGAGGGGGTGGGAGCGCGGTTAGGGTAGGCAAGATGGGGAAACAAGGCCCCGTGCATGTGAGCCCCTCCTCCGCCCCCTCCGAGTATACTCATCAGTGCGAGCTGGTGCTGCTGCTGCTGCTGCAGGAGGTGGATTTGGTGGGAGGGGGTGGGGGCGATGCTGTCAAGGACAGGGGGAAGGTCAGAGCAGCTGACAGGCAGGGATGGTGGGGGCCCTCGTGAGGGGGGGCATATGCCTCCTTCATTGGCGTGCTGCGCGATAGGTTGGTGCAGCACCGGGGGGGCAGGGGGACCCACAGGGTTGCAAGGTGGGGTGAGGGGGGGAGGCACCCTAAGATGTTAACCCCCTCTGCCACGCATACTGAGGGAGGGGGGGCGGCGGCCTGGTTTTGGACCTCGGCTGCGTGTGCTATGTCTAGGAGATGGTCCAGGGGGATGGACTGTCTGCCAGAGCCGCCGTCTTGGTTTGTTGGGGGCAGCTGGGTGCAGGGCTCAGGGGCCCCAACGCTCACGGGCAGCACTGGCCGCTGCGGTTCCTGCTGCTTCGCCTCTGCAGTGTGTGTGTGTGTGTGTTTGGTGTGTGTATATGCATGTGTGTGTATTTGTATGTGTGCGTGTATGTACATGTGCGTGTACGTGTATGCGTGTATGTGTGTGCGTGTGTGTGTATGATCATGTGTGTGAATTTATACGTGTGATGTGTGTGTGTGTGTGAGTATGACGCGTGGGTAAGTAGGCACGTGTGCATGCGCATGTGTGTCTATGTGGGAATGCTCAAGCGTTTGTGCTCACAGCATGTCAAATGGGAAGGAGTCTGGCTTCGAGGCACTCACCAGGACCCCCTCTGTCTGACACAGAGGCACCAATGATGCCATGATCTGAGTGTGTGCGTGGGGCAGCAGCTGCACACAGTGGTGTTCATTGTAGCATGAGTGGTCTATGTTGTGTGCGAGCATCTTTGCTGTGTGAATACGTTCACATATATGATGAGTCTATGTTGCGTGTGTGAGCATCAATGCTGTGTGTATGTGCATGCACCGACTTGAATGACTCGTGCATACGTCCATGAGTGTCATTGCGCACAGGCCTTGTCATTGCTCCCTTACGCAGTGCAGCTTGCCACCGAGCACTTAAATCACAAGTTTGAAACCGCCACACACTCTATGTTGTCATAGGGAGCACACACCTACGCGACACACACGCACACACACATACATCCATACACACAAACCATACTGGCAGTGGCAGCTGACAGGGGGAAGAAATGCACGGGGGCACCAAAGGAGGCATCAAGTCATTTAAGGCTGCACACATGCTCACGCGCGCGCGCACACACACACACACACACACCTGTAATGACAGTGGCAGCTGACAAGGGCGAGGAGATGCGCGGGGGCACCAGAGGAGGCACATCTATTAAGGCCGCAGACGGGGCACTGGCTGCAACGGGGCAGACAGGGGCGTTTGGGTGTTGGTTTGTGAGTACAGTAGTGCAAACGTTTTTAGGTGTATGGGTAGGCAATCAGTGTAGCTCCTGAATCTCATTTCTCATTTCTCTGGCGCGTAGTCCTTTGGTACGTGCTATTAAAAATCCACACAAAAAACGTGTGTACATGTGCGTGTGTGTATCAGTGTGTTTCCTTTAAATTTTGGAAAACCTTGGTGTCATGTCTCCTCCAATCTGGCAATTTGAGAAACTGGATTCACATGTCGATTTTATATTGCTGCCTCAGCCCGCCGGGAGGCCAAAGGCCTCCCGGAAAATAGTGTATGCAATTAATGTGTGGGTGATCTGGAAGCAATTTCTTTGAAACAGAATGATTTGTCTGAATTTGCAAGGTCGGGCTTGAAAACTTCATTCTAACTTAAAGTTTGTCTATTTGATTCCACGGCGCTTCTTAGCCTGAGCCAGCCTCTGGGTATGGGAAGGACATCACGCCGAATGCTGAGCTCTTAAACCCCCGTGCGCAACACGTCGGGTGCTGCGCATTTAGCCTGTTGCGCTGTAAGGTCACGGAGTACTGTACTTGAGCGTGCTCAACTTACGCTCATCCTCCACTGACCCTGGTACCATTACCATCACCAATTCTGACTTGACCCACCCCAAACCGATGCTGCGCCCCTAAGCGCGTGGCTTCCCCCCAAAACTCCTTGGCTGAGAGAGGGGTTGGGGGAGGGGGTTATGCAGTGTCGTTGTCAGAATCGTCATTGCTGCAGCAGGATAAGCATCTTCAGCTGCTGCTGCTGCTCGCCTTGTAGCCCGACCAGCCTTCTCAGAAATGAAGAAAGGTGATGCTGCAGTGAGCTTGGAACCAAAATTTTTGTCCCCCCCACCCCTATCACTCAGCCAGTCCTTGTGCTGGGGCTGTCGCTCAGAGGCTGGATGCTCAAGCCATTAAGCTTGGGACTTCTTTGTGGGCCCACGGGCCCCTAATCACTTCCAATCACTTTTCTCCTTGGCAACTTTGGCTATTTTTGATGGGGTTTGTCGCTCATTTTAACATGATAGCTAATGTTTGGAAATTTTTTGAAATTTGTGGTGCATGAGGGCCTTCAAAGGCCCTCTAACCACAGAATTGTTGTACACAGGGGCTCGTCGGCACCCCCAGAATCTTGGTTTCATGTCAAGTTTCCAAGTCGGAAATCCATGTTTTCATGTCGATTGACATGGTATGTCGCCTTATTAAACAACACTGGTGTGCGTGTTTTTGTGTGTGTGTTTGCGTGTGTGTGTGTGTGCGTGTGTGTGTGTGTGCAGGCACTAAATCGCCCTGCCTGAATAGGCTCTCTGATTGCATAGTCGTGGTGCATATAGGTGTGCACGTTTGCACCTTTATTAGAAGACGGTGTGTGTGATCGATGGAATCACGTGCATTGGTCACAGCACGCACACTGTTGCTGCTATCATCCTTGATCTGGTGCCGTTCCTCATGAAGCATAGCGTTTAACCCTTCTTCGTTTTTGTAGCACCTATCACGGCACTTTTTGATTGAGGACCCTGTGCTTTATTCTTGGACACGCTTCATCACCGTCCCTCTGACTTAAAGTCTGGGCACGCTAGTTGCTTCAAGGGGTAATAAGCGGCGCCCCTGTGCCGTTGAAGCAAGTTTACGTCACCTACAGCTCGAATCGGGCGATCGATCGCCCTGCTGTGCTAGTGACACTCAATATTACTACCTGTCGTTTTTGCACTGCCTCAAAGCACTGCATCGTAGCTTCTGGCAGTCAACACACAAAACGCGCACAGGCTATTCAGAATTTCATGCCGTCGCTGGTTTCTAGCATTCTGAAATGGAAATCTAAAGGTCGAAATAGTTTGATCCTGTAACACCCACCTCGTGGGGGCCACGTGTAGGGCTGTAAATGATCTGGGCACGAGGTGCTATTTTTCTAGCGAATTTGAAACGTAGATTTGCAGACCAAAAAGGCCGGGTTTTTCTAGCTAAACAACCCACCTCCTGCGCCACGTGTTGGGCTGCTGCTGCGCTGCCCAAGAGCGCTGCCGGTGCGGTTCACGGCCAAAAAGTTTGTGAGGGTGTCCGTGAAGTCATCGCTGCAGCAGCACGAATGCAACAAGACAAGCGAGGACATGGGAGTAGCACAGGGTGGTACTTCCAGCTTTGTCCAGCGGGTGCTCATACGCATTGTGGGAGCTTGAGGTGTGAAGAGCACTAGAAACAAAGACAGCTTTGGCGGATTCACTTTTGGTGAAGCTGGCACTGGATACGCTGATTGATGTAATACTGACACCGTATATACCGGTGTGATGCAGCAATCAAGACATCCCATCATATGTGGTACTGACACTGTATATAACGGTGTGATGGATTCGATGAGTGATGTGGTACTGACACTGTACATAACGGTGTGATGCAGCAATCAAGACATCCCATGAGGCACTGACACGATGTGATGCAGCAATCAAGACATCCCATCATATGCGGTACTGACACCGTATATACGTATATAACGGTGTGATGGATTCAATGAGTGATGTGGCACTGACACCTAAGTGTATATAACGGTGTGATGCCAGAAATCAAGACAACCCAGCAATCACGCCTCCCTCAGTGTGCACTGCTAAAGTGCTGAAACACTTAAGTTACTATGTCAGTACAATGCATTCGAAGCTCATTCTTGACAAGAGCGTGACTAGTACACAACACAACCGAGAGGAAGCAGGCACTCACACATGGCGCAGCCAGCAGTCTGCACTTTTATGGCACAACACCTGCAGTCATCGCAGATTAAACCCTCAAATGCAGACCAAAGAAACTGCACTGCCCTCACTCTCTTACTTTGTCCCCCGTACTTTAGTTACTCGGCATTGGCATTCAGACGGTCAGTTCAGTCATCCTCACCCCACCAACAACACACCCTTTGCTAGATTCAACCCTCTAAAGCTTTCGCTGCTCAGGTTCAATTACACATTTTGCCAAATCGGACACACACCAGGGAACTTCATCCCGTACGGGCGCCGTAAAAATTAAGCAAATATTGGGTTTGCCCGGAGGGCAAAGCCCAAATTTGAAGGGTCGATTCCGGCCTACCCAGAGAAAAGCCAGGTTCCGGAGGAACCTGGCTCCGGGACGCCCGCATAAAATAGAATTTGTATTTCCGGGCTGCCCGGAGGAAAATGTGATACCGATGGAGAGAGGCCCGGGACTCGTGTTCGGGGTGGGGGAGGAGACGCAGCGGAGGCCTCCTCTCGTGCCCAAGGGGAGGATTTCAAGAGCAGCAAGGAGTACGGGGGGTAGAGTAGCAGGAAGGGTAGGTTTCTGCTCTCTGGTGCTCATTGCTGGGCACCTGAGCGTGGCTCCATGCGCCTTGCGTATGTGTGGGATTTCTGTATGTGTGGTGTGTGGGGCTTCCGTATGTGTGGTACTACGGCATCACTGGGCACTCAATGAGCACGTGCATGCTTGCGCATGATAACATGGATTGCGTGTGCTGATGGCATATGTGTACGTGCGAGTACTTGCATGGTGCAATGTGCACTGTGCGTACGGCTGCACAAACTCATGTATGTGTGCGATTGTATGTGTACGATTGCATGCTTCAAGGTGAGTTATGCTGCATGTGCAGGCGTGGACTTACACGTATTGTACGTGCGATGTGCGTGTCTGCCCATGCGTACACGGCTGCACGTGTGTATGTGTGCGTGCGTGCTTGCTCATGGAAACATAGATGGTGTTTGAATTTGTGCGTGCGTGTGCATGGCATTTAGCATGGCAGGTGCGTGTAACACTACTCGTGGTGCTTGTGCATGCGCGCATATATGCACACATGCGCATCCGTGCTTCTTGTGCGTGCCTGAATGACGTTGCTGTGACTGCTTTCTAAATGCCCGAAAGTTTACCCTTACTTACCCGCACATTATGTGAAGTAATGTGCGGCGCAGCCGCACATTTCTTTACTTTATAGGAAACCAGCTACGGGCGACCCGCAAAAAAGAAAATTTTAGTTGCGGGCGAACCGAAAATTTTTTAGACCCCCTGAAGTTCCCTGACACACACGCTTTGCCATGGTCGGCCCTCCGACGCCCATGCTACTCAGTTCAACCTTACGCTAACAACACACAAAACACCTCGTCACGGTCAGCCCTCCAAAGCCCATGCTACTTAATTCAACCTAACGCTGAAAACACACAAAACACACCTCGCCACGGTCGGCCCTCCAAAGCCCATGCTGCTCCCACTGCGCACCAGGCCAGCCACGCCTCCAGACTGCCCCTGTAAGCCTTGCAGGGCTGCGCCCCACTCTTCCATGCTGCCACCTTGTTTGCAATCGAGCCCAGCGTCCTAAAGGAAAGCGCAAGCGGGAGGGACAGGGAGGGTTGGTTTGATTGGGATCACAGAAAGCACTGGGAGGAACTAGGAAGAGGGGAGCAGAGTTTCGTTTAAATGACATGATGCGCTGGGTTTGGAATGTGGTGGGCTAGAGGGAGAGTGCGTGAGGGGAGAGGCTGGGACGCCTGTTTCAGGAGTGGGAAGTTCACGATTGTCAGGTGCCAGGCACAGGTGGATTAGGGAGAACTCACACCTAGAATGGGGCAAGAGGCATACAGGCAGCACACCTGTTACAAGGCACAGGTGGATTAAGGAGAACTCACACCTAGAATGGGGCAAGAGGCATGCAGGCAGCACACCTGTTACAAAGCCTGATGCTTGTTGATGGATAGGCAGGTATATCAAGGAAGCAGTAGAAGGAGGAAGCAAGGGACAAACAGCGCTTGGTCACGCTGCAGACTTGGCTCACACTAGAGCACCTACGAGGCCTTTAACTCCCCCCCCTTCCAGGCACACAAAACCACTCTATTTTGTTGCAACCAAAAAGCAGCTGTTATCAAGGTGGTCACAAGGGCTGCCTTTGGCATGAAAGGCATGAGGGATACGGTTCAGCTACTGCACTCTTGCAAAAACTAAAAATAGGGCAAACCCTGCCAATACGCATCACCCAACAAAACCTAGGCAAAGCAGAGCAAGATCCTAGCATGTATAATTTGATGCCCCTCACCTATTGAAGCCGCACAAACACATACCACATACATAGGGTCGGCCAGAATATATATATGGTGTATATACGGTATTTTTGGCAGGGAAGTCACCAAATATACGGTCACGTACGGTGTATATATACAGTCATGGCCAGCCTACACATACACAAGTCACCGCCCACCTTACAAGCGCCTTTCAAATGGTCACCTTCCACCCCCAAACTTGAAACCCGCACTGACACCTAGTTAACAAATCACGTCACTCTTAAAAGAAAACACGGGTAACATTTCCCACATCCATTGCAAACACGTTCCAACTGTCCCATACGCACTACCACACACCTTGTGGGCGACCCCACCATCCCCCTTGTAACCTGTCAGCCCCAGCAGTTGGGCCAAAGCTTCATTATGGCCACCCATTCCCCCTTTGCCCCCACCCCCCCAGCCTGCTGCTAGGGTTGCCGCTGATACGTTCTCAGCGTCTAGACTTCCCCCTGTTTCTCCCCCATTAATTGCCTGCTGCTGCTGCTGCTGCTGCGCTTGCAATCCTTGCAATTCTCCCTGCAGGCATTTTGATTACAAAACACGTGTAAAATACGAGATTTGCATACATTACAGATACACCGTATGACACATCCCTGTTTGCTGCCAAGGAATAGAGTTGGCGTTTGAAAGGTGCTCACCAGCGTGATGGATGAGCACACGTCGCCATTGGTCAAAAGGCCAGGAGACGAATACAAAATCGATGTAAGGCTTGTAGAGGAGTAACAACGAAACAAGTCACTAGCGTCGAGCTATGCAGAGCCAACAAAAACGCGCTTCTGAGAGCCAGATCTTCTCTATCCTCTTTACATCTAAATCAAGTTAAAACTCAACAATCGCACATCAAAACTGTGAGCTCACTTTTCCAAAATTCTGACTATAAACACACATACACACACTCGCTCAAACACATACACACCTGCTGCATGAGCAGCTCCTGTGCTGCCAGCTGACTTGCCCCGTCATGCAGCCTGGCATGGCCACCCTCCTCTACCCCCATAGCCATAGGCATGCCCAGCAGTGCCCCCAAACCGCCAGGGACCATGCCAGGGAAGCCTGAGGACACACAGACACACAGTTCAAGTGTGTGTGTTTGTGCTGAGTGAGCATATGCCCACTTTTGTTGATGTACAGTCTCAGTAAGGCTCTCAATTTTGCAGCTGCCGCAGCTGAGTGTGTGCTTCACAGCGCCTGACATACAGACCAACAAAAAATGTGTGTTTGTGTGTGCATCGCACACAGATAGCGAGTGAGCTGAAAATGTGTTTTTGAAAAGGCCACCTGGGAGCCTGATACTCAATCAAGGTCACGGGTCAAGGACCCAGAGCAGGTCAAAACAATATAGATGGACAGACAGGACTCAGGAAATAATTAGTCAGGGAGGGCCATCAGACAGGACACACACACACACACTCACGTACACACGTACCAGGTAGCCCAGCTCCCATGGGCAGGCCAAAAGGAGACAGAGACATGGGCAAGCAGAAGCCGGACTTGTGCTGGGCTATGGCCTGGAATTTAAAAGGGAGCAAATGGTGATGAGTTTAAGGCTTTAGGTTTAGTATAATCACAGTATAATCCTGAGAAGAAGCCTTGAGTTTGACAAATGCTTTGCAACATTAAGTCTGTGCAGAGCTGCTACACAGCACTATGCATATAAGTAAAAAGATGTGCAAACAGCTTTGTCTGCCATTTTTTATGACATGAAATATGACGCATCATGTCACACCACAATTTGAAGCATGCACAACGCACGCATATTAAAATCTGGTGCGTGTCCACACTGTCAACACAGAACATAGGCAAACCATTTGTCTAAGGCCTACCTGGCAGTTGAGGCACTTATAACCCTGCAGGTTGTACTGGTGCAGTACGGGGTTCTGTGCCATCTGCAGCCAAACACAACAATAAAGAGCGCTTGGGCAACACGGGGAGGCTGCAAGCTGTACTGGTGCAGGAGGTAGTTTCTGTCTGCATGGCCGTCAGCAAACAATAAAGCAGCCAAAAATCACACGGCAAGAAGGATAAAGAGCGCGGTAGCAAGTTCTCTGGAATGCTACTTCCAGGATGTACGGGTGCAAGACAGCACAAATGATCACCTGCAGCGGCATTAAGATACGTGTGTGTGTGCGTGTGTGCATATGTGTGTGTGTGCTGTTGTAATAACAAAGTGTACATGATGTGGACAGCACAGCACTAGCGCGTTGGGACCACAGGATGTGGCTTTTGTGCAGGAGATTGCGTGCACACTGCTCATGCTTTCGCTAGAGTACGTGCCTGGTGCTTGTGCACAGGGTATGCTACTCATGTGCAGCATTCATTGCAGCTCGCGTTCACAAGTCGAGTATAGAGACTTACACATACACGTACACGTATATACACACACCTCCCTCTACATCCCCACCTGCAGCTGATGCGCACAAGCCTGCGTGCACTACAGCCCAACATTAGACCCCTACTGCAAGTGCTGGGCATGAGTCGAGTAAACTGCCACCTGTTGCTGCTGCTGAGCTCTGATTTAGAACGCAAATAAGCAGCGCAACAGGGTTTCATTGCTTGGCTTTCAGCCCCAGTGTGCCCTGACAGCCACGACTTACGTCTGTAGGCTACAATATCCTGCCAGCAGCTGCAGAGCGCGTGTGCATCTGAACACAGTTTGCACCCAGCACGTGTAGGCCTTGTACCTCATTAGCACGCGAGAGCCATCCCGTTCCAGAGTTCACGCATGAAGTGGCACCATGGCACGCTCATTCATACAGCCTCACCAGCAGCTGCAGGCAGTGTACGTGCGCCCAGCACTTGCAGTCTTCACACTCGATCATCATCGCCCCGTCGTCGTGCCGCACACCGCACGGGCAGGACACGATGTAGGAGGGCTGCAGCACCCCCTGGCCTGCACCACACACAAAACGTTTACACATGTCAGTACGTATGAAGGGGCGTATGTAGGTGTGTGAGGTGTTTTTAAGGCTGCTGAGCTGCTGAGCAGGTGCGGTAAGGCACTTGCTCCTATACAAAAGCACAGACTGCGCCATGGCCACCAGGGTGACGAACGACGCAAAATGTTCAAAAGCCATGGCGATTGCACGTCTTGGCCCTAAGTAAATTGAACGAGAAGGAGCTTTTACTCTCGGTGGCTCTCGGTGGCTTCCTCCTGAAACTGAAGCATGTCACCACACAAGACAGTGAAGCTTCAAAGAAAGAAAGAGCGCCGCCCACACTTGCGACAGAGCACCATTCCATCGACATTTGCGTGTGCTATGTGTGTTGCGCGTGTATGTGTGCTATGCGCGTGCATGTGTGCTATGTGCGTGCAAGTGTATGTATGTGTGCAGTCCCTACCTGCAGCGTCGTTCTGCATTTCACCGGGTTGGCTGTGCTGGTGGCGCCCGTTGGTCAAAGCCTCTAGGTCCTCCTCGTCTTCTTCCGTTTCCTGCAATAAGTAAAAACAAGGGGGAAGGTCACTTGTAGCATTCATGGGCTGTGCTGCTGGTGCCCGTCTGTGAGACTCTCTTTGTCTCATCCTGGATTGTCTTGGGTCAGAGCCTCAATGTTTCTTAATCCTTTTACTTCTTCTGCGCAGCGTCACAAAGAGGAGGAGTTATACGTGGAATCCATTGGCTGCGCTGCTGGTGTCCGACTGCGAGCGTCTCTTTATCCTACCTGAGGCGAGTTGTGTGAGAAATTATTACCGGTAGAGAAATTGTGAACTTAGAGGAAATGCACAAGAGCAATGAGACTCAAAAGGAATGATCTCAAAACTTATTTCCGGTAGAGACATTGCCCCTCTCATGCGCATTTCCTTTTGAGGAGGAAATGCGCGTGAGAGGGGCAAGGTAGGGGAGGAGGCTGCCTGGGATGGTGCAAACAACGAGCAATGCGTAAGCAAGGAGGGGCACAACCGACCGCCTGCTGCAGGTTTGGGTGCTTCACACACAAGTGTGCAGGTGGTGTTCACCAGGAGCAGCAGGCGTTGAGCTTTTTGGGCAGACGGGAGGGAATGCGCGTGCATTGTTATGGTTTTTGTGCTCTTAAGTGGTAATACAATTGAAAAGGTTTCCCTGCCACGGTGTACCGTATACACGTCATAAAAATGGTAATTCTGGCAGTGACATCTTCTCATACATTCAGAATGGTGGACAGTGTATACATGTTTTAATATTTGGCCAGGTCCAAAATCTGCTCGACCTATCTTCATGCTCTTAATGTTCCGTACTCTGCGGGTTAGGGTCCATTGAATGCATCAGAAGCCACACGTTCCCATCCCATGTCTGACCTGACCTCACCCCTCCCCCCCCTTTTCACCTCAGTGTCTCCTTCGTAGTCGTCAAAGCGGTTCCGCGAGCGAGGGGCGTTCCTGCGCCTGCCTTGACGTCGACCTCGTGACGTGTGGCCACTGCCCTGCACCTGAATAAAGATCAAAGGGAACACAAAGGGAGATGTGAGCATTTGGGACCTCGCCCAGCCTCAGGGAGCCTGCTCAGGGGCATGCTATACGGGATCTTGCCAAGTCTGTGTTCAAAGAAGGAAGGCAGAGGGACACAATCTGTGGCCGTATCATCTCGACAACGAAGAACTTGGAACAGAGGCAAGGCAGGTGGGAAAGCTGCCAACATGCCAGGTGGGTTGTGCAAACATGGGTTGACGACCAGGGCAGGGTTCAGTTGGCGGACTGAGTGCTTGGGTTTTGAGGCTTAGGGTGAGTTAGCCCCAGCTGCTCCCTACACATCCATTCCTCAGCCTGCTGCTTCTCAAGGGTTGGCCGAGTCATGCAAGAACAGTGCTCTATATAAAGTACATCGGGGGTATCCAGCAGACGAGGCTTGCAACACTCGGCATAGATACACGGTTCTGGCTCAACCCGCATTCCTCGTAGCAGCAAGAAGCAACCAACTGAAGGATTTGATCTGATGATGCAGACCATGACAATTTACCGGGCCGCTTCTAAGATCAATAAGTCTGGAGGGGTCAAAACCCACCAGCTCCTCTTTGATGTATGTCCCTTGCAAGCCGTCACCCTCGTTCCAATGTGTGCCGTCCGCCTTGTAGCGTCGCTGGTCATAGATGCCTGCAAGCAATGCGTAAGGAGATTTGAAAGGTTATGCAAAGCATAAGGGAAGGAGAGGATATGCACAAGTAGAGAAGTTTGTAGTTGCTCAAGGTAAATGCCTGAAAATAAATCGCAGGGAAAGTAAGGAGACTGAATGTATAATTACATGTGCCTGCTTGGTCATACTTGACTATAAATACCTGACATTGAGCCTCAGGGTGACAGAGGCAATTGAATATGCAGCCATGCAACACGACGCGTGCTTGGCAGTGTAGTGGAAGGAAAACTGGTAATGTTAGACCAAATGTGATGCGTGAAAGGGCTTGAGGGAGTCGTCTGCGGGCATGTGCTCTGGGGAAATGGTGCTGCAGTCCATTGCCCAAAGTCGTTATTTCCGGGCAGTTTGGGAGGGGAGATCTGCTGAAAAGTTGTGCTGCTGAAAAACAGTATGGAACAAGCCTGCTTCATGCAGATACACAACGCTGCCGGTGATGGAAAAGAGGGAGGACCAATGTCCATGCCTTGATAAGAAAGGGGCATAACATGCATGCGTACTATGAGACAGTTTTGGGAGGCTTTTAAGGTGACCAGCGGTTGGAAGGTCGTTGGTCTGCCGCAGGAGTCACAAACCGTTGTGTTATTTAACTTGTTGGGCAACTGAAGGGTTGGACATGACGGATGGATTTTAGCTGCGACGTTGCTGCAACGGCCGCTATCTGTAAGCTTCGGTAATTCTCATTGTTGATTGCTTGTGCCAACCAACCAAAACAAACTCAAAACCCGCTATTGCACGCCCCAAAGAGCTACTTACCAAAGTTCCGATTTTCCAACGAGCGGCGGCGCTTGCGAGGGTGTTTTATTTGGTCATCGTTGTCACTGTGTGTCTCCTCCCCACAAGGAATATGCCCCCGGTTCTGTGAGCAGGAAAAGGAGAGATGCGTGTGTCAACCTACTTGCGTGTGTCAACCTACCTTGTTGTACCTGTCAAGCTAAAGCTGAGCAGTTCCAGCTGAGCCAAGCTGAGCTCAAAAGTAAATGAAAAAATGAAAAGCCTCACTCACTTCTAGCGCCAGAAGTGCCTCAGCATGCTCTTTGTCAGGTGTTAGACCTCCAGGACTGGTTTGGCGTGAAGGGCTGCACGTCTGCGACCTGAAATTACAAAGTCGGCGTTCGCAGGGGGGTGTCAATTTATTTGACTCGTTGCACTGAATTATACAAACACAAAACAAACACACCCATATTCACACTATTCACACACCTCACTCTACACTCTACACATACACACACAACACAAACACACACACACACGCGCATCCACACACACACCACAAACACACACACACACCAAATTACACATACATACATACATACATACATTCACACGCGCACAGACACACACACACACACGCACACACACACACACACACACACACACATATACACAACATTTACCGCTCGTGCTGGTGGCCATTGGAGCTGGAGTATTTCCGGCTCCAGGGTCCGTTGCTTTTTGGCTTGAGCTGCTTGGACTGCTCGTTGGTAATGTGCCTGAACTTTACAAGGCTGTATGGAATAGAGAGAACGTGGTTTCATCGCAGTGGTGGTATGCTAACGAGCTGTCCTAAACTTTGCATAAATGCAAGCCAAGGTTATTTTGCACCCACTTTCTGAACTTGTCCTTCAGCTGTACGCCACTCCGTTTCCTACGTATGTGCGTGTGGAAGCGCATGTTGTGAGTGCTTTTCAGGTGTCGGAGGGGTTCGTGTGCGAGGAGCAGGCGGCCATCAAAGGGAAAGGGAGCGACTTTTGACTTCACGTAGCCAAAACCCTATTCCTCCTCGAACATCTGGCCACCTTAGAAGCCAACGCGACGCGAACCGCAAATTGGCATCGTCGCCAATCATGAGAATGGCCTGCTAGGGTTTGGGGGGGTGCAAGCAGATGAACTTTGCAAAGCCAACCCAGGTCAGCAGAGAAACCCTTCCCTGCCGCAGGACACCAGTGCCATCACCATCATCAAGAGTACACAGCACGACAACAACCCTCTCATGCAAGCTCCAGTTAGGCAGGACCGGCAGGAACCATTGTCTTGCACACCAGTTTCCACTCACTCTAGACAAGCAAACTCGGGGTCCTTCCTGCGATGAGCATAGGGAGAAAAAAGCATGTTTGTCAGAGGTAGCGGCTTTATTTGGTACGCACTGCGAGCGAAGGAGTCAAAATGCCAAGATGAGTTTTCTGCTCTTATTCACTACCTGATGATTTCCCATGCGCCCAGTCCATGCTTAGTCACGCCGTCCCTAAGAGCTCCCTCCTCCTCTTGCGTCCACACTGGAGAGGTCAGTAGAGGTGACAGGATTCATAACGCACTGCTTTGCACAGCAGCTACGTGCACGTGCAAGATTTACCCAATCCTAAGACAAACATATAGCGTACCATTGTAAGCCCTAGTCCTCTGCATTGCTAATTCCTTCTATCTTCTATCACTGCCAAACCCCATCGTAGCTGCATCTCCCAAATACATTTTCAATTTTTGTGCAAATGAGTTGGGACGGCTCACATAGAAAATTAATCTACCATGACATCCATGAAACATACAATTACTATAACTCGGTTCTTTTTTTTTCGCGGCAGAGGTCGCATGTATTTTGATTAGCTAGGCATTAAATTTGTCCATTTAAAAATGAATCTCCACCAATTTCACGGTTCATTGGGCCACACAAATTTTGCAAGCGTAACAGGGAGTTCTTCCTGCACACCTGTGTTGGTGCCTAAGAGGGAGTCAACAAGCAGGAAATGGCGCAGAATACACCATCAGATATACCACCAGAGGACATTAGCACAGAAAACGTACGAGCGTTTTTATCCACCAACACAGACACACACACACACACGCACACGCACGCACGCACGCACGCACGCACGCACACACACACGCACACACACACACGCACACACACACACACACACACGCTCACGCACACATACACATTCACACACACATTCACACACACATTCACACACACGCACACACACACGCGCACACACACACACACGCGCACACACACACACACACACACACACACACACACGCACGCACGCTCACGCACACAGACACAAACACACACACAAACACACACACACACACACACACACACACACACACACACACACACGCACACACACACGCATTCAAACACACACACACACACATACACACACACAGTGAGAGTCCACAAGCCTTGCAATCAGAGGAGGGGGCGGCCTTACAAACAGAGCAGGGCCCAGGGGAAGATGGCCCTCAAGAAAGTTTATTAGGGCCATATGCTTCCCTTGTGGGCGTCTCTTTCTTATGGGGGATGTAGTGAGTAGTCTGGTGCAATCCGCGAGGAAGGATTTATCAGTTCTGCCATGGAATCGAGATTCAATTATCATTGTCAAAGCAATACAACGGCCGGCGATCTCCCCCTAGGCCATTGCTTCAACATCCAATTTGCGGCTTAAAATAGTTTGTGCTGCCCTGAATTGCAACCCAATATCAAAAAGCTTGAAGTGTGCGCACAAGTGCACAGGCACACACACACACAAACATACATCTTTGCCTATTTTACAAAGTTTGGCTAGCTGACATGTAGGCATGCAGCGTGCACACGTCCGTCATGTCCCTGTAATTTGCCGACAGTCCTCTTTTCACAACCCATTGCACCGAGGTCAGCACTGGTCAAAGCATCTTATTGCTCTGCTGCAAGAGCAGCAATACATGTAGTCTGTCTCTGTCTGTTGTTGATAGGGTGTCAAGTATAGTATTACGTTAGCTGAGACTGCAATACGTATAAGGCGTAGGCTACAAAGATTACATTTCAGGCTACACACAATTTTTTCTTTTTGCTGTTCGCTTGTTGCAGTGGTCCAAGCGTATCGTGGCTTCTGCATTCTGAGCATGCGCTGCCTCCCTCAATGCTCACAGCCTTGCGGACCTTCATGTGCGTGCGTGCTTGCGTGCGTGCATGTATTCAATTGTGTTTGTGTTTGTGTGTTTGTATTTGTGTTTGTGTTTGTGTGGGGGGGGCTGGGTGTGGGTGTGGGTGTAGATGTGAATATGTGTCTGTGTGTGTCCCAACTTAAGCTGTAGCATGCCCAGTGCTCTTGGGCTCACGTTTTGCAGTGCAGCTGTAAAAACTAGTGTTCTCATCAGTATTTGATTTTCCTCTACAGGAGCGGAGTGGTGATTCTCAGCATTGCGTACTACAGCAAGCAGCAGTCGCAGCAGCGAGAGACGCAGCAGCAGCAGCAAATAGAGTCGTGGCAAAGAAGCAGCAGGAGCGCCCCAGCTGACCAGTCGCATGATGAAAGCAGTGAGCTGCTCCGCCGCTCTCAGAGCCAGCATGCGGAGAGTAGTGGAAGAGATCAGCAGCAACCTGAGCAGAACAGTGTCCCTTTTTTGGCGCGCACCCTACCCGGGGTCGTCCCTGCAGGCATTGGTGCGTGGTTATGTGTGTGTGAGTGTGTGTGTGTCTCTTTGTTTGGCTGTGACTGTGACTGTGTGTGTGTGTGTGTGAGTGTGTGTGAGTACATGTGTTTGTGTGTGGTAGGGATTGTGTGTGTGTGTGCGTGCGTGCCCCAAAAAACGTGCTTAGCAGCGTTGACTTTAGCAGCATTTTCAAAATACTCAGATGTCTTCTTTTCATAGAATAGAGATTAAGACAAATAAACACCCTTGTTCCTTTCTGGGCCTCCTTGCAGAATTGGGTCTTTGGAACTTTATTGGCACGGCTTTGAGCGTAACGGGACTGCAGTTCACGAGCCCAACACGTGCAGGTACCTGGACACCACAAACACAGTGCCACTTTTGTGGCGTTGTTGTCGTAGTTCTGCATTAGCTGTGTGGCATAGGTCTAAACCAGTTGTCTTGTGTTTGAACCTTTTTGCATCGCGCATGTCGCTCTGATTGGCAAATTGCCGCCTTGTTCTTGCACCTTGCTAGCTTTTTACCATCAAGAGCAGGTCATGCCTTCCGCCACGTGCATGATGTTTGTATGCAGAATAGAAAGTTTGTCCCCTCTTTTAAAGAAAGAAGGAGATAAGGAGAAAATATGGTAATAAAATGCACACAAGCTCACATGCACACTCTTTTGTAAAGTTTTCTGTGAGATCCCAGTTCAGTTGCCTATCTTGCCACCTGTCTATCACCTATGTGCACAGTCAGTGCCCATCAACCCTCAACGCAGTGTGCCTGTGGGTGGGGTGTGGGTGTAGGTGTGGGTGTGGGCGTGGGGTGTGGGTGTGGGTGTGGGTGTGGGTGTGGGTGTGGGTGTGGGTGTGGGTGTGGGTGTGGGTGTGGGTGTACGGGTGTGGGTGTGGGTGTGG
>Ga0307942_1000981_pt1 | contig 21924 bp, 28 predicted proteins | sample OrgLakmetagen175_FD_201846 | JGI IMG/M metagenome (GOLD analysis project Ga0307942, IMG submission 201846) | Saline water microbial communities from Organic Lake, Antarctica - #175 | ecosystem: Environmental > Aquatic > Non-marine Saline and Alkaline > Saline | place: Antarctica: Organic Lake... | reverse complement strand
ATTAGCCAATTTGCTCAAAAAGGGTGTTAATCAACTGGGCTTGAGCTGAAGATTCCGACGATATATTCAAAAGTTTGTAGGAGTGGCCCAGTAAATTATTGGAGAGGGGGTTTAAAAAACTCGGATCCCCCCCAGACCCCCCCCAGACCCCCCCCCCCCTCCGATCGGACCCATACATATATCAATCGACAGCTCTCAACAAGAGGAATTCGAATATATATATTTTTAGCAATTTGACACGTGACGTCCAAAAGTTATGCTTACTGGAGTCTCTACCGGAACCATAAATAAATGGTTAATCTGTACGGTAATTTTAGCAGGAAATCATCAAAGTGTACGGCATAATACGGTGTATTTACACGGTTCTGCCCAACCATAATCGTGACACCCATGAGCTGACGCAGAGTCAGGTAAAGGAAAGTGCCAATTCAACAGCGATTCAACTGGTAAAACTCCCCTTTTAAAGTCCCGTGTCAAGAGTTAAGAGCCAATTACATAAATTACATAAACATGCAAGCATAAACAACAAAGAAGCAACGAGAGTGGAAGACTGGGAGGCACACACACACTTGCACACATACACATACACGCACGCGCACACAAACACACACACCTGACACTCCAGCCTTGTCTGCCTTGCGTTTCTTCTCTTGTTGCGCCCCCCCAGCAGCAGCAGTAGCAGCAGCTGAAGCAGCAGAAGCAGCAGAAGCAGCAGCAGCATGGACTCCAGCATTGTTGCTTCCTCCAGCTGTTTGCATGTGCATTTCATCTACAGCTCCGAGGCTTGCCTCTCCCCCCTCCCCACTGCCCTGCTGCTGTGACTGCTGCGTCATTGCAGAGACAGGATATGAGCGTACAGGCTCTGCGGTGTACTCTTTTCGTTTCAGTTTTGGCGCTCCCCCAATCCCTTCCCCTGCCCCACCTGTAACAACCAAAGGATGGGTAACAAAAGCTAAAAGTGCCAGCCTCCAAAGCTATACACCATGCCTCACAAAGGGGAGGGAGACGGTAAAGGCAGGTGCTGTGATGCTCACACACCTAGTAGACCTAGACCCTAGCCCAAGCATACGTTGGGTTGCAATCGCTAGCTAGCATGTATCACGTGGCAATGACGACGCACCAATCAAGTGTGCCGTGCCAATAAGAGACGTGAATGACGACACACCATCCAAGTGTGCCATGGCAATGACGACGCACCATCCAAGTGTGCCGTGTCAATGAGAGACGTGAGACCCCAGATCAAGCGCACAAAAAGGAAAGCGACTCTCACCAGTCTCCCCCCTACAGGCGGTAACACCGCTGCTTGCCAGCTCAAGGGCTGCCTGGCCCACGCCATACTGCGTCTGCTCCTCCCCCCTTTCGCCTGGCAGCTGAGCATGCGTGTGAGCAGCTTGAGCACTGCCTTGCAGCCCTTGGTGTGCGTCCGTGCCAGCTTGGCCACCCCTGTGTTCATCGTCGTCCATGTCCATGTCGTCCTCAGACGTGCCCATTCCTGGCAGTGGCGGCTGCGCGTGCCAAACGTCTCATGTGTGTGTGCATGTGTGTGTGTATTTATGTATATTTGGTTGTGTGTATACGCGTGTGAGGTTGTGTGTGGATGTGTATATGTGCGTACGCATATGTCTACCCTGGAATTGGTTGTTGCACACGTCAAATGTTTGGCGCACACTACAGACTGCCTCTCAAGTCTGTGCATATACTTGCCCATCCCAGACAACAGCAGCCAATCGTGTGTGTGTTTGTGTGCTGCGATACCGTGCGCTCGCTCGCAGTTCATACAGCGCAAGTTGGAGTAATTGACCGCTGCAGGACTACCCGCAGTTTACTGCTTGCCTTGTTCCATGTGTGCCTGCCTATCTAGCAGCCACTTCTCAAGGACGCAAACAAATATGAAACGCCTCTGCAACAGCCTGTACCATCGCTTCTTACTTCAGAGACCACGCAGCCGATGACTGCTACTTGATACCATGCGCTGCATCTCACCCACCAAGAATGGAGAGGCGTAACCCTTCTTTGCTGTGCATACAGAACAGGCTTCAAGGCCAGTTGCAACTTGATATTGAACATGCTCCTCAAGTACAGTAGCACATACCTGCAGCACCCCCCCATCCTCAGTCGGTAAAGGAGGCTGAGAGGGGGACCCAGGTGGAAGGTGTTGATATTGGTAACTACTACTGTCTTGGGGGGGGAGGGGTGGGGCTTCAGAGGGTGGGAGCGGGGGGGGTGACCCTGGTACTCCGTCATCTTCGTCGCTGCCACCTGGTGTGTGTGTGTATGTGCTTGTGTGTGTATGTGTTAATATGTGAATGTCAGAGAGGAGGGTGAGTGTGTTGCTGTGTAAGCATGCGAGTTGGTGCATGTGCGCAAGCAAGCGTGTGTATGCGTGTGCGTTTAAATGTGATTATATGCACATACGCATGAAGTTTTCCTGGCTCACGTGTACAGTGCAGGCATGTGCCAGTCAAAGTCCTGAAATTCACCTGACACCGACCAATCTGATGCTCCTTACCTTTTTTCCCCCTCCTATTTCTCAGCATAAACTGAATCTGAATCCTTGCTCTTGTGCACCTCCCCTCCACGTTAACCTGTCCTTCCTTTCTTAACCCCTCTCAGCCCCTCTCATCTGCTCCCACCCTCCTTACCTGAACAATCTCTAATCAAATTTGGCATGGCATACAAGCATGCTGTGAAGCAGGTGTGCTCAATTGTGCTAGGATGGCCCCATACTTACGAAATGCTGTCTTACCTTGCAGCAAGGCGCCTGTGCCTTGCTCATCTTGTGGGAGCGGAGGGGGTGGGGAGGCAGGGGGGACAGGAGCCCCCTGCTCCTCTGAAGTGTGGTGTGCATGGTGTTGATAGTACGGATAACCAGAGTAGGTACCTGTGTCGAGAAGTGGAGGCAGCTGGCATGTGCGTGCAGGAGCTTGCTGCCTTGCTAATGCTGTCTTTGTTGTGCAGTCTGTTATGTGGCTGGCAGAAGTTCAAAGGGCATAGGCCATAAATGACTGTAAATTGATGAAATTACTGCAAAAAATATCGTATATACACCGCAAATACAGCCGTATAGCAGCGAGCATTGCAAAGCTGCTATGCAAGTCTTTGAAGTTAAAATATCACTAAATTCCATGGTACCAGTGGCGATTGGTTCAGTGAGGCACATTTGGACCAAGGCACGATCAACAGCCAGCCACCCCGCCATTTCAGCATGCGAAAACAAGCAACTACATCGTCAAATCAGAGGGGGACCTCCATGAGCACAAACAGCATGCAGCACACGCACCTGCCCCAACACCAGCAGCAGCTGCTGCAGCAGCATGATAGGCTGCGTGGTACGCACTGTGTGCATGCCACGAGTATGCCAAAGGATCCAGGGCTGCAGACGTGTGGCCGTGAGAGTAGCCTGCTGCTTGGGGCCAGGCCTCTGAAGAGGGAAAGGGGGGGGAGGCAGTGCGTGCTGGGGTTGCCTCTGTCCCTGCTGCTTTGTTTCCCGCTCGTGTCGTCTCTGCAGCTGATGCAGTTCCCGCTGCTGTCGCCTCTGCTGCTCTCGTTGTCCCTGTGGCTGATGTCCCTGCTGCTGCTGCTGCTGCTGCTGCTGTGGCGGCGGCGGCTGGTGCAAGTGCTTGAGCGAGCGTGGCAGGTTTGCCCCCACCTGGAGAAGGGGAAGTCAGGGAAGCAGTAGAGGGGGCAGCAGACGGGCCTGCTGCTTGTGGCAGGACTTCCCAAGGGAGCTCGCCTTCCTCCATGGCCTCTGTGTCTTCCTCGTCTGCAGCTGTCCCTGCCGCCTTTGCAACAGCGCTGCTAGGGCCTGTGTTTGTGTTTGTTTTTGTCCTTGCATATATGTGTGTATAGGTGAACACATGTGTGCCTGTGCTTTTTTGCGTTGTGTTTGTGCGTACATATGCATGCCTGCGCGCGCTCGCGCGTGTGCATGCAAGTGTGCAATATGTAAAGGAAAACTGTTTTGGGATAGGCTAACCTGCTGCCAAGCAAACGGCGGGCAGCAACGAGCAACAACCAACAAGTCAGTTAGTACCTTGCTCAGTCTTGCACGGTGGAGCCTTAGAGGGTGATGGCACAGCAGCCAGATGCAAGGGGGGACCACTGCTAGCAGCAGCCGCAGCCGTAGCCACAGTGCTAGCGGCCATAGCAGAGGCAGCAGCGGCTGAGGCAGCAGCGGCTGGCCCTGCACAGCCGTAACATATGCAGCAGCGTGTTGTAAAAGGCAAACTTGAGATGTAGAATTTGGCATTGCACCCCCACATGTATCGTTACAACAAATGTGTGCTATGATGTATACAAATCTAGAGGTAAGGGACTCAGATGGATGTCACCTGCGTTTTTGCATGCCACTCTGGGCTAGGTTTGAAGGCATGCTGTGCCGATAAAAGACGTACATCTTTAACGATAGTATCCCCGATGATGGAGAGAGAGAGAAAGGCAGGATGCTCTGAAAAGTTGTGCCATGAGCTTGCAGAACGACATACCTGACCTAGACCCGGCCGCAAAGCCTGCGGCTGAACCAGCAGCTGAGGCAGCAGCCATGGCAGCTGTGGAGTTCTGCCTGACTGGTTGCGTGCTGGAGGCTTGGCTTTGACGTTGCAGGCGTTCAGCCTCATGAGAAGCTGCAAGGGACATGCGTAACTGTCAGAATCACAACGTTTCCTGTTGCTACTGCCAATTTCCAACTATGAAATTATGATACAACCTTGCACAGCCTATGATCGTGTCGCTGGGTAAGCACAGGGAAGGTACCAATTTAGGAATATCTCAATCGCATCTGCATGCATTACGCGCTGTGTGTGCTGTACGAGCGAAAGTTACAGCCTTGTTGTCCTACGCGGTGTGTGCACTGTATGGAACAACAACCACGGTCTTAATAGTAGTGAGCTGCAGGCTGCGCAGGGGGTTTTGTTTCAGCAATTACTAACCAACTTGTAGGTACTCCTGTAACAGCCCGCTGCCGAACACATTTCAAACACATACAAAGCTGCTAAAGCCAGGTACCCACCTGCAGGTAGCTCTTCCCATAGCTGATCCACCCTGGCTCGCACATACGTCTCGTACACCTGCCAGCTAAACCCAGAATCAGCAGCGTCCCCACATGTACTAGCACCAGCTGCAGGTGAGGTACGCACCCCTTCCACTTCAACGGCTCCACCACCCCCATACATGCCTTGCTCACTACCCACACCCTCGCTGATTTCACGCCTGTCGATCCCCATACTACGACCACCACCGTCACTAGTTGCCGCCCCGTGTGCAGCAGCTCCAGCGCTCCTTGGCTTGTCCACCTTGTCCTCCTCCTTAGGCTTCACACCGGCGTCCTCGTCGTCCTCTGCCTCTGAGTCCGCCACATCCCCCAGCAACGCACGCAGCTCAGCCCCATTCTGAGCACCCCCTTTGTCAGAATCATCCCCATTCTTCCCACCCGCATCACCGCTGCAAGTTTTTGCAGGGGCGGAGGGGGCGTTTGGTTCTGATAGCGGGGCAGCAGCTTGTGCCGGCTGGGCTTCTGTTTGGGGCTCCTGTTCCACAGCTGTGACGCCTGGAGCAGCAGCAGCAAGAGCAGCAAATTATGAAGATGTTACTGAGTAGCAGCCAGGAGGCACAGCGGCACGGAAAAGCACACAGCGGCAGTAAAAGCAAGCAGCGGCAGGAAAAGCAACCGACAGAAAAGCACATAGCGGCACGGAAAAGCACACATGAAGCAGTACCTGGATGATTGGGCTGTTCTCCACCCTGCTCAGCTTGATGGGCCTGCTTAGAGACCTTGCCCGGGGTTTGCTTTGACTCATGCTCACCATATGTCTTGAGCTCCTGCAGACATGAGCGGATTAGCCAGAAAGCGTGCATTCACACATGAGAGTGAGAGGTCATGCAAGCATCCACACGTAAACAACACATCACATCCTGTAAATCGAGTCTCATCACCCTCAAGCCTTAGACCACGGCCTTAAACTTGCAAATGACGAGATTCAACAAAAGAAATCTGATTCTTATTTATCCAAGGCAAACTTTATAATGTATACTGCATTTAAGGTCTACGAACACATCTCGTTGAACATGAGCAGCTTCCCCCCTCTAGCCGAAGTAGCAGGAGTGTACTTACACCAATGCCGATGAGATGTGTGGGTCGCAGGGTTCTTCAAATCTGATGAAGACACAACCTGACCAGCCAGTCCTGCATTCTAATTTCACACAAGCATGTATGCGTACAAAAAGCAGCTGCGTACCTGTCAATTTATATGACGCACTTGGCCTCTACACATGTACTACCTGAACACAGATACACACACTCGTCCTGAACCTTGCACATGCACCGTATTTGACTGTACATCCGGAGATGTCCCTGCTAAGATGACTGAATACTGTGTACGTATGCTTTTGGCCAACTCTTCACACACAAACGCATATCACATATATTATCCCTCAGTCCAGTCCGATCCTGACACGCTCAATTTCAGCCAGACAAAGACACGGTGGTACACCACTTGCCGGCTGGTCTTCATGACACATTGTCCCCTAAACATGCACACTCGCTTGCGCACCTACCCCCCAATCTGTTTACCACCCTTCAGCCTCTAAGACCGGACACACAGACATATACATTCAAGCACGCCAACCCACCTGCCAGTCTGCCTGGCGTACTTCAGCCTCCACAGCCAGCCGAACCGCAGCAGGCAGCGCAGCGAGCAGGTAGCATGCAGCAGAGCGTGCACTGCGTGCCAGCGCTCCCAGCATGTCACCTGAGGACGGAGGGAGTTGTGTGCGTCAAGGTAGAAGAAGACAGAGAAAACGAGACTGTAAGGTAGCTTGCTGACGTAATTAGACCACCTGTACTTCATGCACACATGTATAAACGTACATGCGTTCTGTGGATGTGCATGCACACATGAAGCATTGAGATTGTTCATGACTGTATGCCAGGCAATTGGAGGAATCTTTCCAGAAGCCACTGCATGCACATCGTACACACACGGTTCTGGCTACCCTGAGGGCTTCAGGTTTTGCTGCGTGCTAATGTGGATGGTGGCCTATTGCCTGTGAGCGCAAACAACTTCAGCAGGATACGCACAATTTAATCTGTGCCAAGGCACAGGCGTTTGTTCTTCCAGTATTCTTGAACAATGGGATGCGGATGCAGCGCTCAAGCTACGCACGCAGACACGGCCCCCACAGTCCTGTGTACATGTCTTTTTGTACTTGTATTTTTATGCGTAGCAGGGGTAGCAAAGCAAAGCTCCAGGTTATGAACAATTAGTGCCCTGTTCCAACCGTGAGATACAGCGACATTCACAACAACAGCAACTCTATGCCACTTCCACAGAACACCCATGCCCACTCCGCGCACAATCATTCACACACCTCCCAGCAACTTCCCCTACCTCCGCCTCATTCAATGTGTTACACCAACACGTGCCATACATAAGGCTGTGCTTTTCACCACCTATACCCGTCCCAAAAAGGATACAAACTCATTTGTAGAACACTCCTTCAGCCACCCCTCGCCTGTGCTACACTCAGGAAGTGGCCTGTGCGTCCCCCCCAGCCACCCCTCACCTGTGCTACACTCAGGAAGTGAGTGGCCTGTGTGTCCCCTCAATCCAATCCTGGTCCTTGAATTAACAAATTCACATTTAAGGTCGGCGAGGACCGTACATATACACCGTATCTGACCGTATATTTGGTGATTTTCCTGCCAAAAATACCGTATATAAACCGTATATCCATGGTTCTGGCCAGCCCTAATCATATAGCAAAGCACCTGCCCAGCCACACCCTCACCTGTGCTACACTCAGAAGGCGGCCTGTGCGCCCCCCCCATCCACACCTGGTCCTTATCTCCCTGCCCCCCTCCTTCCCCCGCCCCACCCTCAGCACCACCTTCCACTTTCACTCCCTTCCCTTCTAATTCCTCTCTTGCTGCTCCTGCTCCTGCTCCTGCTGCTGCTGCTGCTGCTGCTGTCTCGCGTTCCCTGCAACCCTTACCCCACGTCCCCTCCTTCCCCATTGCCCCTTCCTCCCCACCTACAATTCCTTGCCCCCTCTCCTGTGGCTGCTCACCCCCCAGTCCTTCTGCCTGCTGCTCCTGCGTGTGTGTGTTTGTGTGTGTGATTGGAATATGAAAGAAGTGTATGTATACGTAAGAGTACACATGTGTGTGTGCATAGTGCATATGTGTAAATGTGTGAGTTATACATGTGAGTTTGTGAGCGTGCGCCTCCTGCTCCTCACCGGCTCCTCCGTTTCAGGAGGGATGAGGTCATCGGCATCAAAGCCAGCGGGCACTTCCCACACCACCTCGTTGGTGCCCAGGTGCCAGTAATACACCTGCCCACTGCCGGTGTCCAGCACCTGAAGAGGAGTGGCGCCCATATGAAACAGTTTTGAATCAAATCTTTCTGGCAGAAGGTGTGGAGCATCATTGCTTGCACGGGACATGTCAAGTCATCATTCAATTGTACGTTTGGATGGTACAGACTGTACGTCTTTTAAAAAACAGCAAAAACACTTAACGCATTGAGCATGTAAGCCCTAGATCTGCATGTAAGCCCTAGATCTGCAAGGGAAAATTGCACGCAGGCAGAGAAGACCACTCCCTGTATCCATTAAGGAATAGGAGCCTGGGTTTGTAGTGCTAATGATCACACATGATTCCAAGTGTGGCCCCCTTTAGGCTGCAATACCTCACGAGGCACAGGTGAGCAGCAGACAAGGTGGCGGTGCTACGCATGCTGTGCCCACCACAGCGAGCTGTGTAAAAAAGAGTGTGCGCCCTCCAACGCTACAGGGCAAAGTGCCGAGGGGCTCAGATGGGTGGAAATGTTTGACAAGTGTGCAAGTGTACGACTATACACAATCTATTCTGTTTACTACATGGTCAAAGCATCTTTCATTACATCTCTGCCGTAAGCCACGTGTCTCCAAGCACAGATCATAAAAGCGAGTGGTGAGTCGGCAAGGCAGAAGTGCGTCAACCACACAGGTTTTTGGGTGTGGCCCCCTTTCAGGCTGCAATACCTCACGAGGCATAGGTGAGCAGCAGACAAGGTGGCGGTGCTGCGCATGCTGTGCCCACCACAGTGAGCTTTGTGTAAGTGTGCGCCCTCCAACGCTATGGGGCGGAGTGCCGAGGGGCTCAGATGGGCGAATTGTGGGCAGCGCTGAGTGCAAGGTTGGCCTCATGCACATGAGTCTTTTAACACTTTCAACGTCAAAGTGTTGAGAGACTCTTGTAGCATGAGGCCAAGCGCAATAGACAGCGAGCCACTCAGGGGATTGACAGGTATTGCGCGTGTACATGATATTGATGATTGGGAGCTGCCAAAATTGAGCAGAGGAGGAGGTACCGGCTGAACTGTAAGAAGGATCCCTGAAGCATGCTGCACGGTAACCATGTCCCATGAAGTGCTTTCATGTGCTACCCCATGACTCACGCTAAACATGTCCCACTGAGTGCTACCCCATGCCGCACGCTAGCCATGTCCCATGAAGTGCACATCATTATAGACACTTGCTTATCATGACAAAGATGAGCTTCTCGTACGATGCACCAAACAAAGCACTTCCTCCTTTCAACTTCCACCGCAAAGCGTGCCCTACACCAGAGCTTACATCAAGCACCTCACCCCCCCTGTTTTACCTTACTCCACTCGGGCTCCTGTGCCAGATAGCCCAGCACCTTTTGCTCTGCCTCCAACCCCCCCTCCTGATCCTCCATCTCCTGTTCAGCTAGCCCTTCTTGGTCTGCCTCAGCAGCAGCAGCAGCAACCTCCTCCACCTTCACACCACCTGAAGTAGCATGGCGAGTACAAAATGTTGCTATGCCCTCTAAATCACAAAATGCCACTTTGCACTCAAAGTCAGCAATTTGGCTGCCTTTTGCCAACGGTGTCAACCAGCCCTTATAATTTGCACAAGGCATGCCGGCACAACACAGCAATGAAATCAACAGCACAGAGTAAGCAGCTTCAGTTGCCTGCCGTTGCAAGTGGTGTGACTGAGCCTTGCTTGTGCCTTCCTTCCTCCTCACCACATTTTATCGTTGCAGGTGCGCAGAGCAACGTAGGAAATTATGCGTGTTTCTAATCGCACGTGACAGGATATATAACTTATCATTCTCCTACCATCCTCCCCTACCACGAACAAAGGGTTGGCCAGGGCTATGTACAAGATGTACAGCCCTTGGAAAAGCTTTTGCTTGTTTTAGCACCCGGGACTCAGCTAATAACTTCCTTTCTCCCAGGGATGGGTCATACCGTATGACCCATACATCATATCATATGACTCATACGGCGTATTCGTATAATACGCCGTATGGTATTTAACACATATTTTATCATATTGAACAAATTAAGCCGTATTATACGATTGCAAAACTTGCCGTTTTTTGCCTGGCTTTGGCCTTTTTAGGCAATTTCCGCCCCAACAACAGTATTTTAGTGCGCTTCCAATGCTATTATATAATATATTAAGAACATATAATATATTGGAAAAGAATTGGGAACGTTTTGGGTGATTTTGGGGCGAATCGGGTCCATTTTGGGTCAATAATCGGCACTCCTGAAATTGCATAAAATACGGTACCATATTATACGCGTATTGCGTATTTAATGCGTATTTAATGCGTATTTAACCGTATATTTAATTGTATTGAACATCTCTGAGGTCCGTATGACCCATCCCTGCTTTTTTCTAATATTTTATTCCTTTGCCTGTCGTGCTACTTTGCCTGCTTAACACAGGGTTTGTCGGTATTTGCTTTATTTTCCTCAATCATGTGGGGATGGATACCAGATTTCAGCTCTGTAGGGCCAGCCCTTCACTCAAGCATTCAAGTGCACTATGGCCACCCTCACAGAGTCTTTCTTCCTGGTATCAGCTGTGTCAGGATCACAAAGCACATATGAGGTCAGCAAATGCAGGAAGGAAGTGCTCACTTACCAGCACCACCTTCTTCAGCTGCACTCTCATCGCCTCGCATGGCTGTTGAAGGAGTAGCAGGTGCTGTGGAACCCCCTGCTTGGCGCAGTCTCGGTTCTGTGTGTATGCACGTGGGTATGTATGTGTGTGTGCGTGTGCGTGTGTGTGTGTATGTGTGTATGTATGTGTGTGTGTGAAGTTTAAGTATTATGGGTTTGGAGAGTTTTTGGGCAGATTATGTCTGTATATCATTTTGCTACACCATTTGCCAGGTACAATTGCCAGATTGATTCATTGCACAATACATGCTTGCACAAAATGCTTATAGACAGTAACACAGTGCTGTTGATCGGGGCAACCATCACCTGCTTGGTGTGCCTCTCCCCTGCTCTCCTCCTCCTCCTCCTCCTCCTCACTTGCTTTCCTGGCACTGGCTTCGTCCTTGAGCAGGCCGTCAGACTCAAGCTGCTTCATGAACAGGGCCAGCTGCAAACAAGGGAGTAAAGCACAGAGGGCACTCGCTTCTCATGCCTCTGAAATTGCAAAGGCACAGCCTCGGCCTCAATATCTCTTGAGCAGCCTGTTAGAGTTGAGGGAAGGTTGTCCGTTGTCTAAAGAATGAAGCCATTGTTGCTTTGCAACAGAGGCCCAGCCTAGTACGAAACAGGAATGATTGTCTATAATCTGTGCGTTCGACTCATCATTCATCATCCGTTTGCAGGCCTCTGGCATTGAAATTGACACATACACACACACATACAAACGCACGCACGCACACATACAAACGCACGCACGCACGCACATACATACATGTACACTCACATCCACACACGCGCGCAGCCGTACATCCACACACCTCTTTGTCTATGCTGTCCTCCCCTGGGGCACCCTTACAACCGTCAAGGGCAGCCGTTGAGCTGTGCGGGGCAGGGGGGGCTGACGCACTCTGAGCTTGCCCTGATGCTCTGTCCTCGTCTTCTTCATCGTCCCTGTTTTTGATGGTTCATGCGTCAGGATTTCAAATGCAGCCATGAGTAAATGCTCAGGGTATGATACCCACTGATTACCTGTACTAAGTGTCCTTGCGATCTCACTCCTCCTAATTGCCGTAGTGGCGACAGGCAATTCAATTGTGCAGGCATGCTGTGATGGGTGGGTGACATTATGCTACGGCCAGCTGTGCATGTGCCTGCCTGTAGAGAGCGCTGCTCTTTGGTGTGTGTGTGTGTGTGTGTGCGCGCGCGCACGGGGGTGCATATGTGCTGTGAACACACACATGTGTGTGTGTGTGCTGTAAGCACGCATGTGTGTATTTTAAACAGGTTAACATAAAACACAAGTGCATGCCAGAAAAATCCAGTTGGCAGGGACACATACCCATAATTCAGCAGTATTCCCAGGCTGTTGTACTCCTCTCGTCTCTCCTCCCTCTTCCCTTCCATGGGTTGCTTCCCCTGCCCTGCCTCCAGCTGTTGTGCGCGCTCTCCTCCAGGACTTTCTTGCTGAGTTTGGCTCTTCCGGCCCTTGACAGGAGGGGGTGCTGCGTGTGCATGTGCGTGTGTGCATGCTGGTGTGCATGTGTGCACGTGTATGTGCATGCACAAGTATTATGAGTTTGTGTGTGTGTGTATGTGTGTGTGTGTGTGTGCATGAACATAAGCCGTTGAAAAGGAATGGCCGTACCCGCAAATGAGCCTGAAGACGGCCTTGACGAAGTGCTTGAGTCATCGGACAGCCAGGTCTGGATGCTTGCTGGCACAGACCTGGCGGCATTCCTCAGGGCATCAACTAAAAGGCGCATGAGAACAGATGTAGCGCATGTGCACGAGTGCCTGGGACAGTCATTGAGTGCGAGTGCGTGCGCACAACTGTTACCTAGTCTTTTCTTCTTGGCAGCAATTGAGGCAGCAATTGGGTCCTCCTCATGTGCAGGCGTTGCTGGCTGATGTACGTCAGGTCCCTGATGGGGTTTGGGGAAGGAGGGAGGTGGCAGATAGGCTCTCCCTGCAGCTGCATGCTGCACCTTTTTCATCGTGGGTCAGCCATCTACACAAAAAAATTACTTTTGAAAACACGGAGGAATTCGTCCTTGCAATAATTTCTTTTCAAAATATACTGATCAATGGGAAAGAAAGGTTAGTTGCCGTACACGCACACACAAAAACAAGCGCTTGCAATTGTGCACACAAATACATGCACATCCACACATGCGCACACTCACACACACACGCACACATACGCTCTTGTACACACATACACACACACACACACACACACACACACACATTCACACATACACTAACTCACTCCACACAACACATATGCACACAACATAAATGCACACACCACATATGCACACACAGGCACACATACTGACACACACGCACACACACACACGCATGCACAATTGCACATGCGCACACATACACACACATGCACGCGCACATGCGCATAAACACACACATACACAAACAAACAAACACACACATACAAACACTCCTGCAGATGCTGCACTCAACACCACGCCCATTGTGCAGCAGCGCGCATCTCTTGGCTCATCAGAGGTGCACCAGAATCTGAACAACGCGTCCAAAGAGCAAAAGACACGCAACGTCAACCGCAAGCAGTCCGCACAGAACGAATTGCCTAAGAAGCTAGAGGCCGGCGAAGTCGTCTACCCCTTTGGATTTTGGGGCAAGGTCTTTGCTGTCACTACATTTGTGCTGTTCATCGCTTCCAGCCTGTTTTGGATCTACCAGTTTGCTGCTCCAAAGAGCAACGACAAGCGCACCTAGCTGTACCACCCTAAACCAGCAGTATCCAGGAGAAGCAGGAGCAGCGTAGAATTAAAAGTAGGAGCAGCAACAACAATAGCAGCAGCAGCAGCAGCGAAAGCCATACAGAAGCAGTAGACAGCTGGGAGAGTAGATAGTTGTAGCAATGAAGCTGCTGTCCAGGAGCTTCAGTAAGGACGGCGAGGGCCATGTGCGCATGGTGGCAGAAGAATGTGAGTCTGGCAGCCTTCTTTGTGTTTGCATTAGGACGGGTGTCACCGAAATGAATCAGCAATAGGTAATTAGTAATTAGTCAGTACTCGCAGTAGCCACAGAGCCTCACCACATCTCCACAGGTGTAGATTCAAAGCCTGCTTGAGATTCTACGCCTCACTAAATTGTTCAGTGACATCAATTTATGGTCAGAAGAGTGTGCCAAGTTAATCGCTCTCCTCCGAGCGCACTTGCACACAAACGCACACATACATATGTACACATACGTACAAACATACATATACACACACATACACACATGTGCACAACGCTAGCGTTGATTTGGCTCCTCTAACCTCAGTGAATTATTGCCCCTGTCTTTGGCAAGCACATGCAGCGTATGCAGTATGCCTACAGCCACGACAGTTTTAGCTTCTCCTTTTTTATTTTTGACTTAAATACCCCGTCTTTTGCAGCAAGCAGCAGAGGGCACAGTATGCTTATAACTGTAAAGTGTGTCGTGCATCATTTCTTCACAGCAAATAGCTAGGCTAGTACATGGTTACTCAGTAAAAATACCCTGTGTGGCTGAAACCCTTGTTAAACAATCTGCCATGTGTTTAATCAAGCCGCTTGCCTTTTGTCTATTGTGCAGCGGAAGACATGTGGCATGCCTACAACCTCATCAGGCCCGGCGACCACGTCACAGCCACAACGTTTCGAAAGGTGTGGAGCACACACGCTACTAGTGTGTTTGGCATGTATATGGGTGATTAGCTCTATCAGTCAGAACAGTCACAGCGACCTTGGGCCGACACACTTATTGTGTAGACATGATTCTGCAAATGGATGTTGCAAGCTCAAGCGATTGCGTGTCTATTTGCGATGCTCGTATATTGATGCGTAAAATATCTGGATAAGGGCTTTGGAAGCGATGTGGTTGTGTGTCTAGAAACGAGATCCGTGTGTGATGTGTGTGAACACCATCTGGATGAATGGCTTTGCATCTTAATTTGGTGGTGAGCTTTTGATTAAGCATACATTGCAGCACAATTGCAAACAGTGCCCTAATGCTTCTGACATTGTAAGGCTTCCATCATGCAAGTCTCGAGAATAGAGACCACTTTCACAGGACCTGTTTGTATGCAGCTCATGCATGATATAGGCACTGCCGCATGGTCTTGTACCATGTATATATCATGTTGACACTTGTGTCGGACGGGTGAGTTGCAGCGTGTACTACTCAGGTGCTCATGCATAGACTGTGAAGCCGGCACTGGCAACCTGTGTACCTACTATATTTGTTGTTTACTTGTTTGTGTGTGTGTCAGTTGGTTTTTACTTACAGAGCGAGAGTGTGTGTGTCAGAGAGTTTTTACATGCAGAGAAAGTGCACTTGCGCTTGTGCAGGTTGGGCGTGAGACAGGCACAGGCACAGAGAGCGAGCGCATCAAGCTCAAGCTGACGCTGGACGTCGAGAGCACAGACTTTGACGCAGAGGGTATGCATGTGTGTCTGCTAGCTTATTATGACTGCGAGTGTGCACTGTGTTTTTGGACTATGCGTCTTTGGACTAAATGTTTAAAAGATATTGAGGTCGGTGTGCTCTAGCATGTGGCTGGGGAAGGTGGCGAGCCTGGTCAAAAGTTAAAATCAGTTCTCTGAGAAGGCGGCTTTGAGCTGAGCCATCTCACAGCGAACGTGGTGCATGAGCTCAAGTCCTCTCAGGTATCTCGTGGCTTTGGTGCGTTACTCTTTGCATTAGTAGGCCGGCGAATAATAAGCTTGGTGTATCACTCTATGCATGAGTAAGCCAGCTTACACGAAGCTGACATGTCTCTCCTGACGCACTAGTGCGCATGTAGCGCCAAGGGCAGGTCCGAATCAACCCGGTTACCTGCAGGCAGCCGTTCGCCTGTCCCTCACAGCAGACTATGGGCATAAGAATGTTGTTGACCCAATATAATGGACATCACCACCTCCACATGCACTGCCCAATGTTCTATTGAGGCCACATCCACGCACCCACATGCACAGGTTACTGTTCTATCGAAGGGAATATGACACAAGAGTTAGGGTTAGCCAGAATCGTATAAGTACACTGTATATGACTGCATGTATGGTAATCTCCCTGCTTAAAATACCGTATACGCACCATACATACGTATGTATGTATGGTTTTGGCCAACCTTTATAAGAAAGTCTCACAGCAGCCTCACTAATTATTGCTTGACGCACCCACATGCGCAGGTCTCTGTTCTACAGAGGGTCATAAATGACATTAGAACATCTCACAGCAGCCTCACTACTTTTACTGCTTGCATGACCTTTTCCAGGGGGCGCCATCCGCATCCGGGGGCGTAACCTGAGTGAGAACGAGCATGTCAAGCTCAGTGCGTACCACACGCTGGAGTTAGAAGTGCAGCGGCCTTTCACGGTATGGAGAGGAAAAATGTGTTGTGTGGTTTCCTTTTGCTTTTGTCGTACTGATTGTTGTTAAAGGAGCGCACGTGGAGCGCAGCTGGAGGCTGGGCCTTGACAATCTGCAGTCTCAGTAATTCTGTGTGTGGCACTCCAGCTGTCATGCAATGCTACTGGCCTTGTGTGCGTACAGCATACAGCTGTGTGACAGATGGACGCAAGTCACAGAAAGCGCGTATTTTTCATAACTCACGTCCTGTCCGCAGCTCTGCTGAAGCAGGTGCACACACAAGCAGTGGACATGAGCACAAAACGTGAATGCAGACATTCCGTCAATATCATAAGCACATATGCAGCTGCACGAGGTTGAGTAAGAAAACGGCGTTGAGCATAATAAAACCTGCAGCTTCTCAAGGTGGTGGAGTTTGAGCGCAAAAGAAGTGCACATTCGCCCTGTTTAGGGTTGGCCCAGGTTGGTTAAGCTACATATTTGCGGTGTGTGTACGGTATTTTTGACAGGATAAACACCAATTATACAGTCATACATGGAGTATATACACAATTCTGGCCAACCCTAGTCCTGTTCCACATTTGCATGTTCAGCTGCACAAGGCTGTGTGGGATGCGGTGGACATCGAGCGCGTCAAGATGGCAACAGACCCAAAGCTGTCGGCAGATGTGGCGGCAGTGCTCATTACGGTGAGGCCCAAGTACTGGCACTAGGAGTAGCTAGGTTTGTTGCACATGTAGCGACGCAGCATCTGCACTCGTTTTAATGATGTAGATAGAAGAGCAGTCTGCACGTATGCGCACGCACATACACACATACACACTACACACACATTCACACCTAGCATTGCATATAGAAGAAAATCTGCAGAAATTGTGGTCATGAAAACTGATGGTATCTACAAGGCTTCCCATTCACAGGGCTTATTTCCAGGATGAAGCCTAGGATTTAGAATAATAAGCCGTAGTGATCATTTACCAAATGTCACCACGGTATGCATTTCCAAACCTGATTAAATGTATACAGCTCTTGCTTAGATCTCAATGCTGTTTTGGCGGCTTTCAGTGCATTCATCTCACTGCTACTTACCCTTACTCCTGTGCTCTGCATTCCAAAGCCAACCTCCTTCATCGTCATTTATCAATCCAGTGATCACCGCCTCTGCAATCGATTTAAATCTGTAAAACCTGTGCAACTCTCTTGTGGGCAGGAGGGCCTGGCCCACCTGTGCCTGGTTGGCTCCGCGACCACGCTCACACGCGCAAAGGTGGAGGCAAACCTGCCACGCAAGCGGGGCCCTGCTGTGGCGGGCTACGACAAAGCCTACACAAAGTTCCAAGAAAAGTGAGTCGTGCAGTAGGGTGTCAGGGTCTTTCGCCTGTTTGGACACAACAACAAGGCAAGACTGTCATCATGCAAGCTGCGAGCTGCAAGGGCCGCAAGCCTTGATTTCTTGGACACAAGGCAAGACTGTCATCATGCAAGCTGCGAGCTGCAAGGGCCGCAAGCCTTGATTTGTGCGCCCTTGCGTTGCACAGCTGCTGTGTCCAGCAGAAGACGGGAATGCTGCAGTTTATGTAACATTTATGGTATTGCTTCGTGTCATCTATGTGCGTATGTGTGTATCTGCGTGTGCTTGTGTGTAAAGTTGTGCGTGTACGTTTGTGTGTACGTGTGTGTATACGTATACGTATGTACCCTGCATTTAAAGCGTCTTGCAAGCGGTGCTGCACCCTGTAGACTTAAGCAGCGACAGGCGCCTCAATGATGCGCTGGTTTGTCCTGCTTTTTATATGTAGATCGCACGTATATACATGAAAAGACACAGTGTCCTCCAAGCCATATTGCGACGCGTTACTTTCAGTATCGTCAAATGCCTCAATTACGTGCTTGTGTGTCCCGCTTTTCTTATATTCCTACAAACACACATACACACACAGTGTCCTTCAAGCTTTATTGCGTCACGTGGATTTCAGCATCGTAAAGTGCCTCATCATCGCGGGCCCTGGGTTTGCTAAAGACACGTTCAAAGAGTACTTGGAGGCAGAAGCTGTGCGCAGAGATCTCAGGTTTGACCTAGATTGTGTGTGTGTGTGCGCGCATGCGTGTGCGTGTGCGTGTGTGAAGGGGGTGGGCTGTTGATGTTGCGTGTACATTTTGGCACCCCACACATGGGCCGCGGCAAGACGTCACACGATGATATACGTTGCAAGCAAATAACCCTTCCCTGCTGCATCTGTACCCTCTCCTGTATGTGCAGTACCTTCTTCTGAACAGCATGTCCTTTGCCCACTTTGTGTGTATGTGATGATGCGCAGGGTGCTGATTGAAAACAAGAGCAAAGTACTGACAGCACCTGCGTCCAGCGCCTACAAACATGCCTTGCAGGTGTGTGGTGTGTGTTTGTATGTGTATGTGTATGTGTGTTTGAATGTGTATGTGCATGTGTCTGTGTGCACACAGCGGCGCCTGTCCCCTTGTCATGCAACTTTGCAGGGATAAGTGCATTCATGCCCGTGTCAGATTTCAAGCCTCTTTCAAGCTAGTGTGCAGTTTGGTTCAATACTGAAAACAGCAGTCCATCTCAGAGGTTTCCTTGCACTGCAACCTGCCCCCCTATCGTTGCACTGACCTGTGTTATAAAAAATACTCACACTTGTTTTTGCTGTTGGGTGCGTAGCCTTCCCTGTAAGTGCAGGAATACAATTTCATATCGTGATCCTTTGAGTCAGACCCACCATTCCCAACCAAATTTCGTCCCTGAAAAGAACATCATCATTTTTTGAATTTTAATGGTTCAGGGTAGTAAAAAAGAACACATAAAACACTTCTGCACCAAAAAATGGGGTATGGGGTCCGCTGTGTGCGTTGGGGGCTGGATTTGTGCCATTTCCCTGCCAAAAAGGGGGTTGTACCCATGCATGGGTACAGAAATGTGACTCCAAATCCAAATTTCACCATATTTTTGTTCCCAGACACCTTTTGGGTTAAACCATACCATACAGCAAATAAAAGGGGGGTTGAAAATTCGCCCCCAAAGGATTTGGTGCGTGGGCCTGTTTGCTGGGCAAAAATGGTGCATTTCTGGAAACCCTGGAAACACGCTTTCTGGCCACCACCTGGGTGTCGAAAATCCTTGAGTTTGCTCCCAGGGCATGCCCTTTCAAGTATCATGGTCTGGAATGCTGGAGATGGGCCGTGGTGGGCAGCAACAGCTGAGGTGAATCCAAATCCATGCAATATTCACACCGGTCTCAAACATTTGTTTCAATGAGACCAGCTAATAGTGTGCCAAACACACTCAAAGTCTGTGAAACCACACCTGCAGACTTGGGCTGTGCAATTTTTCCATAGCTTTGCCATTTCCCCTGCCAAAAGGGGGTCCAAAACCGGACCTTCACCCTAGACCCTCGGACCTTACCAAAATGTCCCCAATATTATTTCAAACACCCCTGGTAAATTGATGGCACCGGGGAAGCTTTTGGAAATCCACTTTCTGACAGGAATTTCCACCCTGTCCACCTGGGCACTCAATTGCACAAATTGAGTGTGCAGGGGAGCTTATATACGTCTAACTAAGGCTCCTGACTACTTAAAAGTAAAAAAGCACGCAGGTGTGTTTAACAAACAGGCTGGTGGGTCTGACTTTTAGCTATCTTCCTTATGTAAAGGTAGAGGAGGTGCTTGCCAGCTTCTAGAGTGAGAACGATCAACCGATGCCAGGAACAGTAGCTTGTTGGGCTGCTAAGGGTCTAAAAATTGACCTGGATGCAGGAGGTGCTTGCTAATCCTTTGGTCAGTGGACGTGTGGCCAACACAATGGCTGCGCGTGAGGTGTCCAGCTTGAAAGCCTTCATGGAGATGATGGCAAAGGACAGTGCACGTGCGTTTTACGGGCCAGGCCACGTGTTTGCAGCGAATGAGATCGGTAGGTTGTCCGTATATTTGTGTGTCTTTTTGTGTTATATCTGTGTGTGTGTGCATTACTCTGCACATGACTGCAGAGTCTCACAGAATTTCTGCCAAAGCGGTTTATGCTTGACATTCAAGCTTTGACCTTGAACACAGGAGCCATTCAGACCCTGCTCATCAGTGACTCGCTCTTTCGCATCAATGACGTGACCAAGCGCAAGCGGTATGTGGGACTTGTGGACGCCGTCAAAGAAAGTGGTGGAGAGGTGCGCAGCCTTCCTTCATTTCCATTGCTTGCAACTTGCGTCGTGAATGTCTCTGCACGATTGAACCTTGCCCTTTGAGTTCTTGTTTGCATGTTTTGGTGGTAATGTAAACAGCCTTACCTGTCGTATGTCCATCATAAGCTGCTTTTTGTCGTTTTTGCAGGCTCTCATTTTTTCCTCGATGCATGTGAGTGGCCAGCAGCTTACGCAACTGAGTGGAATTGCTGCACTGCTACGTTTCCCTCTGCCTGACTTGGAAGATCAAGAACTGGATGATGCAATTTGATACGCGCCTGCTTTATTTGATGGCGACAGTTGTCTTGAAATCCGTGATTGTATGTCAGGCAGTAGATCAAGATTGATGTGTAATTTTAAAGCCCTTCTGATGAGCGCCCACAGATAGGGATAATTCTGGCTTACTCTACAACCGTGACAATTACATTGGTATCGAAGCCAACGAACAAGTGAGACCTCAGGCTCATCGCCACGCACACTTTCGATCCGCGACCACGTCGCTAGTCAGCGGGAACTTGCTTTCCCCTGGCTGAGGACGCGCTTGCTCGCTCCTCGTGTCCACGCACACACACACACACACACACACACACACACACACACATACATCGCGCGTGAGAACTCTCTCACACGTCGCTACCCTCTCGCCGTGCACACACCCAGAATGAGAAAGAACCGAAACCGACTTGGCTCTTACCATCCAACATCAGTGCGCAACAACAGCAGAGACTTAGCAAGCCGGATGCAATCATAGTTACGCGCCCCGACCCAGCAACTACCATACACCAACAGAAACCTATCTAACATGTAACAAACGAAGTTCGCCAGATGCAAGAAAAAGAGAGAAGAAAAAAATTTACGCAGGCAGTGAAAACCACTCCCCACATTAATTAAGGAAAAGGAGCCACTTTGGTATCGAGTACCGTAAAGCTCCTCCACCGTGAAAAGGAAAGGAAAATTCACAGAGGGGATTATCTGGGCAAAAGCCAAAACATACTCCTTTTTGCAAAGGTGCAACTACTCACACGTCACTTCATCAAATTGGACCCAACCTAGCTTCAAAATGATGCTGACTTTATAAGCTACTCGAGCAAGTGCTCAGATTTAGACGAGTCGCCCTGCGTAAGAATAACAGGACTAATAGCACACGTCATGCATCTTTACCCTTGATGGGTGCTTTCTAGGGGGAATGGCACATCAATTTGCATATCTCGCCAACCACTTAGTCTTTTTGCTCCATTTCTCTTGCAATGATCTTTATTTATTATAAGGGGTAAGGGGTAAGGGTTACACAGCTATATCCGCCAGCGAGGGCAGTTGAGCTATAGCAAAAAAAAAAGGCAGCTTCAAGAAGAGAAGGAGGCCAGACTGAACAAGACACCAGAAAAAGAGA
>Ga0307942_1000980_pt1 | contig 21926 bp, 29 predicted proteins | sample OrgLakmetagen175_FD_201846 | JGI IMG/M metagenome (GOLD analysis project Ga0307942, IMG submission 201846) | Saline water microbial communities from Organic Lake, Antarctica - #175 | ecosystem: Environmental > Aquatic > Non-marine Saline and Alkaline > Saline | place: Antarctica: Organic Lake... | reverse complement strand
TTTTTTTTTTTTTTTTTTTTTTTTTTGTTTTTTTTTGTTTGTGTTTTTGTGTTTTGTTGTTTTTTTTTTTTTTTGTTGTTTTTTTTTTTTTTTTTTTTTTTTTTTTTGGGGGGGGGGGGGGGTGCAGTGTTTATGGCAAACGTTCTAGCGGCAGAGAGAGGATGAAAACAAACACTGAACTCAGATGATACCAGATCTGATGCCAATGGGTTGGCCTTAGACAGGACTTTACAAAGCATGAAATTCGCCTGCACAGTGCATGTCACTATTTCCTCACAAATCTGTGTTGACATTTTCTGTCTCCTGACATCGCTTCCTACAGTTCACTGCTCTTTCGGACTACTTGCCAGAAGGTGCGTTGTTAAGTTCTATGAAAAGGGTAGCAGACAAACGCCTAAACTGAAGGCTGTTCCTAATCCTAGTCCTAAAGTAAAATATATAACTCAGGCGCCTATGCTGCGGCCCATGGCCTGTTTTCTGGGGACAGTTTCAGCCTTCCAGCAGCTGCTTCCAGCCTACAAATATTAACACAACACCCTCGCCCCCACATACAGCAAATTCTCAACCAACTGCAGTGACCACAAATTTCGCTTATCAACGCTGCAGAAGTGTGCGCTGTGTACCGTGAAGAGCTTGGCATGACAAAAGATCTGTATGCGTGGCAAGCACGTGCACTCAGCACGGCAGTCCTGCTCGGCAGCAACTTCATCTTTTCTGCTCCCACCAGGTGCGCCAGGGGAGCGTCCATTCCGCCCCCTCTATACTATTGTGCAAGCGCTTTAGTGAAATGAGAAAAAGGGGGGGTTGACACCTGATTGGAAAAAATTGACGGTACTAAATTTTAGCCACCGATCATTCTCTTTGTGTCCAGTTTGCTCAATTCCCTCCAACAACTCCCTAACTGTCACAAAAGTGTATTGCTGATGTGGTGGCTGTTCTTGCTTCCACACCTTCTTTGCATGCAGTGCCGGGAAGACCATCGTGTATGAAATACTCGCACTCCGGCGACTCATTAGCACCAACAAGCCCTTCATGCTAGTGTTCCCGACAGTCGTGCTGTGCCAGCAAAAGGTAAACTTTTTTTTAAGAAAGCATTTCCGGAGTGCGGCAAGTTCTCCTTGTTCTTGACTTGTACACGCCACACTAAAAGCGAATTTCTTGCTTTGCTTACCTGAGTGACCTCAAATTATGATTATGCTTGTTCACACGCTGAGAGGAGATCGTAAAAATGCAGGCTGACACGTTGGACCTGCTGCTCAAGCCGTTGGAGAAGCAGGTCAAACGTTTTTTTGGGGGTGTCAGAAGCAAGGGCGCTCTGATTGAGGATGACACAGGTAGGACGGCAGGTAAACCTTGACAGTTATCTTTGACAGTAATCTATTCATCAGTTTCATGTTTCCTCTAGCTTCTATTTCTTTTGTTTAGCCAGGTGTAGTTTCAGGCTTTTTCCAAACTTCCGCTGAGATGCCCTTTGAGGCATATATAGTGATGTAACCTTACCTTACCTTACCTTACCTAATCTATTGAGGTCCGTGTACAGACATGGACTTCTGTTCTAGCATGCAGCATAATTTGTACGAGTCTATTTCTCTCTTGTTTGTCCACCTTTTACATCTTTTCAGTAAAACCTTTCTCTACCTACCGCGCCTTGTAATGCAAACATAATACGACATAGATATTTTCCCCTGCCAAAGCATAGTTGCTGCCATTATGCTTGCACACAGTCACAAAAATCTTCAGGCGAGTGCAAGCACGCACATTAGGTGCTTGCGCTTGATACAAGCTTGATACGAGCAAGAGGAGCTACATTGCTTTTAATAATTGCTATTCATAAACATAGTTATTCACCGCTATCAAATACGATACAACCAGCTTTATTTGTACAAACAAATTAACAAGGAAAATGGTAGCAGATCACAGAGGATGAACCAATGTGAGCACGAGCATGAAAGCTGCAGCTTGTTGTGTGCAAACCACGCAGGTGCTCTTGTTTGCACCATAGAGAAGGCCAATATGCTGTTCACAGGTAAGGACACTCACGTGGAATCTGTTGGCAAGAGGTTGGTGATACATATGACCCTTCAGCTTTTCTCTTTACGCCGATTTGCAATGCTCTCGACTTTTTGCCACAAGTGTCGCTTTTGTTCACCTCACATCACCTCACATAAAATTGTTGAGGTCAGCCTGTGGCAGTCATCGACAGCAATCTGACCTTAACCTGAAAGCACTCTGTATCTTCCTACCTAGTAACTGTACCTGCCTCATTGCACACCTGCTTGCAAAGTCATGATGGAGGAGGCGTCTCTGGACAAGCTCGGTGCCCTGGTTATAGACGAGTTGCATATGCTTGCAGACCCAGGACGGTGAGAAGTATGGCTGAGTGTATCATAATATGCTCTGGCTAGTGTGAGCACGAATGGAGAGTCTTTCCATCCTGTGCAAGTTTAAAATCGAGGTACAAACGGCTGAAGGGCTTTGCTCACTGACTGATATACAACGTATTCATTAATGCATGCAGATTATTTTTGGCTGCTTGTTATTTTTTTGAGCATTCATTTCGAAACGCGAGTGTTTTTCAACCATTTCCGTACCATTTCATTAGCACCTGCTCTACGTTCCAGCAACCGCTCTCACCCAGCAGGGGCTACCTTTTGGAGCTGCTGCTTACAAAACTGCGTTTCTCCACATGTACAGCCACGTCAACAGGTGAGCATGTGGACTGCTTTGAGTATCACACATGTCCAGCCACATCAACAGGTGAGCATACAGACTTCTCTCGGTATCACACTGTCCCAAACAGCTGTAAACGGCTTCCATACAGCTTCAGCTAAAATGAAATTGCTGCTTTACGCAATTATTGCCACACTGCCCACGATCGCAGGCGTACAGGCAAATGGCTCCCCTCAAGATGAAGGTGCAGTCCGAGACGGCGTGCAGGTCATTGGTAAGAAGGATTTTGGCTGAAGCCTGTATCATTGGTGTGTAGTGTGCTTGGCTCTAATTGACATATAGCTTCTTATTCTTGTGCTCAGCGTGATCCAGTGCGCTACCAGCTTTACCTTACACATGCTATGCTTCTCTGGTCATTGGGCTGTGAATTCTACCAATATTAACGTTGTATAAGCCCACTTGTGTAAACCATAAAATGTTATGAGGCAAAACCACCTGTGTGCTTCAATTGCATCAAATGCTTGCAAGGCGTTGCATGAGTGCACTGTCTCAATATAATCCTTCACCCTCATTAGAAGGTGCTGCGCAGTTTTTGCGAGTGCACAAGACAGTTGCTGGTCTAGACATTAGTGGACGCAGCCGATCCTATATCAATACATCATCGCTTGCTGGGTAAGAATATGTTCATTACATTTGCTCAGGAATGAGTGCCACGCTGAGCAACATCAGAGAGGTGAGACTTAACAGGGTTATGGGCATGTAAGCAAGCAATGAGTTACAGGGGATATAAGGAGGACGGGGAGCCTGGGAGTGAGGGAGGGTGAAGCTGGAGGAAGCTGCTTGATAGAGGAGGGATACAGAACACAATCATGCTGCAAAGCAAGTTTAATAATGCAGTACTCAACTTATTTTGCTTCTTTGACTCAACTCATTTTGCCTCTTTTCTGCAAGATTGCAGGTTGCAGACTGGCTTGGTGCCAAGCTGTTCAAAACTTCCTTCCGTCCAGTTCCTCTCACAGAGTACATTTTGGTGAGTTAACCCACAGCAATTCGTCTGATTCCTAGAATTCAAATTTAACCTGCATATAAGCAAAAGGTTGCGGTTAATACTTCCTGTGTGCTTGCCTTGACACTCCAGACCAAGCCACTCCATCACATTAAGTCCTTGTTAGCTAGCGTGCACCCAGCACAATCTTAGATATGCACAAGAACTCTATTTATTCTTTCATTATAAATCTCACAGGACGGTCAGCGCTTGCTGGATTCGCAACTTAATTGCGTCCGCACCCTACAATTCCCCAATAGCGCCTGGGCACACAGTGACCCAGAATGCGTAGCGCTTTGTGCTAAAGAAACTGTCGACTCAGGTAAACAGGCAGGGTGGTTTCTTTGTTGCAACAATCAACGCACGTCCTGCATGTGTGCGTTATAGACACACTCCAGGAATATACATATGGTGCCTGGAAAACGTTACCAACACATTAGCCTCACTCTGTACCTTAATTACTCCATGGCTCTTATACTGCACCTAATTTACTCGGCATAACAGATGCAGGATTAGGGGGAAACCAGATCTCAGGCAAGCATTTCCTGATTTGCTTGCATGGTTGACAGGCCACAGCATTCTCATTTTCTGCCCAAGCCGTGCGGTGTGTGAGTCTGTAAGCGTGATGGTAGCCAGCCACTTGGGGCATGTGGCAGAGAAGGGGGCTGCTGAAGGAGGGGCTGTTGATGCGTCAGCTGCAGCAGCTGCAGCAGCATTGGCAGCAATTGAAGCGGATCTGCGCGGGCTGCCTCCCCCACCTGTGCACCCAAAAGGTTCAAGAGCAGCAATCACGGAGGAGCTCATGCAGGTAAGCAGTGGTGTTGACAGAGGAGCTCGTGCAGGTGAGCAGTGGTGTTGACGGAGAAGCTCGTGCAGGTGAGCAGCTCTTTTATTTGGTGCTGCTGCTCTTTTGGTGCGTTGTTTTTGGATTCTTCCTTTCCCAGAGGTCAGCTGCATGGGGCTGTTGTAAGGGTGGGCGCATGGGTGTCGACAAATGCATATGCAAAGGTATGAAAAATGTGTATGTTGCATTTTTGCAGTAAGAGGAGAGCATGCGATCTGAAAGTCAATTCTGATTGAAGTGCTAGCAATTGAATTTGGGGGTAATTTCAGCTGCAAATAAATCAATGCAACTGCACGCGTCATTCTTACGTATTTCTCCAACTGCTTAGTTATTTCATTTATGAACACGCTTTGCTGAAAGATGGAAGTGTAACCTCATATGCATGGTTAAAAAGTCTTATGGCTAAAAAGTCCTGTAACCTAAAGGCTGACCTAGGCCAACCAAGGCTGACCCTGTGCATGGATGTAGGGAAAGCTTTATATTCTTAGGAACCTACGTTCACCCTTCCTTTCCCACTGCCTGTGCGCAGACCCATGGATCTCGATCTGACACAGGACCACACTCGACATTGGTCCAGTTGATTCCCCAGGGTTTTGCTTTCCATCATGCTGGTACGTAGACAGCACTAGATCTACAGCATTCAGTTTGAACTCTGTAAGGTAAAAATAAGATGTGTAGTATGCACAATTGGTGAACTGCAGCAAGGGACATCAATACCGCCACTGCTCTGTGTACGATCTACGATCTCGCACTGTTGTTACTTTTGCTCAAATTCACTTTCTTTCTGCCACTCCTGCTCAGGCCGTTTTCTCAAACCCACTGTTTCTCCTCCACCCCTACTCAGGCCTGTCCACAGAGGAGCGCTGTGTGGTCGAGCATGCTGCCCACTGACTCACCCACCACTTGTGCTCAGCCTCTTGCTCACATCTACTGTATCTCCTCCATCCCTACTCAGGCCTGTCTGCAGATAGAGGAGCGCCGTGTGGTCGAGTATGCTGCTAGAATTCATCGACTCTCATTCACCACTAGTGCTGAGCCTCTCGCTCACATCCACTGTATCTCCTCCATCCCTACTCAGGCCTGTCTGCAGAGGAGCGCCGTGTGGTCGAGCAAGGGTACTTGAGTGGAGCAGTTTCAGTGCTTTGCTGTACACCCACCATGGCTGTGGGTGTAAATCTCCCAGCTCGCAGAGTGGTGTTCTACCGGTGCGGCTGTTTTTGTTTAATTGTTGTTGGTGAGTTTTACAGCAATAGTTTACCTCTCCTTCTTTTATCATTGTTCTTTACTTATAACTAGGCAGACAGACACACACACACATGTGCATACACACATTCAACCTCAATTAAGTTTGGGGCTTTGGCGGGGCAGCTACCGGGAAAATAGTTGTGACAAGGCAGAGGATTTGGCATGATGCTATCATCTAGCGTGCCCTAACTCCAAGTGTGTTGATATGATGCAAGCCTACTCAAATTGCATGTTATATCAACTCTACATTCACACCCGATACCGCGCAGACCCTTCATACCTCACCCCGACCACCCAATCACTGCTTCGCAATACAAGCAGATGGCCGGTCGAGCTGGGAGAGCAGGCATTGATGAAGCCGGTAATATCAGGCAGATGCTTGGAGGAATTGCACAGCCTTTGTCATGCCCAATCAGTGGCAGCAACGAACCGTGTGATAAGTAGTTAGTTGGTTGGCAGTTGATAGTTCCTGTACGTCTTGTTCAATAAGCTGGATGTGCCAGATATTATTACTTGTTGTGCTGAGTCTTATACTTTGCATTGACGGTGATTTGATCTGACACCTTGCAGTCCGTTTTACCCTGAAACCTGCAACCGGCTATATATAAAGACTGTTTATAGCACATCACCTTCATACATTAACATGCAGGAGAGAGCATCTTGATAGCACTGCGCCAGCCTGCGTTCTGCGCCCCTTCCCTGGCCAAGCTCATCACCGACCCTGCTGCACCCATCACCACGTGTCTCAGTTTGGAAGGGAAGCGGGGCATGACAAGAGCACTTTTAGAGGTATGGTGCGGTGGCAAAGTATGTGCTTGCCCTTGTAGATGCTTGACCTCAAGATGTCTTGTAGGGCTGCTGTGTTTGCACAACATTTCTATGTTTCTTAGGCTTACCCTTGCTACAGCTGCACCTCCTGATTCAGCCTATCTTAACTCTATTACAAGCATCTGTGAAGAAACCATCTCACGTGTTCACTTTGTTTATTGTTTGCAAATGGGACAGTGCCCAGGAGGAGTGAGCATGTATGCACAAATAGCCACATGCACACAAACACACATATCTTTTCATCTTGCTTGTACGCAGGCAGTAGCAACCGGGGCAGTGACCACTTGCGTCAACATCGAGGGATTCATCAAGGTAGGAAGGCTGTGCAATCCATGCACCAGTCCAGTACACCTACCTATCCTTCCTTTGACTGTCCTCGAAGTTGTGTATAATATGCTCACAACAAGTCTGTCCAAAGCTGTCCTTCAATTGTGTATTAACAGTGAATCTGTGTGAACAATGAATCTGTGTTAAACTGTGTGTGGACAGTGAATCTGTGTGTAAACAGTGAATTTGTGTGAACAGTGAAGCTGTCCTTAAATCGTGTGTAAACAGTGAATGTGCATCATCATTGTGATGTATGCTCTCAATGAGATCCCTTCCAAACCTGTCCTCGAGTTTGTGTAAGGCCGACGCACGTGGGCGTGTCTGTGATGTTTGCTCTGATTGGATCAAGTGGTTGCCCACAGCGCCTCTCTCAATGGCACATCCTCTTGTGCAAGTACATCATAATAGAAAAGGCTGCCGCTCTTCAGTCTGCGCCACCACAGCTCATGCTTTACGTTACTCAACTTGTACAGTCTGCTTATGCTTTGCATCACTCAACTTGCACAGTCTGCATACAAACTTGCTCACAGAGTACCCTGATGTGCGCTACTGAGGGCTACCAAGCAGCATCTAACGCAACCTGCTGCGCGATTGAGTGGCTACATTCTCGCCGTTTTATTGTGTGAGCACTGTCGGATGCATGAGATGCAGAGGCTTTGCTGCCAGCACTTTAGCAGCCTTTATAACATGCCTGCACGTTTCTGACATCAAAACTGTGTGTGCTGGATTGCAATGTAAACCACTGTTAAATGCACAATTGCAGGTGGGACATGGTGTCCAAGACCTGGACAGCCTCAGGCATGGGAAAAGCGTGCTCCTTTTCTGGTTCGTGAATCTGCAACGTTATAATCAAACGCAATCAGCTTTTGCTTGATCTCTAGCACAGCACTGTTTGGGGAAGAAGCGGAGTCATGCCAAATTGCTTCAAATACCGGCATTTAACCGAGTCCGCTCAACCATGTATGGCGTGGATCTTCTTTCAATGCAGGTTTAGACCCGTTCGACGCAGTACTAATTGGGCAAGATCTCATGAAGGCCTCCCACTCATTGGTCTTGCCGAACACAGGCACAGACCTGCACATGGCGTTTTTGTGCGTGCCTGCTCAGAATGAGGCCTTCAGGATTGATTGGAAAACGTAAGGAGGCGATATTGTTGTAATTTGGTGCATGCTTCACAGTTACAGCTAAAGATTGCTGCATGGAAAGTAAGTGCGCTTCATTTTACCTCAAGTAGCTGCTTTGCAGTGTGCTGAACAGCGTGATTCATTCTGGTGCAGATTTCACTTTGTGCTTCTGAGCTTGGCTGGGCCTGGTGCACTTGTTGTTGAGAAGGTGAGAATGTGCCTTATTGCCTCTTTGCTTATGGATCACCATAAGCAATAAGCAATTGCTGATCACCTCTTTAGATAGGAGTCATTCTTCCTGTACCCAAATCTGGGTTACTTTGCTCATCAACTCCAGGTGGGCTGCAAGGTTGGGTATGTGCAAAAGAGGATGCTAGGAAGCATATCCAGTGCCAAGATCCTGGTAGGGAACTTTCGCCTCCCTTTGAGCTTGGAGCTGAAAATGTTCTGATTGCATCTTGAATTCTTATTTCTTCTATCCAGCCTTTCGTGTTCCCAAACTTCTTTCCGTTCTATTTTTTCTGCGTTTTATGGAGGCACTAGTTTGATATTTCTTATTGGCCTATGTAACGCCCTCGAGATTAAGGGTTTGGTGATGATGCACCCGAATTGAGCAATGCAGTCTTGACATCCTTTTTAGCACCATACAGAACTGGACACAAGCTCAGTGCCGCATTGCTGTTTTATCTCCTGTTTCATTCAGAATGAGCACAAGGAGGACGAGCGCATTGCCAGAAAACTTTTTGTCGCACTCATTGTGCAAGATCTGGTCGCCGAGGTACGTACGCTCTTTTCAGAGGGTGCTTACGGATACATACATATGTTATATATGAGGTGTTGTAATTTGTTTGTAGCCATCATGCTGGAACTAGTAGGGAAGCATACACATTGGAACAAAGGTGAGGATTCATTTGAAGCCCTCTGAAAAGTTTTGTTCTTACTTTTAATGCTTAAGATTAGCATGCTTATGGACGGAAGAAATTATGAATTTAGTAGCGATGCAAAATCTAGGCAAGGAACAGGAGCAGACGTTGTGAAAAAGGTGGTAGCTTTAACTTGCCTGGCCACATATTAACGGAACTCCATTGATGTAGGTCTGTGGGGCCGCATAAGGGCCAGATTAAAGTGCCGCAAAGGAATCCAAAATGCCCATTTTTTGCGCTTTTGTTCCTTTAAAGACTGCGGAAGGGCAGTTCAGGGTCAATGGTTTTTGCCCTCTATTTTTCTTGGTTTGCTGCAGGTTCCTCCCATGTTGTTGGTTGAGAGATACAATGTTGACTTGCCAGGAATACGTGGGCTGCAGGTAAGAGCTTGTGACAACACGTGTGGCATTCTGTTTGCTAGTTCCCTAGTACAGAAAATATGTAATAGACATGTACGTTACTTGCTAACAACCGCACTTCACAGGAGATATGTGCAAAGACGGCTGGCATGGTTTCAAGGTTTTCGGCAGAAATGGGCTGGGACGACTTAGCAAACCTGACCTCAAAATTCCAAAGTAAGCGCGGAGCAATACGAACTGTAGCATGAATCCCTTTTGCTACCTGAAAGCAATGTCTGCATCAAGCGAAAACGTTCTTCCTTTCATAAATCAGTTTATGTATTATGTATTATGTATGTACCACTGTGCAGTTGGTGCTTGTGTTTGCAAATGGTACTTGTGCATGTATTTGGCACAGGCCGTATTAATCTGGGGATAAAGAGCGAGCTTACACAGCTGACTGAGACGTTGAAGGGCGTAAAAGGTCACCGCGCGAGGAAACTGTTCAAATCTGGGTAGGTGTCGTTATTAAGCATTTGGTGGGCAGACTTTGACATACATATAAACCACTCTGACATGTGCATCCTTGCAAACGTGATGTTGTCATAACTCCACGCAAGCTACCTGAACTACAGTTTTGTAAAAGGTTACAGTGTTCAATGAATGTGGTGATGTCAGAAATTCCACGCAAGCTACCTGAAATACAATTTGGTCAAAGGTTTCAGTGTTCGATGAGCTGCAGAATGGTGACTGCCCTCTGAAATGGTCTATCAACATACTACCAGCTCAAATGTCATAACACATTTGGTTGTGTCACTTGATATATCGAAGGCTGCAGGTACAGAAGTCCAAGGTCATCAATGCCAGCCAGATATTGGAAGTGGTTTTACTGCGTATGCTTCCTCTTGGCCTTTAACACTCATACTATACACTCGCAGCCTCAAGACGCCAGAGGCTGTGGCTGCATGCAATGTCACACGTCTGACTGAGATCCTTGCAGCAGGTAGAGCAGATTGTTCTTGTTCTAGCTACATAAACACCTGTGCTGGTGGGGTTTGCAGCATGCCTTGATTATTAAAGGCTTCTACTCTAGTCTTGCTTCGAATTCACCCCTTTTTGCATGCAATATAGAAACTGAGCAAGTGACATCTGCTGTTCACAAACCCCTGCCTGTGTGTGTGTATGTGTGTGTGTGTGTGTGTGTGTGTGTGTTTGACTGTCAGGTGGCCACCCTACTGAACAAGCCACAAAGCTGGAGTACAGTGCCGCGATTATGATTCATAAGGTCAGTTCATATACTTTGGAATGCATAGAAAAACAAACCACTTTTTATCCCAGCTGCCAAGATCACTTCCTTGACGTTCCTTAATTAAGTTTTGGCGGGGGTGGTCGTTAAAGCCCACACAGTTTTTTTCTAATGGTATGGTCTGTCTATATCACATTTAGGTGCCACAAATGCACTGTATTGGTTCCACAAAAAATAAGAAAAGGAAAAACTACGCAGGTAGTGATAGACCACTCCTCGCATCAAATAAGGATAAGGAGCCACGTTCGTACCGGGTACTGTAAGACTCCTCCATCAAAGATTAAGGAAAACATCGCACCTGGCATAGAACATGGAGCATGAAAGCACATTTTAAAAGCCACCTTCATATTTAACGCAAACTTCCAATTCATTGCTTGAGCAGAGTGCCAATGACTACTGCAACGCCAGAGCGACCAGCCTCCAAGAGGAGGCGAAAGAGCTCCTTGCTTTGAGGCAAATTGAGGTGAGGAGTCCCTTATGTACAGCAAAAATATATGTTTGGCTAGAGATGACAGGGCTCGTGTATGTCGTCTGAAAAGGGGGAATTAATGGGCTGTTGCGGTGACCTCTCCCATGGGAGGCCATGCTCGTCTTTATGTTCCACTTGCTCTAGCACAAAAAAATCAAACCGCTGGTGGTTGGTGGCGTTTACTTTTAGATTATAGATTTGCGTTACCACCCCCCCACCTGCCTCTATCCCTGACGCAACATTTCAGCCTGGTGAACAGGCTGCAGCCCCACCAGAAGCAGCAGCAGCGGCACCCCTCAGCCAAAACGCACGCGCGCTGGCTCAAGCTGAGGATGAGGGGGGGTCTGAGGGCAGTGATTATGAGGGAGATGATGGAGGCAGTGCAGAGGGTGGAGTTGGAGCAGCAGCTAGAGTTGTAGAAGCAAGTTCAGAAGAAAAAGCAGCTGAGGGACCTGCGGCAATAGGCGGAGCATCAGGAGGAGCAATACCAGCAGGAAGGGAAGCAGGATTGGCAGCAAGGTTGGCAGGAGGCAACAGTTCAGGTTTTGCCAGGGCAGAAGGGGTAGGGAAGGGTGGCCGAAGCGAGGAAGGACAAGCAGCAGCGGGCAAATCCAAGAGTCAAGCTGGGTGTAGCCTGCACCACCAGTCAATGTTGCTGAAGCGACCATACAGCACAACTAGGGAGCTGGAGAGCGGTCACGGGAGTAGCAGCTGCAGCAGCAAACGAGCAAAGGCAGGTTTAGTCCTGCAGCAGCAGCACCAGCAGCAGCACCAGCATCAGGCAACAGTGCAGGCTTTGCCACAGCCGCAGCTTCAAGGGCCAGCATTACTACGACAACAGCAGCAGCAGCAGCAGCAGCAGCAGCACAAGCCAAGAGACACTCCTCCCCCACCCATCATCCCAGCATCCCGGCCAGAACAGGGCAGGAAAGGTGGAACCCTGATAGAGACACCCTCCCAGCTGCGCACCTTGCAGGCCAGCATCCACAAAGCAGGCTCCTTTGGCTTTGCTTTCCAGTTCAAGCCCCCCGCCACCTTCCTTGCTCAGCTGCCTCCACTTCCCGGCAGATCTGCATCAAAAGCACGCTCAGGGAGTTTCAGTGGGGGTACTGGTGATGAAGGAGTGGGAGGTGGTGTCTCAGATGGCAGTGGGGTTTTGGAGGGACTGGGAATTTGTGTTGGGGAGGAGGGGCTGTACTTTGTGCAGCTCCTTGCCATAGAGGACGTCAAGGAAAATGGGGGTGGTGGGGAGGGGTCAGGGGCGGCTAGGAGGCAGGAGATGCTGGGAATTCTGCAGGATGTGTTAGCGGATGTATCATTGATGAAGGTGCGGGGCGGTGCTGCATGTCTGGGTGTGTATTTGGGTTTGTGTGCAAATTTTTATCGAAAACATCCGCGAGAACAGAATCCATACGTCACAGAAACATACTCTTAATATGCATTACACAGGTCACTTTCCGCTTGAAGGAGCAGCTGGTGTCGCTGATGCATCTGTCCTCTCGCTCCTACCCTCGTCCTCATTCTCACCCTTGCCCCACTCCACCCATCCCCCCCACCACCCCTTCCGCCTTTGCCGGACCTATCCACAGCAGCTCGATCAACCTCGGAGCAGTTGCAGCAGGCAATGGCAGCAATTGCATGAATGGATCCCTGGCTCCGGCAATTGCCATTGTACCACCAGTGGTCGACGCATTGCTACTTTCCTGGGTGCTGGACCCAGCAGATAAGGAAACTCATGCGGGCGGCTACAGTGGACGCATGGCACATTCTAAGGTGTTTGGACTCTTTGACTTTTTATCTTATCATTTGTGTGACAACAGCAAACCAGCGAGATCCATTTTGTATGCAGCCGGCTTTAATTTTTGAAACCCAACCCTAACCCTCAAAGTTAAGGTTACTCTTCAAACACCTATTGATAACTAGGCTTCCTTTACAGATCTTATTTGTGCACACCCATGCCTCCAAAAAAACCTGTCAAGCGCACCTTGTACGCAGCAACTCCAAGGCATGGTGCAAAAACAGCTGGGAAAGGCCGCTCTGTCACAGGTGCTGGCGTTAGTTGCCAGCCCTGCTGCCCCAGCAGCCGCACAGCTCATGGCCTGCTGGAGGGGAGAGCGCCATGTCAGTACGATTTGCATGAGCAGCAGGGTTGGCAAGGCAATGTAGAAGCAACTAATCAAGTAATTAGCCTAGACACAAAGGTGAACAGTAATGAGTCTAGGGTGTGTTGGGTTCAATTTTTGAAATGCCAGGTTAGAACAAACCGATTTACCCCTGACATTCGGAATGCGCCCAAAATCAAACCGGGCATGCATCACCCCCTTTCGGCGCCTTTGAGTGTGAAGTCTAATGCTTGCGTTGCACAAGTCATGGGATTGGCATCGTCATACAACATACAGTGCTGCTGAAGCTCTCCCAAAAAACGTGGGCTTTTTATTTCTTAATGCCTTGCACAGGTGGAGACCATGAGTCAAGCTGCTCTGGCGCAAAAGTTGTGGCTGGGAAAAAAAAAAGAGCTGTACAGCAGCGGGCTTGATGGACCCTTGATGGACATTGAAATGCCACTGGTAAGGAAATTGAAAGATGCTGCTGAAGGGGTGTCATAAGCCTGGTAACGTTGTCGGCTGTCATTTACTTTGCTCAGGCTTTAGCCTAGCAAGGGGGGTTGTGCTACAACTCTTTGTACAGACCTACCATCGGCTACTTTCAGCATTTTGGCTCTTCTTTAACCAATGCTTATTCAACTCATTTCGTCAAGTCATCTGGCTTGAATGCGAGAGCAAAAGGCAAAGGTGTACACTGCGCGGTGCTGGATTTTTGACCATTGCCCTTTCAATAGGAGTTTTACGGTACCCGGTACCAATGTAGCTCCTTTTCCTTAATTAATGTGGGGAGTGTTTTTCACTGCCTACGTAGTTTTTTCTTTCTTTTTTTCTTTCTTTTTTTCTTTCTTTTTATATGTACACAAAAGGAAAAACGCTTGTATGCATGTTTGTATGTGTGCACAGGACCAAGTGCGCTGCTGCGATATGTGTGTCCTACATAGCATCAAAACGTAGCGTAGTCCAATACACAGCGCATGATTGTTACTTTGGGAAAAAGGTTATCGCTTGGATGTCAATTCATTGCTGGATACACGTAACAATTATAAGCAAACTCTGATCTGTACTTGCTGTACCTGCAACATGATCATACACAACTCAGTCACTCACAAAGCTGATCGACGAATGTAGGTTGGCGTTCTGGCTTCTATGGAGACTGTTGGCATGGGCATAAACCTGCGGATCATGTTGGAGCAAAGATGCCCCTTGATGACTCGTTTGCAGCAGCTTACAAGGCGAATAAATCAGGTTTTTGGTTGCGTATATGTGTGTGTATGCGTATGTATATTTGTATGTGTATGTGTATGTGTATGTGTATGTGTATGTGTATGTGTATGTGTATGTGTATGTGTATGTGTATGTGTATGTGTATGTGTGTGCATGTTTATGTTTATGTTTGTTCCATTATGCTTTAGTACACAGCAGACGTGAACCCAGGCAGGCACTCCTGAGCTTGCTGCATCTTCAATGACTCAGTCTTCCCAACTTCTTAAATCAAAACTGTTGGTACAACCTCATTTGGTACCAACAACTATCAGAATGACGATGCCATCTGTCTAGCAGCAGCAGGTAAACAGCTACGCCTTGTAATAAATGGTTAATTTCTCTCTGTTTATCCGTCGGTATGTCTGTCTGACGATGCAGCTTGCCGGCAAGGAGGTCAACATTGCATCGCCTCAAGAGGTATCACGCTTTCTGTATCAGGACCTGGGCATCTCCGTGCCTAATAGCGCTGCCAAGAATGACAAAACAGGTGTGGCAAACACTTTTTCCCCCTCTTTGCCAATTGGCTTGGTGGGGGAGACTCACGGCACTTCAGGCCAATGTGTCTCCTTCTCCTTAATTGATGCAGGGAGTGTTTTGCTGTCTGCGTAGTTTTTCATTTGATTGGCTTGGTGTGATGTCTAAAATCTGTCACGTTTTACAACAATGGCCGTAAATTAGCAACCGGCAATGCTTAAAAAGCAGAGGCATACTTGGTGCACTGATGCTTTAAGCAAACGCCTTGTTGGTCCACCTCAATACCGATAGCGACTTCATGATTGACTGGGCCAGCTTGACGGGACTTGGCATCTATCTACAGCTCGTAATGCAATTGCAAGTGAGAAATGATGCCAAGTGATTGAACCAACATGTCCATGCAGGACATATCAGCGCCAGACAGCCCGAGCTTCTAGTGAGTTGATAGTCCGCACCCTGCCTGCACATGCATCTGATCCAGTTTAATACATTGTGACACGAGGGTTTGCGATTACATTGTCAATGCATGGCCAACACTTTTGATACTGATGACACTTAACAATCCGTCTCCAGGACATGCGAAACGCACATCCGATTATTTTAAAGATTCTTGAGCACAGATCTCTTGAAAAGCAGTTGGGACTGCTGCAGGCAAGTAGTTTCCTTTCTCTTCTAAGATAAAGCCTGTTGCATACGCTATGGGCCCCTGGTGATGTTAGTTATGAGCTGATAATTTTTGCTAACGCTGAAAGCCTGATGCTTTTCACGACATGAAAGTGACATGTTTCTACAACTTTTGATTTCACTGATTTTTCAATCGCAGGGACTCATAACAGGCCTCTGTGTGAGCAATAAAGTGGCTAGGGACTACGCCGCACAATTTTTTGAAGGCAAGCAAGCATACAGTCACTAAAACTTTCCAGCTTTGCTTCCTGCCATTCATGATCGCCAATAATGCAACAAAAAAAGCAAAATAAACCCCACTGATGTGTTATTGGTCTACGCACGCAGGCTGTGGCATGGATTGCTTTGTGCGCGTGCACGGCTCATTCCTGCAGGCAGGCACAGATACAGGCAGGCTGGCGATGACAGAGCCATCGCTGCACGTGCGTTGAGTATATGTCGCTAGCACTATCCTGTCTCAATTGATTGTGGGTATCGTGTAAAATTGATTAGCTGAGGAAAGCACATACACACGCACGCACATGCAAACATGCACTTTCACCAACAACGCAACTAAAATATCTCTCCCCTCCTTCCTTTCTGCATTAAGATGACACCCCACAAAAAACACGTGCCGCACAATACCTTGGCACCCGAACACACTTGTCCCTTGCCTGTACACAATCACTCCACATTTCACGATGTCAACATTTAGCAATAAGCTCACACACACTCACACCATCCTTCCTACTAGCTGACGATGCGCCATTCCAAACTAAACCCTCAAAGCAGCGCATAAACATGAGCACGCACCAGTTATATAACACATTATAAATGAAGGACGACGCAACTTGCGCGGTGAGATCACTTTGCTCATCAATCTTGCACGCATCCACACACGATCAATGCTGTAAAGGCTACTTCCACTTGTTGCCAACTCAATCAGTTTATTCAGCTACTTACACCCTGCAGATTCTCTGCCTCCATCTGCTGCCACCTCTCCAATGTTGCATGTGTAATGGTATATGGTATTTAACATTTAGGTATATAACATATAACACATACCTCCACTACATCGTTTGGCAATAGGACGCCAGCCTGGACATGCCGCTGACATGGCCAATACCTTAACAAACAAACCCCTCCTGATTTAAAATTGCTCACCCAAAATATGGCACCTTCTGCTCATTGTGTCAAAATTGTATATGAATAGAGATAAGTCGAATTGATGGAGCCATTTGTCGTGCTCTGCATGTTCAATTGCGGGGTTGATCAAATCATTCAATGACATGCGTGCTATGACTTCAGGAACCTTGAGCACTGTTTCAGGATTTCCACCATCCAGACACGTTTCCGGATCTTAGTGCAGGATAAACTCACAAGCAAAACAGCAAAAGCATGACTTTATTGAATGCCTTGACCAACTGTATATAATCAAAACACACCCAATGCCTAATCCTAACTTGCAGGTTGTGCCTCGTCCGATTGAGTATGAACTAGAAGGCCATGAGCACATGCACACTGTCTGCCTGAACGTCCGTGCTGCTTTTGTGGCTTCGCCCGGACATGTCATATTGTCAGTTGACTACAAGCAGGTGTGCTTGCAGTATGGCTCACACATTATGTCCTCTTTCTCTCTCTCTCTCTCTCTCTCTCTCTCTCGCTATCTATCTATCTATCTATCTATCTATCTATCTATCTATCTCTCTATCTATCTATCTCTCTCTCTCTCTCTCTCTCTCTCTCTCTCCCTTTTTATCTTTCTTTTTGGATACATATATGTATGTATCTATATACATATACATATAGTGCTCTTTTTTTCGTGCTCTCAGTTATGCTTACATTCTTCCCTTTTTTTACCATACCATGGACTATCTAGCTAAAGACACACATTTTTTCTCTTAAGGGTCGGGGAAATTTTCAAGAAGCCTTCTGCAGGGGCCGCCCCTTAATAAAGAAAAAAATTTTATGTCTTAAACTTTATTAGATTATGTTACAAATCTATCGAAAGCCGATTTAGACAATTTATGTACGCCGGAAGGGTATAGCCATTATAAAGATATTAAGATTCCTTCTTCTTTTACTGAATCACTTGTACCTTCTACAATTAGTAAAGACTCTTTTGCTCAATTTTTTTAATCAGGTTTAGATGTTAGTGCTAAAGAAGTTGCTCTGTTAGAGATATGGACAAATGGAAGTTTACAACCAAGAGATGCTTTATTAATGGCTTTTAATAATCTATCATATACTTTCAGCCCGGCAAAAATATAAAAAGAGTAATCCCATCTTTTCTATTTCTGCTTCATACAAAAAATAATCAAAAACCAGGGGGGTGCTTAACACCCCCCCGCTCATATATTTTCTTTCCATTTATAATTGCGTACATTAAATTTTCAATCATATCACCTAACACCTCCGTTCACTTCCTTGACATGATCTGATCTGCATACTTAATACAATTGTAGCTTGAGCTTCGCATCCTTGCCCACTTAAGCGGAGATCGTGATCTGTGTGCCACTTGCCAACGTGAGGGAGAGGACCCATTTTCTATCATGGTCTGTCATTGGAAGGGATGCACAAAAGATAAGGTACGTGCAATTTTCCTGGATGTAAAAGTATAATATGAACCGTGAAGCGTTGAGCAGGTAAAAGTGTTGGTCTCAGCCAGTTAATAGTAATTTGGTCGAGGACACTGGAGCTAAAAAAAACAGAGTACTTGTTGTTGAGTTTCTAGGCAAGGGAAGTGGTGACAGACAATTACTACTCCATTTAAACAATTGCCTGCCTTGAGCAGCCGATACTGAGTGACAAAATGCAGTAGTCTGTTCACAGAGAAAATAAAGTGCTCGTATTGTTCACCCCTTATCATCAGGTGACAAAACCTGAGCGGGAACAAGCCAAGCGGTTGACGTATGGAATAATATATGGCATGGGGCTCCAGCGCCTTGGTGGGTGAAATAGTTTGATACAAATGTGTATCATACGTTGTGACCATGTCCTATGTTTCCAAACGCTATCTTACATAATTAAATCAACTTTTTTTATCTAAACAGCTAACGAGCTTGACATGGACAAAGATTTAAGCCGGGTGCAGAGCTGGAAGGACTCATTCCTTCAGCAAGTGCCAGGCCTTAGAGGAGCAATCGATTGGTCAAAAACGTGAGTATGTCTTGCGGATGTATTTTTACTTATGTCTTTTTGTGGAGGTAGTGGAGGTACAGGGAGCCACCCTAGGGCATCAGCGAGGACGGCCTTTCGAGTAACTCTGAGCAAATGGATGTGTCAATGAGTTTTGATGGACATGAATCAGGTCATCAAGGCACATCTCAGCAAGCGCAGGTGACCTGCACATGTCGAATGAAAAGAGCTTCTGCTTTGGTGACATGCTGACATGTAACGCTCATCAACTCATTCTGCGCTACTTCTTCTCTACCTTGTACCACAGGCAACTAAGGGAGCAGTTCAGGCAAACGGGCAGGGCAACAACATTTGCAGGCCGCAGGCGTGTATTTGCTGCACTCACGAGCAAGCATGGAGAGGTGAGTGTTTGGTGTTGCATTAAGCCATTGCATATGTAAATTACTGAGTTGTAAGACAGGGCAAAGGAAGGGAATAAGTGGAAAAGCGAAGAAAGTAGGGCGAGAAGAGAGAGGACCTTACCCTCTTCAGCAACATTTGTATTACTACGCGTGATTGCAAACAATGCGCGGTCCACAGGCTCGCAATGCTGCAGAGAGGCAAGCCATGTCTACACTCACACAGGGCAGCGGTGCAGGTAAGCAGAAGTTAAAAAATAAAGGGGGAATAACTATAGCAGGCAGTGAAAGTCAGAGGGTGTTCTGGGTGTAGACAGTACTCGCGACACAAAACTGGCGTTACAGCTGTATCCGCATGCTTTGTAGCTTCTTTCTCCTCAAAACTCTTAATTTGCGTTAAATCAATTCCACCTGATGCAAAGTGAGAGCGTGACACCAACCAACAATATTTTAATCGACTTATTTGCCTCTTTTGAAAAACTGCAGACTTGATAAAGTCTGCTATGGTGCGTCTACACGCCGTTTTGAACCTACCAGAGTACTTCAACGCTGCTAAATTGGTGCTCATGGTGGGTAACAGAGATAACTTGAAATTGGCAATGGCTAGGTGACGAGCATGCGTGTCTGTGCTTGTATGTGCGCCTGTGTTCTAAGCTACAAAGACTTTGCTTGCAAAGGTTTACCTAATATTTTTTGTAAGCAGGACCTTCAAAAATTGTGGAACTCATTGCTACAACAGCTTCTGGTGTTAAATCTTACGTTGCAAATAAATGTTGAATTGGTAAATTATTATCAGGATAGAATTTGATGCAAGGAGGACCTCAATGTTTTTAGTCTTGTCTCAGATTAACCCAATTCTGAGGTCAATCACCCATCTTCAGGTCCATGACGAGCTTGTCTTTGAGGTGCGACAAGATCGCTTGAACGACGTGGCTGCACTTGTCAGGCGTGTCATGGAAAGTGCGTGGAAGCTCAAAGTTCCTACACCTGTAGAGATCAAATTGGGACCTAGCTGGGGTCAGCTGGAAAATATCAGTTTAGGGCGCACAATGAAAACTGCTTAGTCTTTCTACCTGGCCAGGCAACAATTGCACAAGCACGCTCATATTAAAGAGTATAATTGGACTTGTTATTCTTGTGTTACAAACTGCTACTTTTATATAGGTGGACGTGAAAGTCCTTATCCAACTTCTAGAACTATGATGGCTAATTATTTGGGGGAAAAAAGGAGTGTAGTACTTTCCATGAGTCTTTTTCTTTCACATTACCATAAATTCTCACTTTACTTATTGCGTTCAATGCTCACATTTTGAATCGGCCAACGTCCATTTTTCAATTATTTTTTGATTTATATCAAAGTTTGTCCCTTGGGTTGATTCGCTCGCAGTGTTTACACATCGAGCATCATTAAGGAAGGAACACTGAAGTGCTAGCACCTTGAAACCCTTCATTGTTGTAAGTAAGTCTTTTATTATAGTGAGGATGCACATTTGATAGAGGTAAGCACTAGGCTTGCTCTTACTTTCCAGTGATCACTGCCATGCAAAAGTCCAATCATATATTTGAGGGAGGTTGAAGGCAAGAGGATATAAGGAATAGCGGCTAGACGGAAAGGGTCCGGCCATTTATCAAAAATAGAATTAACTTTAGAGCTGCAGATGCCTTTTTTAGGAGCCAGGTATAGAGAACACACTAGCAAAGCTGATCACCATAAACATCTTCTGCAGTTTGTTTCTAGAATGAAAGCTTATATAGGAGCGGCGGTGGCGGTCTGCACCATTTAATGGATGCAAGGCACAATCTCTCTCTCTGGGAGAATAGTAGAAGAAAGGGCTTCACATTGGGGATCACATGGTTGGGAGCTAGGAAAGGGTCTGCACACCAGCAGGGTGTTGTTCGGAAAGGTGGCATGTGTAGACCAAACTCTATTGGAGTCCCTTTTTCCATACGGAGGTTAAAACCTCCTTACATACCTCCTTAAAGGCCTCCATGGGAAAGGAGGCTATGGAGGCCTGTATACTTGACTTAGCTCTGTAAGGACCTTTATCTTTCCTAAGGAGCTCCCTAAAGACCTCTTTGTCTTTCTTTGCAGCCTTTTAAAGACCTCCGTATCTTCTAAACCCTGGTGATCTGACACCCTTTTATAATTTATATCTTGATCTGCACACTTAATCAGATCACAACTATTTCAATTACGCACAGTGACTGATCAAGTATACTTGCATATAGTAAAGTGAAAGTAAAATATTGCCTAGTGTAAAAACTCCCGGCATGGATCAAGGAAATTACACTATTATGGGTTGTGCCATACAGCATCCCACCAATCAAAGAGGAGAAGAAAGAAACAAAAAGAGTTTAAGGCCTTAAGTCAGCAAATTGCAATGGGTGTTGAGAACCATTCCACACACTGCTGTCTAACAGTCAAACAACAAAAAAAGACGGTTCTATGCTACAGTTTGCTGTAGGCTTCGTCATTACACCAAGCTGCCGTGGAGGGAGATCAAAACCAAAAATGGGCTGCAGGCCCTCAAAGAGCAAAACAACGCAAAGAAGCAAGTGCCAAGTCCGTAAGGCCAGCAGGGCCCTTACAACTATTCAGCCAGCAAGGCCTCTACAACACCCGCCCACCAAGGCTACAACCAAAAATGGGCTGTAGGCCCTCAAAAAAGCAACACAACGCAAAGAAGCAAGCGGCAAGTCCATAAGTCAAATTCAAGCGAGCTCAGATGGGAACACCCACAAGTCAAAGCACAAGCTGAGGGGGGG
>Ga0307942_1000979_pt1 | contig 21956 bp, 19 predicted proteins | sample OrgLakmetagen175_FD_201846 | JGI IMG/M metagenome (GOLD analysis project Ga0307942, IMG submission 201846) | Saline water microbial communities from Organic Lake, Antarctica - #175 | ecosystem: Environmental > Aquatic > Non-marine Saline and Alkaline > Saline | place: Antarctica: Organic Lake... | reverse complement strand
AGCCCTGTTCCCTTGATTTTTCTAGCGTTTTCTTTGGTTTGGTTACAGGCTTTTTCCCAAGCTTCCGCTCAGATGCCCTCCAGAGGCATATATAGCGATGTAACCTTACCTTACCTTACCTTACCTAATCAACAAAAGACAATTGCTGCAGCATCTTTGTTTGGCATTGCTGCAGCATCTTTGTTTGGCATGCAAAATAGAAGAACAGTGAGGAAGTTATTTAAAAAAGAAGACGTAGACTTTCAGACATCAAATTTGTACTTCATTACCATTGCAAGGCAAGATGCCTTGACACTAAAGATTTCAAGCCGTGTCGCCTCCACAGTAGTGAAATGAAAGAGCAAGAGAAAAATTCCGCCTGATAACGTAAGTATTTAGCTGCTCAGCAGCGACCGTCTCCGTGTCCTTGATCAGTTATGAGGCGTTTTCGCAACTCGCGTGCACTTTTTGCTATTGTTCCTCACCCCACAACAATGTGGGCACATTTTGCATGTGATATGCAACGCTCTTGCCTTGCGCTGCTTGCGTCCTCAACTCTTCCTTTGAAATCCTGTAGTTGGGGATATGGCATGTCAAGCTTTCATTCATTAGATCTGGATTTGTAGAAACGTTCAGACACATCTGCCTCTCTGTAGTATATTGGAAGTTTTCCCCTGCTACAGACACTGTAAACATATACCGTACCTTTGCGGATCCATCCCGGTGCCTAAATTTCATAAATATAAAACGTAACCCCGGGTAACCCCGGAGCCTCAAAATAAATATTTTAGCCATTCCCGCACAAATTACGGGGGGCATTTACCCCAGGCAGTGCATGTGCGTGTGTGCGTGCGCATGTGTGTCGTGCTGTGTGTGTATGTGTGTGTGTGTGTTTGTGTGTGTGTATGTGTGTGGTGCTGGGGCGCATGTGTGTCGAGCTCCAGGTGCTGTCCAGGAGTGTCGTGCTCCAGGTGTTGTCCAGGAGTGTCGTGCTTCAAACCTGGGGCGCATGTGTGTCGTGCTGCAGGTGCTAGGGCTGCTGCAGGTGCTGGGGCAGGTGCTGGGGCTGGTGCTGCAGGTGCTGGGGCTGGGGCTGGGGCTGGGGCTACTGGGGCTAAGGCGGGGGCGGGGCCTTCTCCGCTCATCACTGTTAACCCACGCACAAAACTTTATTTTCGCCAATCCCGGGCAACCCTGGAGCCTCAAAATAAAAATATATTTAACGATACCGGAACCACCCCGGAGGAGAAAAAACATTATCTACCCGGGATAATATTGAAAAGGTACGGTAATAGATGGCAAATATATATACGTATGACCATATAATGGAGAGGTATCTATGCTAGAAATATTGTATGCACATGGCTCTGGCCGACCCTAACAATCTGCCCTGCTACAATACATCGTACCTGGCTAACCCAAACAACTTGCCCTGCATTGCTAGCTAGGAAACTTTATGGCTAGGCCAGAACCACACATGAATCCCTTTGGTTGGCACAAGAATCATGAACAAGTGCTATGAGGTTTTTACTTACAAGCCTCAGCTTTAGCATCAAACATGTTCGCGCAACAGGAAAAACCATCAATCCTGAAGCTGCAAGGTCTACCTTAATAGGAAAGGGGAAAATATAAAAATTGCTAACCGCTGACGACACCCATACATTTCTCGCCCCTCGGGATAACCTTAACCTCTCACTCACCCTCCCATCCACACAGACACCCACACCTACAACCACACCCGCACCCCCCCTATATCTACACCCCTCCCACTCACCCACCCAGCCACCAATGTCGCACCTGAAAGGACGGAACAAGGGTGGCACTGGATTCTGTGACGAAGGCTCGTTAGCCAGCAGCTGGCCGTCTATGGTACAAGGCTGGGTGAAAAGGTTGCGGTACGATAAGAGCCATAGCAACAAATCCTCCAGAGCGTCTGCGCCCACCTTGCTGGCATCGGCTGCATTCCAAGGCACGTGCGACATGGGGTATTTAGTATTTATGCGTGTCGGCAATGTGGTATGAGCATTTGCTGCCTGGGGAAACTTGAACGGAGCAGTCTGCCAGTCTCTGCAGGGGGCATGCTAGCCCCTTTTTGTATGCTTGTTGGTTATTTCCTTTGTTCTTGGCCTGATCCATCCCGGCCATCACTTGCAATTGTCTCAAAACATAATTCTCCACTTGCCATCATCTTATGACACAGTCACAAAGATGCAAAAAATATCCTTTTCCCCCCTTTTTTTTATCAGACCTAGCTAGTACATGGCACTCAACATAAGACAGCACACTTGGTATACTGCCAGAGGCATGTGCCCATACACAAGCATGCACAAATATACGTTAGCACGTTAGCACACACACGCACACACACACACATGCACACACACAAACACACGCACACGCAAAGCCACGCACATGTACATACGAACACAATCAAACCTTACAATATTTTAGACAACTCAAGGTGGGAGATCATAAGATCTAGCCAACTCCTCCCCAGCACATACACAAAACTGCTGGCTACTTAACGAAAGTAAGTGCACGTTTATATACAGAGTTGGAGGGTGAGTTAGCTTACCTTGGGGAGAAGCCTCTTTCTTTGTGCCCAGTACGACACGGCATGCTGCACGCTGCTGGAAGTAAGCGAGGGCGCACATGGCGATGGAGCTGATGACCTTAAACACGTGGAGGGGGGAGAGGGACCAGGGGTCCAAGCGACTAGCCTGCAAGTCAGAGAAAGCGTAGAGGTAGTCAGACAGAGAAATTTTGTCCACCAAGGGATAAGACCTAGTCATAAGCGTGAAGAAGGGAGAGGAATTAAGGGTCCAAGCGCCTAGCCTGCAAATTAGAGAAAGCATAGAGGCACCCAGCGGAAGACCAGAGTTTCTTAAGATCTATTTGTTGAGACAAAACTCAGCAAGGCATGCTTCATCCACTTCCACCCAAAGACAATACAACATTTGCACACACTGGAACAACCTCCTCATTGCACATACCACATATCCAAACACTGACCTGACCAAGCGCATCCTAGCATTCACCTAGGGATCACACGGTGTGAGTTGTGCAACCTTTGCCCACCTGGTCGTTCGTTTCCAATTTCCAAACACTCATCTGATTGTACATTCTAAATCATAAGTATCCACCTGATCGCACACAACCAAGCATTAAACCGGCAACATACACATCCTAGCATTTCTCTATGAGTCACACAATGTGAGTTGTGCAAACTTTGTCCACCTAATTGACGTGCCCAATCATGCGTACCCTAGCACTCACCTCACACCTTTCCATACATACAAAGACCTTGAATCAGGAAGCACATGTCCAAAGCCTGAAAAGACCAGAGTTTTGCTCAAACATATTTATTCAGTTACTCAAAGACAATTTTAAGTATACCAAACGTACACAAGGGCAAATTCTACAATCATGTCCGATGCGTCTGCCTGTGCATGAACAGCACGGCTACCTGGTCGTACGCGTCCAAAGTCACCCGGAGCGGCTCAGGGCTGCCCACATGTGCCAGCACGATGCCTGCACAAAACACTGGAGGGCAAGCCAGCCGCACCTGTCAAGGAAAAGGGGGGGATTATTTATACGGGGCATTCATTTTATAGATTATAGGGCTGCCCACTTGTGCCTGCGCGACGCTTGCACAGAACGCTGGAGGGCAAGCCAGCCGCACCCGTACAGTCGGGCAGGTATGCGATACACGGTGTATTCACATCATAGAACTGCCCACATGTGCCAGCACGATGCCTGCACAGAACACTGGAGGGCACGCCAATCGCACCTGTACAGTCAAGACAGTTACCCCACTCATTCATGCATTTGCATCAAACTCAGAACACTGAAGGGTTCGCCAGCCGCGCCTATATAGTAAAGGTAATTACCCCACTCTTAAATTTCATCCTGTTTTACTCGGAGAATTGGAGGGCAAATTAGCACAGAGCCGCAAAGGTAGCTAATTGAGTAATTAGGGTTTACGTTCGTTTTGACAATGCCACAAACGTACGTGCTAGTAATCCTAGGGACACCTTACAACATACACTGCACATAAGTGGTTCTGGCCACTCCAACAGTCGACCATGTGTGTGTCTGTGTCTTGTTTAGCGTGTGTGTGCTAATTAATTGTGAGTGTGTACGTACACTGTTGTAGATGTCGCAGCACACGACTACGCGCACAAGAACATATGCACAGTAGCCTGCACTTGGCACACAAGTAGTATGGCTTTAGAAGTGTGAAGCCATTGACCTTCGTACTATGGAAGCATAGCTCTGTGTAGCCAAGCCATTGACCCAAACCCTAAACCCTAATAAACTCTCAGAGGGGGTCAACGGAGCGAAGTGGCCAGAAATGTTCCTTTCTTGATGCAATCGTATTTATCTACTACAACAAGGCTATGTATGAAATTTGGGATAGTTTGGTTGACCCGGGTGGCCTGCGTGGCCTGGGTCGGCATGCTCTCCCTCATTTTGGCAGAGATTACACACTTTATGACTCACCACGCCCAACCAACACAATATTTTTACATTAAAACATGACGGAAGTGTTTTTATTTAAATATAAATCAATCGTGATTACTAAAAGCCAGGTTTGGGGGGGTCAAGTTTTGACCATTCTGGACACCCATTCTGGCGGAATTTCTCTAAGGGAAATGGCTGAAAATGGACACCTGACCAACCACTGGGCCGTTTCACCCCATTTCTTTTGCAATGATGTTTGTTTATTGTTTATTATATAAACTCTGAATCACCAAGAATCACCTAGTTTGGTGCTGTGGATGATCTGGTGTGAAGAGTTGCATGCCAAAAGTAGGGTTCACGCCACGGCCATTTAGACACGTGCGCCCCAAGCTGAGGTGTTCTCAGCAGCTCAGAGCAAGGGCTGCCTCTGGATGCTCAGCTTTAAAAGTGCAAGTTGGGGTGCCCATACTCTGGGAACATTTCCAAAACACCCCCTTTTCAGTCATCCGTTGACCCCCTCTGATAAACTCTAGACCCTGACCTAAATACTGCGACCATTGACCTAAGCCCTACGGCCATTGAACTAAATACCGCGACCGTTGTTCAAGTGCTGCAGAAGTACAGCTCTTTGCAAGAAATCTTACACTGTGGTGATTCACCCGTATACTTCCGCAGCAAGTGAGGACCATACTGCCTTTTTATGGAGTGGTGCATGGTGGCCATGATGCCTCTCATAAGGAGATTAATGCCTCCAGGTAGCACAAGAAAAGTGTGCTAGCACTTATAGCACAGTAGATCTGAGCAAACAAGGGGATTGGCTGGTTTTATTTATCATAAGCATACGAGCCACATTCTAACGGCTGATGATGAATAATGCTGTAGCACGCTCAGGTTGAGCCGTGAGGCTTCATGTTGTAATTATTAGTATTTCTGTGTTACTTTAAGAGCTTTCCAGTTTCAGACATCAAAGATGTATAACTAGAGTTGGCCAGAACCGTAAACAAACACCGTATATTTGGTGATTTTCCTGCTACAAATACCGTATACCGTAGATCCACGATCACTTTGTGACAAACTTCTTAAAATTAATTAAATCTTCGTTTTGAGTTCAAAGGGACTTCGTGAGGGTCCTGTTGATACCGTACTAACGCGTGACCAATACGCACCCTGATTTTTCATGAAATGTTTGAGTGCATTGCGCGGGGTTTGCGCACCCCTTTCAGTGGGGAAAGTCTGCCATTGCGCACCCCCAATTGCGCAGCAGTTGAGGTGCGCAGAGCTTTCTCAGGGGCATTGCGCAGACCCCATTGCGCAGACCCCCAGCAGCAAGCTTGCATGGCCATTGACTGATGAGGTGGGGCGCCCACCAGTTGCGCTTCATCTGTCCTGGACGCACACGCGCGCTGCCCTTCCTGCTGTGCCCCATCTTCCTCCTGCTCTTCTCTTTCCTTGCTGCTGTGCTGCTTCACAAGGCCTCTGACAGCTGGAGGTCGCCCGGGTCCCTTTCCCTCCAGCTTGCGCTGCTGCTTGGCCTTCTCATACTGCTCCTCACGCTTGCGCTTCAGCCCAGCTGCCTCAACGCTTGCATTCCGGATGGCATGCTTGGAACGCTGCTGCTCGCGCATCGTCCTCCCGCTTCTCCCGCGGGATGGCACGCACATACCTGGACCATTGCCTACCCAGAAAATATAATATTAATTTTGCGATTGCGCACAATTGCGCACCGGCTCTCACCGGAATAATTTCCCGCTTGCGCACCTGATTGCGCACCCTGATTTCAATTGTAGCAAAATATTCATTGCGCGTCTCCATTGCTCCAAAAAAGATTATTAAAGCGCAATGGTCAAGCGTTGGTACGGTAATCAGTTTGTGATTTCGAGAGCCCTCCACTGTTGGCTGCTGCTGCTGTGCAGGCTGCTGGGCAGACTGACCATTGGCTGCATGGGGAGAACGACAGCTTGCACGTGTGCTTCCCTCAATCAGAGGTCTCTCTGCAACCTTCTCTTACCCACTTGCCATCTTCACTCACTCTGTGAGGATGCCCCAGAAGAAGGGCCTGAAGGGCCTGTGAGAGGAGGAGGCTTGCTTTTGGAGCAGTATGCAGCTTCTCATGGCCTCTGAGCAACTAGCCCCTCAGCAGGGGAATGGGCCAGGGGTTCACACTGGCACAATAGGAGGCCATTTTTGAAAGTGCCCTCAAAACCACTAAAAACACTCAATTTATCACTTGAAATTTATAGGCTCTTAGAGGAGGCCAAATAATTATATAATTTTTATTAAGTGATCATGAACCTACGGTATTAAAAATTTCCACAATTATTATTTATTATTTAATTATTTAATTTCCAAAGTAATCGAGGATCTACAGTATACACCGTGTATACATGGCTCTGGCCAATCCTATGTATAACGCTGGAGACTGTTGTGCAACCAAACTAGACTACTATAGTTCAGATACGTGTGTAGCATCCTAGCTGCACAGAGCACGAAAGTCTGGCGCTTGAGCCATGACATCATTCCTGCACCGCTTCCCCAGTTTGTGTCTTGCACACTAAACACAAAAGTACGTGCTTGCTGCGGCAACCCTAGTCGTAAAATACTGATCACACGGCAGAGTTGGGCTACCACACCAGGGCAGCAGGGCAGAACGAGACACACACACACACATTCACATACACACACATACACACACTTACACAAGCCAACAAGGGCACACCTCTGCTGCATCTCTGGTTGAGATGCCAAAAGCGCCTGCTGAGCTGCATACGTGCAGCTTCACATCTGGGCATCGTGTCATGATTTGGTGCAGCACCATCTTCAGCGCAGTCGAGCCGTGAGCTGTGTGGTCAAATGCGCGAAGAAAGTGTGAAGAAGCACCCTTTATATACTATATATTGACTCAGTCAGTTCATCACCATTTCCAGCACTGGAAAGCCGTGGGCTGCAATCACACATACAAATTATGATGAAGCCAACATTTATGCACAGCTCCATCATTTGTGCACTTCTTGGAATCTTATCATGGCTTCATTGTGCCCTTCAAAGCATCGTCGATTTCTTTGCATTGCATTTCTCAAGTCACTGATCCGCTTCTCATTTGCCTTCTTGTAACTGATCCTCACGTAAAGCTAGCTCAACACATCGCAAGCTCTTGTTGCACTCATTATAACAAGCACAGAACTGTGATTTCAGATTGCAAACATGCGCACATACACGCACAAAATCACACACACATACATAAACTTGTGTGCACACTACCTTACTTACGTTGGATGCTGGCTGGCTGGCTGAGGGGGGGCGGAGGCGGCAGAGCATTGTATTGCTTCATCAACTGGTGCTCTAGGTGCAACTGCAGAGGTCCCTGCCACCAGCTGAGTGCTCGGCCACCATGACTACCTGCACGTGTGTAACGTTGGTGTGTAGGTGTGCGCCTTGTCACATTGTTGTGAAGGTGTGTGCCATGTCGGCTGGGATGCTGCAGAGACAACAGCCACCTGCATGAGCTGAGACACTGTTGCAGAGGACTCATTGCCGCTTCCCCTGTGCACTTGCGTTACAATCTGCTAGGGAGGTTAGTGCTTTAAATGAGCTACTGCTCCTGGTGCCAAAGCATTAATTGGTGCTCTAGGTGCAGCTGCACAGGACCACGCCACCAGCAGTGCGCATGACTACTGCCAACGAATACGCATGGTGCTCTCAGATTGTCACATTCGCAAGTAAATTCAAGCTTGACAAAGGACTACATAAATGCACAAATCTAAAACCACACATAGTGTACTTGGCTGAGATTATTATAGCCATAGACCGGTTGGTGCATGCACATCACCGCCCATTGCCGCTGGACTGTCGTTTATACGATAGATCATACACAACGATGTGATAAAATCATTCTGCCGTGCATTTGACAGACATCATGATCACTGAATTAGACTGTACCTAGCCAAGGGAAATTAGGATTGAATCCTAATATCCTAATTCACACTGTGCGGGCCAACTCTTACCTGTATCTATCTCTGGAGGACTGGTTGCAGCATGGACAACCTGACTCCAGGAGTTTTCCAGCTCCTGGACCCTGCCGCTCACATCCTTTGTGAATGTAGCGAAGAAGGGTGTGTGTAGTGTGTATGTGTGTGCGTGTTTGTGCTTGTGAGTGTAGGTGTAGGTGTGTATTTGTGTGTGTGTGTGTGTGTGTGTGTGTGTGTGTGTGAGAGAGAGAGAGAGAGAGAGAGAGAGAGAGAGAGAGAGAGAGAGAAAGAGAGAGAGAGAGAGAGAGTAGGTTCAGATGCTCGTGTCAAGGTGTTTTTGTATTTGCCTATGTCCGCAGGGGCAGGACGTGCATGCGTGATGCGTGATGCTATGTTGCGTTGATAAATGCATTTCATAGTTAACATTGGGCTACGCTTGCAAACGTCTGAGCAGCAGCATTTGCTGACACGCCCCTACCTGGACGAGCAAGGCAGCGTCACCAGGTGCTTCCTCCTGTACAAGCCGCTGGATGCCAGAACGGACAGCTAGCACCTGCACTAGAAAAGTCCGTTCTTTAGTTTCTAGTTGTGACGCTCTCACATTCTACACATGCAATCGCACTTGTGCGTACTGTGATTTAAGCGCATGGGAGCTGTAACAACCTGGTCCATGGCATGCTGCAGGACTTGCATAGGGTCCTCCTCACCCAACACCATCTTTCCTTCCTAGTCAATGTGTATTCAAAACCATTGAACACACGGGCATAGGCAGTCCAATTTAATACATAAGTATATATATAAATTAAAAGGCTGTCAGCTGCGTGCACACCCGGCCCGATGGCATGCCAGTGATGAAGAATTGAGCGGCAGAGCACTGACATTCGACTTCGGACATTCAATGTCTTCGGAGCTAGACAAGTGCGTGCTTCCGTGAGCCGGTCAATTCAAGTTCGCAGTGCCTCCATTCTAAACACACCTACAAACACATGCTTGGCCATTCAGCAACAGCTACTGTTGTAGTGGCTTCATGCCTGCCACTGTATGGCTTCATGCATGCACTGCCTCAACCATCGACTGGACACGCAGGTGGATTGAGCAGTTGAAAAAGTGCGAGCCCCTGAAGGAGCATGAAGTGAAGCAGCTGTGCCAGAGGGCCTTGGAGGTTCTGGTGGAGGAGTCCAATGTGCAGAGGGTGGACTCACCGGTCACCATCTGTAAGTGTGTGTGTTTATATGTGTGTGAGTGTGTGTGTGTGTGTGTGTGTTTGGGGCGCTTGCAGCTTGTGCTGTATTGCATAACAAAACAGGAAGTCACCTGTGCTGTTGCTGCGCACCCAACAATAGGCGGAGACATACACGGCCAGTTCTACGACCTGATGGAGCTGTTCCAAGTGGGCGGGGACTGCCCGCAGACAAACTACCTGTTTATGGGCGACTTTGTGGACCGAGGCTTCTACTCCGTCGAGACATTCCTGCTCTTAATAGCGCTGAAGGTGGGTCATGCTCACCATACAATTGTCATGCACATACACGCACACATGCATGTTCAAACACACATGTACATACAATCACACGCGCGCGCATACACACACGCAAGCTCACACGCGCATACACACACATGTACATACACACGCGGGTGTGTTTAAACACAACCTACAAATTATACAAGACAGGTGCACATACACCTGCTCACATGCACTTGTAAATAAAACTACGCATGCCTGCTTTTTTCCCACTACTATTACTACTAGCAGAAGGCTCATCTTGAATAAATGTCTCATTTGAAGTGCACCCTGGAAAAATTTTGCTATCTGTTGGCACCGGTAGTGCCACATTTGTAGGGTTGGCCAGAACCGTGTATATATACGGTGTATATACAGTATTTTTGGCAGGGAAATCACCAAATATACGGTCATATACGGTGTATATATACGATTCTGGCCAACCCTACACATTTGTAGTGCTTCTTTGCTGCACATAGAGTGTCGCGCCATTGCCATGTATATGGAAATCCACACGCACGCACTTAATACAAACATGGACACACGCACGTACTTGCACGCACAAACTCGCAAACCCACCAAACACACGGACACACACGCACAGACACACACACACACACACACACACACACACACACTTGTCCACGCAAAACCACTTGTAGGTCAGGTACCCTGATAGAATCACCCTCATCCGGGGCAACCATGAAAGCAGGCAAATCACACAGGTGTGTTGAAATCACATTCGAGCTATTCTCAGGTGTGTTAAAAATACACAGGTGTGTTCAAATCACACAGATGTGTTGGAACTACGCAGATGTGTTGAAATCATACAGATGTTTTGAACTCATACAAGTGTGTTGAAATCATACAGAAGGCAGGAGAGATAAAATACTTGGCTTGCAATCCCTGCCAAGGCCGGAAGTTGTACACATCACCCCTAAGGTACGCCAGAGCCATATACATATGTGTATGTACGGTATTTTGGCAGGGAAACTACCATATACACAGTCATACACGGTGTGTATATAAGGTTCTGGCCAACCCTGATAACCCCACCCTGCGGACGGCATGGCTTGCTTCTTTGGACCAATGTATAAATTGAGTGTATAATATGAATAGGTCTTCCATAAGTTGACTCGTAGAAGGACGTGTAGAAGTAGCAGCCTAAGCCATTCACATCTGTTGCTCATTTGCACAGATGCCTACCCACTCCCTTACACTGGCTCGCCTTTTATTTGATGAGAACCATGTGCTCGTGCCTGTGTATGCCCACGTCTGTTTGTGCCCACATCCGCGCATGCCCATGTCTGTGCATGCCCACGTCTGTGTGTGTGTGTGTCGACGTCTGCCTGCCCATGTCTCTGTTTGTTATTGCTAATGTGGACCAACATCTGTGTGTTCTTTTTCAAAGGGTGTGTCCATGCCTGTGTGTGCTCACATCTGCACATGCCCATGTCTGTGCATGCCCACGTCTGTGTGTGTCCACGTCTGTGTGCCCATGTCTCTGTTTTCTTTTGCTAATGTGGACCCACATCTGTGTGTTCTTTTGCCTGTGTGTGAGCCACACTCTGTGTGTGCCCATGTCTGTGTGCCCACATTTGTGTGTGTTCACACCTGCGTGTGTCTTCTTTAAAAAGCCTCTGTGTATGTGCTTTGCATGGCAACCAATGCCTTCAGGTGTACGGCTTCTACGATGAGTGTTTGCGGAAGTACGGATCTGTAAATGTGTGGAGATACTGCACGGATGTGTTTGACTACCTCAGGTGTGTGGGTTGGCAAGGAAGGTGTGCGTACATGCTAGCTTGCGTGTAAGTGGGAGGTGTGGGGGAGGGGGGCTCTGTCATTGTCATCTTAATGCGTCCTTGTTGCAGCTCAGCTAAGTTGTGCTTTGTGTGAGGTCATGCTTCATTCTTCATTTGTTGGTATGCACCTAAAAGATATGTGTGCGCATGTGTGCACGTGCGTGTGTGTAATAGTGTGTGTGTGCGCATGTGCGTGTGTGTATATGTGTGTGTGCGTATGCGCGCGTGTATGTGTGTCTATGTGTGTGCGAGTGTGTGTGTTTGTGATGTGTATGCATGTGCTGGTGTATGCGCTCCACACATTTGTGTATGTGTACGTGTTTGCATGTGTTAATGTATGTGTATGTGTTTGCATGTGTGCATGTGTGTGTATGTGCTCCACACATTGAGCGTAGGTGTGGGCTGTTGAGGCCTGTACCTAGTGGCCATGCACATCATTATCTTTTCCTCTGCCTGTGACTATGTTCAACAATTGCTCCCACGAACACCACCCCTTTATCCCTCCCTCAGCTCCTTTTACTCTACAAAAAGCTTACACACACGCGCACACACTCACACACACGCACGCACACACTCACACGCGCGCACACACACACACACACACACACAACCGCAGTCTGTCAGCGATTGTCGATAACCGCATCTTCTGTGTTCATGGGGGCCTCTCACCAACCATCACCACTTTAGATCAGGTAAGGTGACTCTATCGCTGAAGGATGAAGCACGCATATTGCCACACCTTTTAGTTTAAGGTAGGAATGAAGAATTGTGTGTTTGTACATGTGTGTGTGCGTGTGTGTGTGTGCGTGTGTGTTTGTGTGTGTGCGCGCAAGGGCCTCTCGCCCACCGCCCATTGCCATATTGGACCAGATCAGGGAAATGCCTTACAGGATAAGCCAGAAATTGTCTCTCTTTGATTTGCGTTAGCAGCAAAGGATGCCTCACTGAAAGACCAGGTGGTGAAACGTAGGTAGGTCGGTAGAGGTACGTACGTTGGTGAAAGGGTTCTCGATTGGATGTCAATGCTTAGAAACACTGGATGCATATACCTAGGGTTGGCCAGAACCATACAATTAAGGTATATACAGTGTATATACGGTAATTTTGGCAGGGAAATCACCATACACACGGTCATATACGGGATGTATATACGGCTCTGGCCAACCCTACATATACTGCATATAGCAGGTGTAAGCTGCTGGTGATACAACCGTGCAGCTAGTTAACACTGGTGCTAGAACGTCACACATGGAGCAGGCTTTCTATGAATGCTCAAGATATTCCTGATGAGTTTTTGATGCTGAGTGTGCCTGGTCTACCCTGTATACATGGAACGTATGGTGTTCTCATATCTAGGGTTGGCCAGAACCATATATACACGGTTAGTGTACGTTATTTTTGGCAGGGAGTTTGCCAGATATACGGTCATAAACGGTGTAAATATTCGGTTCTGGCCAACCCTACTCAGATCTTGTAGATGGATCACAGGCTTCAGACCTCAGCCAACCTTCACGCCACTTCGCCGCAGATGCGAACCATATAGAATGCAAGCAAGAGGTGCTGCACAATGGGTCATGTGTGGCTTGTTGTGGTCAGATGTATTTCCCTCGTTTCTCTCCACTTGACCACAGACACAAACCATACAGGCCGCGAGCAAGAAGTGCCGCACGATGGTCCCGGGGCTTTGTGAGGTGTCATGGATAGATGTATTTCTAGGGTTGGCCAGAACCATATATATATACGGAGTATATACGGTATTTCTGGCAGGGAAATCACCAAAAGTACGGCCGTATACGGTGTATCTATACGGTTCTGATCCACCTGACCGCAGATACGAACCAACCATAGACCGCAAGCAAGAGGTGCCGCACGATGGGTCGATGTGTGACTTGTTGTGGTCAGATGTATTTCTCTCGTTTCTCATCCACCTGACCGCAGATACGAACCATAGACCGCAAGCAAGAGGTGCCGCACGATGGGTCGATGTGTGACTTGTTGTGGTCCGACCCAGAGGACATCGATGGCTGGGGTCTCAGTCCAAGAGGGGCAGGCTACCTGTTTGGGGGGAGCGTGTGTGATACCTTTACCTCCGCTAACAAGGTGAGTATGAGCTTGTATGTTTGTGTATAACTGTAATCACACCTCTGGTTCACCACACTCTCTTGTGCAGATTAATCCTATTGTGTCAAGCACACTGATGAACCTATAGGTTGAGCAGCCATGCCAGGCTGGAGGCCTTTGTAATCCAAACTAAACTAAACAAGCACACTGGCGTGTCGTGGATGGCCACAAATGGAACTTACGCAACAAACCTCATGCGCCCTACATCTCTTTTGGTTCACCGCACTCTGTTGTGCAGATTGATCTCATCGCCCGAGCGCACCAGCTTGTCATGGATGGCTACAAATGGATGTTTCATGACAAGCTCGTGACAGTGTGGTCGGCCCCTAACTACTGCTACAGGTAAGTAGTAACTGTAGCTGCAAGGGTTGCGTGGCATGTCCGTTGCTTGTAGCTGCAAGGGTTGCGTGGGCATTGCTTGTAGCTGCAATGCGTGTCCATTGCTTGTAGCTGCAAGGGTGTTGCGTGGGCATTGCTTGTAGCTGCAAGGGTTGCGTGGGCATTGCTTGTAGCTGCAATGCGTGTCCATTGCTTGAAGCTGCAATGCGTGTCCATTGCTTGTAGCTGCAAGGGTGTTGCGTGGGCATGTCCATTCACAGGTAGAGTCGTAGGCAGAGGCACAGGCACAAGCATAGACATACTTACACAGTTTATGGTGCTGTGTGAGCACAATCACGTGAGAGAGGTGGACGGTGATGTGCCTTGGCTTATGGCGAGCACATTACAATCTCCTGCTTGTACATACAGGTTTGCAGTCTCTTTCCTTTGCATACATATTTCATACTTACAACCTCCTGCTCTTACACACATGTTCACAGTTTGCTGCTTTTGTGCGCTGCACGTGCCAAAGCACAGAAGCAAGCATGCATGCGCATGCAGGCACGCATGCGCCCCCACACAAGCAGACGCACACACTCATGCACACACACACACACACTCATTCACTCACTCACTCACACACATACACACACAACACGCACGCACAATCACATACTCATACGCTCCTTCGCTCGTACGCAAATAACTTCCAGGTGTGGGAACGTGGCGGCCATCTTGGAGTTAGACGAGCATTTGAATAAAAATTTTAAGGTGAGCAAATGTGGCTTGAAGAATAGCAGCGTGAGCGAGCGTTCTCGATCCGGCACTTTTTTTTGCCTCATTAGAAGAGCGTGTGACAAGCCTCTTTTCATCAAGCACTTCTTTGGATTGGTCTCATCAGAAGAGCGTGTGACAAGCCCCTTGTAATGCAGCAGCACTTCCTTGGGTTGGTCTCATCAGAAGAGCGTGTGACAAGCCCCTTGTAATGCAGCACTTCTTTGGGTTGGTCTCATCAGAAGAGCGTGTGACAAGCCCCTTGTAATGCAGCACTTCTGCAGCCTTGTCTGGACCGGAATAAACCGTCAGAAGAGCATGTGACAAGCTTCTTTTGATGCACTGCCGTGGCCCCGCAATATGCCATGCTGCAGCCTGCCTGGCTTTTTGAGTTGCTCAGGCACTGTGTGCTGAACAGCGTGTTCTCGTTCTCATAGGTTGAGCAGCCATTCCAGGTTGATTGCCTTTGTAATCCAAACTAAACTAAACTAAATAACTAAACAAACAGCTTTTTGTTTCCAGGATCTGCATCATGTGAAAGGAGTACATACGTACTGGACAGTGTGTCGGTCGCTCTCAGGGTGTGAAACATGTGTACGAGGAATACAGCTCCTCACCATTACTTATTGAGATTGCGTTTGCACCACTTTAGGGACAGCAGATGTGTTCAAAGGCATTCATTTACGGTTGCGACCAGGGACGTTCAATACGATGATAAGGATGTAAATTGTGAACTTTGCATCATACGGAAAAAACTTATCACCCATGTCGGTTTCGACCATGTGTTTCTCTGTTCCCTCGCTAAAGCCACCGTGAACATGGCACACATGTCAGTGGCCTTTCTCAACCCTGATCATTACTTGGCAGCGTCAACCCTGGTCATACCTGGGCAATGTCAACACTGGTTATGGCAGCGCCAAAACTGTCGACATGAAGTAACGCCAAAACTGGTCATAGCTGGGCAATGCCAAAACTGGTCATACCTGGGCAGTGCCAAAACTGGTCGACACGTAGGAATGCCAAAACTGGTCATAGCTGGGCAGTGCACTGTTATAGTCCTTGCAGCCGCTCCCTTGAGCTTTGTAATGACTTTGTTGATGTGCCATTCACCTCGCCTTCCCTCTTTTTGCCACCCCTGAGGTGGTGTTTTGTGTGTGTGTGCGCTCGAATGTTTGGACACCATGGATAACACGAGCTACGCATGCATGCATTCACTGCTACCTCCCTTTGAAGCAGTTCAGTTCCTCTGGTGTGGGTGTGGTGTGGGAGTTCTGAGAGTGGTCCTAGAGGTTCTCCTTTTTCTATCCCCTCCTACTTGTACAAGGATTTGGACAAACATGTGTTGAGGAATTTCAGCAGGTTCAGATTGCGTGCACACCATTTGAGAGTGGAGTCTTGCAAATGGCATGGTGGTTCTAGCATTTGCGATAAATGTGAGTGTGGAGAAGTTCAAGATGAGAAGCATGTGCTTTTCTTTTGCAAGTGTGCTGAAGTGTGCGAGCTGCGCATGAGATACAGAGACCTTTTTTGAAGGAATGTTTAAAACTCTGCGTGCGTTTGCTCCTTCGAGCTCTGAATATATTCCTTTCTTGGCTTGTCATCACAGTATTACTGATTTTGAGATCAATGCATTCCTGAATCAAGACTCATACAGACTCCTCAAGTTTGTGTCAGATTTAGTTCCAATTTTCGACACTGGTTGATTTTGTTTCACCAGCCAATTGCCATCAGCCAGAGTCTCGGGCTGTAGGCCATCCTTGTAACCCTGGAAGCAGTTCAGTTCCTCAAGAGGTCAAGGAGGAACAATAAAAGCAGCCCTTCAGAATATGTTGTGTTTTCGCATGAATCCTCTGAATCATCAATCATTCATCCATTCGCAACTTCCTTCAGGTCTTTGAAGCAGCTCCTCAAGAGGTCAGAGGGGCACAAATAGACCCAGCATACCACCTTTTCAGGAGTTTATGTGCACATAAATGTTCCTTTCTTTCATTCGTGACTTACTTCAGGTCTTTGAAGCAGCTCCCCAAGAGGTCAGAGGGGCACAAGCCAAAAAAGCGAGCGTGGAGTACTTCTTGGTGAGGCACGCTTTTTCGTTATTCCATACCTTGGTCATTCTTGTGCTCCTTCATTATCCCTTACTTTACCTTCATTATTCTTGCGCTCCTTCATTATTCCTCACCTTACCTTCGTCATTCTTATCCTGCAAGTAGCTTCAGCCTGCGGGCCTCGTTCAGAATACTCTGCTTAACAATTGAGCTCCAGCCTGCATGCCTCGTTCAGTGAAATTCGCTAAACACTTCAGCTTCAGCCTGCACGCCTCTTGTGTAGGATTGGTTTGACGATTCCATTGATGGTGTAACTGTAAAGTGTTGTTACAGGGAAAGTGTTTGATTAGCACTGTGTGCGTGTGTGGAAGCGTTTATATGTGTATGTGTGTGCGTGTGCGTGCATGTGTGTGTGGAAGTGTTGTCCCTGTAACTGCTGCCAGTAGCTGAGACCCCTTCCAACAACTGGGTGCTCTGCAGCTGTAGCTTGTGACTCAGCTGTCATAGCAAATGCATATTTCAATATGAAGCAGCTGTAGCTCAGCTGTCATAACAAATGCATATTTTAAAATGAAGCAGCTGTAGCTCAGCTGGCAAAGTAAATGCATCAGCCGGCTAGTGCAACGGGCCTCTCTCTAGTGGCAGCCGCGTTGCTTTGAAATTACCACACCTTGTTCTTACTCTCCTTCCTGTGTGTGCGCAGTAACTAGCATCCTTGTTGCGCAACTCATTCCTGCGCACATGCAGTAATTGGCTCTCCTTGTTGCGCACATGCAATAATTGGCTCTCCTTGTTGCGCACATGCAATAATTGGCGTCCATCCTTGCGCAAATTGTTCTTACTCTCATTTCACTTCACGTGCAGTACCTAGCAAACTTGCAAAACTTATTCATGCTCTCCCTCCTGCGCGCACGCAGTAATCGTCTGCTGCAAACGTGAGCGTGAGCGTGTGAGAATTTGAGGATGTGGAGCCTGATGGTGGTTTTTGGTATGAAGAGCCTGATGCGGCATGTGGACAGGCTTCGTTTTTGGCACAACATGCCCTTTTGAGTATTCGGTCAGAGTCAGAAGGTGCAGCATTTCTGTCATTGCTGTAGCGTATGAGCAGTGCAGCCTGTGCTGTGTGTTTTCTTCCTTTGACGGCCTTTTCCTAGTGTATGGACTCTAATGGAATCGTGTATGCCTGGGAATGCAGTGCGTAACAATTGGTTTATGACCGTGACAATTTCACTGAGCTGTGAGGGCCCACTTACCTGAGCACTCGTTGACCCGGGCCCTTCTGAATGGAGTCCATTTCACGTCTAGTATGAGAGAGGCTGCTGACAGCTGCAGGGGTTACAGAGTTTACAGACAAAGCCGTCAGTCTAAGCGTGCGACTGCTAGGCTGCGTAGTGTGTAAAACAGCTGCAGGGGTTACGTGAGTAGCATAACTTTACTTTGCTCGAGCTTGCGTTTACGCTGCTTTGCATTTTTGTGTGCCATGCACACGTGCAGTCAGGAGTGTGCAAGCAGGCCTGCGTTTAAGTCTTGAATCCAATCACCTGACGTAAGCAGAAGACGGAACTCTGGGCTGTAAGGTAAGGTAAGGTTACATCGCTATATATGCCTCTGGGGGGCATCTGAGCGGAAGCTTGGAAAAAGCCTGAAACCTATTCAAAAGCCTGAAAACCTATTCAAAGATATCAGAAAAATAAAGGGAAAAGGGCTAGGCACTCAGCCACAAAAAAAGGCTACACCACAAACTCTAGGCTGTAATAAGGTCACGAATAGTTGTGGACTGGTTTTTGAGTTGAGGGCGACACTTGCAATCTGAAAGGGTAGCAGCTCGGTGTGTGCATACACCGCAGTGATTCAAATTTTACAGATAATCCATCAGTCAAAACGTGCGACTGCTAGGCTGCGTATGTAAGTTTAGTTTAGTTTGGATTACAAAGGCATTTAATCTGGAATGGCTGCTCAACCTATGAGAACGAGGTAAACCTTAAAAAACAAACCAGGTAATTAAAGGGCTGTGGCGCAACTGGAAAATGCTAACCTTAAAGATACGAGAAGAAGTAGGCAAAAACACATCAAAAGTGTAGACGTTGGTTCACCAAAGTAGACGCATACTGAAAAATAGTTACCTTATAAAAGGGCAAAACCCACACACATTGCCACAAATAAGTTGGACAAGTTGGAAACGCAGGGACAACTGGAGTTTGAACACAAGTGTGAGACTACTGAAACTGGTCTGTATAACCTACTGGTCGTCTGCTGGTCTGTATAACCTACTGCACTGGTACTGAACTGGTACTAAAACTGGGCATGGAATAACTGCTCCTACTGCTGAATCGTGGTGCCACCATCTCCCCACATACTGTGTCGACCGAGGTCTGGTAGATGGGGCACCTGTAGCTAAAGAAAAAGTGCTGTTTCCATGGTTTCCATCCATCCCCATTCCCGCTGCAAACTCAAACGTCCTGGGGTTCCGTTGTTTGCTGTATGCTGTATGCTGTATGCTGTATGCTGTTTCTGTAAGGGTTTCCGTCCCCCTTTCGTCGATGCTGCGCAAGGCGAGCGGTCATATTGCGATTAGTGCTTTTTGCCTAATTTCCATCCATCCCCATTCCCGCCTTGGCCAATGACGTCCTGGGGTCCCGGTGTGTGCTGATGCTGTATGCTTGCTGTTTACAGGGTTCCCGCCCCTCCCTGCAAACTCAGCCGTCGAAGGTCCCTCTGGCGCTGATGTGTGCTTTGCTGTTTAAAAGGGGTTGCTGTCCCACTACGTGCTTGTGTGATGCTGCTGTAAAGCTGCTGTGCGCCTGCTGCTGCCCCGAACCCGATTCGCTGTTTGCCTGAGATGGTTCGGCCCCCCCGCCCGCGAGGGGGCAGTAAAAATGTGTTTCAAGGTAGCGCTGTTTAAAATAAAAAACGCGTTTGTAAAACGTGCAAAAACTGTACACCGCAGTGATTCAAGTGGTCCTGCTTCCACGATGCTTACTGATAACAGGCAACAAGCTCTCCAAATACCAGAACCAGGAGAAGGTTGTGCCCGCTGATTTAATTGTGCTTAACAATATGTAACGCATGCTGATAATGTGTCAAGCGACATTACTCGTAATTCACAACAAGGCTAGCTAGACCAGCAGGATGGGTAAATTGTCTAGCTGGAAGGACTCAGGCTGAGCGGCCTGCCATGTTGGGAATTTTATTCTATTCTATTTGACAAACCATGGATTTCCATAGCACTTCAGGACTTGCTAGTACGAGAAATTGAATGAATTGTATTTCAAAAATTACAATGAAATATTTCAAGTGCACTTGAATTACAAACTTGGAGCAATGATGTTCACTTGCAAGGTGCTCTGTTGTAGCAGTGATCAACCCGGCAGGAGCAAATTCTACTTTGCCACCAAATAGTAGTCAGACATCAGCAATTAACACAATACCTGCATATGCGATTTATTGCTTGACAAACAACAATAATATCGGTGTCAATAGGGCATTTAAGATGTGTACAGAGTGCATCTCCACGTGAACACCCTGTTCAGAGGGTTACATAATCAAACAGGTGGCCATAGCCACTGGAACTTACCCACTTAAATGAAAAAAGTGACAGGGTTTAGAGAGAGGAAGAGCAGAATAAAACGGAGATTAGAGGGCTCATCATAGATTGAAGAGGCCAACGTGCATAGTGAGGACCCTACCTACTGTCTGGCCAGCTGAACCCACAAACAGAGCCGAGGCTCCCAAGCCAAGGTTTTATTGACACACAACTCCCAGGGCCAAAACTTTAACCCCTGCTTGGCCTCGGCGGGCCTTGCTGCTTGGCCCTCACAAAAAGCACCCCTGCTAAGAGGCCCAGGATGATGCTGGCAAGGTTCTTTGGGTTGGTAGGCTCGCGGAAGATGACCAGCCCAAAGACGGCGACCGGGATCTTGTTCAGGGCACCCACAAGGGAGTATATAGTGGCCGTAGTCTGCAGGTGTTACAACAATACAACGACAAAGAAGAACCTGTCGATACATGTAGTGGTACCACCCTCGTACCAATTAAGTACGAAGAGGTCCCACCAGTGCTACGAAACAAAAGAAATAGTGGCGCTGCGCTTGGGGTCTCTAGGAAATAGTCAGAGACCTTGAACATAACCCATACTGGTAATCCATGCTTAAGCTGGAACCATAAGTCGTCGTGACAGCTAACGCTCTATGATGAGCAAGGGCTTTCTTGCTCTTCAATAAACCTCAAATGGCATTGTCTCCTATGCCTGTGCCATCTGCCTGGCGATGCTGCCCTGAGCTAAGTTGTGTGCACTCTCCTGGAACTGGTTCCCTGCTCACCCCAGCTAGCCTTGCGTGTGCAAGTGCATGAGCTGTGCGCACGCGTGTGCCCAATACTGGTGCTCACTGCATACCTGCATCCTCAAGGTCCTGTGTTTGACCTGATGTGTGTGCCCACTGTCATGCATGCAAAGAAAGTGCAAAGCAAGTGCAGGCCTGCCTGTTGCGACTCTAATACTTGCCGTTCTCCATATCGAGCAGTGCTCTCTTTGCGCGACGCGTCATCACAACAGCAAGGGGCCGGAATGCAATTGTGCTCCAGCAATATTAAGTTTAACTTCCTGCTCATTGCAAACATGCAACAACATAAACGCCGCTCAAGAAACGGACTTGCCTTCCCGGCATCACCAAATCCCCTGGCCAAGGTCCACCGTGTCTAAACATTGAGTCTTCTTTCCATTTGCCTAGTTTAATTGTCAAGGAGCTAAAATAAAAAGGTCCGCTCATTTCTCAAACTATCGTCACCCACCATTGTAATCTGCATGAAGTCCTAAGTCCGGCTGTCTAGTTTTTACAGTTTGAACAGGAGGGTGTTATTTTATTTTTTTGGACGACACGTCTACTTTTTGGGGTGGACACCCCTGAGGGACCACCCACCCCCCAAACCCCCCTTCCAGTGCCCCCACCAGACAAAAAAGGGTACCATTCTGCTGCTTTCGGAATTCTGC
>Ga0307942_1000977_pt1 | contig 21966 bp, 29 predicted proteins | sample OrgLakmetagen175_FD_201846 | JGI IMG/M metagenome (GOLD analysis project Ga0307942, IMG submission 201846) | Saline water microbial communities from Organic Lake, Antarctica - #175 | ecosystem: Environmental > Aquatic > Non-marine Saline and Alkaline > Saline | place: Antarctica: Organic Lake... | reverse complement strand
GTAGGTAGGTAGGTAGGTAGGTAGGTAGGTAGGTAGGTAGGTAGGTAGGTAGGTAGGTAGGTAGGTAGAGAGAGAGAGAGAGAGAGAGAGAGAGAGAGAGAAATAAGAGAGGAGTAGAGAGAGAGGGACATTTAGACAGAGGGTAAAAGAGGAAAGATGTAGTAAGAGGGCTTTATGCCAAGAGGGTTCTAGAAAGGCAACCCTACTTGCTAAAGGCTGCATACCTGCAGAGCAGGTGGCAGGGCCTGCTGCAAAGGTGCAAGCAGATCCAGTGGGAAGTCTGCCACGTGCAGGGAAGCCTCTTGGCGTGCTCCCAGCAGTGAGCCACGCAGAATGCATGTGGCAGGGCCAGAAGTCAGGGACAATTCCTCAAACACTAGGCCCTCGCTGCTGTCTGCATTGCCTGCAGCCACAAGATGGTCCAGGCGGTACGAGTTCGCACCCCACCTGTTCACAACGAGAGAAAAAGAAAGAGCAGGATGATCAGAGTGATGAGAGCTTGAGATGAGTAGGAAACAAGATTTATTAGATGAGGCCTCGGGGTGGGAGGCAACCCTTGCCTTCTTTAGAACTAGCATCAAGCAAACATGCCGCTTAAGGAGCTACTGTCAGATAAGTGGAGTACGCTAGGCTATGCACTGAATACGCTACCAGAAACCTTCACATTACCTCCAGTCCTCGCCTCGTAACGCAAAGTCAATGTTGGTTGCGCCAGCAGGGATACCAAACACCTCAATGCGTCCAGCCCACTTCCCAGACAGCTCCTGCAATTTGTGCAAAAAAGGTTGCAAGCGTTTCATAAACCGAAAGCATTGGTACAATGAGGAGTGACTTTACAGACTTTTGGTGAGTCTGCAGAAGGTGGCATGGCAAAAGGACTGCTGGATAGCAAGCAGCTCGTCATAACCCTGTTTTGCTGTCAAACCAATGTCATTGAAACGTGGACAAGGCGCACATCATGCACATATTCAAACACACAAACCTGCAGGCCGGGCAAAGCACCATGCTTCCCCTTTGCCCCAGCTATTACACCCTGCTTCTTCTGCTGCTGCTGCTCCTGCTGCCACTGCTTATTTTGCCTGTGCTTCTGCTGCTTTGGGTCCTTTTGCTTGGCTTCCTCTACAGGCTGATGCTGTGCCTTATAAGCTTCATCCAGTGCCTCAGCAGTCACAACGCTGTCAACCTGCATGCAAAAGCAGGAAACACGTGAAAAACGAACCCATGGATGGTGGTGCAAAGAAAAGGAAGAAGTTAAAATAGTGCTACACCACTGATTGTCTTTTTACTGGGTCTGCTTAAAAAACACAAGGAGGTTTGTTTGAGAGCTAATTTGTGAGTTCTCTGAGTTCAAAGCACCAAAGACTTTTCTGCAATACTACATCCATTCTAGGAATATTGCACTCTTATGTACCCATCACAGAGTGCATGTCAAAATGGCAGCGATCTTACGCCCACCTGCAGCCTCAGCTCCTCAGCAAATTTACCCACTGCCGCTGAGCTTTCCAGCATACCCTCCAGGCCAGCTGGCAGGGAAGAAGTAAGGGCCTCCAGGAACTGCTGCTTGGCAGTTCCGTAGTCCACCCCAGGCTGGTGGCTGTTCAGCGCACTCATGAGCTACAGAAGGAAGTGTTGTGGGAGTACATGCAGCGAGAAGTGTTAGTAGTAATTGTCATTACCGCCCTGCTCCTAGGGTTACTGCAAGTAAATAGTTAAATAAATGGGTGCCTTGTAATTTAAATGACACACATTAAGGAAATGCTGACCTTGCAAACCCTTGACTTTAAAGTGTCGATTATGGCAGGAGCCTACCGAAATAAATAAATACTAAAGATGTTTGGGCACCTTGCAGTAATTTGGGCTCGCAATACTAAAGGAGCAGTACGGCGTGTTACCAGCAAGAAAAACATTCCATTGCATAGTCCCGCTATGCTGCAAAGGCTGCTCTAAGCTTTAATAAAAAAAGCAACCTGGCAACGCAGATGTCACAGTCAAAGTATTAAATCGATGAGGCGCACCTGCGTGGCTGGAAGCAGATCAGACACCGATGCATACGGCACGTTTACTGCCAAGCGCCAACGCCCTGCGCTACCTTGGCTTTCTGCTCCACCCCCACTGCTGTTTTCGCTATTGCCATCTCTACCGCTGCTAGATTCTGGAGTGTCATTCCCATCGTCATTGGCGCTTTTGTCTTTAGAGGCTTCCAGCGGGCCTTCATCACTCAAGCCTTCAGACGAAGAATCCTGGGGAACGGGTGGAGGGGGGTGCCTGGCAGCAGCAGATCCTGTTCATGGAGAGAGGCATGGAGACTTCAGGTATGAAGGTGGGGTGTGCAACGTGCATGGGTCCTGCTCATCGATAGGAGGGGAGGCGGCATCGTACCACATTAAATTTGAAGCTTGGCAGCTTGACTGAAGAAGCAAATCTTTGGTATGTGATCTGTGAAGAGCCGATTACAAAGCTGCCTATTAATTACAAACTTTCTCGTATACTCGCAAACTACATTGCCTACATTTATTTCTGCCACAGTAGGCAAAGCTCTTCACTACTCTTCAGGAATCACACACTGCTTTAAATTTAACAGCGCCATTGCTTTGATCCTCTTCTCCCTGTCCTGCTGCTCACTTGTCAAAACCAGAGTAATTAGTCATCATGCCTTGGGAGCTTGCACACACCTGCAATGGCATTGCTGGGTGCATTACGCCGTCTGCTGCTGTCAATGGCCTCGCCTTGCCCAGAAACTGAAGACTCTGTTGCTGGTTGGGATTGCTGCTGAGATCCATAGGGCAAAGGCAAAACACCAGACTCGGGCAGAAACACCTCGCCGGACAGCTCATACCTGGAGCAAAGCGTAAGGATGTGTAGCGTGCAAATTGAGCGTCTGTCGGGGCGAACCAGTCTGCAGCACAAATATAAGTCCAATCGATGGCCAATCCTTGTCCACACACACAAAGGAATGCCGGCCCTAAAAGTCTTTACGCTCGGGAGGCTGACAGGTGACGCTTTTCACCTAGAGTTGGCTTGTGTTGATTCCTGATGCCTGTGTTGATGCTTGTGTTGATGCTTGTGTTGATGCCTCTCACCTAGAGTTGGCTTGTGTGATCACTGTCTCCTCCAGCTTCACCACATCTCCCTCCCACCGAAGACTGCTGCTAAACCCTCCAGCTGTCAGGCCAGCATAGCGCAGGCTGTTCAGCTCAAAGGATGCTCGCCCTGTCCAGGAGCGTGAAAGGAAGCACAGTGTTTAGGGTGCAAGGCGCCCCCATATTATATTATATAATATGATATTATCATATTAAGCAGGTTCCGCAACAAATCATATTTTCCGCGTATTATTATATTTTTCGGACAGCTCTGCGCTCTGCAGACGCCTGTTTAACAAATAACGGGACTAATTAGGATAGAATGGGGCCCAGATGGGACGTATCAATCAGGCTTGTCGAGATACGCCGTGCTTCAGCTTTCTTGACCGTAATTACGGTACCGTACCGTAATACGCCGTACGATACGGTGCAAGTACAATCTATTTGAAAAGACGGTGTCCGACCGTACAGTGCGGTGCCATCGTACAGCACGATTTTGACCGTAATTTGGCCGTTTGGCTCCAAATTCGGCCCAAAACATTTCTTGTCTTTATGCAACAATTAGTTATGAACACAAATTATCAGTCAGAAATCAAGTACTGCGTCCGACTTTTGAGTGTCCATGCAAGCCATCGCTGGACCCTTCCCCCGAGCTGATGCAGCCCCAACCCAGCCTCAGGGTCGTTCTGGGAAGCATTGTGTGGCGTCAGCACGTAAGAGGAGCATGCTGGAGGTGGAAATGGGAGGTGTTTGGGTTGGAGAGGCCTTTCTGAGGCCAACTTTGCACTGGCAGTGCCAGCAACCGAGCTGATGCAGCCCCAACCCAGCCTCAGGGTCGTTCATGGAAGAGTGTGTGCCGTCAGCACATGGGAGGAGCACACCGGGGAGCGAAAATGGGAGGTTTTGGGGTGGAGAGGCCTTTCTGAGGCCAATTTTGCACTGGCAGTGCCAGCTTGGCACCGTACCGTACACCGTACCGTATTTTACCGTAATTACGGTAAAGTACGGTGTGACAATTACGGTAGTATGCCGTAATTTAACAAGTACGGTGCGTACCGTACAGACCATAATCGTATCGTACCGTACAACTCGACAAGCTTGGTATCAATAGAAGCATCTGGGGACCCGCTACAACCGCTGGAGCTCAAGTTGCAGCTGAAGACCAAAGTAGAAAGACCGGGCTATGATGCAGTCATCACCGACCAGGAACATCAACCTTATGCCAGCGTGGTTGTGCCAGCATTGCAATCACCTCATTAGCCCTTGCAACTCATCCCAATCAGTCAAGCAGCATGATGGACGGTGCACGGGCCCTGCTCAGTCTGAAGAGGAGCTGATGGAGGAGGAGGACTCTGATGAGGGAGCAGGTGGGCCCCCCCAAAAGCGCAAGGCACGCTGTTGCCTTACATTCCAACATCCAAGTAGCAGCAGGACTACCTCAAGGAGCTCATGCACTTGTCATTGCACTTGTCTGTTCACTGGACAGTCCCCGAAGGGCCAGCAGGGGTCAGCTGGGGTACAATAGCGGCCTTGGGTCAAATTTGAGCAGCAGCAGCAGCAGCACCAGGAGCAGCAGTCACATCAGCCGTCCTGTTTTTTAGTTTGTTTAGCAGCCTTAGACAAAAGACAACCAGCAACTCAAACAACGGACCAAACAACGGAGCCATTCTTTGTGTCAACTGCTGGCTTTCCCTTCCTCATTTGACAACGTTCTTCTCACCAATCCATGCAGGGTTCTCACCAATCAACTCCTTGGGTCCAAATACCGCAGAATGCACAGTCTGGGATATTTTCTGTGTATAATATAATAAAATATGATGCATCATATGACATGGGGGAAAAATCATATTATGCCTCGCACCCTAACAATGTTAGAGAAAATGCCATCGCAAGTTTGCCTTGCCAATAGGAAGGCAAAAAGTATGCGTGCTCAAATTATTTAGCAAAATTCATAAGTCTAGCAAGACAGCAAATCTGATTCTCAGCTGGGCGAGCTCTTGATTTGTACTACTTCAGAGCTCGTTCCTATAATTGCTAGAAGGCGGCTTGTTCCAACTTAATTACTCAGCCGTCCTACTGTGACGTATGTCCTACCGTGTCGTATGTCCTACTGTGTCGTGCGTCCTACTGACGTATGTCCTCCTGACCCACCTTGGCGTGCTTCCATGCTGGCCTCCATGGATGCAGCTGTCAAGGCACCTCGCAGCGATCCTGCCTCTAAACCATCCAAAAGCAGGTTGGCAACCTAAGTGCATGAGGCATACAGCCAGTTTGACAAGGGTGTAAACAAAAAATCTGCAGCTGCAGCTGCCTTATAACGGACATCATAAGCAGCTGTGTACACTGGCGCATGATGACTAGTAGCATGTCAATTCCTTTCCCAAATCGATCTTTGGAAAAAAGGATTTCTAGGCACCAACCCAGCAGCAGCACGCACTTGCATCCTGTACTCCGTCCCAGAATCGCACACATCAGCTGCCAGCATCAGACCGTTGCAGCCCCTCAGGAGCAGCCTGCTGTCTCGTGCGTCTTCCAATTCACGAGGCTCTAAGAGCGTTTGAACAGCTTGCAGTCTCATAGGATCCAGGTTCAGGCTTTCACACAGACCAGGCACAGCAGCTTCCATTTCCAGCAGCTGCAGCAGGCAACATATATTTGCTACAATTGTTAATTAGAGAGTGCAGCCTCCATGTTGAGCCTTGGCGCTAGATCACCTGAGATCTACACGCGAATGTTTTTTTAGGAAACACCCACTGTCAACCCCCGTACATGCGCACACACTTACAAATATATGCATACACGTACACACATACAAACATGCATGCACATACACACACATGCATGCATACGCTTACGTATATACACACATACACACTAATGCACGCGCACACTCACATGCGTGCACGTTATACTGCAACTGTCGGTAAGGTGTACAGGCGACATTGACATTGCAGCATCTAGAGACTCAGTGCACCTACTTCAGCACTGCTGGTCATGAATTTCCCATCCATCCCAGCATGCATGCCCCCAAACTGAGCCTGCTGATTCTGTGGCAAATGTCCAGAAGCCGTGCCACCCTGAGCCCCTGTCGTCCCAGGCTGGGCGCTGGGCGGAGTTGTGGTGCTGCTGGAGTTGCTGAGCATGCCTTGGGGGGAGGAGAGGTGCTGAGAGGAGAGCGCGGGCAAGGAGGATGCAGCAAGGGCAGATGAGGTTGGGGAGTGTGTCCCACCGTTTGCACGAACTGCCACCTTGCCAGTGCCTGTATGCGTGCGTGCAGCCATGAAGTTAGACGTGGTGTTACAACGTTTTCCAGGTATCTTGGACCGTGTGATGAAGCTATCTAGATGCAACGCATGAAAGGTAAATTCTATGCTCTCTTGCAAGAGTCAAGCCAAAGCTCCCATGTCGAGGACAAGTCTCATGCATATGATATGTAACCCTAACAGCTCCTCTTTCAGCAGAAGCCCACAACCACCATAAAAATAACTTTGACCTCACTCTGAAAAGTGCACGCACCGGTGATGCCCAGCTGGCCAGATAGCTGGCGTACCAGGCCAAGGCTATTGACACGCACACCCGACACGACTATGGGACCTGAGGTAGGCAGATACGATAGACAAAGTCAATAATATCCACTGTTGTATGAATCATATGGTCAATGTATTTCAGCGTGCCCACTATTCTGTAATTACTCAGCAGCTGTAGATGCACTGACACAGGATCATACCTATGCAGGTGCAGCTGCACCAAACTTTGAGCGAGCGTGCCACAGCTAATTTCTCTGCATGCCTTCCTTTAGCACTCACCCTCAAACGTAAGGGCATGCTGCTGGTTCAAAGGAATTGGTGCCGGAACACCTCTACCCTTGCGCGGCTGCTCCACTGATGTGCTGGCACCTACAAAATCATAAACACCAAAGTAGCATGGGGCACCTCACTGATAAAGAAAACGAGGGGCAAGCTGATCATTCCAAGTGATTAGAATGCATCAGCAGTGAGTTGCGCTACCTGTGGAGGACAAACTGAGGAAGTGACGAAGATTACACCATTACCAAGCCTCTGTCAGCTCAGGATATCATGATATACTAGAAAGATGCGCAACACCTTTCATCTGCAGCTTCTTACGTGTTGATGCTCTGTCTCCTGTGCTGCGCAGTGCCAACTTGACAGACCCACTGACACGTGCACGCAGCGGCTGCCCACTGGAAACAGGGTCCAGTAGCAGTTTTGGCTGCGCCCTGCTTGCTGCTGCTGGTGATGCCTCAGCTGCATCCGCCTCAGCATCGCTGGCACCTCTACCCCCACTCAGATTTTTGGGTTCAGGGGCAGGCTGGCTAGTAACAGAAGTATGTCCTCCATCTGATGCAGAAGCATGCAGCAAGGAAGCGGATTGCTGCCCTGAAGCTGAGGCAATATTTTGACGAGCATCAGAGGTTCGCCGCGGCGTTCGCTGTATAGGTGCTATAGTGGTCGGGGAAGGGGTAGGAGGGGAGGAGGTCATGAGGGGCAGGACGTCCATATTAGCAGCCCAGGCTTCAAGATCAAGGCCCTCAAAACGTGGCCGTGCAGCTAACTTGGCCTCAGCCTGAGTTGCAGTGCAACAGCAAAGTAAGAAATGTAATAAAAATGTAAAAATCAATTGCTTAAGCGTGCCAGTGATAAAGCAGAGGTTAGACATTCACAAGGCTTCCTTCCTTGCTCTTTTAGCAGTAAAAATCCTGGTAAAACCTCTAAACCCTGGTACACTAAACCCTGGTACACTAAAACCCTGGTACACTAAACCCTGGTACACTACTGGTACACTAAACCCTGGTAAAAACCTCTAAACTGCTGGTTATGTGCAATATGTTGACGCAATTCAAGCAATGCGAGTTCATAACAAATCCTGATATTGAGCGGAAGCAACGGACTAGAGCCACACAGCGTCAAACCCTTTTGTTTATTAAGTAATAGCTATTTGATGAATATTTAATTTAAGCAGAATTAAGCAGATTTAAGTACATTAAGCCCAAGCGGGACTCCAAACTCTGCTTAGAAGTCCCAAGTAGATTGGTTGCCTTGCGTAAAGTTTAAGTCGCTGTGCTCCATCATGACATGAATTTTGTTTCAAGCAGAGCTTGTGCTGTGCAAGCCTCGACAATGAACAAGCAATGTTACTACAGTTCGTCCTCCCCACACCTGCGTATTGGCACGGCGCAACTGCTCCAAGCCAGGCACACTGGTGTGCAGCAACGTGTCCAAGTGCAGGCCAGGGCCGTTCAGCTCCAAATGAATGCCGTTTTGGCGCAGCAAGGCACGGCCAGATGACAGCAGCCTTGAGTCCTGGGGCAGCTCGAACTGCATGGCCACCTGAAGGGCCAAAGGCACAAAGAAACTGGACCCAGGTCACAGAATGTAAGCAGCAGTTGAGGTGACGCACACAGCACCTCAGAAACATACCGGAGTGTTCGATTGAACTTGTGCATAATTGCAGGCAATGGGGGTACTGCGATCCACATTTCATATCGAGCCCAATGGCCACATGCATTACCCACCTTAGGCTCTAGGTGTGACCCCGTGAGTGAAATGTTTGCCTGCGCCCGACCCAAGCATGTCAGCTCTGTGAGAGCTCCTGCTGGCAGTGACTCTGCAGGCGGAAGAGGGACAGAGGAGAAAATAAAGGCCACCAAACAATCTAGCACCTAAGATTTTGGGGAAATTGGGGAAAATGAAACATTCACAGCAGTAAAAGTAAAGCTTCTCCATCCACTACACTATGTTTCTTTACACTCAAACATTTGGCATCCTGTGCATGCCGAGTATAATTTGTACCCGAGCAAATGCATGCGTGTGTTTGTGTGTGTGCGTGCGTGTGTGTGTTTGTGTGTGTGTGTATGTGTGTGTACGTGTGTGTTAGCAGGGTTTTTCAGTTCATTTTTTGGAAGCAAGGGTTCAATAAAGTTTGTGATAATTCTATAACCCTTGAACTGTTCGAGCAGTACAATGTGCAATTTCGAAAATGGAGGATTCCGCCAATCATACACGTCCAAAACATGCTTGTATTGTCTTGAATTTATGTGATGTATTTTAATTAATGAGTGCACAAAAAATCAGAACATTTGACGGCCATCTAAGGCTCTTTCCTGCATTTTGGGCTAATTTTGGACCCAAACATTCGTGGCAAGGGCTTAAAATTTGACGAACTTTTAATAGCTTGCGAACGGCAAATTTAGGGTTCTTTAAAATGCGTGAAAGTTCTCAAACCCGAACATAAGAACGAACCCCAAACTGAACAACCCTGGTGTGAGCCTGTGAGCCTGTGAGCGCGTGAGCGCGTGCACAGCGGTGCATCCAGACAGACTAACCTGCTGCGTCTGCAGACAGATAGCAAATTGCAAGCCTGCCTGCGTCCACATCGCGCGCCTCTCCATGGATGTTGTTTGCCCCAGGATGTGATTCAGCAGCAGCTGACACCATCATGGTCCCGCTTCCCAGCACCTGGCCACCTCCAAGGGGCACAGCCTATAAAAGCGCAAGGGGATATAACTTATGAAAATGAATTGTCTTTCAGCTCAAGAATGTCCTTTATGGTAAAAATGGCTAACTCGTGCCCTTGTACCCTGCTTAGTGTGTGCTGAAAATGATTTTAAAGAGCAGTGCTGCTGCACTCACACGCTTGGTGAATGCAGCAACACAAATGAAAGGGCGATTGTGGCATGTCATGTTTACTTGTTTTCACACTTATCCCATTTCTATTAAAGAGACAAGATGAAAGGATATTCATATTGTGCCTGATACGCTTCATGTACACGACTAGTAATTTGTAAAGTAGTCTAATCTGCACCTTCACCACATCTGCAAAGGCTTATTTTGCCTGTTCCACATGAAGCCCACAGGGCTATAATCCCTTGTTTGCAGTAGCATAAGCCAGTGCTCTAATCTAGGCAGGTTTATAATGTACCCCCTTGCTTCCTCCATCTCATTGTGTTGTTTAACGCATCTCTGCACCTGGAAAGTGAATGTATCAGGAAAGATTGCAGTCACCCTACAGGGCCAAGAATATAATTCCCAGAGGGTTATATTTTAAAAGGTACGGTACCTTGGCTGAGTGCAGAGAAAACACCTCCGTGGCTGTGTCCAAAGTGAAAACGCCAGTTGCAGAAAGCAAGGGAATACGGTCGTAGCCAGCCACAGCTTCAGGCCTGAAAGGCATTCATCGACAACAGAAGATAAGTAAGAATGCTGCTTTCTCATACGAAAGAGTCACTGAACCACCGTCTTTATGAGAGCCTTCCAGGCATAGCCTTTTCTCCCCTCAGATCAGGTGAGTTTTTGCTCGTCAAAACAGTCCTGTATACTTACTGTAGAGACTTGTGACCAATGCGACATTTTAAAAACACATTAAATAAAACCCCAATGCGAGCTATGCGAGGGGCACACAATCTAATAATTTACCCAATGCAGCCTATGCGAGGGCCTTTGGCCCTCTGAGCTGCATGTACATGCGTATGCACGTGCGTGTGCGCGCGTACATGTGCATGCGTGCGCAAACGTGTGTGCGTGCGTTGTGTACATGCGTGTGTGTGTGTACGGTTGTGTACGTACATGCGTGCATGCGTTGTGTACTTGTGCGTGCGTGTGTGTGTGCGCATATGTGTGCATGCGTATGCGTGTACGTACGTGTCTGCGTGCGCGTACGTGTGTGTGCGGGTACATGTGTGCGCGCGTACGTGTGCGTGCATGCGCATGTGAAGAGATTGAAGACGCCCTTCCTCTTGGTGTCCTTCCCCCCCAAAAGAGGGCCAGCCTCCCAAGCTGTTTGTCCCCCTTGGGGGCCTTGAGGGGCGGCTTGGGGGGCTTTCCCGGCCTGTCCAAATTCTCAGGATTAAAAAATGACCCCAACGCGAGCTTTGCGAGGCCCTTGTAACTTGGAATATACATGCTCCCGACACACCGCAAGGGGTCAGAAATGTTTGCGGTACGTGGTGATATACAGTACATAAGATATAAAAGAACATGCAACATATACATAACATCACTGACTAACGCACAGGGGTCTGAAAAAGTGTTAAGTATTAAAAAGTATGACAGGAATCTAAAATTTATTCCACCCTAACAACCGGTTGATCAAAAGTTAAACCTAGAAGTACAAGTGTGTGTGCATAACAGAGACCTTTCATTATGAAGAATAATCACTGAAAGGTGTTCCGAACACTTTATAATCAGGCAGTGACACTGCATAGCATTTTTGCACTGTAATTCCGGTACGGCTGACGTTCCATACCGTCAGAGCGTCAAAATGACTGTGTTTCAGGAATGACGGTGTCGACCATCCAGACGGTCGAGGGGACCGTCCACCGTAATTCCTGTGAAAACCCACCGTCAAGTGCTTTTTTGCTGTGAGAAGATGAGACCAGGGTCCGAATCCTGGTCAAGACACAATCTTTTCCCTTTCCTTTTCCTTTCATTATTATCACCAATCGTTTCATTGTACAAATAACGCACACCAAACATTTTGACAAGGAGAAAAGAGCCAAAATTGCCACTTGGGGTCCGTTTTTTGGCCTTCTTTGCGATTTTTGGATCATGTTGTCGTCCGTACTGTCATGCACCGTAATGATGGTCCCCAAATTTCGAAATGACGGTATGTCAACCGTCAGACCGTATGATGACAGACTGTACCGTCAAACCGACATTTCACAGCCCTGTTTATAATGCGCTCTAGCAGGGCTTCGCTGCTCTTCCTCAGTGATTTTATGCCTCGAAGCTGCTGGCCTGGGACTCTAAAATTCCTGTTGCATCACGAGCGGCCTATTTTAAATACAATCAGGGATGGGTCATACGGCGTAGGCGTATTATACATCGTATCGTAATTATCACGTATTTAATCGTATTTTTCAAATTGCTCCGTATAATACGATTTTGGGCACTTAACGAATTTTGCAGCCACAAGCCCCCCAGAGCCCCCAAAAAGCACTCCCAGGCCCTCTAGAGCCCCCCAGAGGCACTCCCAAGCCCTCTAGAGCCCCCCAGAGGAACTCCCAGCCCTCAGAACGTAGCATGATCACTTGCTTATTGCTACCACAATCCAGAAGGTGGTGCCTGTAGCGTAGATGAATTGTGCAACAGCTGCATCCACACAAGCCTTGGTCACTGCCCTCTTGCTGCAGGTGTCCAATGACTGTGTAGATGCTGCGCTGATGTGCTTGCTGTAGTCCTTTGCAGGTGCCTCTCTTTTCCTGCATGCTCCTCCCTCTGAGCGCTAGCGTCGGCAATTTCTCCCATTGCTAGCGAGCGCTGCGACTACGCCCTGAGGATTCCTGCCGGGTCAGCTTTGCATGCTGTTACACCTATGCTGGGATTCTGCCTCATGAAGTGCTCGCGGATGCGGGGGGCACCGCTGCTGAAATCTCGGAATTCTGGCACCTGGCATCTCGTAAATCTGCCCCTTCTGTCCCATAACAACAACACGATGCCACTCAGGGTCTTTACCTGGAGGCATTATAATGTTCTGGAGGCTGGGGGGACAATTCGTGGTGGTTGGAGGGTGGTTGGTGCAAGCCCAGGGTACCCCCCAAAATAGCATAAATACGTTTACGTTTTATACGCGTATTGCGTATTAATAGCGTATTATACCGTATGGGACGTCTCAAAAATCCGTATGACCCATCCCTGTAAATAAGTAAATAAAAAGGTAGACAAGGGGTGTGATCCTACGGATCACTAAAAAAGGGGCGGAGCCTGCGCTGCAACTTGCATTAAAATTGTACATAATGTAGTTAAAGCGATTCAGGGGGGGCGCATTCCTTCTCGAAAACCCCCCCGCTCTTGCGTTTGCACAGTCTCTGTCATACCAGACAAAGTCTGAAGCTGTGTGTCATGTGCAGCGAGCAATTCAGGAGGGCTGCATTACTTCTGAACTGCTGTGTGCAACCATTTCTGAGCCATTCTGGTCTTTGCAACCTGCAACGCATAGCGGCATTGAAATGGGTTGACAATTCAGGGGGGCTTGCGCACCCACTGCACCCCCACTCTCTTGCGCCTGAGCTCCATACGGTTGTTCAAAGCCACCACCTCTGGCTGGGCTGCTGCTTCCTGTGCCTGCTGAGTGCCATTGCCAGGCTGAGACTGTTGCTCCAAGTGCTGTGCCAAGTGCTGGACGCGGGTCCTCTCCCGGGCCCTCGCTCGCCTGTCCTCCCGAGTGCTGTGAAGCTGTTGCCGTCTCTCTCTGCTCTGCTGCTGCCTGCTAGCGTGTTGGGATCGGTCGGCCTTCTTCCGCCTCAACGACACCACTTCTGAACAGAAGAGGCTAAGAATATGATGGGAAACATTTTAATATATGAAAAATACACTTGAATTCTTCCCGGGGGGAACAGTGACACGCGACCCCTTGAAGTCGCGGCTGGAGGGGGGTTTGACCCGGGTGTTCCGGAATCAGCGCATAGTTGGCTATTGTTTCATACAATTTTTACACTGAAAAATTGCCTGGCTGGCTCAACGCTCTATTCTTCTGCCACGTTGCGGGGTGAACATAAAGGGACTACGCCCAGGGGGGCTCCGCCCCAAAAATTTAAACTCAAAATAAGAAGGAATAGCAGTTGTGAGGACAAAGTAAATAGAAAGATGGAGAAACTGGAAAGGAACACAGATAAAAAGCAAGAGTGATATGAGAGATATCACTTTGCATCATTTCAAGAACTGGAGTTCAAGTGTTACACACTGAACTCAGCAATTCTAATTTCAACTATGTTAATAGGTTGCGACACTCCCCGAGGGGGTCAAAAACTTGCGGTACGCGGTGATATAAGTACAGTACGATGTATTTGTTTTACCGCTTCACTACCACCACGGCCACCACGCTACCATTAGCACAATTAGTACATAATGAGCCTTAAAAGGAATTGCACCTTACTCCCCTCTTTTTTAGTTCCGGCCTGCCCGTGCTTGTGTTGCTTTTCACAAACAACGCCCATTCCCGGACCTGTGCAGGGTGACACCTTCTCGTGGCTTGGCTACCCTGATGACACTATCCCTTCAAGTCGGAATTTCCTGCCAGGCTTGAGCAGCACAGCACAGCACAGCTCAACCCTGCAGCAAGAGCAGGAGCAGGAGCAGGAGCAGGAGGGAGAGGCGCGCCTTCCATTCTCCCTGGCGCTAGGCAGTGTGGCCGTCCGCAATGGCCGTATAGCCTTGCAAGTACATGGAGAGGCCTGTCCACGCTGGCTTGAGCACATCAATGGGCGCGTTCTTCTGGCAGATAATTACAGGTGCTAATTTTCAGGATGACTCCCCACGACCCCCAACAGACTTTTATGCTGGAAATATGTTTCAGGAACAGACAAAAAAGTTGTGGATCCGCTTAGCGAATCTTGATGTATTTGCACCTTTTATGGCAGGGGAATGGTGCATTAAGCCGCGCAGTAAGCACAAACCAGGGCATGTTTCACCATTAAGTTGGATGACTTAACCATAAATCATCTCAAGTACAAATGTGTGAATATGTGTGATTGGAAGAAGTGTGCTTGATGTTTATAGGCTGATCAGTCAATGCCATGTTTTATGTTGCTTCACAATTACAAGTTGAGGCGACATTATGCCATCGGCAAGTAAAGAACCCCCCATTTTGGTGAGTAAGTTGTCCCTCTGTAATATGTGTGTATGCGCGCATGCATGTTGTAGCAGTGTGCATGGGCCAATGCATGCACGCACCGCAGCCTGCTTTCACTAAGCAATGCTCCAGTTGAACAGCTCTTAGCAAGCACAAAAGTGCCTGGGTCGTCACAGCAAGCCACATCTAATGTTCATTTCTAAGCAGGCCACTGAGTAGCATGTGCATCTTGGTTACCTACCAAGTGCCAAGCCTCCTATGGCTTCTTACCTCTGACACAAGCACTTCAGCACCTCATACATTTCACACCTATTCCTTCAGGACGGTCGACGTGCATGCTGAGGCCCTGGCTCACGAGCGCAGCCCCCTCTCCCAAAAATGCACCACCCTCACCAAGCCCGTACCCTCCAAGACCAAGAGCAGCAGCAGCGCTAAACGCCCCTCATCTTTACAAGCCCCCCTCTCCCCCCCTCCTGCCCAAGCCTCAATTGATCTTGACCACCCAGAACCGCCTAAGCGGCATTTGAGGCACGTGACCCCTGGCGCAGGCACGCCTGATCTGCTGCTGTTCGGCTGTGATAATCTCCCACATGATCTGGCAAACCGCCTGTTGCAACCTGAGAGGTGGGTTGCTTTTGTTATCTGGGCTGTCCCAAGCGCTGTCATAGTCTTAAGTAACTTACAATTGCTAACAAAATGGACCTTGAGTGCGGCTTTCTGGTTTTGTACATTCTTGTGAGAGCCAGAGAAGCTGTTCTTTTCAGGTTTCTTACATTAAATGCTACCCAAAGTATTTTGCCAGCACTAAGCTTTTGCGAGGTCCTTTATGAATTATTTGTGTTTTGCAATTCGTGAGGAGTTTTTCTCGGCTTCCCCCCCTCGCTTACTTCTTCTGGGTGCCTCTGGGCTGCTGCTGCTGCTGCCGCTGCTGGTGGATGGCTTCCTGCTGCTTGCAGGCACACCCGCCCCAAGCTCAGGAGTTTGCAGCTGAGTTGCAGTAGCTCTGCCCTCATATGCTTCGTTCCTGGAGAGGCTTGCATCCCCATTGAAGGCTGTGTATGGGTCTGCCCACTGTGCCAACTGGGGCAGGAAAAAAATGGTAGCAGGTGCTTGCAAGCTTGCTCAGGGCAAGCGTCTGCATTCAGAAGCTCCCAGGTTAGAATCCCGTTCGCTTATAAGGGTGCAACTTGGTCATTAGGTGGCGCTCGCCCCTTCAAACACTGTGGCTCCTTGGCCGGAGACCAGAATCTCCCCCGCTGGAAAGTCAAAGTCTTGCAAGGTCAGGGGGAAATTTTGATTTATAACCGGCTTGAATTGGGGGGGGCCCCAGCAATCGATTATCTATTCGTAATACAGCTAAGCGCAGAATGTGTCCTGTAACTCATCATGCAATGCACTAATCTGCTGGCTAGGGTCCATCTGACTTACTATCACACAGCACGGTGTAGCAGAAGGAACTTGTGTGTCAATGAGAGGAGAGCAAAACTTTGTGCTCGGCTTTAGGTGGAGCCTTGTTTTTGCACAACACAAGTTTTTCCTTGCTTGCCTTATTATGATCAAACTACCCTATTTTCTGTTTCTATTTTAGGCTAAAGCAATCACAGACAACAGGGGTGGCAGAGATCAGTCTGCATACTTCTCAGCCTGCCGTAGGCCATTCAGATGGAACTTCCACGTCTACTACTCCATCCTCCATCCCTTTGCGGAACAGCCGCCAAAGGGGCCGTCGTGCGGCTGCTGCCAACAGCAGGTACTTGATATTCCTGTCTTTACAACCTTCAACCACAATTCAACTCGGTTTCATGAATCCACGATTCAACTCAGTTTCATGAATTAATCTCAGGAGTGAAGTTTCTACATTTCGGCGTCCATATATTGAGGGTTTTGCCCAAATACCGAGGGGTAGACCTGTGACACAGCTTTGTATAATTTTGGCATTCACTTGGATCTATAATGTGCAGCATTTTCTCAGTTACTTGATGTAAAGGGTCTCAGCCTGGCTCTGTTTGATTTCGACCATTATAATCGTTTGACCTCATTTGTTTGAAAGGTTCAAACAAAGAGAGTGTGTACGCAAAATCAAGCCTAGGTATATGACTTCAATGAACAGGTACGGCTTTCCTACCATTGGAATTTTGTTTAATGTCTTTTTTGAAACATTACGATTACTTTATTATTTATTACCTTATTACAGGTCAAGGGGATTGACGCAGCAGGTACTAGCCTCTACATATGCAATACCTCCAATCTGACATACACACTCAAATTCACGTATCCAAACGCACATGATGCGGCAGGCATTGCCATCATGCATCAACAAGCCTGCAAGAGCCGTCCACATTGTGCATCACATGCCGCATTCATAGCGTGCACTCACTGCATATAAACTCACAACCTTGTGCGGGTTGCCCTATACTTGACGGCCCTTACTGAACTGCAGGGCAGAGCCCGTGCCCGCCCCGCCTGTCAACCCTCAGGGAGCCGGTGACCTCCCCTCAGACCACGACACACAGCCTGAGCCACAGCCTTCAAGGCAAAGTCCTAAGGGCAGGAGGGGATGGCGGGGGAGAGCCAATCAGGATATCAACTCGGGTCTGGACGTGTCAACAGGTACAGATATATCGCAGCACAAGCGGCAAGATGCAGGCAGATGTGCGTGTGCAGATGCGCAAGTTTAGAAGACGCAAGTATGTGTACGCTCACGCTTACATGTATGCACTGCATGCGAATGTGACTAAAATATTTATGTGTGAACCTCTCAGCTAAGTAGGCCAGATGCAAGCACACACCTGCAGCAAACGTTCGAAACATTTTCACACACACCTACACATACACACTCGCAAGCAAACGCGCACTAATTCACATGCGTGCACATATGCATGCGCACGCACACACTCAATTGCACACGCACACACTTGCACGTACACACAGGCCAGTCTGAGCCAGCCTCCAGGAGGAACCAGGGTGACGTCAACGGGGGGGCAATACACAGGTGAAAATGGGATGTTTGGGGCAAAAATTGGTGGCATGGAGGAAATCCTGGTGGGAGGCGGGTGGGTTTAGGGGTGACGAGAAGAGGGAATTGGAACTTGGCTTGTATGTATGTGTGTCGGTGCTTGTAGCACGCGCGTCACATGGGCAGTCCTCATTGGGCTACTTCAAGGGTAAAACAGGCACACATTCAGCTCCATTGAGGCAATTGGTAGGACACACACACACACATTTATATATATATATATAGAGAGAGAGAGAGAGAGAGACACACACACACATATATATATATAGAGAGAGAGAGAGAGAGAGAGAGAGAGAGAGAGAGAGAGAGATGGAGAGGTGGAGAGATGGAGAGACGGGCCGGATGTCAGGAAGTGAAGGATATTCAAGGTATCACTCACAGTGAGCCGACCTCTACACACGTCTACACACGTATTAACACGTCCAAGCTTTGTCCTTAATCTGACACAATATTGCAGGCACGGTAGTAATGAGGGCAACAAGAGCAGCGATGTGGCAGCAGCAGCAGCAGCAGATGAAGTGCAGGAAGCGTCAGTTAGCGGCAGCAGGTCACCTTTAAGTTACCGGGTTTTTGATCTAGTGCGTTTGAAGAGGGGCAAGGCTGCTGAAGTGGCTTTAGCTGCAGGGGAACCGAGCTCTTATGTGCTCAGGTATGTTTATTTGAAATGGATGGTTTGGAATCGGTAGGATACTTTTAAGTTATTCGTGCTCTTCCTGGTGTGGCTCCGTGGCAGGTCACCTCCATAGATGTCACACCCAACGTCGTTCTGCGTCTACCAATATGCCTCAGACACATTTTTTGACGGTTTTGACGAACCACACTGTTCTACCCAGGCTTCTTCCCATGCACTTGTTTTTGCTCTTATAAGACTATGGCCCCCAACCACGTACATGGGCCTTAAGATGTGATTTAACTGATTTGAGTTTTATAGGACACTCGAAGCGGGTAAAAAGGTCTGGGCAAGGTGTTCTTGAATGAGAAGGTGGAAATTTCGATGGCACAAAATGAGGTGCGCCACTTGTGGGGATAGGACCTGCAGGGCAATTGTTTGGGCAAGAATAATAGGACCAAACCGTGAATAAGCCTTCAGCATTCGGGATCAAATCAAGCAAGCCCCAGCTGCCCTACTCCCTGCTTTTTGAATGCAGGGACTATGGCCCTCTGATGCCTCCTGATGTGGTGCTTGCAGTTGAGGAGACCCAGCATGCCCTACAGCACTCAGAGACACCATATGAGTGGCCAGAAGCTCCATGGAACACACGCTCGCAATTTGCATACACTGGGGCTACAGGTTGGTACAACACGCTTTGTTTACTACTGCTGGTTTGTGGAGGAAAACTCCTGTGTCGTTATTGCAACATCAATCGCCGTTCCTGCTCCCCGGTTTGCCCCTCAGCAGCTGAACCTGACATGTGTGAGGTGTCTGTACTGGCATTGCAGGTGGAAACATCGAGATCCACGTAAGCGCAAAGAACGTGAACGTACCTGACATGTGCCCCGACATTGCGGTCTCTATACAAGCCAAATATCTGCATGCCCCTCTAGTTGAACGGCTGCTGGAGCTTCCCATGGACATTCACGCAGGGAAGCTGAGCGGAGAGCTGCGCTTACGGGTCTTTGATCAACGCACTTGGTGAGACTTGTTGTGTCGAGACTCAGCACATGCTGTGAAACCAGCACTGGCCTTAGGCCTTGGTGGCAAAAGAGAGGGTGGCGTGCATGGAAATTAGAGGAGGACGTTCAATTTCAGGGAAAGCCTTTGCCCTGTGTATCGCTTTAGCTGTGCATGAACATACCTGTGTAGCTGCTTCAAGGGTGACTCTGATTAAATGGTGCTTGTTTCTCATTTGCAGGCAATTCCCTGAAATTTATGGTGCAGTTACTTGCCGTGGGGGTCAAGTCCACTTCTGGGATGCTCCTGATGACGTACGTGACATCGACATGCAAATGGTGCGCTGGTTGAGATAGAGAGAATGAATGAAAGTTCGACACATGCAGGGTCTTCTTGGCATGCCTGGTTGTAAGAGATGGACGTGCCCTTGCACCTCCTTGTCTAACCTTCATTGAGATGTACCCAACAGATTCCTAGCCGCCCTGCGCACGGTGCAGGTGTTTGAGGCTGAGCGCATGTACCTGCATGGTGCACGCGGGGCCTTTGGCGCCATCCCACTGGCCGTGACTGGTGACATGGACCTCAACGCAGAGGCAGGCGGTTGTTACAGGTTAGCTTCACCACGCAGCGTTCCCTGGGGTCCGTTCCCCCCCATGCTATGGAACATTAAAGTAAAGGCAGCATGTTTGGCAGCACTTGCTGTAGGGGGTTCGAGCTAAGCCCATTCATTCAGCCTTGTTCTGATTGGTCCTGCTGCCCCTTCGTTTTATTCACAATTGTTGTACTCCACCAGTCATCCAACATCCACATTACGCCAGTGTTTCCCCCTCCAATTTCCTCTCACCAGCATCCAACACGTTTGTTCGTTTTGCTTCTTGCTGCGCTTGCAGGTTATCAGCAACAGTTGGCGGCAGCAATAGCAGCTCAGACGCGGCAGGGATATCAGGTGGAAGGAAACAGCCCCTTGCTGGCTTTAGAGGGAAGCTGCAGCAGCAACATGTAAACAGCAGCAAGGCTCCTGTGGGAGTGGGTGTCAATGCGTTGCGTGCAACGTTGGGCATCCGGCCGTTGCCTGTTCCTGTGGCAGGCGCTGTGCGCGGAGTGCTGCACTGCACAGGTTCGTGTCTGTGAGTGCGGGTGTGAGGAGTTATGCTGAGATTGAGGACCAGTGTAAATACACGGTTTGTGTAGCTACTGATGCTATGACCTGCTTACCTGGAAAATGTGGCAGGCTCGGTATGCGAGTAGGGAGGCGCACAATATTGCAAAGATGAACGTAAAGAGCATGCTAAAGCAAAAACTTGGCAGAAAAACATTGTGTATATCTGTTAGTCCCCTGCTTGAGCCAGGAGTATGAAGACGGCCAAAGTACTCAAAATTAAAGATATTCGTCAGCTTTTTACACCTGATCTTATCGCAACTAGTGAACAGGTAACGAGCCCAATGCTTGAATGCATGCATCACCCTATTTTGGACCTATACAGGCCCGTTAGAGCATCCAGTGTTCAGTGGGACAGCAGTGGCAGTGCGGCCCCCGGTGGCGCATCAGTATGCAGCAGGTAAAACGTCATAGAATACCAGAGCCAAAGCCACCTAGTGCTTGTAGATGTCCCATATACATACACGCATGCACTCAACAAGGTTTTGAGTGTAAGACACAATGCTCACTCTGCCCTGCTTCACAACTAATTGTGCTCTTTTAGTCCTAGCTTGTGAACCAGGAGGTCAGTTCATCCCTCCTTTATCAGCAGAATATCAAGGCTCAGACATGGTATATATTTCTGCATACATGTTGTCTGCTGAAAAGCTGCTTGTGTAATGGGCTTTGCCAATTTGGGGACACGCCGCCTGCACTCTTCTCAACTTCCAACCTTGTTTCTTGATCTGGGTGAATTGCAGCCTTGTCCGACATATTACCTTCACATCTGCAGGCATGTCTCCTGGGACTTCCTCCCCTAATCAGCCTGTCACATCTTCTGGTAAGGGGAAGGACTCTGGCGATCCTGATCCTCGGCGGGCTTGGGAGCAGCAGCAGCAGCAGCAGCAACAACACAGGCAAGAGAGGGGGTGGGAGAAAGAGGGGGAGGAGGAAGAGGCGAGCGATGCCCAGGACGCCTTGCAGTCAAGGTGGGTTGAAGGTTGCTTTAGGATTGGAAAAACACCTTTGTGCCTGTTTCTTCTGCTTTGTCTGCTTTTCAGGTCCAGCCTCATGTCCGGGTAGAACGGTGAGGCAAGTTGAAGAGTAATGTAGTTCTATGGCGAAAGTTTTAAAATGCATTGTATCAAGGGATGGGTCGTACGGACTTTTGCAACGTCCCATACGGTATAATACGCTATTAATACGCAATACGCATATAATACGAAAACGTATTTATGCTAATTTGGGGGGTACCCTGGGCTTGCACCAACCACCCTCCAACCACCACGAATTGTCCCCCCAGCCTCCAGAACATTATAATGCCTCCTGGTAAAGACCCTGAGTGGCACCGTGTTGTTGTTATGAGACAGAAGGGGCAGATACGAGATGCCAGATGCCGGATGCCAGAATTCCAAGATTTTAGCAGCGGTGCCCCCCGCATCCGCGAGCACTTCATGAGGCAGAATCCCAGCATAGGTGTAACAGCATGCAAAGCTGACCCGGCAGGAATCCTCAGGGCGTAGTCGCAGCGCTC
>Ga0307942_1000976_pt1:2500-21980 | contig 21980 bp, 27 predicted proteins | sample OrgLakmetagen175_FD_201846 | JGI IMG/M metagenome (GOLD analysis project Ga0307942, IMG submission 201846) | Saline water microbial communities from Organic Lake, Antarctica - #175 | ecosystem: Environmental > Aquatic > Non-marine Saline and Alkaline > Saline | place: Antarctica... | reverse complement strand
TTTGTAAAGGAAATGAGGAAGCAGCCAGGGTTGGGCAAGCAGACTTTGAGGCTTACCTCGTCCCTAACAGTTGTCAGTAGTGTTTAGGGTTAAGATGAAAAGTTTATAGCTAGGGGTTATTAGGTAAGGGTGAGGTGCAGGAGGGCTCCTTCATGACATACTATTAAGGTGTCACACTGTATGCAGTGTGCAGAAAACCCTTCTACAATTAGGTAAACACAATCATTACTGGGCACTCATATCAGTCACAGGCTTCCTTCGTATATATGTCTTGTAGCTTCTATTCATCCCACTACTTCTTTGCAAGCCATCCACGTATGAATTACCCTGATATGCTTTTGCTCCTTGAAGGCAGCTCGTATTCACATAAACAGAGGGTATGATGTTGTTGGTATTATTTTTAGGGTGGGGGTTGACGCAAGGGTGAGGTTGAGGTCAGCAGACACCGAGCGTATACGGCAGGCAAATTGCGAGTGTGTTTAATACAGATTGCAGCCAAGAATGACAATTCATAAAGTCATAATCCTTCAGCAGTAAAATCTGGGGCGCTCTCACTCACTCACTCACTCTCTCACACTCTCTCACTCTCTCTCTCTCTCTCTCTCTCTCTCTCTCTCTCTCTCTCTCTCTCTCTCTCTCTCTAGTTCTATCACACACACACACACACACACACACACACACACACACACACACACACACGTGCGCACAGACATGCTCTCTCACTTGCACACACACACTTTTATGCACGCAGGAGCTCTATCGCACCATGCCTAACCGCTCCAAGGATTACATCAAGGGCGAGCGCAAGCCCAATGGGTACCAGAGCCTGCATGAAACCATTATCGGTAGGTGCACGCAACTGTGAGACGTCCAAGCATGTGCAGTTTTGATAAGTAGGTGCATGAAACTGTATCAGCAGTCGCATGGAATCAAATTTGCACTTGAAATTGATTGATCGGTAGGTGCACACAACTGTGAGACGTCCAAGCACGTCCAAGCACGTCCAAGCACATGCAGTTGTGATAAGTAGGTGCATGAAACTGTATCAGCAGTCGCATGGAATCAAATTTGCACATGCAATTGGTATAGGTGCGTGCATTTGATCAGGGTAATAAGTAGGTACATTAGTCTAGCACTGGCGGAGCCTACTTGGAGATGTCCCTGCCAAAAATAACGTATGTGCACCGTACATAGGTATTTGGTTCTGGCCAAACCTAACCGTTTTACCTGCATGGAACACACGATCACATCCATATGCTTTGACCCGCGAATGTACCACGTGCAGGCGAGGGGGAGTTCCCAGTGGAGGTGCAGTTCCGCACGCACAAGATGCACTACATCGCAGAGTACGGCTTTGCCGCGCACTGGAAGTACAAGGAGAAGCTGAGCAACGAGGACGAGTGGTTGGACAAGGTGGGTGAGTGGTTGGACAAGGTGGGTGCGCCCCTTCGCTGGACCTCTGTTGTGTAATCGCGCAACTGAGAGTGGGTGGGTCGTGAAAGTGGAAAAAGAAGACTGTATGCGTTTGTGGGCCTCATCTCTCTTGCTCCTACTTTTTTTGTGCACGCGCTGATTAAATCCAAGCATTGTGAGCCTTTTTCAGGTTATGGTTGATAAAGGTGAATATACTGAGGTAACAAAGGAAAGGTAATGAAGAAAGGTACAGTGGTGTACGTTCAAACGGCTTCCATGCGGACAATGAAGCGCATCACGATGTTCCTAAAGCAGCAAGAAACGATATGGCCTGCGTCAGAGCTGCACGGAAGCCACAAGTGTACACTGTGGTCTGTCTTGTTACTTTTCTTTTGCAATGAAGACGGTGATGTTTTGTTGGGACAGGTTCAAGAAGTGACATGTTTCCGTCAGCTGCAAGGCGTTTGTGTGTTGGCTGTGTTCGCTTCAGAAGTTGCTGAGGCTGACCTTTTGTAGCGAACACAGCCACCTTGGCGACTTTTAGAATGGGATATAAGTGTTGCAAGCACTAGCCAATTTTTAAGCACCACACCACAAGGACTAAATAGGCTGGGCGCCTCAAAAGGAACGAAACAAAATGGTGCTAGCTTTGGTCATGGTCCGACACACACACACACACACACACACACACACACACACACACACACACACACACACACACACACACACACACACACACACACATTTTTTCCTTTGTTGCCTCACTGCAGGAGGTGCAGTACAAAAAGTGGCTGACCATGCACAAGTTGGGCGTGCATGACCAAAAGGTCCGGCCCATTGGCTCCCCACTTCAAGATTGTGCCCTCAAATCGCTGGGCGTACACCTTCTGCATGGAGCTGCTGACCAGGTTTGTGTCATTTGTCATTTGTGTGTAAGTGAGCGTGTAGGTGTGGTGATCTTTGCCCTCAAATTGCTAGACACACCTGCTTGAGAAAACATGAAGCGCGTCAAGTGTGCGCGAGTACATATGTCGTTGGTTTATTTGTAGGAAACACATCAGATGTGTGGGTTCCCACGCACCAGTGATGGATGCTTACGCACACTTGATGCGCATATTACTAGGCATAGTGGGGAGAACGTGCGTGTGGAAGTATGTGCATGGATCAGGGACCAGGCCCCTCGAAGGTTCTGGCTTGCTTTTGACAGCAATTACATAAAAACAATGTTGTTTCTGAGGCACAGGAACAACTTGAGGCTGGAGAGGACGGAAGGCGTCTTTTGTCTTCAGTTAGTTGCATGATCCTGTGAAGTTGCCAAGGTACATTGATGTGAGGATTGCAGGGGCAAGACAGGAAAGCCCTCTAATTAATGGGATTTTGAAACATACAGCAGAGTCAAATCATTCAGTGTGAGGGCACCAGGGCTGGAATCAGGAGGAGACACTTATCAGTAGAAGTACTGCGTTTGATTTAATGATCTTTTCCAAGGTTTGATATCGCTTTGGCAAGGAGTCGGACTGGTTTTTGCAGTTGCAGGCCTTTAGCTCAAAGCAAACAAAGAGCAAAAGTTGGTAGCTCCTGCTGGTATGGTTTATTACTTGTTTAGACAAAAGGCTTTTTTTGGACACACACACACACACACACACACACACACACACACACACACACGTGCAGAGTGGAGACTCCTTTGGTGATGGAAGTGTGGGAGGTGCTGAGCAGCCGGGGGTGGACCCCTTCCTGCGCCACGACCGTTTTCGTTTGCGGGCGCCCACTAAAGCTTCCGTGAACGTAGTGGTGCAAACACATGTGTGTGGGACTACACGTGTGCTTGTTTGCATTAGTGTGTGTGTGTATGTGTGTGTGTGCACGTGAGTTTGTGCGTGTGTATGCATTGGTGGATGTCTGCTGGCTTACGGCTTGCTCTTTGATTGCTCTGCCATAGCTGGTCCAATCCCCATGCCTAATCTTTCCGTGACCGTGGAGCGCCCAGGGGGTGGTTGGGCTAATACAGCGTAATTTGATGCCGATGGGCAAACGCGATTGTAGCCCCCACGTTAGTTTGCACCCTGTCTGAAAGCACACGTCAATACAACACACACACACACACATACGCATGCGCACACACACACTCGCTCACACACTTGCAGGATGGCATCGACACCCGAGAGCTTGCCGTGGGCATGACTGCTGGCCAGCTGAGTGAGGAGCTGGGCGTGCCAGGGCTACGAACCTACGTGCTCACTGTGAACGCACGCGTGGCAGCAGCAGGCACTGTTTTGCGCAGCGGAGACCTCATTCAGGTAAGGAGAGTATGAAAAAGGAGTAAGTCACAATTGTGACCCCTTCCACATGCACCCTGTGACGCACACGCGCGCATGCACACACACACACATACACACTTACATACACACACACTTACATACATACACACACGCACGCACGCATACACGTACACAATCTTCAATTAACACCACTGCAGGTTCAGCCCCTGAAGCAGGTGGTGTCCAACCTGCAGCACCAGCCCATCCCACAGCAGCAGGTGCTGTCATCACAGGCATCGCAGCAGAGCAGCGAGGGGAGGGAGCAGCTTGTGTTTTTGCCAGGCTCGTCTGTGCCTGTGCGCGTCATGCTGCCACCCACACCAATCCAGCGCAAAGTGAGTTTGTGTGTGGGGTTGGGGGAAGAAGGGGCTGCGCACAATGGTCTGCTCCCTTGATGTTTTGGAAGATGACGCTTTTGTTAAGTGGACAGAAAGTGTGCATGGTTCTCAAAAGTTTTCAAACAGAGTTGCCAGTGCTGCTCAACGCATTTGCTTCCTGTATCGCATAGGAGATGCTCTCAAAGCATCACTTAATAAATCCTGAAAGGTCACCTTTCTAGTGCTTGGCCAAACCAGATGACTAGGGTTGGCCAGAACCATATTTATACGGTGTATGTACGGTCGGCCAACTCTACAGCTGACCATTCCCTGTGATCATGAGCCTACTTGCGAGGGCAACCTTTTTTACGGCACGTGCGGCTCTTGTAAATTTGGCTGGCACAAATTTTTAGATGATAATCCGTAATCGCCAAATGCGACTCTGTTTGCACTTTTTTGGTTTAACTAATTTTGAGTGCTTTGGAATTCGGCAAGTGCAAAAGAGTTGCACTTGCCGAGCTTTGTATATGGTCAAGTGCAACTCGGCAAATTCCAAAGCTCGTGCAAAAGAGTTGCACTTGGCGAATTCCAAAACACGTATGTTTCTGCGCACGGTATCTCTGACTATTTTATGAAAAGAATTTAGAGTTGTGCTCTGATATAATTGGAATAACACGGATAAAAATAGAATAAAGTGAAAGAAATGTGGACATGACAGGACTTCCCTGCTCCACAGACATGCAATCAAGGTCAAAGTTGACATGTTGTGCCTAGTGCCCTTTACCGTTATTCCCTCTGGTAATGCTCTGAAAGTCAAGTGCTGGGCACTGGCATCGCCGTCAGGATTACTGTACACATGGCACGCTTCTCCCCCGTGGGGGAGCTGGACTCACACATACGCATGCACACACAAACACAAACACACACACGCACAAATACACACAGATGGACAAGCAGCAGCGCGTGGTGGCACGCCAGCAGCAGCGCGCAGCCCTGCAGCGCCAAGCATTGGCAGAGCAGGAGAGGGAGCAGCTGGTGTACCTCCCGGACTCACCCATACCTATGAGGGTTGTAATGCCCTCCTCCTCAGTGCCGAGGAGTAGCAGCAGCAGCTTCAGCGTGAGCAGCGGCTTCCTGGTGCGTGTGTGTGTATGAGGGTGCATGCCTGCGCGTGTTGATGTTAGTGTTGGTGTGTGTTTTTTATGTGTGTGCGCGTGTCCGCCGCGTGTGCGTGCTCACTTATTGTGAGCTCCTCGGTGTGGGTGTGGGTGCGGAAGTTGTCTGTTTCCTGGCGTTGTACCTAGTCAATAGCAGCAGTCATGAACACAGGTCTGGAGTGCTATTGATGTCCAAAAGCCTGTGCTCATCATAAGACTTATGGGAACAAGATTCCGTGGTCAAGGTCTTCTCTTTGACTTCAATTGTGCAAAGATAGAAGAGGCCTTCTCGTGCATGCACAATCTGGTGCCCGTCTTAGTGCGAGCCAAGCGCTACAAGGAGACTTAACCTCCTGCATGCAACCCAATTCAGTGCTTATCTTGGGCTAATCAGGGATTACATGAGACTTTACCTCTTGCGTGCAACCCGACTCAGTGCTCGTTTTTGGGCTAATCAGAGATTACAAGACATCCAAATCTCTTGCATGCAACCCGATTCAGTGCTCAACTTTAGGCAGATTAGAGATTACAAGGAGTTGTACATCTCTTGCATGCAACCCGATTCAGTGCTCGTCTTTGGGCTGATTAGAGATGACAAGGAGACTTTCCCTTTTGCAGGCTATGGGCAGCGCACACTTCTGTATTGCTTGGACGGTGCTCATGCAGCTTCAACCCAGTGCCCGTCTTTGAGCACGCCAAGTGCTACAAGGAGACAAGCGCTACAAGCTATAAGCCCTCCTCTGTGTGCCCTCTGTAATCTGCAGGCCCAGATGCTCCGGGGCGTGGGCCGTCGCAGGGCCTCTACCTCAGAGGATGCAGCGCAACCAATTGCTTGATTGTTGCCCACTTTTCTGCGTGTGTGTGAAGAGGGGGGGGATCTGTGTGGGGAAATGCGTGTGTGCACTCTGGGCGTGTGCATACTCCCGTGCACGTGGAATGCTGTGCGTGTTGTGTGTGGTAGCACTGAACATGATGGTATTTGTAGTCGTTCCAATACCGATACTGTGGGTACAAGGCTAGGTGCACCAGCATCGCCGATGCTGTATGTTTAAGTGCTGCTGTGATGAAGATGGTGTTCTGGAGTTGGTCATTCATCAGGGCTCGAAAGGCAGTTCCTACAGAAATGTAATAATGTGCGTGTACCTGAGCCTGTTTGCTGTCAGGAGTAAGAGTTGGTGTGTGCGTTGGTTGGTGCGTAGCGTTGTTAGCTGGTAGCGTAGCCATGACCTTAAACGGACCTCCCATATTTTACAAGATTAGGTGCAATAGAAATGCCACACGTAACCCAGGCTGTTATATACATGTGGAATGCCTGATGTACACATAGTTTTCTCTATTGGATGCTGGATGTGTTTGTGGAAGGCCTCACAAGCTTATGGCCCTCACACACCTCATGGTTACCCAAAAACAATTGTACGATTATGTCGTGGGCGCTTGTATTCCTGCCCATTCTTCTTTCTCCCTCCCTCTCCTCTACCTCCGCTCCTGCCTGACCCAACAAGGCAGACGTCTGACACTGCTCCCCTGTACTTTATTTCACTGTGAACTACGCGACAACACCAGGCCATTGTGCATGCTATTGCGAGTCAGATGACGCAGTTAATGGGTCTCCCAGGTGTGTTCGTGCGTGTGAGTGTGTGTTTCAAGCCGCATTATTCCAAGCCACTGCGGTGTACTTTATTCAAGGTTTCATGGCGTGAGCACAAGTGTGTATGAGTGAGATGAACACCAAAAAGGATGTGGTGCGGTGGTGACCAGTGCCTTGTCTGGCCAGAGACGGGTTGGATGGTCCAGACTTGGCCAAAGGGTCAAATCATGGCTGTGCGAAGGCAGGTGTAGAGCACGGTCGTGATTGTCATACCTGGAGCCCTGTAAGTAAAATGGGACCTGTAATGTCTGTGTCTTTAGGATTTTCTCAAGCTCAGTGTGCATTGCTGCCCCCGCCTCGTTTCGCATGAGCTACTTTTTGTACATATGATGAGGCGTAACCCAGGTGAAGTGGCACTCAAAACTCAGCGTGTCAGGATTGAGTCGGGATGGCTGCGTGGTTTGTGCACTATTTCATTCATTATCCTGTATGATTACGAGTGTGGTGTGTGGGGAAGGTTGTGGGCGCGTGGCTCGTGACAACGAAAAATTGAAAGAGCCTTTCTGAGTGTCATGGCGTGTTTTAATCAGTGACCCCCAGGATGTATTGGTTGTGGTGAGGCGTCTGAACCTCATGCTTGAAATTGCAAATTATTTGATACTGCATTCTTAATTCATCGTTTCAAGAGGTCCTTTAAATTGTATAGCTGGTGTTGACCTGGAGAATCTTAATTTGTACTACTATATTACATGCGACAGTTTGGCAACAGATGTAATTGTATTTAAATGCTTTGCGATTTACGAGTGAATGAATTTTAGAAGGCAGTTGTGTGTGTCTCTTGACAATAACTGCACAAATTGCACGAGGAGGCCACCAAGCCACACATGTTAATGGTTACAATGGGGGGTGACCTTCGGCCAGGTTGTTTGGCTGATCGGCTGCTGACTGGTCTCGGCCAGCCACAAATAAATCCATAAGCTTAGAAAGAAAAAGAAAGTCTATTGTTCTGCTGAGAAAGGAAATCATGAACAAGTTGGTTGTTGACCTGTTGCAGCAAAAAGGGTTGGGCTGCTGAAAAGTCCTCAAAAAAAGGTGTAAACAGAAAGAAAAGTGTTTCCTCAGCTCACAAACTCGATGGTCTTGGCAAATTAAAAGAGCATGCACCTCGTTCTGGTGAACATGTTCATCTTCACCAGGACATCAGTCACATACGCAAGAACCATCTTCAAGCCACGCTGCTGCCTCAACTTTCAAAGTATGCGCACGCAAGCGGAATCTACTTATAATGCGCGTAACATGTTTGGACAGATCAAGATGGAGATGCCGTGGTCCGTGGTACATTAATCGGCATACGCTCATTTCTAGAAAAAGGGATGGCAAACCAAGAATGATAGGTGGCCAGTTTGTTGTTGTGTGTGTTGGGGTCCACCAGCTCAGCGTCTCTCCAAACACCTCTCATCCTATGCTTCAAATCTGCAGTAAACTCTTGCATGGGAATAGCATGCCCAGTTTGAACAGCTCGTACATACAACTCACACCCACGCAGTCCCGGAAAAGCGCTCAGCAATTTAGCTGTCCAGCAGGCACTTGAACGAGGCTGTAAATTGAGATCAGCCTGGACTACCCTCCGCAAAGTGGCTGTCACCTTTGGTATTAAGCATACTATTCAAAGGCTTGACAGCTGACCGAAACCAGTAGAATTGCAACGGTTCATGTCCACATTCTCGGAGTACAGCCCAATTAGTGGTAGACTGCTTCACACCTAACGTGCCCTTCAGAAAATGTAAATGAAGCATAGACAGCGGGCTAGAGAACTCCCTGCCTGCCTGCAAGAAACCAGTACCCCATACTTGACTACCATACATGCCAGCAGGAATAGCATACGTCTTAGTGAGCCACAAAGAAGTGTGTGGCCTGTCTGCCAGGTTGAACGGCCCATCAGCTTCTTATTGGTCTCGGCCAGCCACTGATGGAAAAGCTCAGAAAGAGAGTTTTAAGAGTCCTGCTGAGAAAGGAAATTAGGGTTTATGCTTGAATTGATGCCAATCATAATTGCAAACCGCCATATTGTACTATCATCGCGCGCGGTACAATTAGATTTTGAAGAGCTTGCAAAAGTTATAGATTGCTGCATTAAATACTACCCCGCCCCACAGAATGGCAGCAACACTCTAGAGGGTGTGCAGTCCCACGCCTCCGCCATCCCAACCACCTGATCCCCACTGACATGCCTTTCCCCTTTTGGTTCTCTAGCTAATGAGATGTTGTGTAGCTTCGCATCCGCGGTGGTGCAGGACACAAACTGCTGGTAGAATAGTTGGCCACCGCGTACTATATATACACCGTAATTTTGGTAATTATTCGGGTAATTTAAGTAGTTTGGAAGCTTCTGCCCTGCCACAAACACTGGAAGTATACCACTTGTATATAGTTCTGGCCAACCCTCGTGCCTTGTTCAACACCCTTAATTTATCCATGCCGGTGGAGCTGCGTGTCTTCTTTTAAATCCAATTTAATCCCACACCATCTCACGCACGTACGACGCGTCTTACTCCTCCCAACATCAATATACCCTTGTAATATCAATGCAACAATCAATGTACCCTCCCCCTCTCCCCCCTACTGTTATCCATTTACTTGAACGACATTGACGGTGTGACTAACGGGGCGCAGAGGTTTTTGGGTGAAGATATCTATTGGTGACCTGCCTTTCCCTTCCTCTTATTACAAAGCACGGGTAACGTGCTGGCCACTTCTACTTAAAATTAATAACAGCTAAACATCTAGGGTGATGATGTTGCAAGAATTGATCTCGCTCGCCCTTTTGACTCCACTTGTTGTAAAGATGGCTGAACCGTAATGGAGAAAATACGTGAATGGTATCTTCATTACGCTCTGGCAGCCTTTTACATGGCTAGATTACTCAATGTGCTTGTTACCCTTATTATCCTCCCTTCCACTGCAGGAATTGCGTGGCTATCCTGCACACACTGCTTCCACGAAGAGTGAGTAATAATACAGAAGCAATCATTTCCTGTTTTTACCTTGAGTAGGAATGCTGCTGTTGTATGCTCCCTCCTTCTTTTTGGAATCCTTAGTCCTTAGTGTAATTCTAAACATTGACGCCTTGCAGGTGCATCGCTACTTTCGAGGCCTATGAGCTACCGGCTGGTGGGCTCCCCTCTTGCCCTGTGTGTCGAGCAAACGACCAGCGCCGGTGCTTCCAGTGAAAACAGGAGAATACACATATTACACATACACAAACACACACATTCCTGGTTTATTGATTAGCAGTAGCAGATTTGGGTTGAAGTCGTTTATCCTCACTTTTGAATACTTAACCTGCCAAGTTTAAGGCTGGTGATTTTTTGCAGCAACGCTATTGATGGAGATAAAAAGAGCGGAAAATGCGACATTCAGTTGCTTGTAAAAGAGGCCGCTAGGATGGGGGTGGTAGTGGTGGTGGTACTGGTCAGGAATACAAGAATTGGAAGGCAGTTGCCGATGTAGATTTTCTTAACTGTTGACTGTTCGAACGACATTTTGTTAAGGTAGAAGGTTCGTATGCGTACATGGCGTGTATTTTACAGAAGATGTGCTCACTTTTAATATAGTATTAATTTATTGCAAACGTTTAAAACAACAGTAAATGAGTGTGAATGCTTTTGCGCAAGAACTCTGTGCAATAGCTGCCCCATTTAGACAAGCAAGGATAGTTGTCAATGTGCTCAGCTGTTTTCTTTGTCTGCACTTTCATCCTTCACTCTAAAATATCTTGGGCTTCCTCTCCTTTTCCGGAGATTATGTCTTATGCCATAAGTTATGGTGTTCTAAAATCATTATTTGCTACCCCATATATCAATTATACACAGTAACTCTGGCCTCGTAATAGAGCCCTATCTTTGTTCAGTTACAATGGGGGGAGACCTTCAGCCAGGTTGTTTGGCTGAGCGGCTGCTGACTCGTCTCGGCACGACAATTAAGTTCATAAGCTCAGAAAGGAAAGGATTAAGTCTAGTGTTCTGCTGAGAAAGGAAATCGCATCAGGTGTAAATAAACAGAAAGGAGAATTTAATGTTGGATAGTTGAGATGTTGAATCCCCGGCCAATTTTGGTTCTTCAATATAAGATCCAACATTCGAATTTGGATCTGTCTCGACATGTTATAATGTGTTAGCCGCTTGAGGCTCAAGGCGCACACCCTCAGATCATGAAAACTCTCTTTTGCATGACTGTATGCCTGTGAGCAGATTCAAGATGAAGCGCATGCCCTTTTGATGTAGACACGCGGGTGTTTGCTTATCTGTTCAGCCAATCTCCCATTTGTGATTCGAATGCTTAGCCCTTTTCCCTTGATTTTCTAGTGCTCTAGAGGTTTGGTTATAAGCTTTTTCCAAGCTTCCGCTCCCCAGAGGCATATATAGCGATGTTACCTTATCTGTTCAGTCAATTCTCGGATGAGTTTTCGCACTCTTACTTTGAAAACCTGCCCCCTCTGTACTTTGACGGTGTACTGCTCCCCTACACAAACTCATTCAAATGTTTGGGCATGGTGTGCGACAAGCAGATCAATCTGAATACCGCGGCTGACGCAAAACTTCGCCCATTCACGGCAGGCACGTTCAGAGTCAAAAAAGAGTTTGTTCAGAAACATTACCTTGCTAACAGGCTACATGCGTACATATGGCTTCCCAAGACATACGCTATTCCTGCTGGTATGTATGTGAGTCAGATTTGGGCCACTCCTTCCTTACAACAAGGCAAAGAGATGGACATTCCCCTGCAGAAATGGCTGTTTTGAAAAGGATAATAGGGGGGGGCAGAGACACCACGCCTTCATGGTGTGTTATGCGAGAGTGTAGATTGGAACCCCTGGAGTTCAATTGGTTCCGCGCGGCAATGCGGCCGTACAATTCCTTGACTAAATCAACAGCAACACAATGAAAAAGGTCTTACATGCTGACATGCAGTTGAGCACGCGGTTTAGCGATTGCTGGTCAGCCCATATTCTTTCTGCCTTGGATCGTCTGACACAATTGTATACCTGCAAACAGAAGCTGCAAAATTGTGAGCCCATTGATCTCAGCCGTTTTGTTGTAGATAGACCTCAGGGAGAGACACTTGGAGTACTAGACACCTTAATCTGACACACATCCGAGAAAACACAACAGCAAACACTCTACTTGTCACCAATGGTGTGCTCTTCCTACAAACAGGGCTCTGGTCACTCATTCGCCTTACATCCTTCCCTAATACATATCTCTCAACCTGCCTCGTGATGTCATTCGCAGTACAGCTCGTTTCAGACTTTGTGTTCACATCCTACGTCTTTAGACAGCGACATGAAATAAAAGTAATCCAAGCACTTGTGACCTGTGTGATGCTGATGATATCCAAGATGAGCAGCATGTCCTTTTCCACTGCGTCATTCCCCACGTGGTGATCTCTCTCCGCAGGAAATATGCATGTTTGTTTCTCCCAATAGGAGCCCACAATGTGTCTAACTTTTTAAGCCAGAACAATAACAAGCTTTATTTTTCTTTCAGTTGCTTTTTATGAGCAGTCGCACTTCCTGACTGAAGGCCTTTTCTGTAAACCTTGTAAACCCTTGTACACCAACCGATAGCTTTTGACGTCAGGGTTCCAACTGCTTTTCCAAAACATACTGGGGTTGACATGTGGCGTCCAAAAGCTATAATCGCTGGACCCTCTGCGCAGGCAATGAAAACCCAATGAAACGAAAGCAACAAAGCTGCAGCTACCTTGTGCCTAACTTTCCACCATAGGAAGAACAGCAAGAATCAATGAAATTCACGAGGGTCACAGGGTTTCTGGCCTGATGAAGGCTCCTGAAGTGGTAATGCTACCACAAAGAGCGCTTCTGATATGGATAAGTTGTCACGCCCAATTGTTGGCAGTGACGATTCGTGTAATTTGGTTAGTTGGTTTTTCAGTTGAGGAAGTTTTGCCTAGTCTCGTTCAATAAGCTAGGAAGCCAATTTATTGAAGAATCAAATAGATTGTTGTGCTGAGTCTTATACTTTGCAGTGACAGTGATTTACTATGACACAGTTCATCTCTAATTAAGTGCTTCAACTCAACACATATTGCTTCTTCTTGGAACGCCATTATGTTGTCCCTTTCCTCAATAAAGCACAGTTACATTGACCCTGATACAAGCGCAATCAGGTTTTGAGACACGTCCTTAACCCGCTGACTGATGTCTGGAAGGGCGGAGGCTGCAACATGGGGGCCCAATCGCGCACTGAATTTATCAGGGTGCCACCGAAGAATCTCCTCACGTAGGCGAGCCTTGATATCGGCAGGTCCCTGCACACGGTGGAGATGTGAAATAATTACAAGGTGGAAGGAGCGTCTAGCCATTTTTCACGTGTGTCATTTGTGAGACAACTTGACTTGCATGTGCTTCTTCCTATAAACAAGGTGCAAATGCAGAAGAACCGAGCAATTTTAGCCACTGCTTAAATAGACACTATTATCCTTGTGGGGGCAAGTAACATAAGTCATAAGTAAGGGTGGGTGAATAGGGTGTCTGATTTTGCCAGCAAGGCTCGACGAGCCTCGACGAGGCTCGGCACTCGCTGGGGAGGCCCTAGCTGGAAATCACGGTTAGACAATCACAATCTGAAATTTGCACGGATTGAGCCGAAACAGTTTTCTGTTGTTAGCTTGTACATATTAATGAATATTAATGTTGAGATTGGGTAGAAAATATGGGCGTGTGAGCCAGGAGAAATTGGTTAACGGTTACACCCCCCCCCAAAAGTGTTGCACGCCCCTTTAAACTCTTTTTGGTGTTTTATTAATGAAGATACTTGGTTTAAAATATGGCCGGGCGTGTCAGCCAGGAAATTAACAAAAAATCCGGTTGCCCCTCCCCCCCCATACAGCTGCACACTGCCTATTACTGGCCCATCAACTACGCTACTGCTGCTGCTTGTCCTCGATGATGTGGAGTGTCACGCTGTTGTTGAAGAAAAAATGTCCAAGTGCTTAATGGACTTCTCCGTAATTGCCTGCCTTCAAGTCGTCCAACCGCTGCTGACTGAGGCCCAGGGCTTGCCTTTTGTTGCTGCTGCTGGGCTGCATGGTGCTCTGCTGCTAGGGCCTGCTTCTGCTGCTGCTGGCCGCTCCTCCACAGGAATGAGCCCATTATTCACACCCTGTACCCGCTGCAGTTTCTGCTCTTCAAGTGTGTCTTGCAGGCATTGGAGGGGTTAGAGGAGCTGAGGACCGTGTCGCAGCGCTGGCACTGTAACTGGCAGATAACTTCAGAGTTCCCCTTCAAAAACACGAGCACTACGCCCACACTCTGCCACCACCAGGTTTTACCCTTCTCTTTGCAGCCCTTGACGTGCTGGAAGACATCATCAGATGTTGGGGACTCTCCATTGTCATAAGCCTAACTTGTGTTTGTATGTCTTGTACAAGTTGAAGCGCTATGCAACAAGATTGATCCTCTTAGGTTCCTTCTTGCGATTGTGCCATCACAACCACCTTTTCACATACTGTACCTTACCGTACTCACCCCAGCGCCCAATTTCAAAAATATTTAAGGTAACCCCGAAAACCCCGGACCCTGTAATTAAATGTTTTAGCCTTCCCTGCACCAACCCCGGTGGGCATTTAGCCCAGCCAGTGCCTGTACAAGTGTGTGTGTATGCAAGCACATGCACGTTTGTGCGTGTGCATGTGTGTCGATACGCTTGTGCCTGCACATGTATGTGTGCGTAATTCAGGTCTCCGCTCATCGCTGTTCGTCAGTGAGGTCTCCGCTCATCGCTGTGGGCTCATTGCTGTGCGTCAGTGAGGTCTCCGCTCATCGCTGTTCAGCCACCCACCAAACTTAAATTTCGCCAAAACCCGGAAACCCCGGAGCTTCTGAATAAATATATATTTTACGATACTGATATCACGCCGGAGGGCAAAGAACATTATTACCCCGGGTTGAGTACGGTAAGGTACGGTACACTTTTAATATGTGTCACACAGATTCAAGCGAATGCGATGGTGCTTGAGTGCAACTGCGCTTACCTCAGCAACTGTCTTGGGAAATCTAACTTGTTAAACAGCAAATACTTTGGAATGACAAGCATTTGCAGAGAAGTACCAAGAAAGCTGCATAATTTGAACCTCTCTCTCCTTGCCTAGTCTCATTCAAATCATGTGCATAACTCACCTGAATCCCATACAACAGCACCTCCTCTAGAGCTTCTTTTGTGTAAATGTACCCCTCTGGTAAAGGCCATGCCACATCCTGAGCGCGCGTGTGTGTATGTGTGTGTGTGTACGTGTGTGTGCGTGTGCGTGTGTGTGTGTATGTGTGTGTGTGTATGTGTGTGTCTATGTATGCATTTAAGTGTGCATGCGTCTGTAGACCGTCTTTCTGCCCATCCTATCATCTGCACGCTGTCATCCACGCAGTGGACTGTCTTTTTGCCCTCTCCTATCATCTGCACACTGTCATCCACAGTGGCCTGTCGTTCTGCCCTTACGCATCCTCTGCACGCCGTCATCCACACACATACCTGCAACTTGAGCTGCAGCGGTTTCCCTGGCTGTGCCATGCGCACGCGCAGCATGAGCGCCTCCCAGCCTGCTTTGTAGGCTGCATAAGCCGTAGCAGGATCCAAAGGAGTTAAGCTCGCACGGGCCGCCTGTAGCAGCAGGTGTAAAAAAAACGCCACTGCATTTGCACAGCACGAGCGCCTCCCAGCCTAAATTGTAGGCCGCATGAACCGCAATACGGTTGTAAAATGTTAAGGCCGCACGGGCCACGTGCAAAAGGACGGATTTCCATTTTTTGCGTGCTACTCTATAACTTTTCCGTCTTTGTTGAAATGTCCTCACTCCGCACCCCTCAATAAAAGAACTGTTTTACTCTGTCCGCACCAATCCGCACCCCTCTAAATGTACATTTTTGTGCTTGCCGCACCAATCCGCAGGACGAAATGCCCTCAGACCTGCACCAAGAGACTAGAAAGGCATCAAGAGACTCAGGGTGCATTCTTTTACACAAAAACTTTGTTTTTTCTCCAAGAGCATTGAGAAATTAAATTAAGTCTGGTTCTGCTCTACTCAGTCATCCACGCGTCAGTTGGCAACTGGTGCTGCCTTCTAGTCTTTTCTGACTCAAGCCCTCATCATCTTCCCCATCCCTCCTGCTGGCTTCCTCGCTCTCCTCACTGCCCCCCTCCTCCGTACTCCCCTCCACCTCACTTCCCTCCTTCTCACTCATGACCCGTCAAAAACTCGAAAATAAATTTCAAACCAATCCACAGTAATCTGCACCTCTTAAATACTTATTTATTTCAGAGGGGGTTGAGTAGGCCGCACCCCAAAATAAAGGCGTGATATAATGTCACTAAGAAGTTACTTCAAAGTGTAAATAAAGGAAGGCTTTGTACATGAAAAGAGTCCTTACTGCTTTGGGTGTTCCTCTTCCTCTCCCATCCATCCAATCAAGCACCTTAGTAAGCTCAGCATCATACTTGCCCGCACTAGCCTTTTGCCACTTCTCTGCACCCTTCACCCACTGTCTATATGAGTAGAGCTGGACCCAAATGAGTGGAGCTGAATTAAACCCAGCTCGCCCTTGGCCTCCCACTCTACATTCCTGGCCAACACAGAGGCAACGACCCTTGCTCACTCGGCATTCCTTGCATGGCTCTCCCACCGCACTTTTCATTATGCCTGCCACCCCACTGCGTCAAGCTTCCACAACAAATTCTCCACACACCCAGATCAACCCTGCATCCCCTCATGCACCTCTTGTAGGTGGCCCGAGCATTGCCCTAGTGTACTCGTAGGGTTGGTCAGAACCATGTATATTCGGTGTATTAACGGTGTTTTTGGCAGAGACATCACCAAATACACGGTCATATACGTTGTATACATACGGTTTTGGCCAACCCTACGTGTTTGGTAACTGCCGCCTCAAACGTCTCACCTCCATGTACAGCGCCCCTGCACTGGCCTTGCGCCGCCATTCGGCATCCTTGGCTTGCTCCTTGTGCAGGATGCGTGCGCTCTCCACCATGCGTGCAACATTTGCAGCTGCGGCCTGCTCTTGTGCACGTGCTGCTGCAGAAACTGAGGAGAACGCGCCTGCAAGAAATGCGTGAAGCGTGCAAGCACTCTTATGGGTGAATGATTAGTCCAGACGTTTATATTTGCGCCTTAGGACTTGCGCTGCTGCACAGGCTTATGAAAATGTGCCTGCATGCGTAGCATGCATTGTGAGGCATGCAAAGCGAGCGTGCAAATGATGTCATCCTTCATTTGTTTTGGTATGTACGCCCAGTGCCTGTAGCCTTGTACTTGATGTGGTGCATTTGTGCGTGCACCTGTGCCTGCATGAGCGTGATTGTTCTAGGAAACAGTGCTTTTGGTATGGGCTGTCCCCATGAACGGCCCACCCCTTAACGAGCCAAACAGTCCCAATAAGCCAATTTGCCTCTATCTCCCTTTTTCCTTCATCTCTGGGACCTGAGAGTTGAGTTGGATAGCTAAATTTCTTCTTTGCATGCCTACAAAGAAAGAAGGCAAAAAGACTTGGTGTGTGAAGGGAAAAGGGAGATTGGGGCAAAAGTGAGGGTGTGAAATGGAGCCGAAAAAGCTCCAGCCAAAATTGCTTGCATGTCACGCAACACAAACCCTTGCACCAAAATTTAACCAGGCCACCAATTGGCCCCATTTTAAATTAACCTGTGATTAACCCCGCAACTCTGAGAGCAAAATTTGGGCTGAAACTGAAGCAGGTATGGAGTGACAGAAATTTGGGATTTTTTCCTGTGTCCCCGCTGGCGTTCCCAGTACCCCTGCCCCAAATTCGACATCACAGCATTATAACATAAATTTATAATGTTTACAACCTGAAGCAGATGTCAATCGGGGCAACTTTAGTAATGCACCTTTTCCCTGCCAAAGTGGGTGCAAAATACGCACCAGGCCCCACAGAACCCCCCAGAGTGTCAAATTTCCAGCAAATGTCAATGGTTTAGATAAACATCAAGTATCTTGCATTCTGATGAGGTATGAGGGGCTTTGAACTGGGTGGAGAGCTAGGTGAGAATGGTTGGGGGGGTTTGTTCATGGGGACAGCATTTTCTTTTTACTTCTGTTTACGTGCGTATATTTCAGAGAGCAATAGGACTAGTGGTAGCAAAGGCTTTCACGTGTGATGGATTTTTTTGGGTGGGAACATGAGCGTTTCATGCATGCAGTGGGGGGTAACGTGAAATAAAACTTAATTCCAATACGTTTTAGCAGAGGAAAGCAGCTTTGATGTTCAGTGCTGTCCTATAATTCGGCACTCAAACAGCCATCGACAAGAGAGACAGCTGTCTGCAATGAAATACATTTATATGAACTTCTTAGTAGCAGCTATTCCCCCCCGAAACAGTTTTCTGGTAGAACGAAGAACAGCAGATCCCTGTTGAGTGGTCCACAAGTTAAAGCTCCAACAGAAAAGGGAAGGAAACTTACACAAGTTTCGATAACCATTCCTCACAAACGCCAAGAACAAAAATGGACGGCTTCCGAGACAAGGAGGATAAAAAAACGACAAGCCCAAACGGCTTTTTAGCAGTTTAATAAAATATAAGAAGCCCAGACGACCTCCTAAGTAATATAAAACTGCCTGTACAGCTTGCACTCACTTGACTCTGCCGCTGCCTTCCGCCTCTTCTTGTCTTGCATCTCTCGCCACATGCGGTCAGCCCACTCATCCTCTGTTTCAGCAGATGCGCTGCCTACGCTGCTCCAGTAGATCCTGCGTTTCAATGCAATTACAAGGAGGTAAGGGTACTTCTTCTGCGATAGTTACTCAGTAACATCTGTTCCTTCTGCACACTTGGAAAAACAGGCTTCTTGTATGACGGTTCCCCTTGCTCGAAAGCCATACATCATCCTGCCATGCATTCTATAAGCTGAGCGGCACGGCACGCACAGCAATACACAAAACACCACTCGTATCAAAAGGAAATGCACACAAAATGAGTCCCCCACACTCAAGCTTGCTTACCCAGGCTCGTCTGCGTATGTTTCTTCTGGCTTCCAGTCTTCCAGCTCTGAGCTGCATTCCTCGCGCAGTCGCTGCTGCCACGCCTCGTCTTCCACGCTCCTGCCGCCCCTCTGCAAAAAACACGCGCAAATAACAAGAGTTATACAAAGGCAAAAAGGAAAGGTGACTTAGTTATCTTTTTTTGGACATCATCTTTTACACTCCCGCAGCCCCTCTGCAGATTAAAGAACGTGCAAGATGAGTTGATTGGAGCCTTCAGGCGACAACAACTTGTTAAGCTAGACATATTCTGCTGTCTCTTGCACCTGTCTTCAAAGGGTGTGTGAAGGGAGCGTGTGAGCACATTTTGTGATAACATGGTTTTCTCAGCCATGCCGCCATCCACTTTGTCATTATGCACACAAAGTGAAGGTTGACAAACATTGGCACAAACATTGAATTGTACAGCTGCTCACATTCTGACGGCCTAACACACCCAAGCTGCACACAGGGTCATTATCCCTTCACCCCGTGCTTGCACAGAGTTGTGCGCTGACGGAGCACCGTCATCGCCAAGCGCACAACCCTAAACTAGGCATACCTGCGCCGCTGCACGGAAACGCTCCACCGCTTCCCTTGCACCCATGCCCTCGCCCACT
>Ga0307942_1000975_pt1:0-20000 | contig 21984 bp, 25 predicted proteins | sample OrgLakmetagen175_FD_201846 | JGI IMG/M metagenome (GOLD analysis project Ga0307942, IMG submission 201846) | Saline water microbial communities from Organic Lake, Antarctica - #175 | ecosystem: Environmental > Aquatic > Non-marine Saline and Alkaline > Saline | place: Antarctica: Organic... | reverse complement strand
CAGAATCTGCTAGTGCATCCTGGCCTCAGATTTTTACGGCAAATGTGGCACATCAGTTTAACGTAAGCATGAGGAGGTTGACATGAGGCTGCGCTTGCTTCCTGCGTCCCCTGTTTACGTTGGATTACTTCTTCCTTGCCTAGTAACTTTAACGTAAAAACACACACACACACTATTTAATGCACACAAGCTCACATCCTCCTGTCTGGTGCACCACACACACACATGCACACACACACACATGCACACACTACAGGCCGAAGTGCTGATGCGCAAGTACCTCGACGAAGCGTCTGGAGCCGCAGAATATTTTGTCATCTCTTCCCCCCTGATGAACACCCATCTCAAGCATAGCCTGCTACAGGTGTGTGTTTGTGTGGTGTGTGTGTGTGTGTGTGTGTGTGTGTGTGTGTGTGTGTGTGTGTGTGCGCTCGCTAGGTACTGTGCCTTATACGATTTGCAAGTGTGTACATGTGTGTGCTGTCTAGGAGCTCTGCCTGATAAACTTTGTATGCGAGAATGTGTGTGCTGTCTAGGAGCTCTGTCTTTTTCCTTTACTTTTCTTTAAAGTTTGGTTTGTAAAGCTGTCAATGCCAGTGCGTCCTTGGCTGCCTTAATGAGGAATAAGAGTAGTCCTGTCCTCTGCCCAGCTAAAAAGCTGTTGAAGATGTAAAGGCTTGATCACATATTTTTGCACATTTATATTGCGTGATATCCCGTCCACAATTATATAGCGTGATATCCCGTCAAATATACACCATGAGACCATGAAGTATATTTGAATAGATGAAGCAGACCAGGCCTAAAAGTGTGAACCCTGACATTTGCTTTTCATTGTTAGGGTTGGCCAGAATTGTATATATATACATATACGCCGAACATGACCGCATATGTGATGAAATCCCTGCAAAAAATGCCGTACAACACCATACATATATGTTTCCGGCCAACCCTATTAATTGCTCTGCATGTGACCTTGATGCGTCCTGTTTCATTATCCTTTCCCGTCTAGCCTGTTGTTCTTCCTCCTTCATTCCTCGCATAGATGGTGTTGGACCTGCTCGAGGTAGAGTGTGATGTACTCAACCTCCTTGGAGTTGCGTGCACAGCAAGTCTGTGCCCTACTTTTCTCTGCATGCCATCTACCTCTGGTCATTGCCCCGCCTCTTTCTTCCCCACACAGATGGAGTCCAACCTGCTAGAGCATCTTTTTTCCTTTGCACATGGGTTCCTTCTTTCTTCCTTCGCACATCGGTTCCTTTGCACATGCGTCACATTTTTCTTCCTTCCCACAGATGGAGTCCAACCTGCTGGAGCTCCTTAGAGACATGCGCATAGGAGTGATCACCAGCACCAGTGCCCCACGTGCTGAAGTGGGGGCAGCCCTTCGTCATGTGGAGCAAGTGCTTGCCGGATTGAAGAAGCAGTACGCGCAGTGTGGGGTGTGGGCAAGGCTGCTCAAGCACGGAGACGTTGAGCAGGTGGGGCATGCACACAGGGAAAAAGAGGGAAAAAAGATAACGCAGGCAGCAGACCCCCGCTTCTACATCAATCATACGATTACGGGCAAAAATGGTACCAGGCTTGCAAAACTGGAAATGCTTATCCCCACGAGTGGCACACCCTTTTCTATGCCATTTGCCGTTTACCTTTCCGGCTTTTTAAATGAACCATCGCCTCCCCAAGCTGTATGGACATGTTCATTAATATACGTGAGCCTTTTGGCAAATAAAATGGCAGTTGAGATGGGGGCTATGTGGCTCTGCGACCGTTTTGCACCCAATTTGCCGCAATTTGACTGGAAAAAGGCAGATCACCAAACTTGCTCCAGTCCACCTGCATACAAGCTTCTTTTGTATTATGAAGTAATACTGTTGTGTCAGAAAGGATTAAGCTGGAGGTCTGGACGGTGTTTGCTGTGGGGGGGTGACCTGAGTGTGTGTGAGTGGCGGTACGCAATCAAGCATATCCCTGCATCCGTTCCGTAGATCCGTGCCCTGACTGCGCCTAATGTGGAAGCCATCTACAAGATTCACACAGTGCCATCCTTCTCACAGCCATCCTTCACACAATGCCATAGCTGTCGCCAAATGATGGCTTTCGTGAGGAGTAATGTCATTTATCTAATCGTCTGTTGCTGCTCTTGCTTCCTGCTGGTCACAGCCTTATTGTTTTAATTGTAAGCTTCCCATCATAGCTATTTTCGCCAAAAACGGCCAAGGGAAAGGAGAACACGGTCTTGCAAAGTTTTTGGCAAAAAACAGCCCCTTACTTGGGTGGGCGAGCCGTGGGGACGACCAAAGACGAATTGCAAGCGCAACATAGTAGCATTGTATGCACCTTGTGGAATTACTTCTGCATAGGTACAGGTGTTGTAGGATTGGAGAAGTGGTGCACATCGCAGTGTGGGCCAAACGTGTTTTAAGCAAGGTGTCAAATTGGTGAGCATCATTATTGCACAAAACCCTGGTGCTGTATTTCAACGAGAGTTAAAGTGGGCTATGACACCTTTCCCCCTCTTATTCATAGACAGTTAAGAACAGCACAAATGCGCAGTCTTCTTTAAGACAAAGCATCTGTGGTTTTCATGTGCAGATCACTACTCACGTGCGCAGTCTTCTTTAAGACAAAGCATCTGTGGTTTTTATGTGCAGATCACTACTCACGTGCGCAGTCTTTTTCAAGACAAAGCATCTGTGGTTTTTATGTGCAGATCACTACTCACGTGTGCAGTCTTCTTTAAGACAAAGCATCTGTGGTTTTCATGTGCAGATCACTACTCACGTGCGCAGTCTTCTTTAAGACAAAGCATCTGTGGTTTTCATGTGCAGATCACTACTCACGTGCGCAGTCTTCTTAAAGACAAAGCATCTGTGGTTTTCATGTGCGGATCACTACTCACGTGCGCAGTCTTCTTTAAGACAAAGCATCTGTGGTTTTTATGTGCAGATCACTACTCACGTGCGCAGTCTTCTTTAAGACAGAGCATCTGTGGTTTTCATGTGCAGATCACTACTCACGTGCGCAGTTTTCTTTAAGACAAAGCATCTGTGGTTTTCATGTGCAGATCACTACTCACGTGCGCAGTCTTCTTAAAGACAAAGCATCTGTGGTTTTCATGTGCAGATCACTACTCACGTGCGCAGTCTTCTTTAAGACAAAGCATCTGTGGTTTTTATGTGCAGATCACTACTCACGTGCGCAGTCTTCTTTAAGACAGAGCATCTGTGGTTTTCATGTGCAGATCACTACTCACGTGCGCAGTCTTCTTTAAGACAAAGCATCTGTGGTTTTCATGTGCAGATCACTACTCACGTGCGCCACCTCATGGAGGCAGCCACCCACGTACTGGCAGCCCGCACCCGGCTTTGGCATGTGCTGGGCGAGTGGGGCGAGCTCATGGACTTGATGTATGCCACACGGTGCTTTGGGGAGTCCGCTGGGACGCGCAGTCTAGTGGAGCGTCTGGAGATGGACTTGGAGGAGCTGGCAGAGGAGGTGGAGGGCATCACGGTGAGAGCAGATGTGTATGTGTGTGTGATTCTGTGTATGCACATATGTGTATCTGTGTGCGTGATGAATAGAGAAAGTGGCATGCAATGCTGATTTGTGAAGATAATCAGATCCGCATATCAGCTACTCAGGCAGACGAATCAAACGCCTGGCCGCTACTTCCTTGCCCATTTTGTGTTGTGTATGTGCACACCCCTGATTGCTTCTCACTGGGTGCCCTCTTCGCCTGCTACCCTACGCAGTCCTTTTTGCGGATACACACCCCTTTGACAATTTTCCACAGAGTGCCCACAATGCCCCCACACCCAAACACACACACGCACACACACACATACGAGCACACACACATACACCCAAACACACACATGCATGCGCACACATGCACAAATACGCACGCCTGCTACCCTATGCAGTCCCTGCACACGTCAGAGGAGGTGGTCAACATCGACACTGTGACTTCCGCAGAGGCCAGCCTTGGGGCACACTACTCCATAGTGGTACGCATGTTGCTCCTACCTGCAATTGTTGCTCTAACCTGCATGTTTGAATCGTGCTGTTGCTGGTACACACGCATTTGTGCATACTGCGTACACACGTGACTGCCCACACACATGTCTGTTCATGGTATAATTGCACCTTATCAGCTTCAAGGCCTGCTTGAATTGTTTGAACACCCTTGCCCACATGCACACGCACACCCCCACACCTACACTGACACCCACCCACAATTACCCGCGCACAGGTGTCTGCGTGGCAAGACATGCTGCCCTACGCACAGCAGCTCATCCACAGCTCTATCAAGCCTCGCCACTTTTGCATCCTGGTTGCGTGGCTTAGGGTATGTGTGGACCTTTCTCTGCGTCCTTAATGCTCTTAATTGTGTCTCCGCGTGTGATAGTGGGTATGTGTGTGTTTGTGTGTCCGTGTTTGTTTGTGTCCAAGAGTACATATGTGGTTTGTTTGTGCATGTGCAGGCGTGTGTGCATACATGCATTGTGTATGTGTGCATGTGCATGTGAGTGTTCAAATGTAGATTGTGGGACCATGTGCAAGCTAATGACTCCAGCTCTCCACATTGCTGTTTATGTTGTAACGCATGTGCAGGTCTGCCATACAGTAGAGGAAACATCAGAAGTAGCCATGGACGAGAGGTACGTTTAAGTCAAGTGAAACCGCAGCAAGGCAGAAGGGAGCCAGGCATCAATAGTGTAGAGGCCGACGTGAGAGTACAAAAGACGGATTGAGAGTAAATCAACCAGGCAAGCTAGTTGTGATTACTAGTACCTGTCAGGTGTTTGCTGCATCATAGCCTGCTACTGCACTCCTCCGTTGTTCCTCCTGAGTCTCAATAAAATAAACGACATAGACGCCATAGCTTAACACCCCATCCCTCCTCCTGCCTGATCTGTCACGCACATCACACGCATGCAGACTTAGCACACTACGGTTTGCACACATTCACCACAAAGTATGCACGCTCACACCACACAGGTACCCAGTGCCCCTGGTCCATGTCACCCCCCCTCCTCCTCGCTCTCCCAAGACCAGTCCTGAAACAGAGTCCTCTGCAGTGCCCATTCACAACAAGCTGGCTGCAGACCCTTCTAGCTCAGCCGCCGTGCCCGAAGCACAAGCATCAGCAGTGACACTCGCACAGCTGCTGTCACGCTGCACAGAGAGCGACGCCACACGTGCACTGACAAACAGGGTCATTGAGGTGGGTGTTTGGGCTTAGGGGTAAGATTAAATTAGACTAGCAAGCGTACCTGAAGCACAAACGTCAGCGATGATACCACGTGCGCGTGGACAAACTGTCAGGTTGTGTTTGCATTGAGGTGCTGCCACGAGTGCATGGGCAAGCAGGGCTGTGTCAGCTCATAGAACCAGCTGTCGTTCCTGACATTCAAGTAAGTAGGGCCATCACAGAGATGAGCAGGATCATTCAGATTAGAAATGGCACACCAATTTGCATCTGATTCATCTAGTTAGTTGCGTGCCTTTGTGTAGCACAAAGGATGTGAGCTGGACAGCGCGTGTTGTTTGAGTGTGGCGGCCGCCCAAGGTTGATGGAGCTTGCATGCAGCATTATGTGCGTCAGTCATTGTGTGCACCCAAAATCCGTGGCAGTCATTGTGTCACCCGAAATCCGTGGCAGTCATTGTGTGCATTCAAAATCCGTGGCAGTACCGCGTACGTAACGCAATGGCACACAGACCACACAGATCAAGAACAAGGACAGGATGGAACGCTGCAGGCATCCTGTTGCAGCCACAATCACCTTTACCTTTACTCCTGGGTGAACGTACAAAAAAAGGCCTTCCTGTGTACTCCTGCATGTATCTGTTAACAGGGCCATTTATCTGGTAACGGGGTCATTTTCAATTTGCACGCTACTGTACATTATATGCACTAGCGTGTCTGATGCAAGTTGGGTTACTACATGGTACTACCCGTTACGTGTGTGTGCAACAATCATCTTGCCTTTGCTCCTGCTCCTGCATGTGCATCCAAAATCACCTCTGTCTGTGCTCTTCTGTGTGTGTGTGTGTGTGTGTGTGCAGGTTGCTGCTGCTGAGCAGCAGCTGAACGACCTGATGGTCTCTTTGCAGCAGGAGCTATCAGGGGCCTGCATCAAGTTCTCCCAGCACCGCATCTTTGGTGTCTTCCTGATCACGAACGCCAGACAGGTGGGCCTCTATTATTTCTAGAGCGGACAGGCTGCTTTCCCTTAATTAATGTGGGGAGTGGTTTTTCACTGCCTCCGTAGTTTTTCTTTTTCTTTTTCTAGAGCGGAGTGATTGTCAGTACTCTGGAAGCTGGAATGAGTCTGGTGTCCAGGAGGAGCTCTGAACTACTAGTAGTGCGTTCACATGAACTACATAATACAAAACGCAGCAGGACAGCATATCGCCCTAATGCAGAAGGAAAAGGTTTTTGACTAGTGTGTTCACATTGAACAGAGTCCAACGAGTGCCCGCCCCTCCAGGAGACAACAAATGATTCTCACAGATGTGATTGTGCACACAAGCAAGGCTTCCAGAGCCAGCGTTTGTGGGGTTTTGTGGACAGGGGTATGCGGCGACTCCACTTTTAGGCCTCATGTGCGCAGCTACTTCAGTGGTGTCTCCGCATCCACGTGCACACTCATCCATGAGCTGCCCTTGCTTGTATCACCCTCCCTGCCCTTCCTGAGGCTGGAACATGCATCTGCAGTGTGTATATGCACAAATGCTGGAATATACGTTGTTTGCAGTATGTATGTATGTGTGTATGTGTGCACAAAAATGTGTTTTGTATATTTAGGCTAGTATATAGGGTGCAAGGCATAATACTATATTGCCCCCATATCATATGATATCATATATAATATTCTCAGGAATTTAAGAATTTAACCCAGACTGTGCACTCTGGGGTTTTTGGACCCAAGGAATTGATTGGTGAAAATTTTGCAAGGATTGGTTGTATAGAATGTTGCCAAGTGAGGAAGGGACCCACATACTTCTACCCTACCTACACCTACACCTACATTATACACACATACAAACTCACCTTCCCCCCACACACGCACATGCTCACACACAAACACCCCACACATCCACCCGCACACCCACACTAATATCCACACACCCACCCACAGCCACAGCCAAACTCACACCCACAATTACACCCCCACCCACCCCCACCCACCCACCCACCCACACTCACCCCCACCCGCACCCGCACCCACACTCACACCCAAACCCACACCCACACCCATCCCCGTATGTGGGCGAGTATGAATTCAGCCATTTCCAGTGCCCAACTACTCTAACCACCAATAAAACATTGTGATTGATGCAAAAACGTACATTAAAAGAAAGTGGGAAGCAAAGGGAGTGCTTAATCAAAGGAGTTGCAGAGGAAAACAATTTACCCCAAAGAGCAAAAAGGACTGTTCCTGCTGGGATTCGAACCTGAGTCTGGGCCAACCCGAAAAATACCATATTATGCGGGGTCTACATAATATGATATAAATATAATATAAGAGTGTGAGGGCGCCTCACACCCTACTAGTATATCACCAAGCGGTTGCAAGTCCCTATATATTCTCTCGCCAACCCAGGTTTCACAAATCCTACCCGTGCTCATACTTGCCCTGCTGCTGTCGCAAGTTCCCTATGTATTTCCACACATTCCAACCCAGGTTCCGCATTCGTCCTACCCATGCTCAGAGGCATTTTGCCCATGTGTTCAAGGGCAGGCAACGCGTCCACTTTCCTTTTGTTCTTGTCACTCACTCAGGTGCTGAACCAGGCAAGCAACTCTCAGAGGCTGCTGTCTGGTGTGCGCAACTCACTGCACTTTGGCGGCGTCATGCTGCAGTACGAGTTGACAGAGCAGCTTTTGAGGGGCGCAGCAGCTACCGTCTCTGTGAGTGTGACTGTTTGACGTAACCACATGTTTCCTCTCGAGCAAGCATGCTGGGTTGCCAAGGGCCAAGGGGCCGTATTGTAGCTCACGCTTTTCCTTGTGAGCATGCCACATGTTCCTGATGAGTCACTTTGCAAATATCTCTCTGCAATGTAGAAAGGCTGTACGAGAATGAAATTGACAAGCACCTATTTTAACAGTTTCAGGTGCACCTCACCACGCTGCCATCACATTCCTGTTTGACCTGTTTTTTTGCCAACGTCCACCTAGTCCTGATTATCAAGTGAGCAAGGGAATAAGAGCTGGTCCTGATACCGTACATAAGCTGCTGCTGGTCCTGATACCGTACATACCTGATATGATCCTGATACCGTACATACCTGATATGGTCCTGATACTGTACATACCTGATATGGTCCTGATACCATACATACCTGATATGGTCCTGATACCTTACATAAGCTGCTGGTCCTGGTACCGTACATAAGCTGCTGCTATAGCAATAGACGCTTAATCCTCGGGAAGACACACATGAGACAAAAGCGCATGCTCTCAAATAACACACGCATATACATCCACACACTACACGTCATCCACACATCGCAGTGTGCGCTGCGCTGCCAAGACTGGGTTCTGCTGCTGTCGCAGCTGTTCAGCACTGCTGAGGTTGTTGCCGCATGCAACCACATTGTGTGCGTGTGGGAGCCCCTGGCCGTGGAGTGGAGGAAGATTACGCTGGCCACACGTGATGCGGAGTTCCTGCCGCCCTGTATGCTGGTGCTGCAAGGCGTGGATGTGCTGGAAAAGGCACTGGAGCAGGTGTGCTTGTACACGTGTGTGCTTGCGTGTGTATGTGTTTGCATGTGTATGTATGTGTGCTTGTATATGTGTGTGCTTGTGTGTGTACGTTTGCTTGTGTATGTGTGAATATGTGTGTGCTAGTGTATGTGTGCTTGTGTGCGTGTGTATATGCAGCTATCAATCATTTCATTTACATCTCTGGTAGACGCGAGGTGCCACGTATAATTTTTACCGTTGCGGACTCCTGCTGAGCATGGCGTCCTGCGCAGATGCTGCACAATTTGCATGCATGTGCGTCAATGCAGATTGCTCCTGTGTGGTCACAGCCCAGCTTGCAGCGGGCATGTGCGTCAATGCAGTCCTGCCCTCGTGTTGCATGCCAGCCAGACTGTTGTGAGCAGGCTCTCAGTCCGCACTGACTGCACACAACTCCACGCAACTACAAACACAAAAATCACACACACACACACACGCGCTTGCATTTGCACACACACTCATTCACTCGCACACATACACAAGCAGAAAAACATACACACACGTGCATTCACACACACTCACACACTGACACCTATACACACCTACACACACGCCAACAGGTGTATGCGATGGTGAGTCGCCAGATGCTGCCCACCATGCGTGCCGATTACCCACGGCTTCATTTTGTGTCCGACAGAGCACTCATGGAGGGTCTCGCTGCTGCCTCTGACCTGGCTTGCCTGCCAGCTGCACTGCTTGACGGATGTTTCCAAGGCCTGCACAGCGTTGCGTGCTTGCCTGACCAGCCGGCAGCAGTGCAGGTGGGGTGTGTGTGCACTGGTTTGAGGAAGTGCATGTTGTGAGTTGCCAGTGCCATCATGAGGTTTCTCAGGAGTACTGAATCTGCACGAGCGCCTTGAGATGAAATTGTTGTGATGTTGAAGCTGTGGCATTGCTCACAAGGATGTAATTAATGTGCCTGAGCATCAACGTATTGTCCTCTTAATTGCTCTCTCGCTCCCACAACTTCACCAAGAAATAAATCAGCAGGAGCAGCAGCAGCAGCGACTAAAACCGCCTCCTGCTTTCTCACCCACACCTGTACTAAGTTACTAAAACCGCCTCAGCTACTAAAACCACCTGCTTTCTCACCCACACCTGTACTAAGCTACTAAAACCGCCTAAGCTACTAAAACCGCCTAAGCTACTAAAACCGCCTGCTTTCTCACCCACACCTGTACTAAGCTACTAAAACCGCCTAAGCTACTAAAACCGCCTGCTTTCTCACCCACACCTGTATATTAGAGTAGCATACAAATGTTCTCGCTCTCCGCATTTCACACTGTGTGCAGAGTCTCCAAGCAACAGCGCCATCCAAAGCCCACAGCAACGCTCCGTCCTCCCAACTCCCTGCTCCCCTCAATTGGCCCCCTCAGGAGGTACGGCATTCAAAGCTGACGCTGCTGATTCCTGAACGCCATACTGTGCGTGCCTGCTCTCCAATAACACCAAATCTAGGCATCTGCAGCAGTTGTACACGGCCAAGCCTGTGTTGTGTTTTACTGCAAACTGCGTATCATGCGTCGCAAAGAAAGGTGGGCGGTTGATCTTTTACAGCAAGACTTGCTCTTGATGCTGGACACTGCACTACGTCTTCGTTTAGCTTCTGTCTGCCATTGCCACGCCGTTGACAAAAATCTCAAAGGTCGTGACGCGTGAGTGGCACTGTGTTGCTGGTGCTGCGTTGCGCTCGAGCTAGTACTATTAGGCCGTTAAACCGCCATCGGCTGCAATACAATTTGCACTTTACAAACCCCCCCAATCACCCATGTCACCTCGTCAAGCTGTTCTGAGCCACACCACATCTGCAAACACACATATGAATTATTAGGTTGTGGGTGTGACAGCTTCCTCTGGGGAGCCCATGGCGCTGGCTGTGGGCCTCAGCTACTCAGCAGCTTCTCAGCCCTTGGCCCACTTCCTTGCCAACCTGGAGCTGGCGCTGCGGGTGTCGTTAAAAGCACACACAAAGAATTGCATGGAGGCGTGCGGCACCATCCAGGTGTGTGTGTGTGTGTGTGTGTGTATGTGTGTGTGTGTGTGTGTGCGTGTCGTGTGTACGCTATGTGTGCTGTATGTGTGTTGTACAATGCATGTTATACAGCCTCACTTTACTCTTTCAAACAGTTGTCATGGATCGCACTGCTCATCACAGGCACACGTGTGGGTGGCTTCCTTCCCTGCACATGCCGTGCTGCTAGTGGATGCTGTGGTGTGGACACAATCTGTGAGCTCAGCCCTGGCACGCACAGGTATGTGACTGTAGGCAGATTGGCCTGCTTTAACTTCCACTGCTGTCTTTTTGTGTGCTGTGGTGTGGACTGTGAGCTCAGCCCTGGCACGCACAGGTATGTGACCGTACAGATTGGCCTGTGTGTGTTTGTGTGTGTATGCGTGTGCATGTGTGTGTGCGTGTATGTGTGTTTGCTTTAATTTCCATTGCTGTCTTTTTGTGTGCTGTGGTGTGGACACAGTCTGTGAGCTCAGCCCTGGCACGCACAGGTATGTGACTGTAGGCAGATTGGCCTGCTTTAACTTCCACTGCTGTTTTTTTGTGCGCTGTGGTGTGGACACAGTCTGTGAGCTCAGTCCTGGCTCGCACAGGTATGTGACCGTACAGATTGGCCTGTGTGTGTTTGTGTGTGTGTGTATGTGTGTGCATGTGTGTGTGCGTGTATGTGTGTGTGTGCTATAACTTCCACTGCTGTCATTTTGTGTGCTGTGATGTGGACACAGTCTGTGAGTTCAGTCCTGGCACGCACAGGTATGTGACTGTAGGCAGATTGGCCTGCTAATAATCTCATTGCTGTCAATTTGAGCGCCGTGGTTGGGACAAAGGTCTGTGAGCGCAGCCCTGGCACAGGTGTGGTGCGTGTCTGTCCGAAAAAACTTGTTCAAATTCCAGTTGATGTCAAAGTGAGTGGCGTGGTGTGGGAACAAGGGTCTGTGAGCTCAGTCAGCCCTGGCACAGGTGTGTGGCGGGTCCGTCCAAGTTAACTTGTTCTTATTCCAGTTGATGTCAAAGTGAGTGGCGCGGTGTGGGAGCAAGGGTCTGCAAGCTCAGTCAGCCCGGAAACAGGTGTGGGTTATGCCTGTATGGAGTGGACTGTCCTTATTTCAATTGCTGTTGACGCCAAAGCAAGTGCCGCAGTGTGGACACAGCCCGTGAGAGCACATGTGCGCGGCATGCCTGCGCTCACACACCCTTAACGTCATTTTGCTAGCGTGGACACAGTCTGCAATCTTTCTGTTTTCCCACACACCTGCCTGACCTGCTAGCCTGACTTGCTAGCCTGACCTGCTTGTGTGCAGTGTTGAAGTGATCTGCCTAAATGTAAAAGGTTCTGTGTACACCAGCTTCAACGCTTGCTTCTTGTGCTACTCACAGGTGAATGCCAAGTTCAACAGACATTCACGCTACTGTCATGTACTCTCCTAATGCAACTTGAGCTCGTGCACAGAATCATATACACGCTTGAATTAAAAGAACCTGAGCAAACTCGTGGGTGCAGGAATATGCACAGCACAACACCACACACATACGCACCATGCACAAGCACAGACGCAAACACATATGCACGCCCGGACACTCACACACACGCATACACACACTCACACTCGCAGCTGCGGGCGCTCGCCCTGCGCTGCGTGCTGCACTGGATGCCAGCGTGCTGCGATTAGAGACGCTAGCGCAGCAGCTGCGCACCGCCATGGCCGCTGAGGCTGCATTGACGTCTCATGTGGCCAGTGCACGGCAGAGGGAGGTGGTGGGAGGCTGGGAAGATGGAGGTGCGGGCTAATAGTGTGGTTTAGTGTGAGTGTGCCTTGTGTGTGTGTATGTGTGTGTGTGTGTATGTGTGTGTGTATGTGTGTGTGTGTGTGTCTTGCAGACAGCAGACAGAGCCCCACCCAACAACAATAGTTGAGGACACATACACATGCGTCCATATTCCAATCCACTTTGTAACTTGCGTTGAGTTTGGAAATGCAGCATCAAGATGCGGTGGGGGAAGGAGAGAAGCACGAGGACGCTATTTTGTGCTGTGAAAAAGATGTTTTGTAGTCAAAAAAGATGGGCATGCTTTTGAGAGGACTGCCTTCTCTTGGCCAATCAACCCCCCCCCTGTCTTTTGCTATTTACGCATGACAGCAGTGCCTGTATTCATGTCCTATGGGTATAGATAAAGTACCTAGGACTAAGACGACCTATACAGGATAGCTGACCAGATTTGCGCTTGAGCACTGAATATGATTGTACATCTACCCTGCCAATGATTCCCTGCCAAAGCAACCATTTGTCCACCATGTCTGTATGGTTCTGACAGACCCTGTAGGTGCCGCAAGTCCGGCTAGCCCTGACGTCAATCATGTGGCATCCAATCATGCTGCTTATGTAAAACCTGCTGCAGACACCGATGAGGAAGAGTCATCACTGGAGGCAGCGAAACAGAGCGTGCAAGGGCTGCGGGCTCTTATAGCAGCAGGGGTAGTGCACAGACAGGTGAGCCGTAAAATACAGCACAACAATGCTGCCGCTGCTGTTTGTGATTTGAAGGAGCTGCACATCTTGCCTCATTGTTTGTGCCCCCTTACTGGCTGTGTCCCTTTATTGCCTGTGTCCCCTTATTGTCCGTGTCCCCTGTTTGTATGTGCGTGACCAAACCAGGAGTGTCCACAGTGCTCTGAATACGCATGTCAGATTGTACGCATGTCAGATTGCAGCCCCCTGTATTCACACGTTGCAGTTGTTTGAACACTCTCACGCTTCAGTTGTTGCACACCTTCCATACCTCTGATGACTCACTCATACAGACTCTGTGCGTGAGGGCTATAGTTTGCAGTGTAAGCCACTCAGCCTGGGCTTGTTTAAGGGGCGCACCAGTTGTGCACGCGTACACATACACACACGTGTATGGCAAAAAATAATGGAAAATGCACGCACTTGCATACTCACACACATCATGAGCCTTCGTTGCTCAGGTAGAGCTTTCTCGCTGCACCGTCAACACGTATGCACTCCCCCTTGTACGTGCATGATAGTGAACATGAAAAAGTCTGTGATGATGTGATGAAAGACAAGTGTCTGTGAACAATAAGGAAACAAACTTGGGTGTGTGGGTGGGTGTGTGGGTTTAGGTTTGTGTGTGTGTATGTGTGTATGTGTGTGTGTGTGTGACTTGCAGACAGGAGGCAGAGCCCCACCCAGAAACAATAGTTGAGGACACATACACATGCGTCCACAAGCGCATGCTGGATTACACTTTTGCACGCACATGTGCGCATAAGGGTGCTCAATCTAATATTTGTGTACATGTACAGATCAAAAATTGTGTACATGTACAGATCGAAACTTGTGTACATGTACAGATTGAAACTTGTGTACATGTACAGATCGTGGATGGCCTCGTGAGCTGTGAGGCTCCCAGCCTGGAATCGTTTGAGTGGCTTTGCCACGTGCGGCACTACTGGGACATTGAGACAGATGTGCTGTACGTGGCATTTGCTCAGGTGTGTGTATGTGCTTATGTGCGTATGTGTGTGCATATGTGTTTGAGTGTGTGCGTATGTGTGTGTGTGTGCGTGTGTGCGTATGTGTGTGCATATGTGTTTGAGTGTGTGCAATGTGTAATATGTGGTCAAATTGGCTTGCCAGCACCCTCTTGCCCCTGCACTTGCTTGCATGACCATGGTGCTGATGTTGCTGGTTTCTTACTGTCATCCAGCAGTTTTTTAGCCAACTTCTCCTGCACTTCTGCAAGGACTCTACTCAATCATTATTGAGTGCTGCAACATCATAATTGCAATGTGCACCCTGGTTTAACGGCAGCCGGTACCAGAATGGCTTCTTTTCCTGACTTAATGTGGGGAGTGGTCTTTTGCTGCCTGCGTAGTATAAATGTTTTTTTACACCCTGGAGGTCACTCTCCTTTTTGCAGACTCGTTCTGCTGTACAATCTTGAATACTGCAGACACAAGCACCAGCTTATTGCAAGATTTACAAACATATACGTAAAAACGAAGAGGTGGACAACTCCCCCCAATATGGGCATGTTTTTCAAATGTTCCCCGCGTATGGGCCCCCAAATTAGGTAGCTTCAGACTAGGCATCAAAATGTTCTTTTCAGAGCACTTCTGCTTGAAGCTGCCTAATTTGGGGGCACATGCCTGGTAAGCCGCGGCGTGCACTCCACTTTTTACCACAAACTCTTCATACCAGCACTGTACCAATCTGGAATATTTATAATGGTATATAATTTAACTTGCGAGAAAACGGCTGAGTAGTTGGTGTTTTATGAAGATTTGAGCCATTTTCCCATGGAAATCATCACATTAGGGTTTACATGTACCATGTGTGCTAAATCCAGTCTATCTCAACACGCAAAGCGACCCACATAAAACTGGACACATGCTCAGGTAGCTCTCAATGCCAGCTACACTTTGGTACTTTAATGGTGTCGATTGGATGAAGTGGCTGTGAGTGGCTGCCTTCTGAATGCAAAAATGCACATTTCCAGGCATTTCTCAGCTGACCCCCTCTGGTAAAAATTCTTTGACATTGAAAAGCTGCTCACAGTTCCTTTGACTTGAATGCGAGAATTGGAAACATATACGTAATGACGTTGAATTTCTTTGGCATTGAAAAGCTGCTCACAGTTCCTTTGACTTGCCTCTTTCCTCTCGCAGACCCGTTTGCCGTACGGCTTTGAGTACTGTGGCCGGCAGGTAGATGCTGCAGGCATCACCGCCCCTCTCAGTGTGCCAGGCCTGTTGGCTGCCATTAACGCCCTGCAGACCTCGCCTGTGGTGACCCTCTCAATGGGGGGAGCACAGGGAGGGGGGAGGGACACTGTGCTGGATCTTGCTTCCGTGAGTATGTGTTTGTGTTTGTGTTTGTGTTTGTGTTTGTGTTTGTGTTTGTGTTTGTGTTTGTGTTTGTGTGTGTGTATATTTGTGTGCGTACGCTCGCGTGCTTGCATGTGCCTATTTGTGTATGCGTGTTGCAACAGTGCAAAGGATTGCAAGAAATGTATGTGAAAGGGCTAGTCCTAAAGTATTTTGACACGAGGTTTAACTTGTGTTGAACTTTGTGCTTTTTTTGGTGGACTCCCATTGAATATAAAGACAGGTAATATGAAAAACGGGAGGCATGTGACCGTGGTGGGCTTGCACAATAAAGAGGAATATTTTGATCATGCAGGCTATGGCAGTCACACCCTATTTGAATAGAATTTAGTCTTGATGCCTTTTTTCTCTCGAGTGTTTTCCATGTGACAGATGCTGCAAAGCATGATATCCTTGCTGCTTCATGTTCGTTGAGGCGTGTGTCAATGGACAGGATAAATTGTTCAAAGGCAGTGCACGTCAAGTCCCAGTTAGCAGCTGAAGGGTCAGCCGTGAGGAGACTCAGATCAGATCAGCTGCTGCATTGCCAGTTTCGAGGTGACTAAAATCAGCTGAGCTGATGCGTCGTTGGTTATGAAGTGCATCAAATGAGATGATGCGCTGTCAGACATATAAAGTGACTCAAAATCAGAGTAGCTGATGCGTCATCAGGAGGTGAATCAGATGAGCTGATGCGTTGTCAGTCATAAATTGACTCAAAATCAGAGTAGCTGATGCGTCCTTTGCTTTTCTTGTGCACAGGTTGTGGGCAAGTACGCGGCATCTCTAGAGTTTGGGCCGGACACAACCGCAGAGTGCTGCGCAAGGTGAGTAGAAAGGGGGTACAGCATGCGGTTCCCCTCAACGCTGCAAGGATATAATGCAGTAATAGCTCCTGCAGAACATTCCGTTACGGATACTAGCCGCAGGGACGAAGCCCTGCACTTGCTTATTTGTCAAATGCATTGTGTGGTGTAGTAATAAACAGACATCCCTGCCAATTTTAGCGTGCAAGCATCTGGTCTTGAGCCCCAGAACAGCGCCTTCAAAACACAGTTTGGCTGTGCTGTACTGTTGTAAGTAGAGTTTTTCCTTTTTTGCTTGTATTCAAGCCGCCATGCAGCACTATTGTGCTTTTCTGACGTGTCGCTAAATCATATTTTGCAGGATGCTCACAGGAGCTGTCGCCTCTGACAGCTGGCTGGCGATCGATGGTGCCCACAAGCTCAGCTTGCAGGTGACGACATTTAGCCCTTAATCCTAGCTGAGATCCACTCTCTTATTTTCCTTTTTTCATCCGCAAAAACGTTGTAGTCGTAAGTCATTAGTCGTTGACACCTGTGGCTAGTTTTGCGGTGCTGTGATCTACTACTACTACTACTAGTGAGCTCTTTTGTAGCGCTGTGCCTTGGTGATTTTTTGCATCTTCTTGTGCTGGCAAGTAGCAGTCAGATTTCAGCTTCTTGCTAGCTCTTGAAGGTCCAGCGGCCTTTCCTTGGGTGATTCAGGAAGCAGCAATGTTGCCTAGACAAGTATTGCCTTTCCCCCAGTGCTACAAGGAAGTAGCACTGTTGCCTAGACAAGTATTGCCTTCCCCCCAGTGCTACAAGGAAGTAGCACTGTTGCTCCTTTCCCCCAGTGCTACAAGGACGTAGCACTGTTGCCTAGACAGTATTTCCTTTCCCCCCTTTCACACAGAACACCATTGATTGTTCTGAGTCCAACTTATGAGGGTTGCCATAACAGCCTGGGCGACGCTCCGTTCACAACTCACAACTTCCAGCTGTCATGTTTATTCAAGTCACGTCCTGCCATCACCACAGGTGCTTTCCTGCTTCAGCCAGCAGCTGCACGAAGTGTGGGCTGCCTTTTTCTACGGCAACACAGGCATCGTGCTTCCCACAGGAGGGGGCGGTCAAACAGACCTCATTCCTTCCCCTTGGGCGCGATCTGCTACCACTGATGCCCCTGCTCCCTGCTCCCTGTTTGTGTGCCTACCTGTTTCCTCCTACTTGTCCTCAACACACAGCATGCTCATGGTGGGTACCTCGACCGTGTTTCGCCACTTTCTTGTGCAAACATTTAATTTTGCACAGTGGCATCTGAATTACATGTGCCACGCTGCTGTCACCTCCTGACGCTGCTTTGTTGTCACACCACACAGCATGCACATGGCACCTTGTTCCATGCGCAAAGTGTGCTGCAAGCCTGTACCTTGTTACGTGCGCAAAGTGTGCTGCAAGTCTGTAGTTGTTTGTGTGAATTCAACTCTCTCGTGTGTACAGAACCCACAACCCATGTGTATGCATGTAAACCTTTTGCGCCCGCACACCGTTTTTCTGTTCACATCGCTGTTGTGTACACACAGGATGCGGGGTCAATTGGAGGCAGCCAGCTGCGCCAGAGCCTACGCCAGCTGTCGCGAGCTGTCATGGTTGCCCTGCCAGCTATTGGGCTCAGCCTGGAGGTGTGCATGAGGTCCTTGGAGCATACCTGCGTGCGCACACACATACACTCGCGCATGCACACACAAATGCAAACAGAAGCAGGTGCTTTGCCACTTGCTCACACACATAACCGCACTCTCAGTCACAAACAAAAATATCACCTTATACATACGCACCCACACACGTCAGGTTCATTTGTTCATAGTATTCATACTCGTGTGGAACATGTTAAACGTTGCTTTCAGGCGTCCCTGAGGAATATGGGGCTGAGGGATGCGGGTGAGGCTGCGCGAGCAGCGTCGTGCTGCCTACACCTTGCAGCCATGCAGCTGCCACCCAGGTGTGTGTGTGTGTGTGTGTGTGTGTGTGTGTCTGTTGCATGCAAACATGCAATTACATAAGATGCTCATCAGTCTTTCCGTTGGTTCAATTTCCTTAGGTCGACAAAAAATCATCTGATATGGACGACACCTGTTTTATACAGGCTCAAAAGTAAACCATCCCCTTATGCTCTCCTCACGCTCTCCTGGCAGGCGCCCACCCTGCTTCCACCTTCAATCCCTGTCAATCCCTTGAAGTTCCACCACGAACCTTATACATGTATATGCACGTCTTCATTTCAACATCACAGGCCCCAGTATAACTTTGGCCCCCTCCTTGTCCGCTCCCTCCTCACTTTCATTAAAGAGCAATGGCTCTCCTTCTCCTTCACCCTCCCCCCTTCGAGCCCCACAAGTCTGAGCCACAACAGCAGCGGCAGCCCCACTCACCAGCCCCCCCCTGTACGCGATCTGGGCAATGCGTTGGATGCGGTGGATGCTGCACTGCATGCTGTGCTGCTCCGGCTCGCTCACCCAGAAGACGCGCCCATGCTGTCGCGGCTGGTGCACCAGGTGTGTGTATGTATGTGTGATGTGTGAAGCGTGTATGTTTGTGCATATGCGTGTTTCAGTGGGTGTGTGTGTTTGCGTGTGTCTGTGTGTTTTTAGGCGTGAGTTTTTGTTTATTCTGGAGGCGCTTTGCTGCATGCTGGTCTATGTGCTGCACTTTGCTGCATGCATTGATGCGCATCCGCACTCAACCCACACAAACACATTTTGGTCAGCACCTCTACGATTGAAATAACCTAAACCACATAATACAGAAGCATCTTCCTTTGGTACACACATACGCCCAAATTCACATCCACACAAACCAAGCTTTGCTTTCCAGGTTACATTCGACTACAAATTAACCAGGACTGTATACATTGCAAACTTTCAAGCAAGTATGTAAATTACAAAACAATATCCGCCTGCAGGCATCCTCACTCAGAGCCAGGGAGGTGCTCATGTGTCTGCATGTGTGTAGCACACTGTGTATATCCGTATGTATGTATATGTATGAGAGATCTCCTACCCAAATACCGTTTGTACACGTAAGTACGTACATAAGTAAGATTCTGCCATCCCTACAGCTGACGGACCTAGCACTCCAACCCCCCAGACGCAATCAAGTACTCCCACCCCCCCAAAATAAACACCACACTATGCCTTCCCCCAGGTCATTCATTGCTGGTCTGCCTCGCACCCTACTACACCCCACAGGCAGGCAGCGCTTGAACAAGCATGTGCTCACACCGACAAACAGTGCATACACAGCTTACACATGCACCACACAATGCGTCTTTTTCCCAGATCATTGCTGGCCTGCCTCGCACATTCACACAGACAAACAATGCCTACACAGCTTACACATGCACCACACATTGCGTCTTTTTCCCAGGTCATTGCTGGCCTGCCTCGCACATTCACACAGACAAACAATGCCTACACAGCTTACACATGCACCACACAATGCGTCTTTCTTCTAGGTCATTGCTGGCCTGCCTCGCACATTCACACAGACAAACAATGCCTACACAGCTTACAC
>Ga0307942_1000974_pt1 | contig 21984 bp, 21 predicted proteins | sample OrgLakmetagen175_FD_201846 | JGI IMG/M metagenome (GOLD analysis project Ga0307942, IMG submission 201846) | Saline water microbial communities from Organic Lake, Antarctica - #175 | ecosystem: Environmental > Aquatic > Non-marine Saline and Alkaline > Saline | place: Antarctica: Organic Lake... | reverse complement strand
CATGGTGTGCCCATCAACGTAATAGCGCCCTTGTCTCTCCCCTCTCATGAACATCATAGCAATGTGTGTACATTTGTGTGCACGTGTGCGTGTTTGTTTGCAGGCCATGGTGTGCCCATCAACGTAATAGCGCCCTTGTCTCTCCCCTCTCATGAACATCATAGCAATGTGTGTACATTTGTGTGCACGTGTGCGTGTTTGTTTGCAGGCCATGGTGTGCCCATCAATGTAAAAGCGCCCTTGTCTCCTGTGGAGGAGAGCACCAACGAGCAAGCCACACCCTCTCCAGGTACGCGCCGCTTTGGATTTCTGATCTAGACAGTGCGGCTGGTTTGCAACGGAACCTTGTGCCCTACAAACCCAAGGGCTGGGTTTCCGTTTTGGTCATGTCCCTCCCTCGTAGTCCTCGTTGTGCAAGCAGCACGTAAGCTCCGCAACCTAGAAATAGCATGCCCACCATGTGCACAATGCAAGATTATGGACCGTGATAGTGATCACCTCAGCCAATGCTGCACATGCCAGAATCACATGTTCAATGCAATCACATGAGCACAAGCGACAACCACACAAACACAAGCACACAAAAGCATGTGCAAAAACAAGCAAGTTCTCGCTTCTTCTACAGGGGCTTCTAGCACAGGGCGGTCTCTTTTCAACTCTTCTAGCGTGATGGAGCGGCAACCGCCAAAAGGTCCGTTAACACTAAGTAAATGTGGACAGGTTGTAAGTTGCAGCAGGAAGTTGTTTAATTATGTGCCGTACCATTCACCCAAGTCGATTTGCACTCAAACCTACCCACATACATAAGTCATTGTTAGGGTGCGAGGCTATGCTCGTCCTATCATGTCATATGTAGTACGATTATGATTTATGATGCATTGTTATCAGAATCCGTGGAAAGTAAAGGTGCATGATGGTCTGCACATGAATGTATGTACCTATACAGTAATATTTCACAAGGGCTTCTCGCAACCTATACGGTATTCATATATTGTATTTGCGCACATTAATGATAAATGCAAACTTCAAACAACTTACACGCAGGCGATATCAGTGGTATTGCAGGGGAGGAGGACAAAACGGAGGAGGAGGGAGGCGAAAGTGGTGGCTACATGCCTTCCTTTGCAGGTAAAGAGAAGTGACAATTGTAATGCTTTGTTAAAAATAGGTGTGTGAGCTAGAACAAATCTCACTTGGTCCGGCTTTGTATATTCGTAGGGTTGGCCAGAATTCTATACATACGCCGTATGTACGGTCTTCATCGCAGGGATAATACACAATATATGGCGTATATTTACGGTTCTGGCCAACCCTATGTATTCAATGTTAACGCAATTCCGATCGATTCTGCATGATCAGGCTAGTTGTGCCTGATGGAGTCGTCAGTCTTTAAACAAAATAAGCTCCCACTCCTTCAGACCAATTACATAATTTTGGCAAGTATTCAAGCAAGACTCTTTCGTGGCAGTGACCAGTGCAATGCTGAACAACACTCTGTGCACCTTTTACAACTGAGTAAGCAAGTAACAGAGTTCCACGTTGCTGGGCAACACTTGCTTGGCTGACCCGGATTAGGAAAGGGCTTACCCCATTGCAAATTGCCACTCTTCCGTCACACACAAACACACACACACACACACATACACACACATACTCACACAGCAAGGGCCAAAAGCCCTTTAGCTGGGCGACGGGCGGCTGGAGGTATGCTGGGCACTGGATCCAACCATCCTTCTCCAGACAGGGGTAGGTAGCTGCTGCTGCTGCTGCTGAATTTTGCCCTCCTTTGATCCAATTGTTTAATCTTGGTGTCACACAAGCAAGCTGTCCTGCTCTAGCACTGTCACGCGTGCAGTGCTTGCAATTCTTGGGGTTGTTGTCTCGTGACTTTTGTTAAACCAGCCCACAAAGAACTTCAAGTGCCTTTGTTCTGTTTCTCATCAACCTCTCCTCAGGACTGCCCAACTAAGCACAGACATTGCGCGTGGCGCGCCAAGTTGCCTGTGCTATTTGCGACCATCTACCGTTTCAGCTGGCATACGCCTATGAGCCTATAAGTTATAAAAGTGGGGTGCAAGCACGCTCTGTGTTATTTGCTCTCACGTTGTGTTGCGTGAGAGCAATGACAGCAAAGGTTGAGATGCCACTTGTGTGCAGTGACGCATAAGGCACAAGGCACCGAATTAAGATCCAATTATGTGTGGATGTGTGTGTGTGTGTGCAGGTCAACGCCAGAGGCGTTCACTGGCTGTTGGTGCTGCCGGTGCTGTAGGAGTATCCACATCCCCCCCTAGGTGCGACTTGGCTGCAGGGTTGGGCAGAAGCACACATGTACGATGTTTACAAGTGGCTTTTAGCGGGGATTACACGCAGATCATTAACATGCGTACATACATAAAATTAGCCAGAGCTACAATTCTGTGCTGCTTTGTTCATCAAACACCTCCCAGCCTTTAGGTTGCTTTGTAGACCCACACCCTTTAAGCAGGTATATCAGCCCCACACCCTTCAAGCAGGTATATCAGCCTAAATGCTACAAATACATGTCCATTTCCTTTGCGGCCCAAAAACTGCAGTTCTCCCCCTGCATGCTACGCATAGCAGATGCAATTCAAAGCTCTACCAGGAAAGCCAGCCTGGTTACCTGGGTGGTAAGGGTTGCCTGTAAATCCGAAGCACTCTTTGCCATTTGCAGGACACTATACCAAAGGTCCTTCAAAAAGATCCCGGAGAGTCCTTCTTGTCTTTTCTGCATCGCAACGGCAGGTCTATTAGGGCCAACGTGCGCCTGCCCTAGAACCATAGTTGAAGGACCCTAGATCGTGGTCCTCCAGGAGGATCTTTGGGGAATCCTATCTTACAAACCTGCATCGTCAGGACTATCAAGATATCAAATGTCCGTATTGAAACCATAACTGCAGGACCCTAAATCGTGGTCCTTCAGGAGGGTCTTTGGGCCGTGACCCTCCTCCCCCAACTCCCTCCACAGCACGCCACGCCCCATTTGGCAAGAGCGTGTCCAACATATTTGAGTCCTCTACTGATGACGTGAGTGCTGCCGTTGCAAATACTTAGGGTTAGCCAGGACCATGTGGTGTATATATGGTATGTTTGGCAGGGATATCATTGAATATACGGTCATATATGAATATTTAGTGCATACATACGGTTCTGGCCAACCCTACAAATACCGTTGGCCTGAAACTTTTAAGCAGGATGGAATGGTAGGAGGGGTGGCCTATGCAAACAGCGCGTCCAACATCTTTTTGTCCTCCACTGATGACGTGAGTGCTGCCGGTGCAGAAAGTGTTGGCCTGAAACTATTGAGCAGGATGGAACGGTAGGAGGGTTGGCCTTGGCAAACAGCGTGTCCAACATCTTTTGAGTCCTGCACTGATGGCGTGGATGCTGCCGTTGTAGAAATTTTTGGAGTGTCACTGTTGCAAAAAAACTGTAAACATGGAGTTTGACAGAATGGTATCAAGTAGCATGAGCACCTTGATGATGATAGTGGTCAGGTCCATATGCTTAATGCTAGGTGTGCAGCACAGGGTGAAGATTAGGGCCAGGTATTCAGGCTTGTTCTGACCATTGCTTGACTGTGAAGCACTCTCCATGTTTTGATTGACATGTCACTTAAAAAACAAATCCGACTATCCCCAAATGTAGGAGTTCCCTGACTTCTTGACACAACCACGCCCGTCCGCCAGACCCGGATCCGCCAGGCTGCCTATCCAGCCACAACAACAGCAACAGCAACATCAACAGCAGCAGCAGCAGCAGCAACAACAACAGCAGCAACAACATCAACATCAACAGCAGCAGCAGCAGCAGCAGCAGCAGCAGCAGCAACAACAACAACAACAACAGCAGCAGCAGCAGCAGCAGCAGCAACAACAGCAACAGAAGCAGCAGCAACAACAGCAGCAACAACAGCAACAACAGCAACAGCAGCAGCAGCAGCAGCAGCAGCAGCAACAACAGCAGCCTCTTCAGATCACCCGCCTCTCCAGCCAGCCCATCTCTCACCCTGCAAACCCTTCCCTGCAGCAGCACCCCTCCCAGCAACACCAGCAACCCCCTCACACCCAGCCACCAGCACCACCAACTGCCTCTGAGCATCAACCCTCTGCCAGAGTACCTGACGCTATGGATATGTCTGCTTCTTTTGATCTAGGGCTGGATCAGGCACAGGCACACGTTTCTCAGCAACAGCCACAGCTGCAGCCACAGCAGCAGGCTTCCCCCTTGTTCAATTCAGGTACAGATCTGCTGTGAAATGTTTGCAGGAAAGCCTGACACACTCTAATTCTGTGTTTGGACTGTGTGGGCAAGTGTGCTGTACAAAGTACAATGGAACCGTGCCGTAAGATGTAAGCGTGCTGTAACATGCAAGTGCGCTCTTAAGTACAAGTGTGCGCTGTAAAATGCAAGTGTGTGCTGCACAATGCAAGTGCGTTGTAAATTGCATGTGTGTGCTTTGCAATGCAAGTATGCCTTAAAACGCTGGCTGCTTAGAGGAAGCCTACTAATTTGCAAACGCCGCTCTTGTTTGTGAGAATACAAAGGGACTTGTTTCACAAACAAAGGGACTTGTTTCACAAACATTATGAGATCCAAAGCCAGGCTTGGAGCAGACGTTGACCTTCCAAGCGTCATTACATAAAGAGCCCTACTCCACAGTGCAGTTTGTCTAACTCCCCCAATCTGAGCATTCGCACGAGGACAAGACCTAGACTGTACTCCTCACGCGTCGAGCCACAGACTTCCCACTTTGATCATGCCCCAGGATCACTCGGTATTTATACCCTTTATGACTTTTTATAACTCACCCGTTCACACTTGACTCATGCAGGGCTGCCTCCTGGTGTCCAAAGCAGCCATGCCAGCCGCTCCTCCCACCCCGTTATACCCCCCAATTTCATCCCCTTGGGCCCTTCAGGCCCACCCCCTGGTATCATCCCCTTGAGCGGCCCCCCCCCCGGCGTCACGCCCTCTGCTCAGCCCCTTCAAGCTGCACCGCACACACAGCAACAGCGTGGTGGAGCAGGCAGTGGGGGCGGTGGTGGCAGTGCTGGTCAGCAGGGCAAGGCACCCACATTCCCTGGGCAATTTGCAAGCAAACCTTCCGGCCATATCACACCGCAAACCGTGGGGCCAGGTAGGGTTGTTGCATTAATGGTCAATGATGGGTCAATATGGGACGATACGGTTGTGTGGTGAACAAGGGAATATATGGTATATGGTATTATGAATGAGCTTGTATTGAGCTGTTCTGAGTTCTGAGCCTTCTGGTGCTTGTGATCCGGCCAACATCCACGTGTGTGCAAGGTAGCTGAGGTGATATGCATGGGGTTGGGTGCTATGCAGATTGCACCCTCTGGTGTTCCTTTCAGTTTCCATTTTGGAAATTGACCGGCAGCACGAGTCACAATTCAAATGAAATGAGTGCTTGATGTACGTGCTGCTGCTCTCAAGCTCGAAGTCATAGCTTCCTAGTTCAGGAGCTCCCGCCTCCAGCTGACATGTCTGCTCTAGGGCGTTCTTCCTTCATTGAGTTTGTTGTCAATTTATCGAATGCACAGCAAATGCTTGCATGCAGTACACTGCGTTTGTTTCTTTTCTCGTGCGCTCCTCAGGTGATGGTGGCTCCGGAGGAGTGGGAGGGGATGCAAGCATGTACAGGCCCACACGCCAAGACTATAACTCCCAAGGCAATGAGGATCGACGCTGGCTACAGGTGTTGTGGTTATGAGTTGCATGCCAGTAGGGCTGGTATGAATTGTGTGCATACACCGTATGCTTTACATGTTGCTGTTTAGCAACCGTACACGTGCGTACATGGTCCCGGCCCTGCACACCAATTCCTTGTAACCTGACATACTGTTATGGCCTCATAGCAGCCCATGATCAAACTGCATTGAGTGCCTTTACTGCGCTGCTGTTCAACCCATTGCCATCCACAGAGTTTGGAATGAATACTAAGTGCGGGCTGGCCGGCAATGGCTTGCAGAAGCAGTGCAGATTGCATATATGTACAAGAAAAAAATCTTTGCAAAAAGGGAGGTAGATCACGCCCTGGTCAACATGCAGTGGAAAACATGCATACAGAATGCCTCAGGAAAAAATGTTTGCAAAAAGGGAGGTAGATCAGACCCTGGTCAACATGCAGTGGAAAACATGCATACAGAATGCCATGTCAGTTTGGTTGCTATGCATGGCTATTTGAAGTGTCTGTTGATAATTAAACGTCCTGTGTGAAGCACGCATGCTTCACAGTACCATCGAACTCTTTCGGTTCTGTGACGGCTCAATTTTGGGCAGGGTGACTTTTATAAAGGAAGTTCATCACACACACACGTCATTCGCCTACAAGAAGTAGAGATATTCTGCATGTTGCAGAGAACATGAGCATTCCTGTAATTCACCTGCTTTGATGAGGGCACTGTTCTGCACATCACCCGCTCACAAGCCACACTAAATGTGCTGACACTCCACATGCTCATGGCAGGGAATGCTCATGGCAAGGAGTGGTATGAGTTGTAACATCACGTAATGGCGGTTGTTCTCTGTTTATTCTGATTTCCAGGAGGAGAACGCAAAACTGCGCAGGGAGAACGCTGAGCTGGAGTCGGCATTAAACGAAAAGGGGGCAGTGGCCTCCTTGGCTGGAAGCAAGTTGGCTGCTGTGGAAGCTCACTCAAAGATTGCCCTTGCTGAGGCACAGGTACAGCTGTATGCTCTGTGCACCTCCGTGCTAAAGGCTTCCTGCATTCTATCTGTTACTGCTACTTGGCACTGTGGGTCAGGAACTGAATTGCATTCTGGTAAGCAAAGGAGGATCAGGAGGCTGCCTTGCACTTATGATGAAAGGCCAAAAAAATTACATTCATATGCAAAGTGACACACACAACGACACACACGCACACACGCACACACACACACACAAACATACACACATACTCACATACACACATACATGCACACACGCACACATGCACACACACACGTAGGCTCTGGCAGTAAAGGAGGCTGCCACGCTGCGCAGTGAGCTTGAGAGCTCTCGTCAAGCCTTGGATCGCATACGTGGTCACTTTGTGGAAGCAGGGGCGGAGAAGGACAAGGAAGTGGCGCGTGTGAAGGTGCGTTTGAAATGCACGAGGCCGTGATGATGTCTTTATGGCGTGGCGGTGCTTGAGACTTGTGATGATGTCCTGATGATGTTATTGTGCACCGAGTCGCGATGCTGTCCTGATGATTGGGATGCTAAGGGTTGTGTTGTTGTCAATCTTCGGGTCCTGATGTCCTGATGTGGTTGGTGGTGCTGAAAGCTGTGAAGATCTTAATGATGTTGTGATGCTTAGTATGGTGGTGTTATCATGCATAGGGTCCTGATGCCCTGATGCTGTCGCTGTGCTCAATTTGTGATGTGGTCCTGATGATGTTGTGGCTCCTAGGGTCGTGATGAGGTCTGGTAAGAACACAGAGGGGTGGTTAGGGCCTGTGACTGGTATTTTACAAAGTTATTGTGGTTATTTGAGCAAGAATACGTTAGTTGCGTCGTGCCGTGCAATGGCTCGTGTCACATGCGAAAAGTAGTGATAAGCTGCAACTCTGGTCCTTACACCATCAGCAACAATACTGAGGTCAAACAACAGAGCCCAGCTCATAAGCGGCTTGTGTTTGCTGGAGACGTATATGTCGTGCTTCTTCTGTCATTGCTAATGCAGCTGAAAAAGTTCCCAGCAGCTTTGCAAACCACGTGGGACCACCTTTTTTGCCAGACCTGCCTCTTTTGATAAGAAAATTGCCGCAACAAAAAATGGAGTAAGCTGTTGCAGCAGCTGTTGCAAGGCATGCAGCTCTGCGGCATACGGACTGCGAGGTTGCGGCACAAGGGCTGCGATGTTGCAGCAGCTCATGCAGCTCTGCGGCACAAGGGCTGCGATGTTGCGGCACATGGACTGCGATGTTGCGGCACAAGGGCTGCGATGTTGCGGCAGCTCATGCAGCTCTGCGGCACAAGGGCTGTAACTGCAGGGCACAAGGGCAGCTCTGCAGCAGCTCATGCAGCTCTGCGGTGCAGCTCTGCGGCACAAGGGCTGCGACCTGCACAGCCAGAATATTGTTTGCAAACTTTACATCGTACACAAAGTTGATGCTACGCTATCACCCTCGTACATCTGCAGCAAGACAAGGAGCAGGCTGTTGCAGCAGCTCATGCAGAGCTGGCAGCTCTGCGGCTTGAAGCTGTGGCGTCTGCTGCAGCTGCAGAGGCACGTGGGAAGCGGCTGGGAGTCATTGAGAAGGAAGTGGCTGAGGCGCATCTCAAGGCGCAGCAGGCGTCCCTGGATCAGGACAAGGAGGTGGGGAGCAGAAAGGGCACGAAGCACATTAGATGCCTGAATAAGAAGTTTTGGAGGGTGCAGCTGAGGGGGAGTTGGCAAAGACGCCATGTTATTGCAGCGCACAGACCTTCCTTGTCATGAAAAGGCACAGATAGTGTGTGAAGTCGAAACAAAGAAAGGGGTACAAGGTTGTAATTAAATTGTGATGACCAATAGGCGTCGTTGTATTTTATCGGTGGATCTTCTATTCTCACGTTTTGCTTGCCGACCGCTGTCGCTCATGACCTGGCCTGTACCTTTTTGTACATCCATGGTACCTAAGCATCAATGGTACCTCCTTGTACATCAGTGCTCATTTACCCCTGGCACTCATGCAACGCCTCTCAGGTGGTTCTACGTCATCGCCTGAGCTCTGACCTTTTGGCGGAGCTTGCAGACAAAGTAAGGAACGCGCAGGGCAGCTGCAGTTTGTGCAAATTTTGCTTGCATATTGATTTGGTTAGTGCAAAGTGCAAACGTGTCACGTGAACCAAATTTGCATGCCTGAAAGTGTGTTTGTTTCATGAGAAGTTTGTGCATGTAGAGTCTTTTCCAGGTCATTATCCTCAACTATTCCACTTGCTTTAGCTCCATCTGGATGCCAACATTGTTCAACAAGGTCACAAAAAACTTACTTCCTGGTGTTGCCTCTAGGTACGGGTGGCTGCCAGCACAGCGCAAGAACGGGAGGAGCGTACACTACATGCCTTGGAGCGCGACGTGACTGATCGGGAGGCCAGGCTGGCCTACCGTGAGAAGCTGCTTGCTGAGCGAGAGGGCAGGGTGGGTGGTGTGTGATTGTGAAATGTCTTTACACTCAAAAGGTGTGTATGTCCATGCATGCTAGGAGTGTCTGCTCTTTGGAGAGTATCTGCCCTTTAGAGAGTATCTGCCCTTTAGAGAACAAATGTGCAAGGTGTGTTGTGTTGTGGTTTCAGTTTGGCAGATAGTGCTGCTTTTAGCATGTCAAAGAAATACCAATGGACAGATGTGCTGTATCTAGGATCAGTATAACTCGTTGCTTTTGCAGCTTGCAATGAATTTATCCTCCAGACATCAATAAGGTTCCAGGGTCATGACCTCAAAATGCATATTTCGACACCAACCTTTATCCACACAGGTTTCTGAACGTGAGAAAGAAATGGACGCCCTGCGAGCTGACTTGCAGTCATTGTCAGCCACTCTAGAAAATGCAGCGGTCCACCAGCGGGAGGACATTCACAGGGAGCAGGTGTGACGTGTAGTCAAAGCAGAGCTTTGTTGCTCTTGTTCATGCATTGTCGGTGGCTTTTTGCACAGTCCATTAGCTCATAATTGTACGTCCAACCTTTCAGCAGGCTACTATAGGAAACTTCTGGAGGGAGGAGAGCAATTCATGCACGATTAGCAAGGGCTGGATTTTTAAGCATCTAACTTGACCCTGGTCACTCGTTTTTCAGAAGCAGTTTTCTGGCTAGTAACACACACACGTGTAAGGATTGCAGATGATCCATCTCCCTCCTCTCCACCTTCCCAGGTCCGCTTGGGCAGAGAGGCCTTGCGCATTGATGCTGTCCAAGGCTCAGTGCTTGCAGAACGGGAGGACCTCCGTGTGCAGGTGTGCTTCAACAAACACTCTCTGACACAATCGGCATACATGCTTTAGATCACTTGGGCCTCAGCTCACTCACATGCTCAAGCTTACTTATACGCTTCAGCTCAGCTCACTCACGTTACACGCTCAGCTCACTCACACGCTCCAGCTCACTTGAGCAGTTCCTCCTACTTGTCCGCTTACACGCTTCAGTTCACGTACACGCTTTAACTCACTCACACGCTTCAGCTCAGCTCACTCACGTTACACGCTACAGCTCACTCACGACACACGCTCCAGCTCACTTGGGCAGTTCCTCCTACTTGCACAAAAAAGTCGATTTTAGCGCATTCCTGAGACAGAGTAGATGGAGCTTGATTGCTCTTTGCGTAGTTTTGTAGAACGTAGGGTTTCTGTGCAGAAAGGGCTTTTCAGGAACAGCAGAAAGAGGTGGAGCCTTTGTGCTCTCTTTCGTGCTTGGCTATAAGCTATATGTGTATATATGCACATGTATGCACCCTCTCCTCAGCTTATTGCAATGTGACAGACTGTGAGGCGCAATGGTTATTTAAAGTCAGCTTGAATTTAGCTGCTTGCTAAATTTGCACATATATTTTAGCCAATAATGCTTTTGGCTTAATTAACAGCTTGCACTGCATGCTACTTAACTGCTCCTCCTGCTCAAATTCGTAATTATTAGCGGCTGTCAAGGATTGAAATGCTGAATGCTAAATTGTCCTATGCTTCTGCTGTTTGCATTGCATACCACTGCAGGTCGCTATGGAGCGTAGGCTGCTGGATGAAGCACGAGATGCAAGGCGCAGAGAGCGTGAGCAGCTCATCACAGAGGTGAGTCGGCTGGCTGTGCATTTGTTGAAATTTGCGGTGAAGCACGAGATGCAAGGCGCAGAGAGCGTGAGCAGCTCATCACAGAAGTGAGTCGGCTGGCTGTGCATTTGTTGAAATTTGGAGGTGAAGCACGAGATGCAAGGCGTAGAGAGCATGAGCAGCTCATCACAGAGTTGAGTCGGCTGGCTGTGCATGTGTTGAAATTTGGGATGCTGGAGCAACTGAAAGACACAAGGCTTTGTGTTCTGGGGGAAGGCAAGCAACTAATAACAGTATTATTCGGGGGAGAGCTTGAGTGATTGTTGGGACAGGGGGCGCAGCTGCTGGTGTTGGTTGTTTATCCAGCTGTGTTTGTTTATTTGGGGTAGAGCTTGTGTAATTGTTGGGACAGGGAGCGCAGCCGCAAGCCTGGCTGTTGGGGTTGGTTGCTAAGCCAGCTATACTCGTGATTGGGTGGACGATTGCTTACAGTAGTAGTGCAGCTAAACCTAGCTCAGTAAGACCTGGCAAGCGCAGGAAGTGCCTCCCATTCTTTCTTCTTGCAACGCAGTTACATTTGTCTGCTTACGTCAGGTTTGTTTTTCACATTGCAGTAAGCACGATAGCAATGATGGCTGCTACCTCAAGCACATGAGCAACGGTGGAAAGAGGAGGCTCTGCTTTGTTGCCGTACGCATCAACATACGCACGTACCCCCTTCTGATCACCCTTGCTATTCTGGTGCAGGTGGGGGCAGAGCGCCACACAATTGCGACAGAGTACGCGGACACGCTACGTCGCTTGGATGCTGCTCGTACAGAGATGCTGCAGCTCAAAAACAGGCAGGTTTTCAAAAGTTTCGGCCGCAGGATAGACCCATGAAGCATACGCCCACCTTGGTCTCATTTTTGAGCGCACAGCAAACACCACATGCAATCCTCCGCAATGCTCCACCTCATAGCCTACAAAGCATTGCCTCGTCCTGAAAGCGCAGCACTTATCATAAGATTCACGCGCACAAATGCATACATACATGCATAAATTAAAAGAACAATACAATGATACTTTGCACGCAAATGAATGCATGATTGCCAATAATGTATGTGCACATGTACACACACTGTGCAATATTTGCGCGCAATCACAATTGCATTATTGCCAATAATGTATGTGCACATGTACACACACTGTGCAATATTTGCGCGCAATTTTAAATGCATGATTGCCAATAATGTATGTGCACATGTACACACACTGTGCAATATTTGCGCGCAATCACACTGCAGGGTGTTTGAGTACGAGGCACGTGCTTCTGCGGCCTTGCAGCAGGCTGTCGTTGAGGAGGAGCGTCTGGACAAGGTCAGCAAAGCGGCCTCCATGAAGCAAGAGCTGCTGGACACGGCATTCAAGTCTGTGAAAGTGCGTGGGCTGAGTCGAGGGAGCACTGAATGTATGCATACGTGTGTGTGTGTGCACGTGCGAGAGAAGGAGGAAGGGGAAGAATGCATTCAAGGTTGAAATGATGATAGCTGTTGGAAAGTAATGGCACTTCTTGGTCAACACTCCCTTGCATCAATCGACCACTTTCCCGCATACATCAAGTCTGCCCGTATTATCAAGACCCCTGTGCTCATCTGCGCTCTAAACACCATGCTTATCCTACTTTGCTCCAGTTCCATGCTTATCCTACTATCCTTATCCTACTATGTCCTACTATATCCTACTATCCTTATCCTACTATGCTCCAGTTCCATGCTTATCCTACTTTGCTCCAGTTCCTCTCTTCCTTTGCATCCTCTCTTCCTTTGCTCAGCAGCATCCCGTGTGCATCATCCTTGGTATACCTGTGCAGGAACCCGTGTGTATCATCCCGTGTGTATACCTGTGCAGCATCCCGTGTGTATCATCCTTGGTATACCTGTGCAGGAGGAAAAGGCTGCCCTGGAGTCTGAGGCCAAGACCCTGATTGAGTTTGCAGCAAAGTTGGAGACCCAGAGCAGTGATCTGGCAGCAAACAGTGCTCAACTAGATGCATTAAAGGTGTGTGTCTTTGTGTTGTGTGTGTGTGTGTGTGCACGTCTTTCTTGCTTTTCAGTTCTACGCATCTTAAGTCAGAAATGTCACCTCTTACGATTCTGTGAGGCAATTGCGTATAGCCTTTGTTTGATTATGTACAAGCACAGGTTTGAGTAGTGTAAAAAATAGCTGGGGCTAAAAGTTAAAGGGAAGCATCCCTTTATAGTTTATGCAGTCTGCTGAAGCTGAAAGCTGAAAGCAACAAAGTCGCTGCGTGCCACACATGCTTCCACTTCTTTTTGCGCCTTAAAAGCACTGGGATACAGCCTTTAGTCACGCCAACAATGTACTTGCAGAATCATCATAAATCATACGTTATGTACCCTCCAACTGCATGTTAACACTTTAAACACACGCACGTACACACAAACACGCACGCACGCGTGCATTATTAGACGCATGCATACACACGCACACAAACACGCACGTACAAAACGTCACATCACAACAGACCACATCACATTCTCCACACTGGACCTTTTTGCAGCACGAGTTTGAAAAGCGGCGGCAGGATCATTCCGTTGAGGTGGCTCACGTCAAGTCTGCAGGCCTGCAAGCAGAGGAAAACCAGCGCCAAGTCAACGTCATCAAGCAGGTCGGCACAGTGAAAACAGGAAGTGAAAAGAGTGAAATCGTATTTAGGCGTACAGCAAAGCTGACTTATATCATCAGCTGGTAAGACGACAAACACAGACAGAGATTAAGGTACACCCACATCATCGGCAAATAACAAATATGGCACCAATCTTGTTGCCGCCAATGTGACAAACAGATATAGAAAAGCAAAGCAACCTTAGAAGGCTGCGAGGGCAGAGGAAGAAGGGGGGCTCGCACTCCTGTCAAACGCTGCTTAACTTATTGTTTGCCAATGTCTGACCTTGGATAGCTAATACTCCACAAGTCCTGCTAGTAAAGATTATTGCACCATACCCCCAGCTGTGATTGTCCATCTGTACCGAACCTTACCATACTCATCCAGCACCCGAATTTCAGAATTATCTTGCTGGGTTTCACACTTTCCCCTGCACCCCAAGAAATAAAACACATTTTGCCCTTGCTGCACAAACCCCGTAGTGCTTTTAGCCCTGTTCAGCACCACATGACGGCCCAAAACTGTATTTACACCAACCCCGCACAACCCTGCAGGGTCAAAATTATAGTGCTAAGCACAGTCACCCTGCAGGGCAAAACAATATTGATGTGGGTGTTATGACAAATGTACTGCTGTGCATGCTTTATTTCACAATTGCCCTCAAACTCATGAAGGTCACGACAGTCCCTCAAAGTTTCTGTGCCTTTGGTGCACATTTCAAAAACCGTAATCGCCCATGATGCTGTATTACATCGCAAGATCACTGATCAGGAACTCAGGCATCTCTGAAATAGGCACAGCTGTTAAGCTCCAGTGTGTGTGTGTGTGTCCCACAGACTTTGGACCACGAGCGTGTGAGCATTGCCCAGGAGCGCCATGTCCTTGCACAAGAGCGCTTAGAGGCCAGCAAGGCAGTGGACAACAGCCGTGAAGCCCAACGCAAGCTGGCTGATGCTGTGCGTGCGTGGACGGCGCAGGTGAGGGGGGGGAGGTGAGGTTGATGCTTAGTTGCTACCAGTGACCAGGGCTGCCAGGTGGCTGATGCTGCGCGAGTGTGAGCAGCTTAGTTGATGAAAGCGGCAGTTGTCTTGTGCATTGACGCCAGAGCTGTAGCGACAAGGAAGGGGGGCATCCTGTGTATTGGTGTGCCTTACGACTCAAGGCCAGATTGGCTGATGTGCCCGCACGAGGAAAAACAGGCACTGTTGAGATCATACGATCTCCTCCATGCACATGGCCTCGCAAGACATGTGAGTAATCAATGCACTGCCTGTGTTTTTTTCACCTTATTGTCACACAACTTGCGCTACTGCTTGCCAATGCTTATTGCACACCCTTCACTCACTCTTTTGTGGTGCACCCATGTTGTAGGGATTATGTTTGACCTAATGGAATCACACACAGTCTGCATGTAAACCAGTGAATACGTATGTTGTTACAGAGTCGTTTTGTAATTCATTCTGAGCCAATGTGAACATTTTTCCTCGCATTCTGTGCCACATTCATCACTTTTCACTTGTTGCACAGCCGTCAGTCATCATCCTTCACAGTCATCAGTCGTCAGCCTCTCTACAATCATCCGTCACCACATTCCCCACACTCAACAGTCATATCACCCTTCCTCACAATCATCAGTCGTCAGCCTTCCCCACAATTACCATTCATCTTCACAATATCAGTTGCCACCCTTCCCCATACTCAACAGCCATCACCCCTCCCCACAATCATCAGCCATCACCCTCCCCCACATTCATTAGATCATCACCTTTCCCCACAATCATCAGTCATTGCAATCCCCACACTCAACATTCATATCACCCTTGCTCATAATCTTTAGTCGTCACCCTTCCCCACAATCATCAGATCATCAGATCACCAGATCATCACACTTCCCCACACTCATGTGTGCTTCAGCATTGTTCACGTGCAAGCAACACAAATACTTTGCCCACCGTCCCTTTTTGCTCCCTACCCTACACAGGGTATCCCCATCCCCTTTGCAATGGAAGTGGCGTCTGGAGGTGATCTAGCAGTCAGGCCCCACACCTTAAACGGCCCTCCCATCTTTGGTCCTATGTTATCTGCAAGCCCTGACAAACTAGGCAGGGGCACGTACACCCACCAGAACAAGGAGCAGCAGCGTGCGCTGCGGGGGGGCCATTATTCCAAGGTTGGTGGTTAAATCTTGCTTCATGAGATGTTCGCAATTTACTCAGACAAAAAGCTAGGGAAATGTAGTACGCAGGAACTGTACAATAAACAAAACGTTGTGTGAGGGTCGTTATTCCAAGATCCTTGCAGCGTCTGTGTCGTCTATTTTTTTGCGCAGAGGCGCATGCAAACACATACCAATTCATGGTTGCACACGTTTAATTTAAAGTCTTGAGCAGAACCCTTGTGTTACCTACCTTTGCAAGGGCGCGTTCAGATATGTATCTGCTCAGCAATACTAATATTTCATTAAATGTCTTAAGCAATCCTTGTGTTACCTACCTTTGCAAGGGCGCGTGCAAACACATACCTATTCAGAATCAAGAACATTTAATTAGGATTCTTGGGCAAAAACCTTGTGTTGTCTGCCTTTGCCGAGGCGCGTGCACAGACGGGAGCAGCTGTGGGATCGCCTGGGAAAGGACGAAACAGCCTGAAGTACGATCAGGTGGGGGAGGCTGTGTGTCAATGTTTGTGTGCTGCTACTTACAAATTATCAGCACCATCTGGGTGCTCATCAATAGTATATAAGTATGTGTGTGATATAGTTCAACAGTGATTTAAAGTCACCAGCTCTCAGTGTAACAGCTAGTCGAAATTCCGCTGCAGTTGTTGTTGCTTGCAACCAATCCAGACACCGTGCCTGTTGCTTTACCCATTTATGTTTGTCCTTTGCTGCAGTCCTCAAGAGAAACAAAGCACGCGACATCAGGCACAGGGCACGACTACATCCGCCAGCAAAAAGAATTCCTGGTCGGCTTGAACATGCCCACAGGTGGTTTTCTGGGTATCCCTGTTTTGGACCAATATCTGTTTTGTCACCTGACTGGAATACTCCTACTTTACTCCTGGTTGTTGGATTACTGGGAATGTCCGCTTTGTTACCTGACCAAACTACTCCTGTTTTACTCCTGATTGCTGGACTACTGAGAATGTTCGCTTTATTACCTGGTGCCTGCTGGCTGTGCAATTTTATTGTGAGCCTTGCAATACAAACTGCTCTTTCACGCAATCATTTGCCACAGTGTTTTCCTTCATTTCCCCTGCAATAGAATGTACTTCCTGTTCCCTGTGCACCCTTCTTTTGCCTCCGCTGGCCATTCCATTCACTGCCCCAACAATATGCAGACATTGTGAGCAGCTTGCTTACCCACACATGCACACTTACACAAACACGCACACACAGACATGCACATGCGCACACACAAACACACACATACATATATACATATATACAGCATACACACAGCATACACACAAAACTCTCGCACACAGGAAGCCACGACATGGACTTGTTTGCCCTCGGTGCCACACCCAACGACACCTCTAACTTCGATGGCAGCGAGCCTGATGTTGCTGCCATGTTTGGTGGAGCTAGCCACCCCCTCTACGACCACAGACCCTTTGGCACGTCTGCACCCACCGCTGCTTCTGCTTCCTTTGGTGTCCCCCCCACCGCTGGCCACGACACTAGCCATTTGCGTGCATCCTATGACACCGCCATGATGCAGCCTTCCATCCAACTCGTTCCCCCTGCCCCTGCGGCTTCTTATGCTGCTGGCGTGCGTGGCAAAAACAACCAACTGGCTGCATCCTACGACACAACAATGGCGCAACCATCAACGGCTTTTAGCTTTGGAGGTCCTAGATCTGGCTTATACCATGGGCAAGAGGTATGTGATGTGTTGAATTCTTTGTCTGTGCTAGATAATTGCACTGACCTACCACTTGGCTGATGAGTACAGACTAGGTTTTGGTGGTCAAGTCACGCAGACATCTACACGCATGTTGTGCAACGTTCCTTCGTTCTACTTGAGCAGCTTGTGTACAGAAATGGCGGCTTGATCATTTATGAGATCACACACAAACACACACGCATATACATGCACTCACACACACACTCACACACACACTCTCACCACATTTACAACTACCACCATGTACAGGATACAAGACTTGGCGGTCCTCCCACTTCTCACCCAAGGCAAGATTCCCAACTTTCTGCAACAGCTGCCCAACACCACCATTACAGTGGGTTCCCTGTGGCAATGCCCACTGCAGCAGAGCATCAAAAATACCCTGGAGTCCCTCCCATAAATATAGCTGCACCAGCGCCTGTGATGCAGCAAGGCAGGCCCTCTCCCTCCCCCCAGCAGCAGCAGCAGAAACATCGTTATGATGCTGCACCACTAGTGTCTAACGCACCTGGATACGCAGGTGGGCAAGATACAAGTGAGTTCTTTCTCAGCTGGCTGGGATGTGTTTGGGCTTGATGATGTTTCCCTCTCATGAAGGCAGCACAAGGTATTGCCTGAAAGCATGAGCTGCACACGTGTTTGTACTGTTTGTCATATGTTCAACTCTTGCCTACGGTTTTCTGCATGTTATCTCCTGTGGTCTGCATCTGATTCTTGATGGTGAGGCAGTGGCGTGGTGGTGGCGGTGAAAAGGAAAAGGCACCTAATCAATCCTTCCCTCAACCTTGTTGAGTGTGTCAACAATGCCAGCTCTTCTGTAAAAACGAATGCACATGCACGCAGCACATAAGCACGTGCAATCACCCTCGCTCAAATTTATACGCTCACTCTAATGTTACGGGTAACAAATCCATGTACATAGCTTAGTACGTTACACAAATGCGCACAGCAGGTAGATCCTCGCTTCCACCCAAGCCTGGAAACCAAGGAGGAAGACAGGTAAGGCATTGGCTCTCTGTTTTTCTTGGCATCAGAAATATAAACAACTTCAAATAATGTCACAATAAGGCTGTCATGCTGTGTTGTGATATGCCTGCAATGCTTGTGCAGGAACTTATATAAGGGACCTAATGAACACCAGGGAGAGAACCAAGCAATCATCACAATATCACAACACGAGAAAGCTACACGATCACACATGAATTACAGACGCAGGCCACCCACGATTTCACGGCCCTCTGCCCGATCAGCGGCTCCTCTTCTTCCTCTGAGCAGACAAGCAGCACACATGGCAGCCAAAGAGTAGGCAGCAGTCAGGAGAGGAAGCCACATCAATCATACTCAAGTGGGGGCATGAGCAAGCCGCCGCTTTCTCGCAATTCTGAGGGCACAGGGAATGTAGGGGTCCATCAACAGCAGCAGCAGCAGCAGCAGCAGCAACGAGACGAGGAAGACGAGTACAGCAGTAGCATACTATCTGAGGTGCACCAAGAAGGTGGAGCCGGCAGAGGTTTGGGCGGGTCATTTGGGAACGAGAGCAGCAGCGGGGCCACAAGCAACGTGTCTGGGGGGCGATCTATCTCATGAATGAGCAGGAAGCGTATTGTCAGCAGAATGGAGGTGTTTAAGAAAGCGCATCTGGGGTCCCTTTTTGCTGTTTATTACGAAATGTGATGCACGCATGCACGTACTATTTCTAGAGCTCTCTTGTAGCCCTTTTTTATCAAAAGCGTTGTGCAAAAAACTTTTCAGGTCTTTTGGATCTGGGTTTCGTGTGAATCTCATATCTGTAATCTTTACTAGCTGAAGATAACCAAAGACCACTTTTTAACCACAAAGCAAGAAGGATAAAAAACTAGGAAAGCAAAGAGTAATTATTGAAGAAAAGACACCAGGAAGCCCTTGCCAGTCCAAACACCAAAAGCACACACACCCACACACCCACAACAACTTTTCGTGTGGGTGTACATTAAAGCTTGGCAGCACAAAGCAGCAGATTTTCAGCTCAGCAGGAGGCAGAACAGCGTTGCAAGAGGTGCAAATCTCACTCCATACGTACCCTCCCTGCCATGCTTGTGTACACATTGTTCAAACTAGTGTGCGTGTGTGTGTTGGCGGTGTGTGCTTTGACGCGACAAGGCCGAGACCAGTCACTCAGCAGTTGATTAATAAAATATACGCACTGGTTGAAGGTTACCCCCTAGTATTGTGAACATTGTAACCATCATGTGTGTGTTGTGTGTGTGTAAGTGTGTATGCGCGTGTGTGTCAAGGACATTCCTTGCAGATTCAACTTGCATTTTCGGTAGCATCACCATCACACTGCAACTTTTTTGGCTTTCCTGCTCCTATCACCTCCTGTATCACTTAGGCCTGCTTGAACAGAAGGAAAGGATCCATTTCACTAGCTCTGATGGTGGCCTTGTTACAAAAAAGTTTGCACTGGCTGCAGTGGCTGGCCCGGCGTTATTTTGAACAATGTGGTGCTGGCTGACACTAGGTCTATCTGGAATAAACCTTCAATCCAGGTAAGTTTGTTGAATTTAAGGCAGCAGCGTGGCTTGAAGGTGGTTCTCGCGTATGTGACCAGTGTCCTGGTGAAGATGAACATGTCCAGAACGAGGTGCACGCTCTGTTTGACGAGGAGTATATATGGTGGTGATGTGGGGAGTGAGGATGAGGATGAGGAGTGGGGGGATCTAGAAGAGGCGGAAGTGAGGCTTAATCAAATTCATAATGATTGGCAGGAGAGGATGGAGAGGAAGAAGTGGAAGAACAAGGGATAGGAAGGTGGCCGGCCTGAGCATGGGCACAAGCTTAAGAAGCTCTTGGTTTGGAATGTGCATGGCATTGGGGGGCGCTCTGCTGATGCTAATGCAGAGCTGAAAATAACTGATGTTTGTAGCTTAGTCAAACTACACCATGTTACTGTGCTTACGGAAACGAGAACAAGTGATGCACTAGGTTGTTACAGCACTTGCCTGGATTTACTGTGCACAACATTAAGTTAGATAAAGAAAATGAAGGCAAGAATGGGCATGGAATCGCAGTGCTCGTTGCTCCAAGCTGCTCTGATTATGTGCGTGTGCTTAAAACTAGTGAAAACGTGCAGTGCATCTGGTTGCAGTGTGACAAGAAAATGTTTGGGCTGGAGGAGGATGTGATTGTGGGTGCTGCTTACATCAATCCTCAAAGTCGTGATTCATTTCCTGTTCGTGCCGTTCAAGCTCATTTCACTGACCTGTTTGAGGACACGCTTGGTGCTTTTCAGGTGTCTCCTAATGCCTTACTGTGTGGTGACTTTAACGCCCATGTGGGGGAGCTGAGTGAAGTGAGTGACGCGCACACTGGTTTTGTTTTGGATTGTCCTGAGTTTCTTGAGACAAGGAGATGTGTGTGCAACAGTGTGAACAAGGCAGGTCAATTGTTAGTTGATCTGGCTGCTGCAACGAGTATGGCGATTGCAACTGGACGTGTCGATGGAGATGATGGGCAACCCTCGTTTACTGGAAATTATGGCGACAAAAAGAGCCGGCCTGATCACGTGCTGCTGTCTCCAGCTTTGTACAAACTTGTGTGTTCATTTAAGATGTGGGATACGTGTGCTTCTGATCATGCGGCTTTGAGTACTGAGTTCAGAGTGAATGTTGTGGGAGGGGAAAGTGCGAATACAAAGCACCACGTGTGTAGGATTGGTCAGTGTGTCAACAACCTGGTTTTGCGTTGGCAGCATGAGAAGGCTCACGTGTATGCTAGGCATATCTCGGAAAACATGGAGTTGCTAGCCCAATTTGATGAAGCAGAGAGAGCTGGCGATGTGGATAAACTGGCATTCTGTGTGCGTTCGTTGATTGTCCAGGCAGCGAGCAGTAGGGCTGTGGGCATGTCTGCCCAAGCTCGGTGTTTTTTTAAGCGTGAATGCAGTAGAAAGGGTCCAATGAATCCAGTTTGGTTTGATTGGGAGTGCTGGGAGAAGCGTAAAAAATTCATCGAGGCTGTGAAACGTGGTGATGCGAAACATGCCTGTAGGTCACTGAAAAAGGAGAGTGATAGCTACAATCGTAGGATGAAGCGTCGGCACACCAGGCATCTGCATAACCTGTTTTTAGATAGGCTGTTTTCTAAAGACCCAGCTGTGCATGCCTTGTTAAAGAAGCAAACCAGGTCTAACACAACCCCTGTATCTGCTCCAGTTTGGCATGATCATTTGCACAGACATTTCAGAGTGGCGAGGACTTTCGAAGAGCCTCGCTCGTCTGCAGTGGATATGGCTGTGCCGTGTAGCAAGAATCACCCTGCACCTGAGGTCCTTTTCAGGCAGGGCGAGCAGTCTGGGTGGACTCTTGATCCAGATGAGTTTGAGATTCCTGATTTATCTGTGTTGGAAGGAGCAGTTTGCCGTCAATTTCAGAATTTGAGTGCTGGTGCTTCTTCAGGGTTCGATGCTATCCCTATCCCCTTCATTAAGCATGCGTGCTTGCCTGTGAGGTGTAATGGTAAATTCAAGCAGGTGAATGTGCTGGTGCCTTTGATGGCACGCCTGTTCAGAGTGTTGTTGTCTGAGAGTAAAGTGCCTGCGTGCTGGAAGGTCGCCAAGCTGAGCCCCATCCATAAAAAAGG